>Ga0099364_10000598_pt1 | contig 61905 bp, 53 predicted proteins | sample TergutTh196P3_FD_73070 | JGI IMG/M metagenome (GOLD analysis project Ga0099364, IMG submission 73070) | Microcerotermes parvus P3 segment gut microbial communities from Pointe-Noire, Republic of the Congo - Th196 P3 | ecosystem: Host-associated > Arthropoda: Insects > Digestive system > Gut ... | reverse complement strand
CCGGCACGCCCGTCGGCCATAACGCTCATCCTGAGGATTTGAAGTTGTATGATACGGGCAGCGGGTTGAGTGTGGATAAGCCGGAGAGTGGCGAGTACACCGTCCGTGTGCTGCCAGCCGCCAAGGCCGGCGACACCAGCGACTGGATCGAAATCGCCCAGAGCGGCGGCTACAGCCTCATTTTGCGCGCCAACGTGCTGAGCATCTGGCCGGCCAGCGGCAGCAACCCCTACGGCAGCCAGACCTTCTGCCAGCATTCGTCCTACCTCAGCTGCACAAGCGGCACCTGCGACGACTGGGCACATATGAACAACAACGCGCGCGCCAAAATCAACCAGTGGTACGGCAACGAGTTGTCCCCCACCGAGGGCCTGCGCATCTATGCCATGACCAACAACGCGCTGACCCAAAAGGGCAGCTATGATGGTTTCGACGTTGACCTTGCCAGCGGCTACAGCTCCCCCATCGCTCTGGCGGGCGGCAGCAACACAGACAATATCGCCTTCCTGCTCAGCGCCCAGGAGGCCGGCAAGTATTGCGCCCGCTATTGGCACGACGGCAACGATAACATGGGCATTGATTATTTCAACGCACCCACGGGCAGCTGGCAGGCCCTAGCCTACGCGAACTGGCTTGCCTTGGGTGACGCTACTGGTTGTAACACATGGTTACGGTCAACAGCAACCGATTTCGTCATCTATCCGTCCGTGTCGGGCAGCAACAACGCGGGCGCACATAGTTACGCGAGCACTGCGCAAGTTTGCGCCCTGCGCCCCGCACTGTGGGTTGACAGCAGCATTTTCGCTGAGCCAGCCCAGCCCACCGTCGGCTCAGGCCGCAAGGTGGATGGCGGCGACGGCAGCATGTGGACGGAAATCGCCGTCAGCGGCGGCTACAGCCTCATCGTGCGCGACGATAACATCAAGGCCAAAAACTTCTGCATCCACACGGCCTACGGCCAAGGCTGCGGCACCGGCTGCACGGACTACCTGAACAGCGTGGCAAAAACCGAGATCGACGGCTGGTACGCCGACGTGAAAACCACAACGTCACTGCCGATCGTAGTGCACGCTGTGGGCAACGACGCCACGGAAAACCTCGGCAGCTTTAGAACCGGCGTCAACATGAACACCGACGACAGCGGCAGCGGCATCAGCAGGCCCGTGACTGGCAACCCGGCCACCGCCTTCCTGCTCAGCCTGGAGGAGGCCTCCAAGTTCTGCTGCAGGGGCTTCTACGACGGCAACACCTGGTCCGACCGCCAGGTAGCGAACGACCAGGTCTACCAAACCTGGGACAGCCTGTCAGGCAAGAACGACGATTATGGCTGGTGGCTCCGGTCACCCAATCTTGATGGCAACGTCTGTCGCGTCGGTTCAGGTGGCCACGTCCACGACGGCGGCCTAAATCCCTGGTATTCGCGCGGCCTGCGCCCGGCCCTGTGGGTTGACAGCGCCATTTTTGGTGCGGTCGAGCTTGACCCCAACACCCCGGACAACACTACGGTCACAATTGATGGCCGCGAGTGGATCAAGATCAAGGGCCAGAACATCAGTGGGCAGGATTACGCGCTGCTGCTGCTGAAAAACTCCCCCAACACTACAGTAACTTTCCAAAACAATCCCACCGCAGGCGACGCGTATGAAGGCTCCAACCTGCAAGCGCAAATGACCTTTTACTACCAGGTGCAAGTCAGGGCCCTCAGTCCGACGCTGCATAACGCCGCGGTCATACCGAACCTCAACGGCTCCGGCGTTAGTGCGATATCAACTCCCACGGCCACCATGGCCATAAACGAGCCCGATATAATAAAAGATGTCTGCTTCGCGCTGAGCTATCAGGAGGCCTTTGAAATTTCAGGCACAGGAGGCGCTGACCCAATCAGAGCTTATGAAGCCAGCTGGTTTACCCGGTCGCCTTTCTTTGAGTACTATGAGCCCCCGGGTACGCTCGTTTTAAACGTCCTTCAGAATGGCGGACTGAGCCACCAATATGTCCAGCTTGGCGGGCACCTGCGCCCCGCCATTTGGGTGAAAGTCTAGCATTTTTGATTGACGCCAGCGGCCCCCGCACAATGGCAAAGCCCCCGGCCCGGAAAAGGGCTGGGGGCGGGGGGTTCATCCATCCACCTCAATCAGCTCGTGCTCCGAGACATTGCGCCCGGCGTCCATGTCGGCGGCGGCCCTGCGCAGGAAATCCATGTTGGATTTGCTGTAAAACGGGTCAGCGCTCAGAGAAAGCGGCAGGCGGTTTTCACGAACGGATTCCTTGGCGAAGGCCGTAATCGCGACGGAAAGGTTCAGGCCGAGCTCATTGCAGAGCCATTCGAATTTTTTCTTCACCCCCTCGTCAATGCGGATGGTCAAAGTAGTCTGTGCCATGCAAGCACCTCCTTTGTGTTAGTATAAACATTGTAACACATTTTACGCAGACTGTCAAGCAATTGTTCAGACAATCCGCAGCAAAAGCCCCCGACCCGGGAAAAGGGCGGGGGGCGGGGGGTGGGCTATTCGCCGTAGTGGAAGCGGCAGGACGCAATGAGGATTTCGTCGCCTTCGATGCGGTAAATCAAGCGATGTTCGTTGTCGATACGGCGGCTCCACCAACCCTGGCGCTCATATTTCAGCGCTTCAGGTTTGCCGATTCCCTCATGCCCGTTGCGGTCAATGTCCTGGATGAGCAGATTGATGCGTTTGAGCATCTTGCGATCATGCATTTGCCAATAGAGGTAATCTTCGAAGCCCTTGTCTCTGAATGAAAGCGTTTTATTCATTGGCCATGGCCTCCAACTCCTCCATCGTTTTCACGATTTTTGGCTTGGATGGATCGTAGAATTCCTCAATCGCCGCTGTGATATGCCGCCAATTCGCCCCGCTGTAGAACGGGTCGGGCGCAGCGATCTTAAACGGGATTTCCCGCTCGCGCACAACAGTCTTGGCAAAGATGGTAAACGCGGTGGTTACGTTCATGCCAAAGTCCACGCACAATGCGTCGAACTGCCGCTTCAGGTTTTCATCCATACGGATACTAAATGTGGTTTGGGCCATAATTCTCACCTCTTTGTTCTTTATGATACCCATTTTAACACATAGTATGCGGTTTGTCAAGACAATGTGTTCGCCAAAGGCGATCAACACATGAATAACACAGGAGGTAACCTATGAAAAAAATCAACAAACGCTGGCTGGCTCTTATCATAGCCTCGTCTCTTCTGCTGAGCTCCGTAGCGGTTGGCCTGGGCCTGACCTACGCGGCGCCGGACCCGCTGCGGGTGCGCTTAACGCAGCCGAACAGCTATGTGAACGTGGTGGAAAAGGACCGCACCGAGATAAGAAACGCCGGCGGCCTGAATGTGGCGCGCATCAGCGATACCGCGCTTGCGGAGGCCACCTATATCAGCAATGTGTCGTATTCCATTACCGGCAAAAAAGCGGGCACCGTCGCCGTCGCCGTATCGACGAAATCAATCGCGGCCAACCTCGCCTGGCAGGTCACCGATTCCACTCTGCTCACCGGCTACGACCTGGCCACCAACGGCGAGCTCAACAGAAAAACCGGCGATCAGCCCTTTAACATCAACGACAGCGTAACCCCGTACACCACCCCCTGGAACGTCGTGGTGGACGGCGAGGTCACCAATCCCAATTACCAGCCCAACACCGAAGCGGGCAACGCGGCCAAGGCCGACATCAAGTGGTCCTCCCGCAACCCGGAGGTCGCCGCCTGCGCTCCCGACGGCTCGGTCACCATCGAGTCCAAGGGCACCACCGTGCTGCAGGGCGAATTCACTGACCGCTGGGGCGTGCCCCGCGTGATGACCTTCGTGCTGGGCGTGGACACCATCGTCGGCAAGTCCATGCTTTCCGACCTGCTCGACGCCATCAAGAAGGGCGAGACCATTCTGAACCTCGACCCGAACCCCTACCAGGAGACCGGTCTGGGCGATCTGCAGATCGCCGTGGACGACGGCAAGACGCTCCTGTTTTCCTACGACCCGCAGGATGAGGACATCCAGAACGCCATCGACGCCATTGAGGACGCCATCGCGGCCCTGGAGCTGATCGAGGTCATCGACAGCGGCATCATCAAGGTGCCCGACCCGGATAACCCCGACGGCTTCCGGTATTTCAAAAAGACCGGCACCAAGAACGTCTATGAAGAGGTCGACAGCAACGGCGACTCCTTTGAGCCGGAAGAAAAGTACATCTATGACGAAAACGGCTCCCTTGAGGGCGAGCCCCCCGCGCTCGACGGCGACGAAGAGCCCGCCTACAAGAACGGCTACCTCTACTACGTGGAGGAGGATCCCGAGGGCAGCAACATCTTCGTGCTTATCGACCAGGAAACCGGCCTGAAGGACTACGACGGCGCCATCTGGGGCGGCGGCGACCGCAGGCCCGGCCCCTTCGGCAGCGTCGACGACCGCCCGGCCGCCAAGGACGCCGGCACCGGCATCTGGTACGCCGAGGACCCCGCCAACAGCAACCTGTGGAAGCCCGTCTTCACCGCCCCCGGCCCTGACCAGGGCGACCTGGACGAGAACAAAAACAACTGGCGCGGCGGCGGCAGCGACGGCAAGCCCGGCGGCAACAACGACCTCTACGGCTTCGTCGAAAAGTACGGCGAGCTCGTCGCCGGCCCCTTCTCTGACACCAACGACAACGGCCAGGAATACTTCATCGGCACCGGCGACGCCCGCTTCGATACCTCCGGCGACGGCACCGGCACGCCCGTCGGCCATAACGCTCATCCTGAGGATTTGAAGTTGTATGACGTGGGCTATGGCCTGAGCCCGGTGAAACCGAATCCGGACGCTCAAATTGCCACCGACCTCAGAACAGTGGATGGCGGAGACGGCAGTGATTGGCTGGAAATTGCCACCCATGGCGGCTACAGCCTCATCCTGCGCATCAATGCCCTGCCAGCCCCCTACAGCCCAACCGCGTTCGGCAGCGACAATAACTACAGCACCAGCACGGCGCGCACAAACCTCAACAATTGGTATGACACCGTAGACGAGGAAGCCCCCATTTGGACCTATGCCGTAACCAGCAATGTGATGCAGGAAATCGACGTTGTCCCACCCTCCCAATCCCCCGTCTCCGGCATGAGCGTACCCTCCGGCATTCTCGCCGAGGGCGCGCAGGACACCGCGTTCCTGCTCAGCCACGCTGAAGCGCATTCGTATTGCTCCCAATATAATGGTGTGGAAAACTTTAATCAGCTGGAGGGAACCTCGGTTCGGTGGTGGCTCCGGACAAAGAGCACTTATAGTGGTGGTAGTGTTTGCCTCGTCGAGGACAATGGTTCCATCAATCTTTCCGCCGCTTTCAACAATTCTAACCGCGCCCTGCGCCCCGCTTTGTGGGTTCAAAGCAGCATTTTTGACCAGACACCCCAGCCCAGCTCCGTCACCGGGCGCAGACTGCCCGCCAGCCTGACCGGCGGCGACGACAGCGACTGGATCGAAATCGCCCAGAGCGGCGGAAGCAGCCTCATCCTGCGCGCCAACGTGCTGAGCGCCGCGCCGGTCGGCGGCAGCAACCCCTTCGGCAGGCAGAACTTCTGCATGCATACGGGCCCCGGCCAGGGCTGCTTAGAAGACAAATGCGACGACTGGGCAAACCCGAACTTTAACAACACGCGCGTCAAAATCAACCAGTGGTATGCCTCCGCGCTGTCTCCCACCGAGGGCCTGCGCATCTATGCCATGACCAACAACGCGCTGACCAAAAAGGGCAGCTATGTTGGTTTTAACGTTGACCTTGCCAGCGGCTACAGCTCCCCCATCGCTCTGGCGGGCGGCGGCAACACAGCCGATATCGCCTTCCTACTCAGCGCCCAGGAGGCCGGCAAGTATTGCGCCAGCTCCTGGTACACCGCCCCGGGCAGCAACTCTTTCTACAGCACCTTCGGTGAAGAAACCTGGCAGGGCATTGCCCTCACGAACTTGCATTCCCTGGACGACAGGGTTTCTAACGGGGGTTGGTGGCTCCGGTCGCCCGGCTACACCACAACCTCCGCGAAGGTGTCGGTCATCCTCGCTCCCGATGGCGGCAGCAGCGAAACCGATTCGTGGCAAGCCGCCGCCCTGCGCCCGGCTTTGTGGGTCGACAGCAGCATTTTTGATCAGACGCCGCCCGGCTTTTTCGACGACCCGGCCATCACCTCCGCTTTTAAGGTAGTGGCCTATGCCGACACCAACGGAACCATCTCCATGTGGAACAACAGCACCACACCGCTTTCCGCGCCGCCCGGCACCATATATGCCCTGATCACCGCCGTGGACGGCAACGCCGCGGGAACGGCCTTGTGGGCGGCTATCAATGACCACAGCGCGTTCCTCAGCTTTATGCCCGACTATAGCACGTGGTGGAGCTCCGTTCCACAGGCCGTGAAGGACGCGGCTGTGGTGCCCGCCAATACCGATAACAGCGGCACGAATGTGGATGATTTGGCGGCTATCAAGGCCTCCACGGATATCTCCAGGCCCACGGCTGCCCCGGCCACCGCCAACACCGCGGCCTTCGCGCTTTCGGTGAAGGAGGCCTATATGTGGGGGATGTATACCGGCCTGATCGGTACCACCGACGTAACGGCGTCAAATGCGATCCATTGGCTGCGCTCCTCCAACAACTCTTCGCTTGGCTGGGCCATCAACACATCCGGTCTTCTCACCGGTTCCTATCCCAAATCCGGCGAGCGCGGCGTGCGCCCCGCGCTCTGGGTCAAAATTGCCGAGGAGAACAGCGTGCAGCCCACCCCGATTGATGTCACTGATCCCGCTGTCACCTCCGGCTTCAAGGTAGTGGCCTATGCCGGCGCGAGCGGCGATATCACCACATGGAACACCAGCACCACACCGCTTTCCGCGCCGACGGGAACCAAATACGCCCTGATCGTCGCCACGGAGGGCACGGCGGCGGGTGTGTCGCAGTGGGCGGGAATCAACAACCGCAGCGCGTTCAACACCTCCTCGTCCGCTTACAGCACCTGGTGGGACTCCGTTCCCCTGGCGGTGCGCAACGCGGCCGCTGTGCCGGCCAGCATTCCGGATAACGGCAGCAATCATCACAATTATCTGAACGACTGGGCGGAAATCAACGCATCATCTGATTACTCCAGGCCCACGACGGCCAAGGCAGACGCCAACAACGCGGCCTTCGCTTTGTCGGCCAAGGAGCTGGCCATGTGGGGCAATTATTCCAACACCGGCGCCGCGAACAGCATATCCGCCGTTTCCGACTACATTTGGTGGACGCGCTCCTCCCACTCTTCCGTCGGAGGCAACGCGTGGAGAGTCGCCGCGAACGGCGAGCTCAGCCACGTCGCACGCACAACTGTCTGCGGTGTGCGCCCCGCCATGTGGATTGAGGTGGAAGGGTCCTCCGAGTCCAGCCGTGTGCTCACCGCAGCCAAGGCCGGCGACAGCAGCGACTGGATCGAAATCGCCACCGAAGGCGACTACAGCTTGATTGTGCGACAAAAGGTCGTCGCCGGCAACGTCGAATTCGGCGGTATCGGTATCGAATCCTACGCTGACAGTTATGCGCGGGAGTTCCTCAACGATTGGTTCGAGGATACCCTGGGACCGGGAACGCTGAGAACCAAAGCAATGAAGAACGACGCGCTGCTCAAGTGCGGCACCTCGAGCACCTACGGCGAACACAACAACGCGGCAGGGCTCAGCACACCGCAGGGAAAGCCAACGCAGACGTTGCCTGGCCGCAAAGATACCGCGTTCCTGCTCAGTTTCCAGGAGGCCGCGCTGTACATCTCCGACACCTGGCAAATGAAGGGTGGAAACGAAACTACCGACAGCTCACCGTCCGCAAAGAACAACTGGAACGATCTTGACACGCACAAAAACCTGGACTGGTGGCTCCGCTCCCCCGGCCCCCTTGCCGGCAATATTGCGTGGGTTACCGATGCGGGCATCGCAACCTATGCAACCGGCCCCATGTACACGCGCGGCATACGTCCCGCATTGTGGGTCGAAAGCGACATCTTTGACATCCAGCCGCCCTCCCCGCCGCTCAACGAGATCATCTTCGGCATTACGATCTCCGGCGACGCCTCCGTGGAGGCCAATCTCGGCTTCACAAACCACCCCTACACCGCCACGGTTGATGGCCTGGCGCCCTTCACCGACAGCGCGGACTGGACGGTCACCGGCATCCCCGGCGCGGTCATGCTGGCCACCCCGGGCAAGACCGCCTATCTGCGCCTGCCCGCCGGGGCCGAGGGCTCCGTCACCATCACCGCGACAGCCGTGGGCGACTCAAGCGTGTCCATCTCCAAGACCGTTGAGGTGACCAACCCCTCGCTGATTCAAAACAAGGCTGTGGGCGAAAGCTTCACCATGGACAACATCGAGTGGATCATCCTGGCCAAAAACCGCGGCCCCGGCAACAACGACTTGCTCATCCTGAGCAAGTATGTGCTGCTGTCAGACTCGGTGGCGTTCGACCTTACCTGGCACTCAGAGTATACCGGTTCAAATGCCAGACCCAAAGTGAATGCCATGTACGCCGGACTGAACACGCTTCAGGAATACGCCATCAATCCAGACTTTGGCGGCAATATTAACGCGGATAACATAACCAACAGCAAAGGCACAAGGGCGAGTTCCAACGATGACATCCTGTTCCTGCTCAGCTGGTCGGATGCGAAAAGCGCCACCAATTTCCTGAACGCTGCCGATCGAATCGGTTACAGCCTTGAAAATCCTTCTGTAGCGAAGACATGGTGGTTGCGTAGCATTTATTCTAATACAGCATATTGCATTACTCCAAGTGGAAGCGATTCGAACGTTACACAGACTCTTAACCACGGCCTGCGCCCGGCGATGTACGTGCGCTTTGTGGACTAGCACCCGGCAAGCCCCCCAACCCCGGCAAAGACAAGCCCCGCAGGCAGCAAGCCTGCGGGGTTTGGTGGTTTTGGGGTTAGGCGGTTGACGAACGCGGTGGGAACTCAGCGGTTGCGGCATCCTCCCAGACCTCCTGCGCGCTCTGGTCGAAGTACGGCAGACCAAGCTGCCCCAGGTCAGTGATAAACTGGATTTTCCCGATACCCAGGATTTCGGCGGCTTTTCCGAAAGAAAGCTTGCCCCGGCGCACCAGTTCGAACATCATCAGCTCCTGTACCCGCAGCAGGTATGAGCGGTCACTCAAATCGACATAGCGCGCCATGGGCTCCGGCACATCAAAAGATACGCGCATATCATCATCTCCAATCTTATTGCTCTATCTACTAGTATACACCAGGCCCCGCAAAAAAGCAAGCCCAAACCGCGGCCGTATCAAATGATATGCTGATAAGAAAACTGTTTTTAATGAAGAAAATTATTTTAAATGACAAAGAGGCTTGTAAACGATATCGCCGCGTGATATAATTTTCTTGCTTTTCAAAGGTCCGGAGCAAACGAAAGAAAGAGGTCCTGATATGAAATACGTCATCGTTCTTTACGACGGTATGGCCGATCTGCCCTGCGGCGCGCTGGGCGGCAAAACACCCATGCAGCTCGCCCGCAAGCCCCTCTTCGACGCCATGGGCCGCGACGCCGAGGTGGGCCTCGTGCGCACCGTGCCCGAAGGCATGCCCCCCGGCAGCGACGTGGCCAATCTCAGCGTGCTGGGTTATGAGCCGCGGCGCTTCTACACCGGCCGCTCACCCCTGGAGGCGGTGAATATGGGCGTGCCCCTGGGGGCGGACGACCTCAGCCTGCGCTGCAACCTGGTCACCCTGGCGGGCGGGCCGGAGCTGGAACACAGAAGCATGCGGAATTATTCCGCCGGCGATATCCATAGCGACGAGGCGGCGGAGCTCATCGCCGCGGTGGAAAAACAGCTCGGCACAACGGAATTCTCTTTTTACCCCGGCAAGGCCTACCGGCACTGCCTGCTCTGGCGCGGCGGAAGGGAGCGGCAGCCCGCGCTGGGAAAGCTCACGCCGCCCCACGACATCGCGGGGCAGCCTGTGGCGGCGCATCTGCCCAAGGGGGAAGCGGCACGGCCTCTGCTGGAGATGATGCGCGAAAGCATCGGGATTCTGGAAAACCACCCCGTAAACGCCAAACGGCGCGGCGCGCAAAAGCCGCCGGCAAACGCCATCTGGCTGTGGGGTGAGGGAACGCGGCCCGCGCTGCCCGCTTTCGAGGAGCGCTTCGGCCTGAAGGGGAGCGTCATCTCGGCGGTGGATCTGCTCAAGGGCATCGCCAGGCTGGCGGGGCTGCGCGCGCCGGAGGTGTCCGGGGCCACGGGGTACATCGACACCAATTTCGAGGGCAAGGCCCACCGCGCCGTGGAGGAGCTGCAAGGCGGGCAGGATTTCGCCTACATTCATATTGAGGCCCCCGACGAGTGCGGGCACCGGGGGGAGCCCCAAAACAAAATCCGCGCCATCGAGCTGATCGACGAGCGCGTACTGCCAATATTACTGGATTACCTGAACAGCCTGAAGGACTTCGCTTTGTTGATCCTGCCGGACCACCCCACGCCCCTGGTTACGATGACGCATTCCGCCGACCCGGTGCCCTATATGCTCTACCGCAAGCGCTGGGCGGGCAGCGGGCGCGGCGTCGCCAGCGTAACAGAGGAAAGCGCCGCCGGAACGGGCATTTTTATAGAAAACGGGCCGGAGCTGCTACGGAAGATGGTTGAGGGGTAACGCAGCCGCCCGAGGTAAAGAACATATTCATGGCTTTGCGCGCGGGTGGCTTGCTAGCCACCCCTACAAGCTGTGGTTGCTCTAGTCAAGCGGCTAACAAGTTCGCCTTCTACTCCGCCGCGGCCGTTGTTTCCTCCGCCGCGGCCTCCACCGGCGAGCCGTCGGGATTGCCCCAGAAGGTGATATAGATCTCTCTGCCCTTGGGCTGCTCCGTTTCGCCGGGCGGCACGGAGGAAATCACCTCGCCCGGAGCTTCGCCGCCGCTGTTGGCCATCTCGTTGGTCTTCACCACAAAGCCCAGGCCTTCCAGGGTTTTGCGCACCTCCTTGATGTTCTTGCCCTCTATTTTGGGCAGCTCCACCGGCGGCAGGCCCTTGCTTACCACAAGCGTAATGGTGGAACCCGCGGGCAGCTGCTCGCCCTTTTCCACGCTCTGGGAGATGATCTCCCCCTCCGCGATCGTTTCATCGCTGCGGTATTCCACAGCCAGGTCAAAGCTGCGGTATTGCTCCCGCAGCGCGTCGTCATAGGTCTGGCCAACGAATTCGGGCACCTCAATGCTGAGATTGCTCCGCTCGGCAAAGCTGGTCGCGGCGGTCACGCTTTCTTTCTGGAAGCCGCGCACAACGTCAATGAATTTCTCGCGAAAAAAGACCCCGATCACCACGGACAGAATCAGCAGTCCAACGCCCAGAATAATCCCCGTGGTCTTCATGGCCACACCGACGCTTGATTCTTTTTTCTTCTTCTTTTTGGGGGAGGCCGGGGCCTGCTCCATCTTTTGAAAGGGCTCCGTGACCACGCGGCGGGGCTCCGGGGCGGGGGCCGCGCCAAGGGGGCGCGACTGCGCGGCGGCCACCGGGGAGGCCGAAAGCTCCGCGCGAAGCTGCTCCACCGTGCGGGTGCGGTCCTCGGGGAAGATTTGCATGGCGTTGATCAGCGCGTTGATTACATAGGCGGGAATACGCTCGGCTACCTGGGCGGGTACCATCACGCGGTCGTTGTGGCGGCGGGTGACGGCGTCGTCCGGGTCGGAGCCGATGAGCGCGCGGTACAGCACCGCCGCGAAGGCGTAGATGTCTGTCCAGGCGCCCTGCTTGCCCTCCAGGCCATATTGCTCCAGGGCGGCATAGCCATCCAGGAGCTCCGCCGTGAGATCGCCGTGGGCCGTGCGGGCCTGCCAGATGCTGAAGCCGCCGATGCGAACCTTGCCGTCCGCGCCGAACATCAGCGTGTTGGGGGAAATCCCCCGATGCAATATGCCCTGGCTGTGCAGATTGCCCAGGGTTGACAGCACCGGCATGAGCAGGGTGCGGGCCCGCTCCCAGGAAATCGCGCCGGTCTTGCCCCGCAGCAGAAACTCCCGCAGGGTCATCCACTCCATGTGCTCATATACAGCGTAGATGGTGTTGCAGTCCTCAAAGACGTCCGTGACGGCAATGAGGGCGGAAAGGCCCCGCAGGCGTTGCAGCTTGCGCCAGAGCTCCAGAAAGTTCTGCGCGCAGTCGCGCCACACCGTCTCGCAGCCCTGCATGATGAAGAGCTCAGGCTGGCCCTCCTGCCGCAGAGCGATGGCGTCCGGTAGAAACTCACGCAGGAACACGGGCTTCTGCGTTCTGGCGTCAAAGCCCAGGTAGGTCGCGCCGTCGCCGTTGTGGGAGACCACGCGGCCAATGCCGTAGCGGCCCTGGCCGATCAGGCTGTTCAGGGGCAGATAGGGCGCGGGCTGTTGGATATGCAGCGGGTTTTCGCAGCCCGGGCACAGCGGCTCGCCCTCAGGCGAGAGCAGCGCGTCCTCCAGGAAGCGCATGCAGCTGGGACAACGGCCCACAATATCGTTCGCGTTCATGGAAATCAACCACACCTCCGGCGAAGCGTATGCAACAGTAATCTGACAGATGCCTCAATACGCCGGAATCATCCAACGTACAAGAGGAGTATAGCATATTATTGCATGGATGTCAACTGCCTGAAAAAAGCTTGCCAAGGCCCGCCGGTTGTGTTATAATAATTTCATCAAGCCGAAGGGAGATAAAGTGATGTCGGTATTGTTTGAGGCGGCCAGCGCCTAAAATAGAATAGAGGCAAAGCGGCGGGCGCCTTTTCAGCGCCCTGGCTTTGCCGTGAAAGTAACCTTCCCGCGGATACGCAGCCGGACGAAGGCTGCTGATCCGCGGGATTTTATGTGTTTTTGATACAGGTATTTTGAACTGATGGAGGAAACTGTTTGAGAGAATATAAACACGGCCACCGCGAAGACAGCTTTACCTGCAGCTCCTGCGGAAGCCCGGTCACTCCTGAGGGCGCGGGCACGCGGCACCGCAATCACTGCCCCCGCTGCCTTTCCAGCGTTCATTTGGATGAGGAGCCGGGCGACCGCGCGTCTGACTGCGGCGGAACCATGGACGCCATCGGCGTATGGGTGCGCAAAAACGGCGAATGGGCCATCATCCACCGCTGCCGGTTCTGCGGCGCGCTGAGCTCAAACCGCATCGCGGCCGACGACAACCCCACACTGCTCATGTCCATCGCGGTCAAGCCCCTGGCCATGCCGCCCTTCCCGCTGGGCCTGCTGGAAAAAGAGATCGGGTAACGCGGCAAATCCCCGGCGGCATAAAATAAAACCCGGCCTTTTCCCCGGCCAGGTTTTATTTTTTTCTTCGCTTAGCTGCACCTTTCTTCTTCCCGTACAAACCAGCAAACGTTCAGCAGCCCCTTAGTCCTCGGCGGTTATTCCCCTTCCACCTGTTGACCGACAATCTGATCCAAGTTATCGACGCAGTGACGGCAAATTTTGTATCCAGCGTATTCGATCATGCCATCCGAGTTGCCACAAAATGTACATGCTGGCATGTGCTTACGCAGCACAATACGGTCACCCTCCATAGATATTTCAAGAGAATCTTCTTTGTCGTTGACTTTCAGCATACGACGATACTCTTTCGGAATAACAATTCTTCCGACCTCATCAATTCCGCGGACGATTCCTGTTGTTTTCATACCCGTGCCTCTTTTCTTCCTGTTTTCGGGAATTTCGCGCGCTAACCGGCTGCTTGTTGACAGTATACCATATTCTGCGACAAAAAGAAAGAGTTTCCTGCCGCAAATTTTGACAATTTTCTCAGGCTTTTTTTGTCTAAAATTAACAATGTAGTACAGTGTTAAAGCGAATAAGCGTAAAAGAATGCCAGTTATTGGAGAAAATTCCCTGCTTTGATGCGCATTTTTTGGTGATTGCTGGGAATAATTTTATTTATGGCTTGACATAATCCCAAAATTATGTTATAATCCAACAAAAGTTCGCTTTTGATCTGTTAAATATTCATAAGTTTTGGAGAGTTTCATGACAACAGAACAGGTCATCCATATTGACCGCATGGAACAGGCGGTACGATTGTTTGGCAATTTCGACGAGAATATCCGCGTCATCGAGGCGGAATACCAGGTGAAGGTGATCTGCCGGGGCGCGGAGCTCAAGGTCGCCGGCGACCCGGAGCAGGTATCTCTGGCGCTGCGGGCAATCAACGGGCTGCTGACCCTGATCAACAAGGGCGAGGAGCTCACCGACCAAAGCGTGCGCTATGTGATCTCCATGGTGAACGAGGGGGACGGCGCGGAGGAAAAGCTGGCCGCCATGACCGCCGACTGCGTATGTCTTACGTCGCGGAGCAAGCCGGTGAAGCCAAAGACCCTGGGGCAGAAAAAATACATTGAGGCCATCCGCAAAAGCACGGTCACCCTGGGCGTGGGTCCCGCCGGCACCGGAAAAACCTATCTGGCGGTAGCCATGGCAGTCACGGCTTTTCGCGCGAAGGAGGTCAACCGCATCATTCTCACCCGCCCCGCGGTGGAGGCCGGCGAAAAGCTGGGCTTTCTCCCGGGCGACCTGCAGCAAAAGGTGGACCCCTACCTGCGCCCGCTCTACGACGCGTTGTTCGAGATGCTGGGCTCGGAGAATTTTCAGAAGCAGCAGGAGCGCGGCGCCATTGAGGTGGCGCCTCTGGCCTACATGCGCGGGCGCACCCTGGACGACAGCTTCATCATCCTGGACGAGGCGCAGAACACGAGTATAGAGCAGATGAAGATGTTCCTCACCCGCCTGGGCGCGAACTCCAGGATGGTGGTGACCGGCGACATAACGCAGATCGACCTTCCCGACGGCAAGCCCTCGGGGCTTGTCAACGCGGTGAAGGTGCTCAAGAATATTGAGGACATCGCCATCGTCAGGTTTTCGGGAAAAGACGTGGTGCGCCACCGGCTGGTGCAGGCGATTATCAAAGCATATGAAAAAGCACATGAAAAAGAGGAGGTTCGCAAGAGCCATGGCAAACAAAATCAAGGTCATCATCACGGATGACCAGCAGCAGGTAAAAATCCCCACCGGAATCCGTCTGCTGATCCGCCGCGCGTGTACCGCGGTGCTGATGCAGGAGGGCTTTGGCTTTCCGGCGGAGGTGAGCGTCCGCTTTGTGGATAACGAGGAGATCCAGCGGCTCAATCGGGAGCACCGGGGCATCGACGACATTACGGACGTACTCAGCTTTCCCCTGGGGCAGGACGGGGTCTATGATACCAATTTGAACACGGGGGCGAAGCTGCTGGGGGACGTCGTCATCTGCCTGCCCCGGGCTCTGGAGCAGGCGGAGCTTTACGCCCACACCCTGCAGCGGGAGCTGGCGTTTCTCACGGTACATTCCATGCTGCACCTGCTGGGCCATGACCATGAAGGCGGCGGGCTGGACAGCGTGCGCATGCGCGAAAAGGAAGAAAGCGTTCTGGTGCAGCTTGGGCTGCCCAGGGGGCACAATTATACGCTGGATAACTGAAAAGCTTACTCCCAATCCGCCCCGTCTTCCCGCAGCAGCGCGGTGCGCGTGACGCTCCAGTCCGCCGGCTCGCCCGCCCCGGCAAACAGCGCGCCGCAGAGCAGGGCGGGATTCAGGTTCGCCGCGCTCCCCGCCGCCAGGCGAAGACGCAGCGTGACCCCCGCGCCGTTTTGCTCCAACGACCAGCGGTGGATGTATTCCGCCAGCCGGATCTCCTTTTCTATTTTGCGGCGCCCCTGCTTGCCGCGCTTTGCCGCGCGGAGCTCCCCTGCCCCGAGCAGCTCGCCCGCGCGGGATTTCCAGTCCGAGGCCCGCGCCTCTGAGATGAAATCGCAGCCGACGACGTAATCCGCCGCGTGAATTTCCCCGCTTTCGTTCCATGGCTCCGCCACGGACAGCACGCGCAGGCCTTCCGGCAATATGGCATTGAGCCCTTCACGGATTTCCGTGAGGGGCATATTTTGTTCCAGGCGCAGGTCCATGGCCTCGCAGAGGCTTTCCTGCCCCAGGGGCAGCGGCAGGGGAAAGGACAGGTAGGGGTGCGGATGAAAGCCCTCCGTGTACCACAGCGGAATCCCCGCCTGCCGCACGGCACGGCTCATGGCCCGCATCAGGTCCAGATGCGAAATGTATTTGGCGCGCCCGCGCTTTTCAAAACGGATCCGGCACCCGCGGTGCCCCCCGCAGCTTCGCGCGCCCGGCAGCATTTGATCAAATGGTTCCGGCATATGTTATCCTCCCTGTATCCGGCATTCGTCAGCCCCGCAGCCCGCGCAGGCCTCCCGGCAGTTTGGCGTGGTCTCGCCCCGGTACGCCCGCGCCCGCTCCCGCAGGAGAAAGGCCTTCGTCACGCCGTAGTTCAGATGGTCCCAGGGCAAAATCTCACTTTCTTCGCGTTCTCTCGTGTAGTCCCGCGGGTCAAGCGCGCGGCTCTCAAACGCTGCCCGCCATAGCTCCGGCTTGAATTGATCGTCCCAGCCGTCGAAGCGGGCGCCCGCGCGCCAGGCGGCCTCCAGCACGTCGGCCAGGCGGCGGTCTCCCCGGGCGAAAACGCCCTCCAGCAGGCTGATGTCCGCGTGGTGGCAGCTCAGGCTGATCTTTTTGCTGCGGATATGCGAACGCAGGAGGACCTGCTTTTCATCAAGCTGTTCTTTGGTGTCCATGGCCTCCCACTGGAAGGGCGTGAAGGGCTTGGGCACAAAGGAGGCCGCGCTCAGCGAAACCGTGACGCCCTTACCCTTTGGCTTGTCCGGATTGCGGTAGAATTCATCCGTCACCGCCTGGGCCAGCTGGGCGATGCCGGCAATATCCTCCCGCGTTTCGGTGGGCAGGCCGATCATAAAGTAGAGCTTTACGCTCGTCCATCCGCCGGAGAAGGCCTGCCTGGCGGTGGAAAGCACCTGCTCCTGCGTGATATTCTTATTGATCACATCCCGCAGGCGCTGGCTGCCGGCCTCCGGGGCAAAGGTAAGCCCGCCGCGCCGCAGCAGGGCCAAACGCTCCATCATCTCACGCGGAAAGCGGTCGATCCGCAGGCTGGGCACGGAAACGTTGATTTTTCGCGGGAGCGTCCAATCCAGCATGCCGTCCAGGAGCTCGGGCAGGGCGCTGTAGTCGCTGGTGCTCAGGGAGCAGAGCGATACCTCCTCGTAGCCCGTGTTTTCGCACAGCGCGCGGCACTGGGCGTCCACGACGGCGGGGGATTTTTCCCGCACCGGACGACCGAGATACCCAGCCTGGCAAAAACGGCAGCCCCGGATACAGCCCCGGAAGAGCTCCGTTACCGTGCGGTCATGCACCACCTCCAGCAGCGGCACGACGAAGCGCTCGGGAAAATAGCAGCTGTCCAGATCGCGGACCACCCTTTTTTTCACCCGGGCCGGCGCCCCCGGAGCGGGCTCGACAGCCTCAATCAGACCGTTCCTATTGTATGTAACCGTATAGAGCGAGGGGACATAGACCCCCTCCAGCTTCGCCGCCGCGCGCAAGAACTCCGCTTTGGAGCTTTGTCTTTTTTTGTGCGCCGCGAGCAAATCCAGCAGCTCCCGCTGGGCCTGCTCCCCGTCCCCCAGCACGAAGAGGTCGAAGAAGGGCGCCAGGGGCTCGGGATTGCAGGCGCAGGGTCCGCCGCCGATGACCAGCGGCGCCAGCGCGCCGCCCCGCGCCGCCGCCCGCAGGGGAATCCCCGCCAGATCCAGCATGTTTAATATATTGGAATAGCTCATCTCGTATTGCAGGGTGAAGCCGACGAGATCGAAGCCCGCGATGGGCTCGCCGCTTTCGAGGCCCCAAAGGGCTGTGCCCCCCGCGCGCATGAGCTTCTCCATGTCCGTCCAGGGGGCAAAGACCCGCTCGCACCAGCAGTCCTCCCGGCTGTTGGCCAGGCCATAGAGGATCTTCATTCCCAAATGGGACATACCGATTTCGTAGGTATCCGGGAAGCACAGGGCATAGCGCAGCGGGAGCTCCCCGGCGTTTTGGGCCGCGCTTTTGTCGATGCTGCCCGGCTCGCCGCCGGTGTAGCGCCCGGGCTTTTGCACCTGCCGCAGCAGGGGCTCAATGGCTTTGAAAGACATACGGTTATTTCCTTCTGTAAAATAAATTATAAAAATAAATAAAAAATACTTTGCCAAATAAAAAATATTCAAAAAATATTCAAAAAAATATAAAATGCCAAACGCTTGCTTTTATGGTCCGATTGTGGTAGACTGCTTGTATTGTTCCAGTATAGCACAGATATTACAAAAACGCAAGAATTATGGAAGGAACACACTATGGAATTGATACAACGGCTGCTGTCGGCGATTCTGGCCCTGTTCATGGCCATCGGAGGTTTTTTTACGGATATCCCCATGCGTATTCCTCTGCTGAGCTCCCACGCCGCCGTGTTCGCCAGGCGCAGGGGGGATACAAAGCTTTATATTAAAAAGGAGGCCTCTATGTTTATATCCGTCGGAAGCTTCTTCGGGGATTCCACTGTTACCTTTCCCCATGTCTACGCGCCGCGCAACGGGGTCTACACCCTGAATATCTACTATTTCACCGCCGAGGACCGCTCCTTTATGCTCAGCGTCAACGAAAACACGGCGCAGCAGGTACCCTGCAAGGGCGCGGGTGACACGCAAAAACGCATGGTGAAAAGCGTGAGCGTTTCTCTGCGCGGCGGCTGGAACTCCCTGAAATTTTCCTGCTTCCGGGGCGCCGCGCCGGATCTGGACAAGATCACGGTCACGCGGGGCGGCATGGATGAGGCCCCGCCCGCGTCCGCGCTTCCGCCGGATAACGAGGTCTTTGATCAGGGCGGGCTTACGCTGACGCTGGACAAGGCCAATGGCGTTTACAGCATCCACGATGGAGCGAATGAGATTGTCAGCGCCGCCTGCGCCGCCGCGCTGATCGACGGCCACCGCGTATACGCCCAGGATTACAGCACGCATACGGTCGCCGCGGCCGAGCTCAGCGACGGCTTTGGCACAGGCCTTGAGATCCTCTTCACCCACCGCGGCGACGGCCTGTGGACGATGCGGCAGTCATTTAAAATATACGAGGGCAAGCCCTGCGCGCTCAGCAGCGTCGAGCTCTTTGACGAGGAGGCGGGCGGAGAAATCGCCACCAACTGGATCGCACCCCTCATCGCGGCGGGCGATGGCTGCCTGCGGGGCGGGGACAGCTTCATCCGCGTACCCTTTGACAACGACGACTACGCCACCTTTGACCCGGTGAGCGTCAACTCCGTGGGGGAAAGCTATGAGATGACAGCCCTGGTGAATTCCAAAACCGGCTCCGCCGTGGTGGTGGGGAGCGTAACCCACGACAGCTGGAAGACCGGCATCCACTGGCAGGGCTACGGCGGAAGCGTGCGGCGCTTTGACGTCGTCAGCGGCTTCGTGAGCTTCAAGACGCGGGATACCCAGCCCCATGGCACCCTGCGCGGGGAAGCCCTGCGCTCTTCGACAATCTACATCGGCGTGGCCGGCGACTGGCGCGGCGGCCTGGATGCCTATGGCGAAGCCAACGCCGTCATCGCGCCGCCCCTGCCCTGGAACAAGCCCATGCCCATAGGCTACAACAGCTGGGGCACGCTGCAGGCGGATGTGAGCACGGCCGCCATGTACGCGATATCCGACTATGTGAAAGAGAACTTTCATGACAGCTGGAAAACCCCGGATACAGAGGTCTATATTAACTGGGATTCTTTTTGGAACAACCGCGACTCCATTAACAGCGCCGAAAAAGCCGTCGCCTACGTGGATTATGTCAAGGCCAACGGGCAGAAGGCGGGCATCTATTACACCCCCTTCGCCATCTGGCTGCAGCCCCACCAGCTGGAGGGCCGGACGCTCAACGACGAGCACGGCAATATTTATCCTCTGGAGGAATGCCTTCTGCATGACGCGCAGGGCAGCCTGCTTCCCCTGTGGGACGGCGCGCTGGCCTATGACGTGACGCATCCCGCCGTGAAATGGCGCATCTACTGGGACATCAAATACTTTTTGGACTGCGGCTTCGAATACATCAAATTTGACTTCACCGGCCACGGAGCCATGGAGGGAGCGCACCACGACAGCGGTGTGCAAACCGGCATACAGGCCTATAACGAGGCCATGGGCGCCATCGCGGCGCAGATCGGCGACCGGATGTTCATCAACATGGCCATGTCCCCCATCTTCCCGCACCAGTATGTCCACAGCCGCCGCATCGCCTGCGACACCTTTTACAGCCTCAAGGACACGAAATACATGCTCAACTCCCTGAGCTTCTGCTTCTGGCAGCAAAAGCTCTTCGCCTACCCCGATCCGGATCACACCCTGGTCTGGGGCAGGGAGGGCAAGGCGGGCGAAAACGAGGCCCGCAGCCGGGTTACCAGCAGCGTGATCTCCGGCACAACTCTCCTGATGGGGGACAATTTCCCGGATCCGGCCGGCAGCGCCGCGCAGGCCCGGGACCGCTTTGAAAAGCTTCTGTGCAATCCAGATATCCTCGCCGTCGCGCGCGTGGGAAAGATCTTCCGCCCGGCATCGTTCACAACCCCCTATCGCCAGGGCGCGGACAATGTGTACGTGATGGAGGACGGCGGCAGGGTATATATCGCGGTGTTCAACCTTGAAAGCTGGCTGCCCAAAAAAGTTACCCTTGATCTGGAGGCCCTGACGGGGAAAACCGCGAAGTCCTACGTGATGAAGGAGCTTTGGAGCGGCGAGACCCTCACCTCCCCGGGCACGAAGGCTGTCGTTTCGCTGGAAAAGGCGGACGCGAAACTATTTCAGGTAGAATTGTTTGACGATGTACTATAATTCATATTATGGGGAGAAATATGCAACGAATAATGATATTCGGTTTTCCCGGTGGCGGCAAGACTACCCTCGCCCTGCAAATGGGTGAAATGCTTGACATTCCCGTTTATCATTGTGACCGCATAAAGCAAGTTGAGAATTTTAATTGGAAACCCATAAACGAAATTCACGCTCATATAAATGGAGTGATCCACAAAGAAAAGTGGATTTTGGATGGTTACCCCACGACAGAAATGATGCCTGCTTGTATTGAGCGTGCCGACACCCTCATTTTCATTGATTTCAATCAGTTTTTGTGTATGTGGCGGGTAACGAAACGCAGCATTAAGCATCACGGCAAATGCCGGTCCGATGTCGGCGATGGATGTAAAGACGGCTTCCCTCCTTTGTATTTGTATTGGGTTATTTGGACTTTTCCAAGAAAATATCGCAAGCGTTTTCTTAATTGGATAAATACAAATGAAAAGCGTGTGTTTCACTTCAGGAAACGCAAGGAATTAAAACAATTTATAGAAGAGAATACTCCTTGATTTCAGCGAATAGCATAATTTATTGACGTTTTTTATCTTATGTGTTATAGTATTTGTGCGCACGCGAGTACATGCGCGCATGTACTCGCGCGGCAGTATCTCCGGGCCCCTTCTCAAAAAAACATAGCACGCCGCCGCTTGTAGAGTGCTGGTAAGCCACCCGCGCACAAAATCTGCAGGCCGCCTGTTTTGGCAGCCTTATCGGCAATTAAAATTTTCATAGACAAAAAATACAATATATTGACAATTTTCATCTTATATGTTATAGTATTTGTGCGCGCGCGAGTACATGCGCGCATGTACTCGCGCGGCAGTATCCAGCGCCCCTCATCCCACTCCCCAATCCCACTCCCCAACCCAAAAAAATCACCGCAAGGAGGCCTCCCCTATGTCAGCCGAACGTGCCACCCGCATTACGGAAAACATGAACACCGAAACCCGTGAGTCTATGACCATTCTGCTGGAAGCGGCGATCGACGAGCTGTCCCATCTGCATGCCGGCGAGGTTTTCTTTTTCCCCGATTTGTACCGCGGCTATGAATGGAAACGTATTCCTATGCAAAGCCGTCTGCTGCTGGGCCGTTATTTCATGGACTTCGCGCATGGGGAAGCGGGTCAAAAGCTCATTGGCGTTCTGGACAGAACCGCGCGTCAGCAGCGCTATGTAAAAAAATAGAGCATGAAGAATATCTTCATGCCGCTATTATTTCCGCCGGCCGGCCGCGCCTAAGCTTGCGTCTCTCTCTCCACCGCCCGGCCATGCTGGAACAGCTTGCGGTTATCCAGCGACCAGACGCGGTTGCTGAATTCGTTTTCCTTCACGGGGGCGAGGGCCTGGCTGATCGCGTAGATCCGCGCGTCGAGCAGGTCAAGCTGGGCAAGGATTTCGGCCTCCAGAAACATGGGACGCACCGCCGCGCCGAACTCCGGCTCGCCGTGGTGGGAGATGAGCATGTGCTCCAGAAGCATGAGGGTGCTGTCGGCGACGCCCAGCTCCCGGCCCTTGCGGTCGACGGCAATCGCGCCGCTGACGAGATGCCCCACCAGATTTCCCGCAGGGGTATAGCCCGAGGCCAGACCGCTGGCAGGAACCTCGAACTCGCTGAGCTTTTCGATGTCGTGCAGGATTACCCCGGCAAAGAGCAGGTCAGCGTCCACCTGCTCGTATTGCGCGGCCACGGTCTGGGCCAGCTTCAGCACCGAAAGCGTGTGATAGAGCAGCCCGCCGCGCACCGCGTGGTGCAGCCGGAAGGCCGCGGGCCAGTAGAGCAGCTTCGTCTCGTTTTCCTCCAGCAGCGCGAGGGTCAGGCGGCGAAGGCCCTCGTCCCGGAAGCCCTCCGCGCATTGACGGATCCCGGCGAGCATCTCCGGCCCGGGTATCGGCGCGCAGGGGACGAGGTCCTCCATGCGCACATTGTCTTTTTCGTTGGCCAGGCGAAGACGCTCCACCCGGAACTGGTCCGCGCCGTTATATACGTTGATGGCGCCCCGCACCTTGACAATATCGTGGGGCGAAAAGCTGCCGTGGATCTCCGGCCTGAAATCCCAGAATTTCGCGACGATCTCCCCCTCCGCGTCGGTGATGATCATGTCGAGAAAGGGCAGGCCCTTCGCGGTGCTCTTTTGCTCCACGGTTTTAATCATGCAAAAGCCTTCCATGGCGCCGGTGGCATTGTTCACGCAGGTAAATCTCATGTAACGCGCTCCAATTTCTATTTTTTAATAGTCCGGGTGCCAGACCCGCAGCTTGTAATAGGCCTCGCGCTTATGCGTACGGCTTTCATGCTTTGCGAATCCGTTGTCGAATGTAAAAATATCCGCCGTGTCCGTATCCCAGAGTTCGTGGGTTCCGTTGGGCACCGCGCGGACAACCGCGCCGGAATAGGGCTGGTTTCCAATGGCCTTGGCGCCCGGCCCGCCGATTAAATCGTGGCCGGGATAATCCGTGCTGAACTGCCCTGTTTCGACGTTGAACTGAAAGATATCCCGGTTCGTCGTGACCCAATAGAACTGCTCGGTACCGTAGACGGGAAAGAGGTCATGCCCGCCGGCGTATTCCCCCTCCGGCGCGGGCAGATCGAAGATAAGGCCAACGCGGGGGATAAGCTCCGGCTCCTCCGCCGTGCCGCCGGGCTCATAGGCGCTCAGCCGCTCACCACCCAGAGCCCAAAGCAGCTTGCTGCGGGGATCCCAGCTCAGCCCGTGGGCGCCCTCCAGGGGCTGCGTGAAGCGATAATCGCTTTTTTCGTCCGCCTTCAGAGCCGGAAAAATGGTCAGCGTATTGTCCTCGCTGGAGGCCACGACAAGATTGCCTGAGGGCAGAAGCTCCACGGAATGCGGGTTGCTCCCCTTTCCCATATCCGCCGCGAAAAGGCATTCCCCGCCCGCGTAATCAATGACATAGACCATGCCGCCGGAGGCACAGGTGATCACCACAAGGCCGCCGTAATGCTCGCTGTAGCGCAGCTTCGCGTCGCTGGCCATTTTGTATTTCCATGCCCTGGAAAAGCCGGAGCGCAGGCTTGGCCTGCATTGCCAGACAACGGAGCCGGCGTCGTTCCAATCGGGGTCCTCCATGCGGTAGACAACAATTTTATTGTCCTTCTGGTCCACGCCCGCCACGAGCTCGGCCTCCGGGGAGGAGACGACAGCAAGCTTGCCAGGCATGGATTTCCGCGGCCAAAGCAACAGCGCCGCGATCAAAACAACAATCACCGCAAGGGCAATTCCCGCAAAAAAAAGCGGCCTCTTTCTCATTGTTTGCCGTCCTTTCGTTTCATTAACTACCATTATATGTTTCTTTGTTCAAAAAAGCAAGAAGAAAAAAGCAAATTCCGGCAAAATGTCTTGACTAATTCGCCGCGTTAGGGTAAAATAGGGTCAGGATATGAACAAGATGTGAAAACAAGACAAAGAAACGGAGGCACGCTTGCCTATGAATGGTAAGGACGATATCTTCCGCCCGGGCGACACCGCGGATGAGCTGGGCGAGGAGGTTCTGGAGGATTTCGGCGACGACATCATCAGCGTGGTGGACGAGGACGGCAAGGAACATGTTTTCGAGGAGCTCGACAGGGTCGACTTGGATTTCGGCTCCTTCGTAGCCCTGGCCCCCCTGGTGGGCGAGGAGGACGAGGATGGCGACGATGAGGTGATCATCCTCCGGGTAGAGGAGGAAGAGGGCGAGATCTGCCTTTCTATTCTTGAGGACGAGGCCGAATTCGACAAGGTCGCCAGGGTGTTTTCGGAGCGGCTGGGAATCCCCCTCGACCTGTAAAAACGCAATTTCATTTCACTGTATGCCAAAGCGCGCGAAGCGATTGCTCACTGCAGGTGGCTGCCCTGCGCGACACCTACGGCTTTGATGGCCCAACGACCGATCATTAGGGGGCCGATCTCCGGCGGCGGATTGCAGACCTCCCGGCAAGACCTGTTTTCTTGTTGGACGAAGGGAGCGTGAAACCGGCGGGAGGCCACCCACCTGCCACAGGCAGGTCATTCATCGCCGTTCCCGGCAGGGCGGCACCCGCGGTGAGCAGTCGCTTCGCGCCACTGGCAAACACACAATAAATATTCATCAATTCATCATAGTCCGGAGATAAAGATGCAGCTGTTGGCGGACGGCGTTCGCGATATTGCGGCGAGCGATCAGACATTGGCCTACGCGAAACGGGATACGAGGGCGGACGGCACCGCTTTCGCGTCCTTCTTTTTATGTGACTGGGAGACCCTGCAAAGCCGCCCCATCCCCGAAACGGCTTACCTGCAGCTGAAGTTCGGCGGCGCGGGCTCCAGAATCGCCGACTATTTCGGCGAGATTTTTTCCATCCGCGCGGCGCGCCTGCCCGACGGCGGCTGCGCCATACTCTGCGCCGACGGCACGCTGCACCTGTTCCGCCCGGACGGCCAGCACGGGGCGGCCTTTCCCCTGTTTTACCGCGAGCAGCCCGCCTTCGACATCGCCTACGACAGCGACGGCGGCGCGCTGTGGTTTTCCGCGCCCCAGAGCAACGCGCTGGTACAGTTTTCCCTCAGCGGGCGGGAAACGCTCCTGCGGGCGGGCGGGCCGGGGGTGTTTCCGAAGCCCATGGGCCTTTGCCGCCAGCCGGGCTCTTTGCAGGTGTGCTGCTCCGGCGCCGCGAACGAGGCCTGCGTAAAGGAATTCAGCCTCGCGGATTTTGAGGTGACAGGCAGCGTGGCGCTCCCCCGGCCGGCGGAAAAATTCATTTGCCTGTTCGGCAGGCGCTTCGCCTGGATCGCCTCCGGGCTATACGCGTTCTAGATTTTAGACTTTAGATTTTAGACTTTAGACTTTAGACTTTTGAGCGTGAAGGAGAGAGCAGGATGTTTGAGGGAAGATACTCCATCGCGGTTAACCCCGAGGGCGAAATCGTGCTTCCGCCCGCTTTGCGCAAGGAGATGCATCTGCGCATGGGCCCGTCGCCGGCGCTCATGGGCTTCGGCGTGCAGTTTCTTTACATATGCGGTGAGGACGGCGCCGAGGAGCTGCTGGTGCAGCTGAACGCCCAGCTGTGCGCCGCTTTTTCCGGCGACAAGCGGCAGGCTACGGCCTATTTCAAACAGATGGGCCCCTCCGTTACGAAGCTCTTTCCCAGCGACAGCGGACGGATCAAGCTTTCGCGGGCCATGCTGGAGCTGCTGGAATACCGCCAGGGCGACCTGCTCACCGTCATGGGCGTGGGCGATCACCTGGAAATCTGGAACCGCGCGCGCTGGCAGGCCCGGCTGCGGGCTCTGGAGCGCAGCATGCTCAACAAATCCGAGCCGGCGCAGCACAGCCTGCTGGAGACCCCCATATGCCTGCAGCGGGGCGAATCCTGCTCCCTGCTGCGGAACGGGCGCCCGCAGCCGAAGCTGTGCGGGCCATGCGTGCATTTAAGGCTGCCCTGATACCTCGGATTTGCGGCTCGGATTTGCGCAAAAAAGTGCTTGCGTTTTTGCTCGTGCTATGGTATAATCAAAAACATAAAGCGCGGGCGTAGTTTAGTGGCAAAACATCAGCTTCCCAAGCTGAGGTTGTGGGTTCGATTCCCATCGCCCGCTCCATAACGAGCAAAAAGCAATCATAATTTTTGTGTTTTTAAGCCTGAAACCCCTTGACGCGAAAGAGGTTTCAGGCTTTAGCATCTATCAACATGCAAATTAGCCGCAAAGCAAAACTTCCCTTAAAGCTGAATCCCGAAATCCCTTGTAGTCAAAATTACAGTCAAAAAAGCCCGAATAAAGCAAAGATTTTCTTGACTTTTTTGCCCCAAATGGTTATAATACTATCAGCAAGTTTCACGGGGTATTAGAATACTATCAGAAGGTATTAGAACATGTTTACAGAAGGAAACACGGTCGAACTGAAGAAGGAATACACAGACGACATCAAGAAGTCCGTCGTGGCGTTTGCCAACAGTAACGGCGGGCAATTGTATGTCGGCGTTAGCAATGATGGTGCGCCTGTTGGCTTGGCCGACGCTGACGGCACGATGCTACAAATCACGAACACCATCCGCGATTCTATCCGCCCGGATGTGACGATGTTCACGACCTGCGAGCGAATCGCCATGGAAGGCAAGGCGGTTATACTCGTCACGGTGCAGCAGGGCACCGCGCGGCCATACTACCTGGCCGGGAAGGGTATCCGGCCCGAGGGCGTTTACGTACGGCAGGGCGCGTCTAGCGTCCCGGCAACGGACAGCGCGATTGTACGCATGATCAAGGATACCAACGGCGAAAGCTATGAGGAGCTGCGTTCGCTCAACCAGGCGCTCACATTCACTACGCTGGAAAGGGAGTTCCGGGAAGCTGAAATTCCACTGGGCGAGGCGCAATATAAGACGCTGGGTTTGGTCGATATGGATGGCACATACAGCAACCTGGCGTTGCTGCTATCGGAGCAGTGCCCCTATTCCATCAAACTAGCCGTGTTTGAAGGCGACAGCAAGGCCGTGTTCCGTGACCGCTATGAGTTTGAGGGTTCCGCGCTGGCGCAATTAAGCGATTGTTACCGTATCGTTGACCGCTACAACCGTACCCGTGCCGAATTTGACGGATTGAAGCGCATCGACACGCGGGAGTATCCCATCGAAGCCGTGCGCGAAGCCCTGCTCAACCTGATTGTACATCGCGATTATTCCTTCGGCGGCAGTGCGCTCGTTAGTGTTTTTGACGACCGCGTGGAGTTCGTATCCCTCGGTGGCCTGGCGAAAAACATTTCGATTAAAGATATGCTGCTGGGCGTGTCCGTGCTGCGCAACAAGAATCTGGCAAACGTGTTTTACCGCCTGCATTTGATTGAGGCGTATGGCACTGGGATGCCGAAAATCATGAAGAATTACGCCGGGTATACGATGCAGCCCAAGGTAGAGGTGTCGGACAATGCCTTTAAAATAACCTTACCCAACACCCTTTTGGAAGCACAGTCTGCGGTTGCTCCCGAGCCTCCTAGGCTGACTGGCAGGGAACAGGATGTCATGGACCTGTTTGCCGATAAAGAATCTATTGTCCGCAGGGATGTGGAGGATGGGCTTGGGGTTTCACAGCCTATGGCGGTGAAGCTCTTGAGGCAATTGGTGGAGAAGGGGGCAATTACGAAGGTGGGAGATGGGAAACGGGTGAGGTATGAGTTGGGGTGATCGCGCCACTGCAATCGTTACAGCCAGCCGCAAACGAAAGCAAAATTCCCCTTAAAGCTAAATCCCGAAATTCCTTTCACATCAAGGAATTTCGGGATTCTTGCCTGGCGGAGAATAGCGGGATCGATGCTTGCGCATGTAGCAACAAAAATCAGGAAAATCTTAACTCCAAGTCGCTCTGTACTTTATACGAAATCCATGCTATAATAAAAATTGAAAAAAGATAAAACCTCCTTGTGTCTTCGTGAGTCTTTATGCTGAGGAGGTGGTTCGATGCTTGATCAATGGATTCGCGGCGCGCTGCAGGAAGCCGCCCGCCGCTGCCGGCTGACGCTGGAGCTATGCCTCCTGCTGCCTAAGGGTTGGCAAGCAGAAGGAGAGCCGTTGGCGATTTTAGCGCAAAGGAGTGAGCAAGATGAATGATGAGCGCCTGTTTGAACAGACCGCCCGGCTGGTGCCCGCCGCCGCGCAGGGCGACGAAGCCGCATTCAACGAGCTTTATCTGCTCACGCGGGATGCCTGCTTCTTCATCGCGCTGTCGCTCACCCGAAAAGAGGAAGACGCCCTGGATATCCTCCAGGAGAGCTATCTGAAGGCCTACGAGCAGCTGGGCAGGCTGGAAAATCCGGAATGCTTCGTTCGCTGGCTGCATCAGATTGTGGCCAATACAGCCAAGCGTTTTCTGAGCCGCAAGCGGGAGCTCTTCTGCGACGATCTGGCGGATAGCCCCCTGCACTGGCAGCCGGAAACGGACGCGGAATTCTTGCCCGAAGACGCGATGGACATGAGCGAAACCCGCCGTATAATCATGGAGATTATCGACGGCCTGCCGGAAGACCAGCGCCTGTGCGTGCTGCTGCACTATTACAGCGGCATGGAGCTCAGCGAAATGGCCGAGGCCCTCGAGCTGCCGCTGGGCACCGTGAAAAGCCGGCTGTATTACGCGCGAAACAAAATCAGCGCCGCAATGGAACGGCTGCAAAAGAAGGGCGTGAAGCTCTACGGCGCCGCGCCGATCCCGCTGCTGATCTTCTGCCTGCGGAAGCTGCCGCTGCCGGATTTTTCGGCGATACTGCCCGGCGCGGTTGTGGGTGCGTCCGCCACTGCCGCTGCTGCGGGAAGTGTTGTAGCCTCCGCCGGGACATTGACCGCAAAGCTCGGCGCGATTGCGGTGCCGAAGATCGTAGCGATTGCGGCGGCAGCGGTTGTTGCGGTTTCTGTGCCAACAGGAATTGCGGTGCATCAGTACAATAAAAAAGCAGCTGAGCAGCCAAGCATCAGCACCACCTCAAGCGTAGTGACTTATGCGAATCAAAGCATACTGCCGGTCGTCTTTCTTCCAACGGAAGATGAAACGTCGTTTCAGGAAACAATCACACTGGAGACTTCGCAAACGCCAACACGCTTCGCTTATGATTTGCCCACGGCGACGCGAGCAACCGGCAACGCGACCCAAAACATTATCGCGGCAAATGCTTCCTCCGCTCCAACTTCAGCCGCCGCGTCGAATACTTCAAAGTCATCCGCATCAACCGAAACCACAAGCGCCACGAAATATTCCTATACCACATCAGCGCCGCGCATAACCGCTTCGACCGCATCCAGCGCGGCGAGCACCACGATACAGCCCACTACGACGACCGCAACTACAAGCACTACAACTGCCACGACGACAAGCCCCGGCGTATATTATCAAACAGCGACATCCGGCACGGGCCTGCGCATTACCGGCTACACCGGCTCCGGCGGAGTAGTGAGCATTCCCGCGAGCATTGACGGCAAGGCTGTCCTCGAAATAGGCATGGGCGCGTTCCAAAGCAAATCCCTCACATCCGTGACTGTGCCAAGCAGCGTGACCGCCATCGGGCAGTTCGCCTTTGCGGATAATCCGCAGCTCGGCACGATCACCATCCCCGCCAGCGTGAGCAGCATTGGCATGTGGGCCTTCGATGGCTGCGATCATGTCACGATCCGCTGTGCAGCTGGTTCTGTTGCTGAGAGCTACGCGATCAGCAATTGGATTGACTATGTTTTGATTTGAAATATTTTTGGGAGGTTATCTTCATGAAAAAGCTATGCGTTATTCTCTTTGCGTTTCTTATGATAATTACGATTGGCACATTCATAACCCATGCGGAGGGCGCAGTCTGCGAAATCGTGGACGGGGCACCGTATGCCACGTTCAAGGATGCGATAGACGCCGCGGCGGATGGCCAAACCATCCGCATGCTCAGCAATTATACTGAAACGCAGCCTGTCGTGGTGAACGGTAAAACGGTCTATCTTGACTTGGGCAACTATGATCTTACCATTGATGTTACCGCTGGCGATGCAGTCGAGCTTGCCGCGCTGGAGGTCAGCAATGGAGGCGCATTGCTGCAAGCAAGCAGTGCCGGGAAGCTCAACATCCTGCTGGACGCGGAGACCGGCGTGAAGGCAACAAATGGCGCGAAGGTCGTACTCAATGGAGATATTACGACCACCCTTGCCTGGAGCATGGGCGTTTACGCGGAATACGGCTCAGAAATTACGATCAACGGAGATATCGCAAGCGAAGGCGAAGGGATCGTTCCCATGTACGACAGCAAGATTACAGTGACCGGCAACATCACGGCCACCCATGGGATTGGCGTTGATGCGCATTACGGTGGCAAGGCAACCGTAATAGGCGAGATTACCGGTGGTAGCGGCGCAAGAGCGAGCGGCGCAGGCAGCGAAATCACGGTCAGCGGCAACATTGAAACCCTTTATGGCGGCGCGTTTGCCGATAGCGGCGGGAAGGTCACTATCGAAGGCGATATTACCAGCAACCTTGGTACGGGCGTTTCGGCCCGGGACGCTGGCACAGGAATCAAGGTTATTGGCAATATCACTGCCGGCTATAACGGCATCTTTGCAATCGGCGGCGCACAGATCACAAGCACCGGCAGCGTCATCGCATCTCCCAATAACGATAAGATCACCAGCACCGGCGTTTACGCCGAGGGTACCGGCACAGTGATTGCCGTCAACGGTGATGTGACGGGCGGCGCATGGGGTGCCATGGCCGCTTTCGGCGGAAAAGTCACGATCCACGGCAACGTGATTGACAACACACACTACGGCGTGGAGGCGAGAGGCAGCGGTGCGGAAGTGATCGTCAACGGCGACGTCATGAGTGAAAATAATGGCTTATATGCATGGCATGCAAAGATCACAGTCAACGGCAACGTAATCGCCGGCCTTGGCGCTTATGCCATGGATGAGGGCACTGAGATCATAATCAATGGAAATGTGACTGCAAACGGTTTCATGACGAATAGCATGGCTATTCCCGCTGACTACTGCGGTATAGGCGCGCAAACCGGCGCAAAAGTCACCGTGAATGGAAACGTCGTCGTCCATGATGACGGCAGCGGCGCTGTCAATTATGTGGGTGCAACTTCGAACCATTGCGGCGTATTCTGTTTTGACGGCGGTACAATCATTATCAACGGAACGCTCACCGTGGACGATGACAATTATATCTGGTACTGGTATCAAGACGATTATCAAGACGATTCGGGAAGATCTTATATTCTCATTCCCGAAGAAAAAACGCCGTACCCCTCCGCAATCACAATCAGCGGCATTGATTATTATAAGTACACCAATGAAGCGCCGTGGATGTATTTTGATAACACGCCCAGTTGTGTCTATATCCGGGTTCAAAATTCTTGGCTCACTTCCGGCGGCAGCAATGTCAAGCTGGAATACCCAGGCGGTGTTCTGCCCGCCGGCACCACCATGACCGTCAACACTGTCAGCGAAGGCCTGCTCGTCGAGCTTTATCAGTACGCCAATTACTTCACCAAACCCATTGTCGGCTTCACGCTGTATGATATCAAGCTCTGGCATGAGGGCAGCACGATCCAGCCCAGCGCGCCGGTGAAGCTCTACCTGCCTCTGCCCGCGAACTTCGATCCCGCCCGCTTCCAGGTCTGCTACGTCAATCCCGATGATCCGATGAATCCCTTTGTGCCGCTGCAATACACCATCGAGGACAATTACGCCGTGGTGGAGACGGATCACTTCAGTCTGTTTGGGTTTGTGGAGTTGGGCGAAAACAATACGCCCCCCCAGCCTCAAACCTTTTGGCAGAAGCTCTGGTACTGGATCAAGTATATCGTTTTCTTCGGCTGGATCTGGATGAAGTAGGCTTTTCAAAGATAATGGAACCCGCAATCCCTTGTGGATTGCGGGTTCCATCCTGGTGGAGAATAGCGGGATCGAACCGCTGACCTCTTGAATGCCATTCAAGCGCTCTCCCAGCTGAGCTAATCCCCCCTGCCATTGTATGATAGTATAGCATGTCTTTGCCGAATTGTCAAGGCAAATTTTTTTGAGCTGCACGGCAAATCCGAGGTTGACAAATCGCCAGTTTATGGTAGAATATATTTGTATAAATGTGTGCGTGTGTGAACGCATACATAAAGAATGAAGGAAGGTATGATGCCTGATGCGCAAGCTCAGCCGGGTTCTTGCGGCGTTTCTTATGGTCCTGTTCCTTTTTTCCATAGCGGCATTCGCGGAGACCACAACGGCAGCCGAAACCAGGCCGGAGGAGGATTCTCTCAGCGGGGGGAGCTTTCAGCTGACGGTGCCGCTGGAGGCCTGCCTGGACGCTCTGGCGGACCGGAGGAGGGTGGATCTGGTCGTCGCGGCGGACAAGCGTTATATGCTCGCGCTCAACAAGGTGTCCGACGGCGCCGAGACGCTGATCCGCTTTGTGGTGGCCAGCAACGATGACAACGACTATTTTTATGCCGCGGTTGTGGTCGACACCACCGGGGCGCTGCGGCAGCAGGATACGCTGCAGCTCGACGTGGTGCGCTCCCAGCAGGGGAACAGCACCACCTTTGCCCTGACCACCAAGCCCGACGATATCCAGCGGGCCGCCGTGAGCGCCCGGCTGCAGATGGCGGGGGAGACCGCGCTCACCGGTTTTTCGCAGGACAGCGGCGCGAAGCTCCAGCAGGTGCGGGCCGTTGGCGGCACGCCGGCCACGCCGGCCGGACCCGGGGGCCCCAGCCAATCCGCCGAAGACGGCAAGCCCTCCCGCGCCGGGATATACGTGATCGTGATCCTGCTGATCCTGTTTATCCTTGCGGGACTTTTGCTGTGGCATCTCTTCCGGGATAAAATCCGGATGACCCTGGCGCCCGTGGCGCTGCAGGCCGGTCCATTGCTGGAAAAAGGCCGGCAGGCCCGGGAAAGGCTTTGGCCCGGCCGCGCGCGCAGCCCCCAAAAAACCGTACCTGAGCCGGAAAGGAAGCCGGAGCCCGAGAGCGCGAGGGCAATCGCCGAAGCGCCTTTGGCGGAAAGCGCCCCGCGGCAGGTGACCAGGCAGCTGCCCAAGGCGGCGCCCGCGCCCCGGGAAGCCGCGCCTCCCACCGGGACGCCCGCCATGGTTTCCACCCTCGCCGGGGTGGAGCTGATCCCCCCGGAGGAATGCGGCGCGCTGCTGGACCAGGTGTCTATGGATGGCCTGCTGCCCATCGGGGGGAGCGCCGAGGAAAGCGCGGAGCCCGAGGAGGCTGTCATGAACGCGTATTTTCTGGGCAAGCGCTCCTCCGCGCCCCTGGAATTCAGCTTTGCTACCGTGGGCCTGCGCAACCGCGATATCCTGCGGGGCGCCGCGCCGGAAAGCAGCTCCCCGCGGCCATGCTTCGCGGCCAACGACCGGGGTCAGGTCTTCTCCCTGGCGGAGGGCAGCGGCAACCTCTATCTGCACATAGAGTATTTCGCGCCGCCCAGCTTTGTGGTGCAGTCCGTGCTGGGCAGCGAATGCCTGGAGCATATCTTTGCGCTGGAGGATGTCCAGGGCAACCCGCTGCGGCTGGAGGATGTGCGCAACCGCAAGATCATCGGTATCCAGCCCGCGCGCACGGAGCAAACAGGCATGGGCTTCGCCGTCACAAAAAAAGGAACGCTGATCATCGGCTCTATTTGATATGAATTACTTAATATAAATTACTTAATATGAATTGCTTAATATGAATTACGCTTAACGCGATGAAAGAGGTTTCTCCATGGCCCTTCTCTATTCGGAGCCGCTATGGTTCCAAAACCCAAGCCGTCCCGGCGATACGGAGCGCCTGCGCGCGCTGCTGCGGGAGGACAGCGAGGCCTGTTCGCTGCTGCTGGAGCGCCTGGCCTCCCTGCAGGAGGCCTGTTCGCAGGGAGCCCGGGATCAGGCGCAGCCTCCCTGGGCAATGGCGATTTTTACGCTGGCGGACCGCTTCAGCGTGCTGCTGCAAACCAGTTATCAGCCCGCGGGGTTCTGGGAAAACGCCCTGCGCGCGGCGGATATTTCCCCCTACCGGCAGCGCGGCCTGGAGCTGGGCTTTGAGGCGGCGCTGCACCACCACAATCTCTTCGCCAAATGGGCCTGTGTGGACGAGCTCTTTTTAAAGACCTTTCGCAGCGCGGCGTTTCTGGTGTGTCTTTCCTCCCAAAGCAAGCTGATCTGCCGCACCAGCGAGGCCCATCGCCCTCTGGCGGAAGCGGCCCTGGCCGATCTTTACTGCCACGCCCTGCCGCCCCAGCACCGGCGCTTCATCTCCGCCGTGGCCGGCTCGGGCTGCCTGCCCATGGAGGATTACGGCATCGTGATCTCCGCCGGGGGCACGCTGCCCCTGCCGGAGGAAAGCGAAAGCTTTACCGGCGCGCTGGTGGATTTCAAGGCCGAGCCGCCGCGGATGCAGCTTTATTTCCCCTGCCTGAATTTTGCCCAGCGCACCGCGCGCAGCCTCCTGCGCCGGCTGGACCTGCCCTTTTTAGTGAGCATGTGGAACGCGGCGGAGCGTCTGGTGGCTGAGGTGCTAGGGGCCGAAGCCGCCATGGAGGCACAGGATCTGATCACCTGGCAGATGCTGCGAAAGAATTTTGCCTCTCATAAATTTTCCATCACCGAGAAGGAGCACGAGCGGCTCCAGCGGCGGGTGAAGCTGTTTCACGAGATGACAGAGACGAGACTTTCGTAGGGGCTCAAAATTTTGAGCCCTGGTCACGCATTAATTGAAACCAATCAACAACAGGGCTGCGGAGTTCAAAATTTTGAGCCCATGATAACGTGGCCTGGGCTCAAATTTTTGAGCCCCTACATTTTGAGCCCCTACATGGAACGCTGGAGGATCATAACATATGTTTTGGCAGGAATTTTGGAACGTGTTTAAAACGCCGCTGGCGGTGTTGGTTATTCCGCTGTTGGGCCTTGGGCTGTGGGCGGCCTTCAGTAAAAATAGCAAGGGCAAAGCAGCGGTTGCTCTGTTGATGCTGCTTGGTGCTTTCCTGCTTCCGGCGGGTGTGGCGGGTTATAAGACCTATGGCGCTTACCGCCGGCAGGCGGCGATCAACCTTGCTATGGCGGAATTTGAAGGGTATGCAAGCGCTGAGATGACACCGGAGCAGCAGGAGAAGATTTATGTTCATGCACAGGCCCTTCTGGAGGCCGGCGATTACGAGTACGCTTTGGTGGGGTTTCGCAAAATAAATCGATACAAGCTCAGCGATTGCAAAAAGGCGATGTGCTATTTCTATCTGGGTGATTATGAAGCGGCGCTGAACAGCTTTGGAGGCGTTTATCTCCAAACCGCCGAGGAGTATGAGGAGGCCGGGATCGTATGCTGTGAATTTACGGTACAGCTTCAGAAGGAGGCTCCGGAACTATACTACCGATATTTGCAGCGGACACTGGATTTTTTTAACTACGCGCTTGAGATAGAGCCTGACAGACAGCAATGCCGCTATTATCGTGGCCTTATCTGGTATTACCTGGAGGCGTATGGACAGGCTATACTGGACCTGGACCGTGCTCTTGAACTGGACCCCGGGGATGTCAGAGCGGCGGAAATGCTTGAAGTGATTTACGCGCTGCACGCGGATATATCATAAAAAAACAACAAACAACAGCGGGTCAGCCAATCTGGCTGCCCCGCTGTTGCTTTTATTTGAATTATGCCTTTTATCAGCTCTCCACAATCGCCTCTTCGTTGTTCCCCTTCAGAAAATCCAGCGCGGCGCTGAGCTGCTGGTCGGGGTTGCCATAGCGGAAATCGGGCTCTACGCCGCCCTTGCACCAGTCGGGGTCGTTGCCGTAGGGCGTGACCGTGGCCACCGTCAGCAGAACCGCCCCGCCTACGCGTTCCAGCCGAAAGGCCTCCTGCAGGGTGTTGTTGCCGGCGGTGGGCAGACCAAACAGGAACACCTTGCCGCTGTTGTAGCTGCGCAGGTTATAGGCGAAGAGCTCCGCCGGGCCGTCGGTGGCGGCGTTGGTGAGCACGGCTGTCTTTAAGTTGGCGTCGCGCTTTGAGCTGGGCGCGTAGAGCACGGGAGCCCTGCCCTGATAGTTCACCGTGGCCATCACGTCATTGCCCGCGCCGGCGATCACCAGCAGATCAAGAGCGCCGCAGGCGTATTCCCAGGTGCCGTCCCAGCAGCCCCGCAAATCGAATATAAATGTCGAGGCCCCCTGGCTGAGCAGCTCGCCCATCTGGCTTTTCAGCTGATCCTTGGTGCTCTTGTAGAAGGCCGAGATACGCAGATAGCCCACGTCGTCCTGCATGATTTCGCCAAACACCGTGGGCACGTTGTGGCCTACCATAATATTGACCGTGTTTTCCGCGTCGTCGCGCAGATAGGTCAGCGTGATATGCGTCACAGCCACGTCTGAGGCGATGCTGCGCAGCTTGTTGAGCTCCGCGAGCATTTGGGGCGCGCTGTCGCGGTCCACGTCGGCGGCGTTGACGACGCTCTGGTTGTCGGCCTTGACGCTGATGATCTGGTCGCCCTTCTGCAGGCCGCTGTTGGCCGCGGGGGAGCCGGATTGCACACGGTCCACCACAATGCCCAGCATCGGGTCGTAGGAGGCCGCCAGCCCCAGGTCGGCGCTTTCTCCCCGCAGCCGCTGGTCATAGCTGTTGTACTCCGCGGCATCCAGGTAGCGGCTCTTGGGGTCGCCCAGACCGGCGATATAGCCGCGCACAACCTCGGCGTTGACCACGTCGTTGTTCACCCTGCCGGAGTAGTTGCGCTGCACCGTGTCGCGGATCTCCTCCATGGCGGCGAACTGCTCCGCCCGCCGGGGCAGGTCGGTGATAATGCGGTTATGTTCCTGGCGGGCGTAAAGCATCGTCAGCGGAATCGATACCGAGACCAGCACCAATGCCAGCGCCAGCGCCGCGCCGAATGATATTTTGCGGTTCATGGATCTATCCTCCAAATTTTAAAAATGCCAAACAAATCCAAAACAAGATTCAAAATAATTTTAAACCAATTTCAAAACAATGCAAGGCAAAAACCAAAAACAATAATCTATGTCTATTCTATCATAAGTTCCCCTCTTTTGCAAGCTTGTCTTTTGCCCGGAAATATGCTATAATATGTTTATTGTGTTAAGAAACTGTAAAAAGAGGAGCTGAGGCTGGCATGAAAGGCATCATCACCGTGCTCGGGCGCGACCGCGTGGGCATCATCGCGGAGGTCTGCGTCTATCTCTCCCGGCGGCGGATCAACATCCTGGATATTTCGCAGACGATCGTACAGGGCTATTTCAATATGCTGATGATCGTAGACATGGGGTCCTGCGCGGCGCCCTTCGAGGAAACCGCGGCGGAGCTAAACGCCCTTGGCCGCGAAACAGGGCTGGAGATCAAGCTGCAGCACGAGGAAATATTCCAGACGATGCACAGGATATGACATAAAAAAACCGCCCACGATTGGAGCGGCCTATTGGATGAGCGAATTGAAATCACGGCGGGCGTAGAGTACGCGGCAAAGATTTATCGTGTGCGCGTCTTCATCAACCTTATAAAATATAGTGTAATTTTTCACAAGAAGACGGCGGTAATCCGTCTGTCCTGAAGCAGAAATATGTATTTTGCCGAGTGCAGGTGATCGTTGCAGTTGGTTAAGCTTCTGATCAATTTGTCTGTTTAGTCTCCTGGCCGCTTCAGGGGCATACAGCTCATAGGCTATATATCTGAGGATTTCTGTGAGTTCTTGCTTATAAGCGGGCATAAAATGAAGCTCATACCGCATCCTTTAACAGCCCCATCTCCAATTCAAATCCGTCTATCATTTTTTCCATCTCCTCAAAGATTTCCTCCTGTGTATAAAAAACGCCCGCCTCTATTTCTTTGTCAGATTCTTCCAACAAGCGCAGAAGCCGCAGTTCCGCCACAGCTTCGAAGACCCGGTCATAAGCGTCGGGTATTAATTCTGCTGCTGAATAAGTTTTTTCCATTCAAGAACATCCCCTTTCATTTCTTATTATACACGATAAGCAAGCATAAATCAATCTTTTTGAGATTGGAGCTATTGGATGAGCGAATTGAAATCACGGCGGGCGTAAAACACGTGGCGAATTTCAATTGTGTGGTTGCTTTCGTTTACTATGTAAAAAATCGCGTAATTCTTTATAGTACAATAACGGAATCCTTTATCTTCGCCCTCCAGGCTAATATATTTTTTCCCCAGAGTTGGTGAAGACTTTATGCGGTTGATTTTTTTGAGAATAGATTCGGCTGTTTTTCGGGAAGCTTTCGGCGCATATAAAGTTTCGCTGATGTAGGATGTTATTTCAACCAATTCCCGTTCAAAAGAAGGCAGAATCTTGAGCTTATACTGCATTTTCTCGCCTTTCCAATTCTGCCTCAAACCGGTCTATTCTTTCGAATATCCTGGCGAAAACTTCATCAGCGTCCATAAACTTTCCTGCAGCGGCTTCTTTATCGGATTCTTCAAACGCTCTCAAAATACGTTTTTCTTCCAAGGCATGATCGGAAGCGCCTGGGAATAATTCTGTGATCGAAGCCTTTTCCATGCGACGACCCCCTTTCATTTCTTATTATACACGATAAGCAAGCATAAATCAATCCCATTTTTTTCTGCGCCTTTTTTCTGCGCCTGAAAAAACGCGCGAAGCGTCAAAAGCCCAAAATTTGAAGGGAGCCTTTCTTATTATGATCACCCGCATGGAAATTCAGGAGACCAACCGCATGATCTCCGAGGCCAACCTGGACGTGCGCACCATCACCATGGGCATCAGCCTGCTGGACTGCGCCGCCGGAGGCCTGGAGCGCTTTTGCGGCGAGATCTATGACAAGATCACCCGCGCGGCGGAGCGTCTCGTGCGCGCGGGGGACGATATCGCCCTGCAATTCGGGATTCCGGTGGTGAATAAGCGCATCTCCGTGACGCCGGTCGCCCAGGCCGCGGCGGGGCTGAGGCGCCGGGAGGGCGGCGCGCGGGAGGAAGATTTCGTCGAAATCGCCAAGACTCTGGACCGGGCCGCGCGGGAGGTGGGCGTGAACTTCATCGGCGGGTTCAGCGCGCTGGTGCAAAAGGGCAGCACCGCCAGCGATCTTGCCCTCACCCACGCGATTCCCCGGGCTCTGGCCGAAACGGAGCGGGTGTGCTCCAGCGTAAACCTGGGCTCCACCCGGGCGGGGATCAACATGAACGCCGTGGCGCGCATGGGCCGGGTGATCAAAGAGACAGCGGCCCGCACGGCCGAAAATGGCTCCATGGGCTGCGCCAAGCTGGTGGTCTTTTGCAACGCGGTGGAGGACAACCCCTTTATGGCGGGCGCGTTCCATGGGGCCGGAGAACGGGATCTCGTGATCAACGTGGGCGTGAGCGGCCCGGGCGTGGTCAAGCGCGCCTTGGAGGAGGTGCGGGGCGCGGACTTCGAAACCGTCTGCGAAACCGTGAAGCGCACGGCGTTTAAGATCACCCGGGTGGGCCAGCTGGTGGCCCTGGAGGCCTCGAAGCGCCTGGGCGTGCCCTTCGGTATCATCGACCTTTCCCTGGCCCCGACCCCTGCCGTGGGCGACAGCATCGCCGAAATCCTGCAGGAAATGGGGCTCGCGCAGCCGGGCGCGCCGGGCACCACGGCGGCGCTGGCCATGCTCAACGACAACGTGAAGAAGGGCGGCGTGATGGCCTCCAGCTATGTGGGAGGGCTCAGCGGCGCGTTCATCCCCGTGAGCGAGGATCACGGTATGGTCGAGGCCGCGCGGCTTGGCGCCCTGACCCTGGAAAAGCTGGAGGCCATGACCTGCGTTTGCTCCGTGGGCCTGGATATGATCGCCGTGCCGGGCGACACCTCCGCCGAGACCATCGCGGGCATTATCGCGGACGAGATGGCCATCGGCATGATCAACGGCAAGACCACCGCCGTGCGGATCATTCCAGCCGCCGGAAAGCGGGTAGGCGAGCTGGTGGAGCTTGGCGGCCTGCTGGGCACGGCCCCGGTGATGCCGGTAAACGGGTATTCCTGCGAGGCGTTCATCAAAAGAGGCGGAAGGATCCCGCCGCCGATTCACAGCTTTCGGAATTAAAAAACGTGTTGCATTTTGTTATCGCGTCTGCTATAATAATTTTGGCCCGCGAGGGCCGCGGCGCTGCGCTTGCACGGAAGCGGTGACGTCTCCCCGAAAGGGGTGAGAGTACATGGTAGAAATTCTCATGGCGATGGCCTTTTGCTATCTGGCGATGATGCTCTACGTACGTGAACTCAATAAAAAGGACTAGCCGCCCCATCACCTGCAAGCTGTGGGCGGCTAGTAGCCTGGCAAATTTCATCATAGGAGGCTAGCCGTTTTCGGCAGCGCTTCGCCCCCTTGACCGCCTCCATTATACCGCAAGGGAAGTGGAATGTCAAGGGGGGGCTTTTGAAATAAGAAAAGGAGGGTATTCACATGCAGCGCATTCAAGTGCAGGGGCAGCGGCTCATCGACGAACAGGGGCGCGAACGGATTTTTCGGGGCGTGAACGTCAAATGCGGCAACGAACCGGAAAAATATCTCTCCTGGCTGGATGAGGCCTTCTTCCAGCGCAGCGCGGCCCTGGGGCTGCAGCTGCTGCGCCTGGGCGTTTGCTGGGAGACCTTTGAGCCCGCGCCGGGGGAATATGACGAGGAGGTTCTGCGAAAGCTGGACCGGATCTTCGGCCTCGCCGCGCAATACGGCGTGTATGTCTTCCTCGACATGCATCAGGACCTGTATTCCTCCTTCGGCATAAACGCTGGCGACGGCGCGCCGGTATGGGCCTGCCTCACCGACGGCTACAAGGCGAAGCACTCGAAATTCGTCTGGGCCGAGGGCTATTTCTGGGGCAAGGCCGTGCAGCGCGGCTTCGATCATTTCTGGGAAAACAGCCCCGTGCACGGCAGGGGCATTCAAGATCATTATGAGGCGCTGTGGCAGCTGCTCGCGCGGCGTTACGGCGATCATCCGGCCTTCTTCGGCTTCGACTTTATGAATGAGCCCTTCCCCGGCACCCCCGGCGGCAGGGTCTTCCGCAAGCTGGTGGCGAAGGCGGCGCGGGTCATTCTGATCAGCCCCACCGTCAAGCGCGCAAGGTTCCTCAAAACCTATTTGAATAAAAAGACCCGGAACTATGCCCTGGATGTGCTCACGCCCGCGGTAATGGCAAAGGTCGTCCAGGCGGGGGAAAAGCTCATCAAGCAATTTGACGCGGAAAAGTATAACCCCTTCACCGCGCGCATGACAAAGGCTGTACGCGAGGTCACCTCCAATGGCATTGTCTTCGTGGAGCAAAATTATTACTCCAACATCGGCGTGCGGCACGGCGTTATGCCGCCGGAGGGGGAGGCCAACGCCTGCTACAGCCCCCATGCCTACGACTTCACGGTGGATACCCCCGCCTACGCCTATGCCAATAACGCGCGGGCCGGCTTCTTTTTTGAGCGCGCCCGCGAGGCCCAGCAGCGCATGAATGTGCCCGTTATCGTGGGCGAATGGGGCGGCGGCGGTGAGGGCGAGAGCTTCTTCCCGCACATTCAATATCTCCTGGAGCTCTTCGATTCCTTCCACTGGAGCGACACCTATTTCGCCTATACGGAGGGCCTGTATGACCAGCCGATTATGCGCCTGCTGTCGCGCCCGACGCCCGTTGCGGTCAACGGCGTAATCAAAAGCCACAGCCAGGACTGGGAATCGAATGTCTTCACGCTGGAATTCACGCAGCCCGCCGGCGCGGATCCCGCGCTTCCCACGGAGCTTTACCTGCCCTCGGCCTATCAGTCCATTGAGGCGGGCAGCGCGCGGGTGGAGGAGGAGAGTATCCCCCATGGGGATGGAAGAATTTTGAAGCTTTACTTTGAGGCCGGAGAGCACAAGGTTGTGGTGAAGCTGTAAGAAAAAACGCTTTCGTGAGCGAACATATTTTCGAAACCAGTTGACTTTTGACGAATAATGGTATAAAATAAGCATGGCGCTGCTGGGCGGCGGTTGCGCATATCTCTATTCCTCACGGCAAATGCCTTGGCGCATTCCGGGGGAAAGGAGATGGTGCCTTTATGATGGTAACATACATTGCGGATATTCTGCAGGCTGTGATGATAGATCCCACGTGGGCCGTCACAATTGCTTCGGCTGCCCTGCACTGGATAAAAAGCATATGGCGTTCCAAATAAAGAAGTAACCGCCCTCGTGCCTAACAAACACGGGCGGTTACCTCTTTTACTCAATTGAGGAATAGAGACAGCAACCGAAGCTCGGCAGCGCCGCTTTCCTTAGTTCATATTATAGCACTCGTTCCGCCGTTTGTCAAGACCGGTTTCGCAAATTCACGCTTAGCCTTCCAGGTCCGCCGCCAGGGCGTCGAGGTCCGCGTCGACCTTCGGGGCGGCCGCGGAGGCGGTTCTGCCCTTCTTCGCCTTCGTGGCCGTTTGCACCAGGGCACTCACGTCAGTCATGCGCTCCGCGGCGGCGGAACGTACCTGCACCGTGGGATCGTTGAGCAGCACCCAGGCGAGGTCCTCCTGGCCGGTGAGCTTCTGCGTGGCGGATTCGCGGATCTCGGGCTCCGCGTCCTCCTTGGCCACCGTCGCGATGGTCGCCTGGTCCACAATGCGCTTCACCGCCGTGTGGCGTATCTCGGCCAGGGGATCGCGCAGCGCCACGACGCCCAGGGCCTCCAGCGCTTTGGGGTCCGTCTCGAAGAAGAACAGGCGCTCCACAGCCTTTTGACGCACCACGGGCTCCGCGTCGCCGGAGGATGCCTTGCCCAGCGCCGCCAAATCGGTCAGGTGCTTGATGGCCGCGCGGCGCACATAGGAGTTCGCGTCCCGCAGCGCGTAGGGAACCAGCCAGGCCTGCAGCTCTTCCTGGGTATAGCCCTCATCCAGCAGAATCTGCCGCCCCAGCTTTTCCACCACCATGAAGCGCAGATACCATTCATGGACCTCCAGGCTGTTCTTCGCCAGAGCCTCCAGGGCGCGGGGCGCGGTATCGCCCTCCACCAGGCCGTCCATAACGCTGCGCTCGTTCTGCCCGCGCTGCTCCGCCAGGGCGCGGATACGTTCGGCCTCCTGCTCCATGGCCTTCTTTTGCTGGGCTTCCTGTTCCAGCCGCTGCTGCTGCTGCAAATCAGGCTGATTGAACTTTTTCGCCATAGCTTAGATCATTCCTTTCCTGACAATAATTCTGATATTATTTTACTATTATTCCCGAAGTTTGTCAAGATAAATGTTCATTTCTGGAAATATTTCGCTAAATCACGCCGTCCCAGGTCGTGGTCCTGCTCTTCTTCTTCTCCTCCTCGCTGAACCAGGTCGTGGTAACCACCTTGCTTTCGGTATAGAAGCGGTAGGCGTCCTTGCCCAGGCAGTGGGCGTCGCCGAAGAAGGAGCTCTTGTGCCCGGAGAACGGGAACACGCCCACCGGAACCGGGATGCCCACGTTCACGCCGACCATGCCGCCGTGGGTATGGCGGGCGAACTGGCGGGCGTAATAGCCGCTTTGGGTGAAGATCACCGAGCCGTTGGCGAAGGGGTTTTCGTTCATGAGCGCCAGACCCTCCTCGAAGCTCTTCACGCGCTTGACGCACAGCACCGGGCCAAAGATCTCGCTTTCGCCGATGGCCATGCCGGGCTTCACGTGGTCAAAAATTGTCGGGCCGATATAAAAACCGTTCTCATAGCCGGGCACCACGCAATCGCGCCCGTCCAAAACCAAGCGCGCGCCTTCGGAAATGCCCTCCTCAATGCGGCGGAGGATGCTGTTCTTGTGGGCGGCGTTCACCACGGGCCCCAGCTCGCTGGTTTTTTCGTAAGCCGGGCCTACGCGGCGGTTCTTCGCCTGTTCCACGATGGCGGCGACGAGCTCGTCGGCGATATCCTCCTGAACCGCAACCACGGGCAGAGCCATGCAGCGCTCCCCCGCGCAGCCGAAGGCCGCGTTGACAATGCCCGCGGCCGTGCGCGCGATAGGCGCGTCGCGGAGCACCAGCGCGTGGTTTTTCGCCTCGCACAGGGCCTGCACGCGCTTTCCGGCGGCGGCGGCGGTGGAATAGATCCGCAAACCGACCTTTGTCGTGCCCACAAAGCTCACGCCCTTGATGTCCGGATGGCTGAGCAGCTTCTCGGCCTCCACGCGGCTGCAGGTGACGACGTTCAGCACGCCGTCGGGCAGGCCGGCCTCCCGGTAGAGCGCCGCGATGCGCAGCGCGGCGCGTGGCGTGGGGGACGCGGCCTTGAGCACCATGGTGTTGCCCGTGGCGATGCAGACCGGCGCCATCCAGCCCATGGGGATCATAGCAGGGAAATTGAAGGGCGCGATCCCCGCGAAAACGCCGACGGGCTCGCGGTAGAGCACGCTGTCATAGCCCGTGGAGGCGTCCATAAGGCTTTCGCCCATCATGAGCGACGGCGCGTGGATGGCGAGCTCCGTCCCCTCCCTGGCTTTGAGCACGTCGCCCTGCGCCTCGTCCCAGACCTTTCCGTTCTCCTCCGCGACTAAGTGCGTCAATTCATCCATGTGCTTATCGAGCAGCTCCCGCAGGCGGTAGAGCACCTGCGTGCGCTTGAAGACCGGCGTCGCCGACCACCTGGGATACGCCGCCTTCGCCGCCTGGATGGCCGCCTCGACCTCACCGCTGGTGCAGCAGGGCACCCGCGCGGCGATTTCACCGGTGCTGGGATTATAGGCGTCTGTATAGGTTTCGGTCACGGATTCGACAAACTGCCCATTGATAAAGGGCTTTAAAATTTGCATGGTTTTCGTTTCCTTTCGAAAATTTGTTGGCATGCTATAAGCTTGCGGCGGCTTACCTATAGTATTACCCCTCCAGCAGCCACTGGTGCTCGGGCTGGAAGTTCCGCTCGTTCCATGGGTAGCCGTCGAAGTGGCGGATCATCCATACATACATCATGGCGTAGCCGGGGGCGTTCACCTGGGGATGGTACTTCCCCCCCGGAACCGCCGCGAAGGAGCGGTCGCGGATTTTGTAGGCGGCGTCGTCCAGAAAGCAGGCGCCGAAGCCGCAGGGATGCCCGAAGCGGTAGTAATAGACCTCGGGATGCGGGTGCTCGTGGGGCGGGTAGCTGCTCCAGCCGCCCTGGGGAACTAAAATCTCGCCGCAGACCATGTTGGAATAAGGCGCGTTCGCAATATCGAAGAAGGTGCTCACGGTGCGCTGGGCTTTTCCCCCGAACTGCCCCTGGCCGAAGGTGTCGCGGCGGGTGTTTTCGGGGGTATAGAAGACAGCCGGGAATTCCCGGTCGTTTTTTGTGGATTGCACCAGGATTTCGCTTGCTTTGTCTGCCCGTACATTGACCGTAACGCCCTTGCTCACATGCAGGCAATAGGCCGGGTCATTGATGCAGGAAGCGCGCGCGGCCGTGCCAAAGTCTTCAAAAACAACCTCGCCCTCTATGAGCAGGACGGCCATTTCCTCATCGGCAAAGCCCAGGCGCATGGATTTTCCCGCCTCAATTTGATGTACCGTGATATTCATCAGCATGTTCGGATACAAGCCTGTGGTGTTTGTCAGCGGCATCCCGCCGTTCGCATTGAATTCCGGATAGCCAAATTCTTCATTGCTCTTATACATTTATAATACTACCTCTTAATCATAACTTATAATACTATCTCTTCATCATACTGCTTCTTATCTATTGGCCTCTTATATATTGGCCTCGATTTCGGAAATTTTCACCGGCAACCCCGTCTTCGCGGACTTCGTCGCCGCGATGCCGATCAAAACCGCCGCCAGGCCCGCGTAGGCGTCCACGGGAACCTCCGTGTCGTTCATCACCGCCTCAATGAACTCCGTCACCTCAGTGGCATAGGCCTGCATATAGCGCTCCAGGAAGAAAAACAGCGGTTTTTCTTTGGCTTCGCCCGCGCTGTTCCAGACCTGGGCGTTTGAAGCGCTGTCGTTGCCGCAAAGCGCCGCGCCCTCAGAGCCGAAAACCTCCGCGCGCTGGTCGTAGCCATAGGCGCAGCGGCGGCAGTTGTCGATCACGGCCAGCGCGCCGCTCCTGAGCCTGAGGGTGATCACGGCGCTGTCGAAGTCCCCGGCCTCGCCGATGGCGGGATCCACCAACACGGCGGGCTGCACAAAAACCTCCTCCACCTCGTCGCCGGAAAGATAGCGCGCCATGTCAAAATCATGAATCGTCATGTCCAGAAAAATCCCGCCGGACACCGCCGCGTATTCCGCGCTGGGGGGCTCCGGATCCCGGGAGGTGATTTTTACCAGCTCCACCTTGCCCACCTGCCCGCTTGTCACGGCGGCGCGAAGCGCCCTGAAATTGTGATCGAAGCGCCTGTTGAAGCCGACCATGTATTTCAGGCCCTTCGCGCTTTCTGTCTCAAGCGCCGCTAAAACCTCCTTGATTCTGCCGATGTCGTGGTCAATGGGCTTTTCGCAGAACACGTGCTTTCCGGCGGCAATGGCCTCCAGGGAGATGGCGGAATGGGTGTCGGTGGAGGAGCAGATCAGCACGGCGTCGATTTCGGGGTCATTGATGATGTCCCTGTAGTTCTTTGTGGCCTGTGAAATGCCGCAGCTCTTTGCCCATTCGACAGTGGCGTCATTGAGCATGGGGTCCGCGATGGCTTTGACCTTCGCCTGACGGACAAAATTGACAATGCTCTGGGTATGCACCTTCCCGATGCGCCCCGCGCCGATGATTCCAATATTCAGCATGAATACTCTCCTTCATTGCTACTTTATTATTTTTGATTATATTATATATTTGCCGTTTCCCGGATATATGTTCTGGCCTTGAGCGCGTATTCGAAGGGGTTCGCCCTGGCGGGGTCCTGCTCGGCCTCCACCACGAGCCAGCCCTCGTAACCGGCCTCATCGAGGATTTGGAACAGCGGGGCGAAATCCACGCAGCCGTCGCCGGGCACGGTGAAGGCCCCCAGGCGCACGCCCTCTAAAAAGCTCAGGCCCTCGCGCTTCACCCGGGCGACGATCTCCGGGCGCATATCCTTCAGATGCACGTGGGCCACGCGGCCGGCGTGTTTTTTGAGCACCTTCACCGGGTCAATGCCCGCGAAGCTGAGATGCCCGCTGTCAAACAGCAGATGCACCAGCGCGGGGTCGGTGCCCGCCATCAGGCGGTCGATCTCCTCCCCGGTCTGCACCACGGTGCCCATGTGGTGGTGGAAGCTCAGCTTCATGCCCTTCTTCACGGCAATTTCGCCGAGCCTGTTCAGGCCGTCGCAGAGCCGGGCCCACTGCGCTTCCTCCATTATGGGCTTACGGTCGAAGACCGGCAGGGGCTGGCCCTGCACGCTCCCGCTCTGCTCCGAGGCGCCGATCACCCCCGCTCCCAGATAGGAGAGAAAATCCAGCTGAGCCTCAAATTCGGCGGCGACCTCCCCGAAGGGCTTCGTGAGCAAAAAGCTGGAAAACCAGCGGTTGCAAATGGTGAGCCCCCGCAGGTCCAGGGCCTTCTTGAGCGCGGCGCGGTCACTGGGATACTTATTGCCCACCTCGCAGCCGGCAAAGCCCGCCAGGGCCATTTCGCTCACGCACTGCTCAAAGGTGTTTTCGCCCCCCAGATCGGGCATGTCGTCATTGGTCCAGCCGATGGGCGCGATACCAAGCTTTATTTTTTTGTTCTGAAACGCCATAGAATCCTCCTCAAATATTTAAAATAAATATTTAAAAATATTTTAATTTTCTGAAAAATTAAAATTCGCCGGCCAGTTCAATCTTCAGGCAGTTTGTGTATTTCGTGGGCAGCTCCTCCGGCAGCTCTGCTGTCAGCACGCCGAAGCTCTGCGCGAAGGGAAGCTCCCCCGCGCCCAGCAGCCTGACCGATTCCACCTTTTCCTCCGGCCTGAGGCTGCGGATGACGGCCACGCGGTTCTCCGGCGCGCGCATCATAAAAGCGAACAGCGCATTGCCCTTGCGGACAAAGCGGAGATCCGTGGGCTGCCAGGCGGCGGCCTCCTCCGTGAAATCGCGGATCACCACGCTGGTGCCGCCCTCGGCGTTGATCCGCCAGGGCCGCGTAGCGTATACACCCTCGCCGCACACCGCGAACCACCCCGCCAGCTCATCCAGAATCCAGCGGACCTCGTCGTCGATGCTCCCGTCGGGCCGCTGCAGGATATTCAGCAGCATCGTGCCGTTCTTGGCGATGATGTCCACCAGCATCTCAATGATGTGGCCCGGCCTCTTGAAGGGCTGCTTCGCGTCGTAGAACCATCCGCCGATACAGGTATCCGTATGCCAGGGGCGCTCCGAAATGGCGTCCAGCTGGGTTTTTTCCATGTCCAGCAGGCCCACGCGGTAAATCTCCGGCCTACGGTCCTTTTGCAGATACACGGCGTTGTTCCTGCCGTGCTTTTCGATAGAGGTGTTATAAAGATGCGCCACGGCCTCCAGGCCCGCGCCATACAGCGGGTCGCCGCCCCGGGTGAGGGTGGAGTCCTCGTCGGCGCACCAGTGGGAGCCGAAGGGCAGCACGCCGTCGGTGTAGAGCAGATCCGGCTGAAAGCGGTCGATGAGCTCCTTCATCACCGCCAGCCAGTAATCGTGATGGCTTTTGTTCAGCGTATACCAAAGATGGATGTTTCCTTTTGGCGTGATGTGCTCGCTATTATCAAAATAGAAGTCCCGGTATTCCGGGTCGGCGCCGTCGTAGGGGACGCCGGCATAGGGACCTTCTTTATCACAACCCTTGTTGACGGCCCACCAGGAGAACGAGGCCCCCAGGTGCTCCGTGAGGCCAAAGGGCAGATTGTATTTCGCCGCCGCCGCCTGCCACAGCCCGCAGATATCCTTCATGGGGCCAACCTGGGCCGCGTTGAAGCGGTTGAGCCTGGAGGGATAGTTGAAAAAATGGTCATGGTGCATGGCCTGGGCCACGAAATAGCGCGCGCCGGCTTTATAGTAGAGCTCCATCAGGGCGCCGGGGTCAAAGCGCTCCGCCTTCCAGAGCTTTACCAGATCCTTGTAGCCAAACCTTGACGGGTGGCCGTAGTGGCGCAGATGGTAAAGATACTGCGGCGAGCCCTCCATATACATATGCCGCGCGTACCAGTCGCCGAACATGGGCACGCTCTGCGGCCCCCAATGGCTCCAGATGCCGAATTTCGCGTCCCGGAACCAGTCCGGGCACTCATACGCGCCCAGCGAGTCAAAGGTCGGTTCGAATTGCTTTATTGGCATACCTGTTTCCCCCTGTTTTCGTTTTCTGTTTTGCTGTATGCAGTATAGCACAGCGGGAGAAAAATGGCAAGATGCAAAGCGGGCTTTTTTCTATAACTAAGAGAAAACGATAAATACAAGGCCCAAACGCAAAGCGGCAAGCCCTTGGAATGAAGGACTTGCCGCTTTGCGTTTGGTGCGCCCAAGAGGACTTGAACCTCCACCGGGGAACCCCGACTAGAACCTGAATCTAGCGCGTCTGCCAATTCCGCCATAGGCGCATACGGAATGCCGACATCCGGCGAGAAGTATTGTAGCATACTCCCGCGCGCTTGTCAATAGGTGATTTGCCCGCGCGTGAGAATAAATTTCTCAGTTCTTGACAAATGAAAAAAAAACTGCTATAATAGACCCGTTCCCACAACTGAATACTCCCTTATTAAGAGTGGCGGAGAGATCAGGCTCTGTGATGCCCGGCAACCTGCATGCGATATGCAAGGTGCTTCATCCTGCGGTTTTGCCGGAAGATAAGGAAATAATTCGCCGCTTCCGCGCGCCGGAAGCGGTGCTTTTATTTTATAAAAAAATTGGGAAAGGAAGATAGATATGTCAACCAAAAACCGTAAGCTTTTCACCTCCGAGTCCGTCACCGAGGGGCATCCGGACAAGCTCTGCGACCAGATCTCAGACGCTGTGCTGGACGCCATGCTGGAGCGGGACCCCATGAGCCGCGTGGCCTGCGAATGCTCCGCCACCACCGGGCTGATCCTCATCATGGGCGAAATCACCACCGAGGGCTATGTGGATATCCCCAAGCTGGCGCGGCAGGTCGTGCTGGACGCGGGCTACAACAGCGCTGACATGGGCTTCGACGGCAACACCTGCGCGGTGATCACCGCCATCGACGAGCAATCCCCCGACATCGCCCTGGGCGTGGACCGCTCCTTTGAGAAGAAGGCGGCGGATTCGGTTGAAGACGCGTTCACCAACGGCGCCGGAGATCAGGGCCTGATGTTCGGCTACGCCTGCGACGAAACCCCCGAGCTTATGCCCCTGCCGATTTCCCTGGCCCATGCCCTGGCGCGGCAGCTGACCGAGGTGCGCAAGAACGGCGCGCTGCCCTATCTGCGCCCGGACGGTAAAACCCAGGTCACCGTGGAGTACGACGAGGCCGGGCAGCCCGTTCGCGTGGACACCGTGGTGGTATCCGCCCAGCACAGCGCCGACGTCCCCCTGGAGCAAATCCGCGCCGACATCCTGGCACAGGTGATCCGGCCCATTATCCCCGCGCCATTGCTGGATGACGACACCGTTTACTACGTCAACCCCACCGGGCGCTTCGTGGTGGGCGGTCCCCACGGCGACAGCGGCCTCACCGGCAGAAAGCTCATCGTGGACACCTACGGCGGCTACGCCCGCCACGGCGGCGGCGCGTTTTCCGGCAAGGACCCCACGAAGGTGGACCGCTCGGCGACCTACGCGGCGCGCTACGCGGCGAAGAACATCGTGGCGGCGGGCCTGGCGAAAAAGTGCGAGCTGCAGCTGGCTTACGCCATCGGTGTGGCGCAGCCTGTTTCGGTGTTGGTGGAAACCTTCGGCACCGGCGTGATTCCCGACGCCAGACTGAGTGAAATCGTGCGGCGGCTCTTCGATCTGCGCCCCACGGCGATTATTGAGGCCTTTGATTTGCGGCGCCCGATTTACCGCCAGCTGGCGGCGCTGGGCCACGTGGGCCGCACGGATTTAGACCTCCCCTGGGAGAAAACGGACCGCGTCGAGGCTTTGAGAAAAGCCGCGGGAGTTTAAAGTGGAGGCCGCGGCAAACGCGCGAAGCGGCTGCCCGCCGCAGGCGTGGACAGAAATCATCATTCAAGTAAACGCCGGCGAGCTTGACCGGGCCGGCGAAATCGCCCATATGGTCGTGCCCTATGGCATTTACATTGAGGATTACCGCGATTTGGAGCGCGAGGCTCTGGAAATCGCCCGCATCGATCTCATTGACGAGGCGCTTTTGGCAAAAGACCGCGGACTTGGCCTGGTGCATGTCTATCTCGCCCCGCAGGAGCATCCCGGCGAGGCTCTGGCCTATCTGGAGGAACGCTATCAATCCGCCGGAATCCTCTGTAAAATCGAAACCAGGGCCTGCCGCAGCGAGGACTGGGAGAACAGCTGGAAGGCCTATTTTCATCCGCTGCCGGTGGGAGAGCGCCTGCTGATCCAGCCCAGCTGGGAGCCCCTGGGGGATCCCGATGGCCGCGCGGTGCTCTGGCTGGAGCCCGGCCTGGCCTTCGGCTCGGGGAGCCACGCCACCACGCGGCTGTGCATGTGTGCCCTGGAGCAGAGCATTGATCAACGCGCGAAGCGCTTCGCCGCGCCGCGGGTGCTGGATATCGGCTGCGGCTCGGGGATTCTTTCCGTCACGGCGCTGCTCCTGGGCGCGGAGCAGGCCACCGGCGTGGACATCGACCCCCTCGCCGTGGCGAACGCCCGGGAAAACGGTCTGCGCAACGGCTTCACGGCCCCTGCCCTCAGCATCCTGGAGGGCAATCTGGCCGATCAGGTAACGGGCCGCTTCGATATCGTGGTGTCCAACATCGTGGCCGACGCGATTTTGCGGCTATGCCCCCTTGTGAGGGAGCTCCTGGAGCCCGGCGGCCTGTGGATCAGCTCCGGCATCATCGATACGCGGGAGCCGGATATTTTGGCGGGCTTCGAATCCGCCGGCTGGGTAGTTGCCGAACACCGCGAGGAAGGCGGCTGGCTCTGCTTTACCGTGAAACAACAGCTTAGCGCGTTATAAGAGCATTCTGCTGATTTTTCGAATTTAAACAACAAAACAACATCGCTCCGACCTGATTGGATCGATGTTGTTTTGTTGTTTTTGTGTTGTTGTTTTCTGTTTGATTTCATGTAATTGTACTGTAAAAAAGATGCACGCGTGACGCGAGCCGCTTGCTGAGATAATCTGCGGTGAGGTCCGCGAGGGAGCCCCACCGCAGGTGGTGCGGACGGCGGGACTTGAACCCGCACGGTTGCCCACTGGCTCCTAAGACCAGCGTGTCTGCCATTCCACCACGTCCGCAGGTGATAGAAGTATAGCACATCCTCCTCATAATTGCAAGAACTTTGACTCTTGGGCAATGGGCGCGCTTTTTTCAGCAAACTTCTTGCTTTTTGCCGGGCAATGTGATAAAATGCAGATATTCCGTGGGGAGGAGAGATGGCATGGCGGAGAAGATCATATGCAACCCGGAAGTGTTTTCGTCCAGGGCATACCCAGCCAAAAACAAGGCAAAACGGGTTTGCTTTGTGATTATGCCTTTCAGCAGCGAAGGAGATGAGAACAGACGCATACAAGACGTGTACAATCATCACATAGTGAAGATTGCGGAGCAGTGCGGCTTGGAATGCATCCGCGCGGATAACAAGCGGTATTTCCGCAGCGGCAGACCTATTATAGAACAAATCTGGCAGGCGATTTGTACCGCTGACATCATCATCGGGGATTTCACCACTGCCAACCCAAATGTGACTTATGAGGCGGGGCTTGCTCATTCCATTGGCAAACCCCTGATCGGGATTGTGCAGCAGGGAGAAAAAATCCCTTTTGACTACCAGCATTTGCGTCACATCCCCTATACTACTACACATGAAGGCTATGCCAAGCTGGACAGCGATTTGGAAATCGAAATTATTGGGTACATGAAGGAACTGGAGCATCAAGAGCAATACCCACAAAAATACGTGGAAGCTACCGACACAGCAGCTGCGGAAAAGCTGCGGCTTGCCTTGCAAAAGCAGGATGCGCTGCAAAACGAAAAAGACGCCCTTATCAAAGAGAACGACGGGCATTTAGAGCAAATAGCAGGGCTGTCCGCTCAAATTGCCGGACTAGAGAAAAAACTGGCAGCCTCGCGGCTTCAAATGGAGCCTTCGCCCCATACGAAAAAGCCTCCGCCCAAGAGGAGCGATATCCTCAAGAAAGGCAACCCCCACCACATTGGCCCCGATGCATTGGAATGGCTTGTGCTCGACGTAGACGAGAAGGAAAACAAGGCGCTGCTGATCACAAAGGACATCGTCAAAGAGATGCCATACCATGCGTCCGGCGGGGATATCACATGGGAGCATTGCAGCTTGCGTAAGTATTTGAACGGCGAATTTTACGAGGAATTCAGCGAGGATGACCGCAAGCGAATCAAACCAACCCAAAACCAGAATCCCCATACGAGGATTGATACGGCGGAAGGTTTCACGATATACACCAGAGGCGGAAACCCGACACCGGACAGCATTTTCCTCTTAAGCATAGAGGAAGCGAAACAGCACTTTCACACGACAGAGAGAGAAATAGTAATTTTGTGGACTATGCCAAAGACATACCCACAAAGCGACGAGCTGATAGCAAAATATGGTAAAAAACCGGCTTGGTGGTGGCTGCGGTCGTCCGGCAACATTCAGGATAAGGCCGCAAATGTCTTCGATGACGGCAGTATTAACCTCGCTGGTGCCTGGGTCGGTAATGATGATGGCGGTGTGCGCCCTGCTTTGTGGGTCAGGCTGTGATCTTCACGCTGCCGATATGCGCCTCGTATCCGAATGCCACAAAAGGGAAAGGCGGTACTGATGTCAAAGAATGAAAAATCGAGCGGGAACGATAACGTTCTGTTCCGCCGGTTTTTGGACGGCGATGACAAAGAGGCATTGACCGCCTTGGTCAACCTTTACGGCGAAGAATTAACACGCTTTATTTCCCGTATCACCGGCAACAGCCATGACGCGGAGGAGCTGATGATTGACGCTTACGTTCAGCTTGTGCGGAATAAGAGTAAAATCAAAAATCCCGAAGCGCTGAAGTCGTATCTGTTTACCACGGGGAAAAACCTCGCGCTGAATTTCTTGAAAAAGAATAAGCGCAGTCCCGTTATATTTGAAAATCTTGATATTCTTTTGGAAAGCGCGGACACGGATCACGCGCCTGATACCGAATTATCCCGAAAAGAACAAAAACGCCAATTGGACGAGGCGATGCAACGGCTGAAAAAGCAGCACAGAGACGTCCTGCAGCTCATTTATTTTGAAAACAAAAGCTATGTTCAGGCGGGCGGAGCAATGGGCAAGACGGTGAAGCAAATCGACAATCTTTTATGCGGCGCAAAGGCCGCGCTGAAAAAAGCACTGGAAAGAGAGAGCTTTGTCTATGAAACGGAGCAATGAGGAAATCACGCGGGAAATTCTGCGCCGTACCGGGCAATTGGATGTGCGGGACGCGCAGCGGAAACGCCGCGTTTACGCCACGCTGTCCGCAGCCGCAGCATTGGTATTGGTCATCGGCTTTGCCGCGGCCGTTCCGCTCTTGATTCCCGACGGATTATGGCGGGAAACGGCGGAAAATCAGACCGCGACCATGTTCGCCAGCGGTGAGATCGGCGGATATATTTTAGTAGCTGTGACCGCTTTCGCGGCCGGCGCGGCGATTACGCTTTTTTGCGTAAAGAAGCTTGGGAAGAAATGAGGCCAGCCCATGGAATCGCTTTTTGACATCATCAGCTGCGCCGTGCAGCTTGTGGCTTTGGCTGTTCTTGTAGGGTGGGCAATGCGGCAAAAAAGAGAGCTGTGGCTGTTTCAATTTATCGCGGGCGCGTTTGGGTGTTATTTTCTCGGCACATTATTTTGGACGCTGCATTATTTTATCGCGAACGACTGGCCCCGCGGATTTTCCGCCGCAGACCTTTCCGATATCGGTTTTTACTGCTTTTTTATGACGGCGTCCATCAGGCTGAAAGCCGGGTGGACACAGGCTGAACGCGTCCGCGCCGGGAGGTGGCGCTTTGCCGCTCTTGCCGCGCCTGTTGTTGTTATCGCGTTTCACGCCGCTTATGTCTTGCTGGCGGGCGGGCTTGTCAATAACGCGCTTTACTGTATAGCGCTGTGTTTTTTGTTTTACTGTACGCTGATTGGTGTCATTGCGGGAGGCGTTTATTGCCGTTATCACATAACAGTTCTGGCTGTGTTTGCGTTGGAGCTGATTATTTTCTTTGTGTCGTCCTTTGGCTTTGACGCGCTTTATTATGTGTTCACCTATATGCAAATGGCGGCGTGGTTCCTGATCATCCCCGCCGCGAAAAAGGGCGCTCAGCTTTCCGTAAAGGAGGCGGCGGTATGATTTATTCCGAAAATATCTTTGTCGCCATTGCCGCTCCGCTGTTTATCGCGCTGTTCCTCATCAGAGGGGAAACGCGGCGGTTTATCGGGTTCTTTATTTACGGCCTGCTGGCCTGTCTGCTCGGCGCGTATATCAACGGCTTTCTTGCCGCCGCTTCGGGCATGACCGCAACAGAAGCCGCCGTCAAGCTGACCCCGATCAGCGAGGAGCTGTTAAAGGCCGCGCCGGTCTTGTTTTACATGGCGGCGGCGAAGCCAGGGCGTGACAGCCTGATACCCGCCGCGCTCGCCGCGGGCCTGGGCTTTGCCACCTTCGAAAACGCCTGTCTGCTGACACAGGCCGGCGCGGAAGATTTTCTGTTCGCGCTGATCCGGGGCCTTGTTGCGGGCGTTACCCACGCCGCCTGCGCCGCTCTGCTCGGCTATGGCCTGGCGTTTATATCAGAAAAAAAGTACCGGCATTTGCTGTTTCCCGGCACGTTGGGGCTTTTATGCGCCTGCGCCGTGTTTCACGCAATTTACAATTTGCTTGTCACCGCCGGGAGGGGCTGGCAGGGTGTGGGCTACGCCCTGCCGCTGCTGATGACTCTCGCGGTTTTGCTGTGGCGCAAACGAACCGACCTGAAACGAGCGTAAAAAATACTGAAATCAAAGCCGGAGCGGATCAGCCGCCCCGGTTTTTTTATGCGAAAAAATCAAGGAGTTTGTTGTTTTTTGTTGTCTTATATAGTGAAAGGCTTTATTGAGTTGAAGTTTTGAGCGAAACAGGCAACGGACTGCGGAAACGAAAATGAAAGAAAAGAACAGGAGACCAACAATGAAAAGTCAAGGCCAAAATAATGGAGAGAGTCGTAAGAACAAAAAAATTGCCGCTCTGATCGCATCCCTTGCGGCAATCGCGCTTGTGATCGCGGTGGCCGCACTATTCCTGCCGCGCAGCACGGCCGCGCCGGCTGTATCTGCCGGAGCCCAGGGAATGATCGGAGAAGCTGGCCCCGCCGGCCCGCAGGGCGAAAAAGGCGATACGGGAACGCAGGGGCCTGAAGGCAACGCGGGCGAAGCGGGCTCTGCCGGTCCGCAAGGTCCGCAGGGGCCGCAAGGTAAAACGGGAGCGCAAGGCGAAACAGGAGCGCAAGGCGAAACGGGTTCAGACGGCTCCGTTGGCCCGCGGGGTCCTCAGGGGATACAAGGCATACAAGGCCCTGTTGGCCCTATAGGCCTAAGAGGAATCATCGGTCCTGCCGGCCCGCAAGGGCTTCAAGGTAAAATCGGCCTCGTTGGTCCCGCCGGGCCGCAGGGCGAAAAAGGCAGCGAGGGCACGCAGGGGCCGAAAGGCGATACCGGCGATACCGGCGATACTGGCCTTCAAGGGATACAAGGCCCCATTGGTCCTGTCGGCCCCACAGGGGCGGCCGGCCCTGCCGGCCCGCAGGGCCTCCAGGGACTGCATGGTGAAACGGGTTTAGCCGGCCTCATTGGCCCGCAGGGTCCGCAGGGATTACAGGGACTGCAGGGCGAAGCGGGCGCAGCCGGCTCCATTGGCCCGCAGGGCCCGCAAGGAGAGCAAGGCCCCGCCGGTCCGGCGGGTGCGGCAATGATTCCGGCTTACTATACCTCGCTGATTGAGCAGCAAACCATTTTGCCGGAGCAAACGCTTGTAAGAAGCACGCAGGTGCTTCCCCAAAACCTGAGTTACAATATGGCGACATATAATGACTTCCTCGCGCCATATGGTCACGGTTACGGTGTAAAAACCGAAGCCTCCGGCATATTTCTCGTATCGTTGACGATCAATGTAACTGAACTGGATTTGCCGACTCTTATTTATCCGAACATGGGAACCATTCGCCTGGTCCGCCGGAATGCCGACAGCGGCACAGACGATTTTATCGGGCATCTCGATTTCTGCGTAGAGAATAAACGCGAATGGCGCACGGCGTCCTTTACCTTGCTTGTGCAATTGAACGCTGGGGATATCCTCTATCTGTACAGGGACTGGAGCAATGATCCCGTGAGCTACGCTTATTGCAAAATTGGCAGCGGATATTTTACCGCTACGAAGATTGCCGACGTGCCGGGTTGACAGCGCGGGCGAAATTGAAAGGAGAAACACAGCATGAGAACAGGCAAAAAAACCTTATCTTTATTACTGGCCCTGGCAATGGCGATTACCCTGCTGAGCTCGTTCGGCGGGTCTTCGGTGTATGCGGTCAGCTCCGGCTCCACGATTGATGTGGGTGACAGCGCGACCCTGAGCGGCGACGGCTGGACCTATGCGGGCGGCGTGTTCACTGTCACGGGTGACGTGACGATCACCGGCTCGACCACTGCAAACAAAATAGTGGTGCAGTCCGGCGCGGCTGTGAATATCACGCTGGACGGCGCGAGCATTAACGTGGGCGCAACGTCTAACGCCTGCGCGTTTGATATGGCAGGGGCGGCTGTGAATCTGACGCTTGCCGGGACGAACACGTTAAGAAGCGGAGCGTACGAAGCCGGCATCCGTGTTCCGGGCGGTGCGGCAATCACAATAAGCGGCACAGGCAGCCTGACTGCCACAGGCGGTGCCTGGGCAGCCGGCATAGGGGGCCGATATCAAGAAACAGCTGGCAATATCACGATTTCCGGAGGAACGGTCAACGCAAATGGCGGCGATAACGCAGCCGGGATTGGCGGCGGAGCTCAAGGAAATGGCGGCAATATCACGATAACCGGCGGCACGGTCAACGCATATGGCGGCGGTTCAAGCGGCTTTGGCGCCGGGATTGGCGGAGGCAATCGTGGAAACGGTGGCAATATTGCGATTTCCGGCGGCACGGTCAACGCAAACGGTGGTTACGGCGCTGCCGGGATTGGCGGAGGCTTAGTCGGCGATGTATTTTCCGGCGCCGGCGGGGTTATTGTCATCAGCGGCGGCACCGTTACCGCCGTTGGAGGCGGAAACGGTGGCAGCACCCCATACTATGGCGGAGGCGCGGGCATCGGCGGCGGAGGAAGCTACGGCGGCAATACCACAGCGGCGTCCGGCGCGTCAGGCGATATAACAATCACGTCGGATGCGGCAGTAAGCGCCACGGGCGGCAATGGCACTCCTTACGGCTCCGGCGGCGCGGGCATCGGTTCGGGCGGCGCGGGACGTATGTATGATCCTACGCCTACCGGCGCTGTGGGGAAAATTATCATTGAGCCCGGCGCTTCCGTGACCGCTGCCGGCGGCACGGGCAGCACGGGCGGCGGCTCAAACGGCGCGGATATCGGATGGGGCGGCGGCATTGTAACGCCCGAAGCAGGCACATCAATTACACCGCTGTCCAGGGACTATGTCTGCGAAATCAGCGGCGGCGGTTCTTACGAAACACTAACGGAAGCGATTGATGACGCCATTGACGGCGACACAATTATAATTTTGACCGACATTGCGGACGACGAGGATATTTCGATTTCCAACAAGTACCTTACCATTGATTTGGACGGATATACTGTTGAAATTGACAGTCTTACCGGTGTGAATGGCGGCATTGCGGTAAACGGCGGCGGTACGCTGAACATCAACGGCAATGTAACTGTCACAGGCAAGGCGGCAGTGGGAATCGCCGCGTCGGGAGCCGGTACGCAGGTGACGGCGGGCAGCGTAACCGTTACCGATGCGGTGACGGCACATACCGCGGAGCCGTCATCCCATGCTGTCGGCGTTCTTGCGGAGGACGGCGCGGCCGTCGAGATTGGCGATCTGGAAATCACGGGAAATTGGTCCTACGGCATAGTTGCGGATGACGTGACGGTGACAGCGGACAGCGTATCCGTTTACGGTAACTTTATCAAGGGTATGCGCGCGCAGGAGGACGCGGTTGTTGCCATTGCCGGTGATATAACTGTTACAGGCAGCGCGCCCGGCGGCATCATCGCGGAAAGCGGCGCGGACGTCACGGTTGGCGGCGACGTGATAACCACCGGAGGGTTTTTACAAATTACCGGTCTCTATAGCTGGAACATCGGGGTGGACGCGGATGAGGCGAGCGTCACGGTCGCCGGTAATGTTATCTGCAACGCCGATGGCGATTTTGTTTTGGGCATTTTCGCATATGACGGGGACGTAACGGTGGGCGGCTTGATCATCAACGCGGCAGCCAGCGCGGGCGGCTATGATACTTATGGCGTCGAGGCGTACGGCGTGAGCGTAATCACCATTGACGGCGAATTTGTCTATCCCGACGGCGCGTTCTATATCTATATGTATGACGACGTTGAGGACGAAGACGTATACTTTGAGGAAGGGGACGGCGTAATATCGGCGGGTTATTATGTATATAACACCAACGATACTTGTGTTAGGGTGAAGTGGACGGCGCATACCTACGGCGTGTCCCTCGATCAATCGGGAACGCACACATTCACCGCCGCGTCTTACGGCTACGCGGCGCAAACGCCCTTGACCGTCACCATCACAAACACGGGCAATCAGGCGACCGGCGCATTGACAGCCGCGCTTTCCGGTGCGAATCCGGGCGCGTTCGATCTGTCAAAGACAAGTGTTTCGAGCATAGCGGTCAGCGGCGCGGATACTTTTACCGTTACACCGAACACAGGACTCGGCGCGGGGACATACAGCGCCACTGTAACCGTAAGCGGTGAGAATGACATTACAGTGCGCTTTGACCTGAGCTTTACGGTAAACAAGGCAACGGGAGCGGCAGCTTCGGCCCCCACGCTGGCAAGCAAAACAGGCGACAGCCTAACGGTCAACGCCGTGACCGCCCCGTCTAACGGTCAGACGGTGGAATACGCGATCAGCACGGACAGCACCCCTCCGGCTTCCGGCTGGCAGGCAACACTGGTCTTTGACGGTTTGAATGAAAATACCGGGTATTATATCTTCGCGCGGTCCGCGGCAAACGCGAATTATACTGCCGGCACGCCATCCTCGGCGCTGGAAGTCTACACAGAAGACATCACCCCGGCGCCCGGACCGGATGACTGCCCGCCCTGGTGGACATGGCTGCTGGTCGGCCTGGGCGGTCTGGGCCTCTTGGGAGCGATTATAAAGAGCGCTGTCGTGGCTGTCCTGGGCATCCTGATCGCTTTGGCCACGGCGCTTCTGTGCGTGTAGTTAAGAACACAAATCGCACACCTCTTTTCGCTGTGCGCTTTACAGCCCGCCACCAATCAAGGCCGCAAAGAACCAGATAATCAAAGCAATCACGCCAGAAATAAGGCCCGCAATCAGAATACCGCGCCACACGCCCGCCGTTATGGTCTGCCGCAGCTTTTGTTGTTGGTCGATGCCCTGCTTCAGCAATGCGCTTGTCATGACCGCGCGAAGCTCTTTGCCGGTCATATCCTTCACGTTTTTTTCGAGGATTTCTTTTAGAGCCGCTTTCCGCTTGCGTTCCTGATCGTAATCGCTGGTGACGGCTGTCTTGTTTTCTTCCATTGTGAATCCCTCCATAGTTGATATTGTGGTAACAGAAAGTATAGCACACATCGACAGTTACTGCAAGAAAAATTGCCTCCGATTACGGCGAAAGCTTTTCACGCAAGCCTGTCAATCATAGGGCGCCAGCTTCGTCAGCGGGATTCTTGATTGATTTTGTTTGTGAAATATGCTATAATTAAGCCGTTCAAATAAATGTACGGAGTGTAATAGAAATGGCTAACTATGTTGCGATGGTTCGCTTTGACGCGGAAACCGATCAAAAAATAACATGCCTTCAAAAAAAATTGAAGGAAAGCGGCTTTCAAAAAGCCGTATCTGAGTGGCCGCCACATATCACCATTGCAGCCTATGAGGGAGCGGATGAACAAGCTTTGTTGCATTGGTCAGAGGAATACGCAGCTCGTCAGCGCAGCTTCAAGATAGGTTTGCTTGCGTTGAGCATCTTACCTCCCGGCGGCAATTATACAGATACGGCTGTGCTGTGCCTGAACCCATCGCATTCAAAGACATTAGTAGACTTCTATTATGGATTTCACGAAAAATATGAGGATTTTTGTACTGGTATTGGTTGGTATAACTCCATCCGAAATGGCAACCCGATTATGCACAGCACCATAGGGACTTTTAATGTTGCGACTATGCAACAAGCACTTGAAATGATTTTTTGTGCAGAAATATTCCGCGAAGCAGAAATCACGGCGTTGGAACTTTATACTTACCCTATGCGTTTAATAAAACGATTTGATTTGCTGTCAAGTAATTGAGCAAGCGGCCCGGCGTTTGTGCTGGGCCGCGCAGCCTGTCAAAGAACCCCCTGTCTCAAGCGCGACAGGGGGCAAATTTTTGCGGGATTGGAGAAAGCAGAGTCAAAAACAAGGGAAAAGCAGAAGGCAGGGA
>Ga0099364_10000597_pt1 | contig 61915 bp, 54 predicted proteins | sample TergutTh196P3_FD_73070 | JGI IMG/M metagenome (GOLD analysis project Ga0099364, IMG submission 73070) | Microcerotermes parvus P3 segment gut microbial communities from Pointe-Noire, Republic of the Congo - Th196 P3 | ecosystem: Host-associated > Arthropoda: Insects > Digestive system > Gut ... | reverse complement strand
AAGCGCACCGCTTCGCGGCACGCTTACCACCGACACCCGCCTCATCATATAAAGGGCCTACATTGCTGCATGGTTTTCAAGGTTACGTACGCTGGATGGGGGGGGGCCCGTCGGCGGTCAAGCGCATTGCTGTTTGGGGTATTTTTTGATATTCTTTATCGGAAGGAACAATACATGAGAAAATCACTTTTATTGCTGTTCATACTTGCAGTATGTTTTACAGGATGCAATCAGAGCAGAGACAAACAAGAGACGGCATTTATGGAAAAAATCACGGTAATAAACGGTGCATTGCCGATGTACCGGTTTACTATTCCGGAAGAGGATGCATTTGGCAATTATACCAGGCTTTCTGCACAGTTTCTCATTGACCCGGAACACTACGGCAATCAGGCGCGGGTCAGAGCTTATGGAGTGTATCCTTTTGAATATATGGTTGAGTTGGGTGATATTGTTTTTCTTGACTTTGGCGAGGGAGACCGGGACAGAAATGCACCGTACCTTCTGAGTAATGTTATTGGTACAAACCGGAGGATAAGCGCTGTTTCGGATAATGCGGGACCAAACACCTGGTTTACACTGGAATTTCCTTTAAATGATATGCGTCATCAACAGTATGATGACGATAATTTTCCTTTGCCCGATACAACCGGTGATCTCTATTTTGCTCTTGGTCTGGGAACAGGCAGCGCAAGTATTGATCTTACCTATTACATAAAGGAAGTTATGCTGCTTAACGATGATGGCAGCAGGAGCATTATTTCAGCGGGAAGCGGCTTTGACAAACCTGCATTTGCCGGATATCCCGCTAACATATCCGTGTTAAGCCGTGTGCCGGTCAGCAGTGTTGATACAACTCCCGTTGATTATATCCCGGCGGATTTTTTTACCGTCCGGCAAATTTACCCCTGGCTGTACAGTATGTATGATCCCCAAAATGTGTACTGCTACCTGATTGTGGGCAATGAACGGGCGCTGCTGTTTGACACCGCTTACGGTTTTGGTAATCTGCCTGCTGCAATCAGGAACATAACTGACAAACCGCTGACAGTTATACTCAGCCATGCGCACGGCGATCATGCAAACGGCGCATATCAGTTTGACGAAGTGTGGCTGCATGAAGGTGATTTTGAGTTGTTCAGATCATTGTTATCCGAAGATACCCGGCGTGAAAACCTGAACAGGTTTATTGAAAGCGGTGAACCCCTGCCGGAAGGTTTTGATGCAGCAGCGTATATCTCTATGAGTATGGACAATATACGATCATTAGATATAGGACAGGTGTTTGATTTAGAAAGCTTGAGCATTGAAGTAATTGCCATGGAAGGGCATACTGCCGGTTCAATAGGGTTGTTGGTACGGGAGCATGGTGTGTTATTCACCGGCGATGCAGCCAGTTCCCATGTGTGGCTGTTCCTGAACGAGTCGCTGCCCATGAGTCAATACATTGCCATGCTGGAACGCACCGTTTTGCTTGACTTCGCCGCATTATTCTCCGGGCATTCCGATGCAGCCGTACCAAAATCGGATTTTTACCGGTTCATCAATGTTGCACGTAATGCCACGGCTGAAAAATCTTCACCGTATAATGCATGGCCGGGCATGGATGCCTGGGCATATCAGGAAGACGGCGCAGTAATTGTATTCAGGCATTGACGGCTGGTGCTCCTGGCCACAAGCGGCTATTGGAGGTTTATTACCCCCTTACCGGTTTTATGAAAAAAACACTGTGCCTTTCTGCCTGCCAGCGCTCAGGGCTTCCAGACAGCGGGGTCTGCCCCCATGGGCAAGAATCGTGGGGATGCCGTAGGAGGATGCCCGCTGTGCTGCATCAAGTTTCGTGGCAATTCCTCCGGTGCCAAAGTCTGACACTGCGCCCATGCTGATATCTTTTCTGACCTGGTCAATATCACGAACTTCCTCAATTGGCTGGGCATCGGGGAATTCTTTGGGGTTTTTACTGTACAACCCGTCAATATCGCTGAATAAAACCAAAAGATCGGCGCTCCAGAGGATTGCCGACTGAGCCGCAAGGGTGTCGTTGTCGCCGATTTTAATTTCTTCCACCGAAACCGTGTCATTTTCGTTTATAATTGGGATGATACCTTCGTCAATCAGGGTAAAAAGGGTATTTCTCATGTTGAGTGTTCTAATTGGATCGTTAAAATCGTCCTGAGTGAGCAGGATCTGGGCAATATGGCAGCCATGCGGCTCAAATACCTTCCGCCAGGCCTCCATAAGCTGTACCTGTCCAACAGCACATAGAGCCTGCCGGTAATGGATATCTTTTTTACGGGCCCATTTATCCATGATGGAAAGCCCTGCTACCTGCGCTCCGGAAGAAACAATGACCACCCGTTTTCCCTGCTTAATAAAATCCGCTGTCTGTCCGGCAAATTCATTCAAAAAAACCGTGTTCATTGTGCCGTCTTCCCCGGCAAGAGTGCTTGAACCAAACTTGAAAACTATTTTCCGGGCAGCTGTAAAAAGATCCTGTATAACCATGATATTCTCTTGTCTATCTTAAACACAAGTTGACATTTTTGAATACCCCTAATAAAATGACCAAATAGTAATAAAAAAAGGAAAGTGTATTACATGAGTGATGAAAATTTTACAGAAACACCGGATGATTATGATTATGACATTTCGGAAGCCGGTATAGACGAACTGGACACGGATGATTATGAAGATTCCGAAGATGCTGATGTTGATGACTACGAAGTAGATTTAAGTGAAAGCGGGTTTCCCGAAATAACAAAACGTTTTGAAACGGTTCCCCACACATTTTTTACGGATCCAAGCTACTACAAGACTGCTCTGTCAAACGAAGGGGATATTTCCAAACGGGTGCATGCACTTTTGCAAAAATACTTTACTGTCACCGATCCCAAAGACCGCAGTGTCTTCCGCCCCCAGCTCATTACCGCCTACTGGGAAATGATACGCGGCGTGGCAAAAAAGGCTCCGGGAAAACTTCCCGAACCCAAAAAATTCATGCTTCGCTACCATTTGGCACATCCTAATTTTCTGAAAACCGAAAGCAAGGAATTCCTTGCAAAACTGGTGACAGATAACGAATATAATGTTCCGGTTTATTATGTTGATGAGTGGTTCAAGGCTGTGGGGACAGGTAAGATACGCGCATCGACCACCGATGAAGCCAAAACTTCTCGGGGTAACAGCAGAGCGAAGCTGAAACTGCTTATGGATAAAGCCAAGGGGAAATATGAAGGTACAAAAACCCTGCTTCGGGGAAAAGATGTCAGACGACGTGAAATGGAAGGAACACTGAAGGAACTAATTGGCAATCTAACAGAGCATAATCCCATGGACGGTTTTGAAGATGTTTCGGCCAGTTATAACGAAGCGCAAAGACGGGCCTTCAACGATGTGCAGGAAACTCTCAGAAATCTGTTAAAAAACAATACCGAGCTTAACCATCTGGTAAAAGAATACCGTCAGGCAAATGAGGATGTTAACATCCTGCGGGATAAAATAAATAATGCAGGTGATGATGATATTCTCGATCTTCAGTCAATTGATACGGAATACATGACCATTCGGCAGGCTGTAAAAATGACTGTCGGCAGGAAGGGAAACCACTTCCCTCTCCTGACGAGTGATTATTTACACAGCGGGCCAAATGATATAGGGTTTCGTGAAAACATAATCAGTATGCTTCAGCGGATAGAAAGTATAGATCCGGAGGCATTTTGCCGTTTATACAGAAACAAGAAAAACCGCATTGTCCCCTATATCGTACTTGTTCCCAGTTACGGCGATTCCGGGATATGCTGGGAACCATTCGACAAGCACAACAGGGCTACCAGCCGGGGGCGGGTCTTTATCCCCATGTACCCAAAAAACCTGTACATTGCGGTCCTGAGCGCCGTAGCGGATCTTCGCTGGCAAGTCGCAAAAGAAAAAGCATCTTACCACTGGATGGAAGAAGGTCTTACAGGACATTACTATCAGTGGTATGTGTCGCAAAAACTCAAAGGCGTAGTAAAAGATTATTTTATTCAGGATTATATCTTTTGGATGACAAAAGAATCAGAGGGCATTCAAAAACTTGACAAGGAAATTCGCGGAATATTCTGGCGGCACATGCCTTTTGCCCAGGAAATCAAGGATAAACTCCGTACCCGCAGCTATGTATATCAGGAGCTGTATCAGCGGGATCTTAACCGCGCAATGTCTGATGGGTATTAAACGCACGCTTTTTGATTTTATAGTATTAACACTGTTGCTGACTGCGTGCGCCAGGCCTCCTGCACCGGCGCAAATGGAACTGGCGCTGGGAACAATCTGTGTTGTCAACCTGTACGAAAGCGGCAACAGCCGGCTTTATTCCCAAATATTCGCACGAGTCCGGGAAATCCATCGAACCATGACCGCTTTCCCCGGCGAATTCCAGGATATGTTAAACAGCGAAGCAATTCTCGAATCCGGCAGCGAGGCAGCAGCAGCAATAATAGCTGCAACCGAAGCCCTGTCATCCGGTGTCGTAGCGATAAACATGCGGGCAGGCATCGAACCGGTAAAAGTCCGCGCCGATTTGCTTTTAGTACTTGAAAAAGCGCTGCACTTTGCCGAATTAAGCGATGGGGCGTTTGATCCCACTATTGGCCCTCTGTCCAATCTCTGGGGTATAGGGACAGACACTCAGAGAATCCCGGACAATAATGAAATTGCCGCCGCGCTTGCAATGGTTAATTGGCGCGATCTTGTAATCGACAAAGAAGCGGAAACAGCATTTTTAAGGCGCGAAGGCATGGCCATAGACCTTGGCGGAATTGCAAAAGGTTACGCCGCAGATGAAGCAGTGCGTATTGCCAGGGAAGGCGGGGCAAAACGCGGTATCATTGATTTCGGTGGCAACATAATGACACTTGGATGGAGGGAGAGCACCGGAAGCGAATCACTTCCCTGGCGTATCGGTATTCAGGATCCGCTCAGTGAACGAGGTGATTTTATCGGGGTAGTTTCGGCTCATGACACAAGCGTTGTTACCAGCGGAGTGTATGTAAGGTACCTTGAGCATGACGGAAAACGCTACCATCACATCCTTTCAACCGAAGACGGCTACCCGGTGGACAACGGTCTTTTAGCTGTTACCATTGTGACAGAAAATTCCATGAATGCTGATGCCCTTTCAACAATTGCGTTTGCCCTGGGATTGGAACACGGCAAGTCCCTGATCGACTCCCTTCCCGGAGTTGAAGCGATCTTTGTTATGAACGACAACACGGTGACGATCACCGGCGGTCTTGCCGGAGTATTTACTTTACTATCAGAGGAATTTACCTTCAGGTAACATCCGAGAGTTTGCGGGGGATTGCAGCCCGCTGTTGTTCCCGGTATACTGAACCACGGAAATAAAATTACAAGACGGCATCGTTAAAAATAATATCCGGAGGAAAACATGAAATCACTAATCATTGGCATTGTAATCCTTGCGGCGGCAACTATCGCTGTACTCCCCAAAGATGCTGCAGGCTTTGGGCTGAGCTGGGGTGATGATGTACTTGCCTTTTTACGCGGCGGCTTGCCTGTATTGGCCGTGCTAATCGGCCTTATCGCGGTATTTATCGGTATTGCAGACATGAAAGACCGCGCCGAGGCAAAAAAAGAAAAAGCGGAGAATAGTGAAGAAGCGGCGCCCAAAGATTAATATTATCCGAACTTTCATTATTTTTTTATGCATAAGTCTGTTCCTCTCCTGCCATAAACAGATTCCCGGTGGATTAACGGAGGAAGCAGAACCGTCTGATGAAGCGCTTCTGCAGATAGCCGAAGATGCCCGGAGAACCCTGCCCATTTTTTTCCGGAATATGACAAGAGCAGACACGACAAGCACTCATTTTAGTATAAAATATCCGTTCACGGCAAAAGCGGGCAGCGGCATTGCCACTGAACAGATATGGCTCACCAATATACAATTTAATAAAGGAACATATTACGGTGTAATAACCAGTACTCCCCGGTATTTAGTTGGTATAAGAAAAGGCAGAAAGGTACCTTTCAACCCCGGTGAAATCACCGACTGGATGTACATCCAAAACGGAAAAATCACCGGAGGCCTCTCAATACAATACTTCCTCCTAAAAGTCCCCGAAAACGAACTCACCGCCGAACAACGCATCCTGCTGGAGATGTTTGATTAGTGAACATTTACAGTGAATAACAGCTTGCTATGGCATTTTCGAAGGCGTCAAGCTGAGGGGGAATGAGGGCAATGGGATCAACTTTTTTCCGGAGGGATTTGAAGGATTCGGGTACGGTAACGGTTTGGCCTGTCGCTTTACGGATTAAATCGGCGTATTTGGCGTAATGCCCGGTTGCAAGGACAATGGTATGAGTATGCCCCTTCCAGGCATGATCTGCGGCAGTTTGTTCGGCTGCGGCAAACGCAACAGCGGTATGAGGATCGACAGGCAAATGGTATTTCTTCCAGACACGCTCAATGGTTTTTAGAACAAAATCATCGCCAATAGAAGCAGGATACGCAATATTACGCATAACAGCCGGAGCTTCCCGGTAAAATGATTCAAGGCGGCTGAGGTTTGAAGGAATACTCACATCAAGCGCCGGCGAGTTTGTTTTGACCGGCGGCCCCTGAACAAAGTCTCTGCCGCCAAAAAAACCGCCCAGAGCGTTGTTCGCATTCATGGCTGCAACAAAACCGTTAACAGGCATTCCGAATTTCCATGCGTACAGACCGGCAATAAAATTACCAAAGTTTCCGCAGGGAACGCTGAATGCAAGATCGCCGGAAAGCTGCTTCTTTATCCTGGTAAATGCATACAGGTAATAAAATACCTGTGGCAGCAGCCTTCCCGGATTAATCGCGTTAGCGCTGGTTATACTGTAACGTGCGGAAAAACTTTTATCCCGGATCGTTTCATTAACAAGCCGCTGGCAATCATCAAAAGTACCCCGTATCTGAATGGGAATAATATTACCACCGTTGGGAACAAAGCCCGCCGGATCAAGTCCGCGTACCGGTCCTGTCGGGTACACAAGAACAACATTAATCCCCTTGCGGCCGGTAAATGCACGGGCTATTGAAATGCCGGTATCGCCGCGTGCTGCGGCAAGAACCAGTAATGGTGAATGATCCTTCCTAAGTACATCCAGCACGGCGGCAAGAAAAGCAATGCCAAAATCCTTGTAAAGTCCTGTGGGGCCGTTATACAGGTTTAATATCGAAAAATCATCATCCAGCCGGATGATTTCCGGTGTAAAATCAAAGGCGCTGTCCGTTGTCCGTGATGCAGACAATGGGTTAAATTCACCTTCCAGAAGACTCGGCGCCACCGTTGATACAAGATCTGAGAAACTCGTCTGTTCATCCATATACAAAAAAAACTGCCGTATATCCTTTACTTTGTCGGGAACATACAGCCCTCCGTCGTTAGGCAAGCAGCTTAACACCGCATCTTTGAATGAGACCGTTGTATCAGATGACATCAGCTCCGGCGCATTGGTGGAACGAAAACGCATTCTGATTAACCCTTGTTCTTCTGGCGTTCCGATTCCTTTCTCTTTATGGTATCTTTGAAAATCTGATCCGCATCAACTTTATGGTCAATGCCGAACATGGGAACAACTCCGGCGCCGGATATGCTGCGGAACAATGCTCCGGGCCGATCGGTATATGCCCAGCTTGATTCACCATTAACCAGGTTATCCAGAATTGTCATCACCGAAAGCGCAAAGAAAACCAGTACCGCGTTATTTTTTTTACCGGATCCAAGCAGCGCGTCCAGGCGTTTTGAGACAGGATTGGGTATTTCAAAATTATACTTATCCCACGGGTTGTCAATGCCGTCGCAATGGGCTTTTACCGCTGCGCCGCCATTTCGGTTCCCGGATTCAATGCCTGTAGCAACCAAAGTAAGGTATTTACGAAGCGTTCTTATTTCATTGTAAATTGCAACAATATCCTGTTTCTGAAAAGGCGGAGGACCCAGTGACTCAAATTTATAATATGGGAGGAAGTACAGGCGCTTTGTCCAGCGCAGTTCGTTCAATGTACGCCGGGCATACGGTGAAGTCCTCGTTTCGGAAGAGTGTTCCAATATACGGCAATATTCGGTAAGACGGGGCAGATAATCCTTCGTAAAGCTGTCATCGATATACTGCCGCCAATTTGTGATTGTTTTGCCAATCATTTCATTGACATTGACAAGTTTTCCGTCGGGGCCAACAACAGATCCAAATGTCACATAACGAAGGCCCACACATAAATCCTCCATGATGTGCATAAGTACGGCAATCTGCTGAAGGGGATCTTCGGGAGCAATAAGCTCATATCCCCTTCTTAATCCGTACGGGTTGACAAAATAAGGATAAAGATCGGGGAACTCCTGCAGTCTATCCCATCCGGCCTGCGGAAACAGCGCTTCAAGGGCGTTTACGCTCTGATCATACGCTTTTTTCTCGGCTGCCGCTGCCGCTGTTTTCATTTTACGTTCAATAACAGCAGGATCATTTTTATCCTCCTGTTCATTTGCATCTGTGCCGTCATGTTCCGCAGATTCCTGCTCTTTCATCACATCATCGTGTACCGCTTCCAGGCTTTCGTTCTCATACGCGTCCAGGCTCATGGTAATTGGGTTAATCTGATCATTCTCGGTAGCGCCAATGAAAGCCATAAAACGGTAGTGCCGTTCGATAAACAGTTTCTCATAGGGAAGCCACCGGTCAGAAATTAACTTCATGATCAGGGGATACATGCCAAATTGCACTTCACGGCGAATATCATTAATGGAGGACAGCGCTATGCGGATAAGATCCTGGTTTTTCTCTTTCGGTTCCGAAGGGTTTTCAACATATATCAGTTTATAAAGCAGTTTGTATGCACCCTTGATATGAATGTCCATATCAAGTTTCTCAAGAATAAACAGGGGCTTGTAAATAACCCGGAGTATTTCGGTAAATTCAGAAACTTTTACCGAACGCGGATGGCTCTGAATTTTAACCAAATCACTGTCAATGCGCTCTACATTCCAATGCCGAATAGTATCCAGAATACTATAAACAAAAGGTGAAGCTTTTTTAAGCCGCTCGGAACGCCGTGCGTTATTCCGCGGAAACAGTCCCCTCGTTGCCGAGACAAGCCGTTCAATTTTGGCATAGTAAGCATTCATCCTGCGGCTGACAAAACGCGGATTAACATAGTCCTCCGGCTCACTAAAGAATGAAAGAGTCGCAATCAGCACTTGCAGCGAATTTTTAATTTCAAATTCAAACTGAGCGGCATAACGATCCATTTTTAACCGCTCAAAATATGATGTTCTAAGCTTAACAGAAGGATCATCTGCGGGACCGTTGCTCTTTGCTTCCGGATAATCCGGTCTGGCGGCAATGCTGTCAAGGTCATCCAGGTCGGCTATATCCACGGCACGTACCGAACGCGATTTCTTGCGGCCCGGTATAGCTAAATCGACAGTTTCCCGTCTTGCACGGCTTGCAGGCTTTTTGACAGGAGCCGGAAATAACACATCCTTCTCTACACCGACTTCACCGCCAAGAAGCTTAGCCATACGCCGTGCTTCATCAGCGTCGATTTCCCCGAGTTTTCCCCTAACCTTATCAAGTTCTCCGGGAGCATAAATTGCACTTGGCTTCTTACCCATAACTACACCCTTATATAGAGTTTTTCACCGATACCTAACTGGTTTTTAACCTGAATTTGATCTTCTTTGGCACTTACTACCATTCCATTATAATAACCCATAGCGAAAAAAAAATCACTATTTACCGCAAGAAGATTTGAGCCGTATTTAGTAAACTCATGGGGGGTAAATACCAGATCAATCATACCATCTAAATCCTGAATAACCCAGTCTGATTCCTGACCGTTGGGCATGGTGATTTTTACCGGAGGCAGGGGGGTGAGGCGTCCGTCTACCCATAATGCATTTTCATTATTTTTACGGTTATCCCTTGCCTGATTCTCCACTATATGGAATCCATACCGTTTGTCTTCCCCGTCAAAACCCATACCGCCGCAGAAAACCCCCAGCATCCGGTAAGGATAAAAACCCTTATAATCACGGAAAAGCCCCGAACAGCGTGCGGGATTCAAACTATGGTGCTTCTCTCCAAGCTCTATATCCCCTCTAACCGAAGTCAAAGATTTAAATGCATACATATTCCGGTTATCCGTAAAATTCAGCGACACAGCAAGCGGCGTAACATCACGACTGCCGATATTGAAAGCAAAATGGGCGGTAAGTGCCGGCTGCTTTTTCGTAGCTGCAATGTCCAGATCCAGCTTGATCGTATCTGCATTAAGCCAGGTATGGACACGAAAAAAAAAGTGCGGAGAACGGCATTCAACAGAACCGTGGGCAAGCTTGTTCGGCATTTTCAGGCTATTACCGGGAATAAGCTTCCGGTACACATATTTTTCTCCGCTTTCCTTGTCAAACAGAAAAATAAAAGCTATCTGGTACAGTTTTAAATTACCGAGAAGGGCTTCCAATAAAAAATGATCATCCTGAATGCTGAAGCTTTCCCATTCTTTAATACGATAGTCTTTGAGCCAGCGCGGAAGCGGCACAGGGTACGGCTTATTGATTTCCAAAAGGTCTACACGGGTAAATGCTTTATTCCAGGTTCCCGGCAGAGGCACTCCGTATTCAATCGGCGAACCCCGAGGGGCCAGGATTTCTCTTGTGTACATTGATACAACTCTACTACATTTTCGGCGCAAACCTCACATTTGCAGCATAAAAACCAGAAAAAAACAGCACTATTTGCCTAAAATAACACTTATGCGGGGCCCGCCGGCGGCCAAACGCACCGCTTGCGCGGCACGTTTACCACCGGCACCCGCCTAATCATGTTTTTGGGCAAATAGTGCTGCTGTTCCGCGGTGTACCGTCAATGTGAGAGTTGCTTTTTGATGGGGAAGCGCGCGGCACGCTTGCCACCGGCACCCGCCTAATCATATTTTTTAGGCAAATAGTGCTGCCGTCCTGCGATGTACATCAATGTGAGGGGTGCTTTTTGATGGGCTGCGTTTCAAACAGTGAGTTTTTCGCGGAGTTTTTCGGCGATGACCAGTAAATCCTCGCGGGTGTTTTGGGCGGGATCGTCCAGCACGGTTTCCAGTAATTCGTTGAGGATGATGCCGAGGGTTTTACCTGGTTTGATTCCCCGCGCGATCAAGTCGGTTCCGTTGACGGCAAGGTCTTTCAGTGCAAATGCGGACTTTTCACTCTGGGCTTTTTCCACACGGTACATGAGCGGGAGGAGGAAGTTCGGCCCCGGATCGGAGGCGGCAGTTGCATAGGCATCAGCGCTGCGAAGCTGGTATGTTTTGACGAGGTTCGCCTCGCCAACACGGACAATAAAACGGCGGACGGCGGCATCGCTCCATTCGTCGGTGTAATGGAACATGTGTTCCCTGACAAGATGGCACACCGAGTCGGTTAGCAAATTGGGAAAACGCAGCCGTTCCATGATTGCACGTGCCATTTTTTCAGATGCGGCTTCGTGCTGGTAAAATGTCCAAATGCCGTTTTCATCAAGATTGCGGGTGATTGGTTTCCCTATATCGTGCAATAGGGCGGCAATCCGCACATCCGGCGGATAGTTCTTTGCGGCGGCATAATCGCAGGCAAGCAGGGAATGCTCAAGCACATCAAAACGATGATTCCCTTTTTGATCAACACCTTTGCAGGCGGCAAGTTCCGGCAGGAACAGCCTGAGCAGCCCGGATTGCTCCATCAGCACAAAAGCGCGGGACGGTTTGTCTGATGCAATGATTTTTTCGATTTCGTCCTTTACCCGCTCTGCCGATACTTTAGCACACGTCTCCAGCGACCCCGGAATTGCGGCAAGGGTCGCCGGCTCCAGTTCAAAAGCAAGCTGTGCGGCAAAGCGAACCGCCCGCATCGGACGCAGTCCGTCCTCGGCAAAACGCGCCGCCGGATCTCCCACGCAGCGGATTATTCTTTTTTTGAGGTCGGCCTCTCCGCCAAATGGATCAACTTTTTCGCCTCCGGGAAGACGCAGGGCAATAGCGTTGATGGTAAAATCCCGGCGGGACAGGTCTTCTTCTATGCTTGATGTAAAATGCACTTGATCGGGCCTGCGCCCGTCAACATACCCTGCTTCGGTGCGGTACGTAGTTATTTCCATGGTTGTACCCCGGAATACGGCCGTTACCGTCCCGTGTTTAATGCCCGTTGGAAATACTTTCCCTTTCGGCTGTGCATTCCTGAATATGTCCATGACCTCATTGGGTGCGGCATTGGTTGCAAGGTCCCAGTCATGGGCCTTTTTACCCCTAAGCACATCCCGCACCGCGCCGCCGACGAGGCACAGTTCTTTATCACAGGCTTTAAAAACAGCGGCAATTTCTTTTAGTACAGGATGTATCTTCACATGGTTTACTGAACCGGCTTATAAAACATGATAGTGGGCAAATAGGTGGAAATGCTGTTAGGAGTAGTAATAGCCAGCACAGTTCCGGTAATACTATAGGTTGCAAATCCCAGCGGCCCGGTGTCATCAGCAAGATATATCCTTTTTGCGCCGACTATTGTGGTGGTGGTCCATGTTATATTTTCATCTGATACGCCGGCACGCAGAAACTTACCGTCATTACTAAACTCAAAGGTTTTCCCCTCAGTCCCCTCATTGTTTGCGGCTTCCTGTGAAAAATACCAGGCTGAGACAAGTTCGGTATCTCTTAAAGTCGGTATAAATTCGCTAAATCCAATCGTTGTGATTGCGGTGTCAAGAATTCTGGAGCGATCCCCTGCCCAAAGCAGCGAGCTTTCGTTCGTGGAGCCTTCATATATATGAGCAATGACCACATGGTATCCATTGCCTCTGTATTCATTATGATCTACCGGGGTAAACAACTCCATGGTTACCGACCCGCTAGATATTAACTTCGGAGAAATAGATGTAGCAACAAGATTACCTGGATTAGTTACCTTATAAAGATATACCATGAGATATTTGCCGTTGTAATCAGAATCTATTTGGGAAACAACGAGTGTCTTTTCATCTGTATTACCCAATGGATTATCCCAGTTACACCCTGCAACCAGGACGCTGAATGCCAGCATGAAAATCAGGGGAAGTATCCCAAACTTGCATACAATACACTGTTTTTGCATACATTACCTCAATATTAATTACTATTTATAGCTAATATACACCATCAGGAGTATAAATTCAACATGCGGTTGAATTTTTCTTTTTTCTGTCTGTATACTGATCCTGTGGACAGGCAATTAGGCATTGTATTTACCGGCGGCGTAGGCCCGCAGCCGCAGGCAATCAGACTGTTGATTGACAGCCTGAAAACAGAGCCTCTGACAGTTGCCGCCGACTCCGGGCTGCTCCTTGCCGAAACGGCGGGAATCAAGCCTCAGTGGATTATCGGAGACATGGATTCACTGAATGAATCACCGGGGGGCAAAGAGCGTTTACATAACTACCCCGTCGAAAGAGTTATCAGTTATCCCGCCGACAAAGATTACACCGACACCGAACTAGCGCTTACCCTGCTTCGGGAAAAAGGCTGTGACATAACATGGATAATCGGTGGCGGCGGCGGCAGGATTGACCACCTGTTGGGCATCAGAGACCTGTTTGAACGGGAGTATTTTCCCCGCCGCTGGCTCACGGCTGCCGAAGACATTTTCTGCATCGAAGACGGCAGCTTAACGCTTGGTCTTGACAAAGACAGCCTCGTTTCGGTTTTTCCTCTGGGTGCAGGCCCGTGGAAGGCGGAAAGCCGGGGGCTAAAATGGCCTTTGGATAATGTGCATTGGGAACGGGGGTTTTACGGGCTCAGCAACAGGACGATTACAGAAGATGTGCAGATATATGCCGCACAGGGACGTTTCTTAATTGTCTGCAACGCGAACGCTTGTGTTTCCGTCTAAATCGTACTATCCTGTCAACATGGATACAGCAATTCAGGTCGAATTGGAGAAACTCAAAAAACTCATTGTTAATACCCTTCCTATCAAGCAAATTTACCTTTTTGGTTCTTACGCCTACGGAACAGCGCATAAAGATTCCGACCTGGATTTATACGTGGTTTTGAAAGATGAAGTTCAAATGCGTGATATAGATGCTGCGATTAAGATACGATTGGCTATAAGCGACCAGCAGACAATGCCTATTGATCTACTCGTTAGTAAAAACAGCCAGTATCTGGAACGTAAAGCAGCTCCAACGCTGGAACGAAAGATAGCCAGAGAAGGGATCCTGGTTTATGGAATTTAAAGGAATAGTTCAACAATGGATTGAAAAAGCCGATAAAGATTTAGCTTTGGCTAATCATACAGCAAAAACTATGTGGCCTACCCCGCATGAAATAGTCTGTTTTCACTGTCAGCAGTTTGTTGAAAAATATCTCAAGGGTTTTCTGGTCTCAAAAGGGCAGGAACCACCCTATACTCATGATTTGGTAAAACTTACTTCTCTTTGCGAAACAGAAAAACCAGAATTTGGGCAAATAAAACAGAAGTGTGTCGTTTTAACTGAATATGGAGTTCAACCCCGTTATCCAGGGGGAATGGAGATAATTGAGGAAGATATGATGAGAGCTTTGCGTATTGCAGAAGATATAAAAGCCTTCATACAAGAAAAAGCGCCGGAACTATTTAGTACCGATGAGAATTAAAATTGTACAGGGGGATATGTGCCGGCAGTAGTTATCGATGGAAAAGCAATCAGCCAAAAAATCCGTGAAGATGTCCAACGGCGGACAACTATTCTCAAGGAAAAGAGCATTACTCCCTGCCTTGCGGTGATTTTGGCAGGCGAAGACCCGGCAAGTATTTCTTATGTAACGGCAAAGGAAAAAGCCCTTACCGAAGCGGGCATGACAGGGAGGAATATACATCTTCCGGCAGATACTGCTGAAACGAAACTCCTTAACCTGATTGCAGAACTCAATAAAGATACTTCTGTTCACGGCATCCTCGTACAGCTTCCCCTTCCCCGGCACATAAACGAAGACAAAGTGATAACGGCCATCGATCCTGCCAAAGATGTTGATGGTTTTCATCCGGTTTCGGTAGGGAATATGGTGCTGGGCAGGCCGGGTTTTCTTCCCTGCACACCGCACGGGGTTTTAGTATTGCTGAGGGAAATAAAACACCCTCTTTCCGGCGCACATGCCGTGGTGGTTGGCCGCTCAAACATCGTAGGGAAACCTCTGGCAAATCTGCTAACCCGCCGCGATGTGAACGCGACGGTAACGGTCTGCCATACCGGTACCAAAGACCTTGTCCGCCATACCCTTGAAGCCGATATTCTCATTGCCGCCGCCGGAAAGCCCGCGCTCATTACGCCGGAAATGGTAAAACCCGGCGCAGCGGTAATTGACGTAGGAGTTAATCGTGTGCCGGATTCATCGGCAAAAAACGGTTACCGGTTATGCGGTGATGTGGAAAATGCCGTTGCTGAAAAAGCGGGTTATATCACGCCGGTACCGGGGGGCGTTGGTCCCATGACCATCGCCATGTTAATGCAAAATGTCGTTCAGGCAGCGGAGGAAAGTAAAGTATGAATGAACAGGAATGGAAAGACGTGAATCCCCAAACAGCAGACCTGCCGGATAAAGGCAGGGCGGTAATTCTTTGTATTGTCGGCGGGATAGCATTTGGAATTGTCGGGTTTGTCGGTATGAAAATACGGCCTGTAGGACTTGCAGTAGGAATTTTTGCATTGATGACAGGTATAAGCATGTTTATTCGTAAAAACAGGAAAGTCAATGCCAAAACCGCCGCTCTGATAACTGCAGCCGGTTTTCTTATCCTGCTTGCCAACCCGCGCTTTGGATTCGCTGCGGGGATTGCCGGTACTTTTATCATTATCGGCGCAATAGGGCTTGTGGCGCTTGGTCTGGTTAAAGCAATCAAGCTTAGCTGGGATCTGGGAAAAAAATATTGAACAGGTTTTTAAAGGGAGCTGTCCTAAAACCGAAGTTTGGGGACAGCCCAGGGTAATTCTTGAAATATTTTTTTGAAACATACGGCTGTCAAATGAACAATGCGGAATCGGCTGCTCTTGTTCTGGTATGCCGGGAACGCGGCTGGACTGCCGCATCCGACGGGGTAAGCGCCGATCTGGTTGTACTCAATACCTGTTCGGTACGGCTCACTGCCGAGCAGCGGGTACTGGGACGCATAGGTCTATACGCAAGCATGAAAAAAAAGCGGCAGGGGCGGCGTGATGCCCAAAGGCATTTCGCCCTCGTAATAGCCGGATGCATGGCACAACGGATGGGAGAAACACTCAAAGAACAGTTTCCTGCAGTTGATTATGTGATGGGAACCGCAAGCCGTTCCGTATTTCCGCTAATTCTGGAAGCAGTAGAAAAAAACATCAATTCGGGCTCTTTCCCGGATATCACCCTTGATGAATCCCCCAAATTTGCATTTTCATCATCACATCTTGAAGAAGGACAGCTTTCACTTTCGGTACGCAGTTTTGTCCCCATCATGCATGGCTGCAATAATTATTGCTCATACTGCATTGTCCCTTATGTCCGGGGCAGGGAGGTCTCACGAGACCCTGCAATGATTGCCGAAGAAATACGGCTTGTCGGCGGACGAGGGGTTCGCGAAATTACTTTGCTGGGTCAGAATGTCAATACCTATAACTGGATCGGAGCGGATTCCGGTGAACCGTTACATTTTGCCGGTCTGCTGAAAATTGTTGCCGCCGAAGCACCCAAAAACGGTGTCGAATGGCTGCGCTTCCTGTCGGCGAATCCCAAAGATTTTTCTCCCCAGACCATTCAGGTGATGGCCGAAAACCCCGTTTTCTGCCGCCATTTGCATCTCTGCGTCCAGCACGGTTCAAACAGCATCCTCGCGGCGATGAACCGGGGGTATACCCGTGAACAGTACCTTTCGCTGGTTCGGGAAATTCGCGCTGCCATGCCAGGGATAAGCCTTTCTACCGATATACTGGTGGGTTTTCCCGGCGAAACAGAACATGATGTGGAAGAGACCCTGGCACTCATGGAAGAAGTGCAATTTTTATATGCCTATATGTACCATTTTAACCCCCGAGAAGGAACCGCCGCATACTCGCTGCCCGAGCGAATAAGCGAGGATGTCAAAAAGGAACGGCTTTCCCGGGTAATCAGCCTGCAGAAGAAACACACCGCAAAACTTCTTAAGGAACGGATAGGAGCGCGTGAACGGGTATTGATTGAGGGAATTTCCCGTAAAAACACCGAAGAATTAATAACACGTACAGAACGGGACGAAATGGCTGTTGTTCCCGGCCCGGCTTCCATGATAGGATGTTTTGGAGAGTTAACATTTTCCGGATTGCGGGGAAACACATTTCGCGCAAAGGAGTTATCATAATGAAGGAGATACTACCATGCCCTGGAGATTAATTCAGTTTATTGTTGTTTTTATTATATTGCTTCTGTTTATTGTGTTTAATCTGGAAAATAAAAGCAACATTAGTTTTGGTTTTTATGAGATCAAGGACGCCCCGGTGTTTCTTACCGCATTTTTTTCATTGATTATTGGCATGTTTTGTGCGATACTGTTTACTCAAGTTTTTAAACCGGGAAAGAAAAATGCTTTTCCGAAAGATAAAAGAAAAAAGGCTGCAAAACCAGATAAACGAGGTGAAAATTATGATGCAAACAGCGGGCATTTTGGGATCGATTAACCACTATCGTATTGGCAAATTGTTTGCCATTATTCTGTTCCTTGCCGCAGGGAATGGGTATGCACAAAACCCCGGGCTTATAAGCTCCTGGCAATTAGGCGCAGAAATACTTGAGCTTGAAGGAAGATTATCGCAGCCCCGTATCACCGCCTCCGAAAGACATGAAGCATTGGTGCGCCTTGCCCGTCTGCGGCAGCTATCCGGCGATCTTGCCGGTGCTGCCGAAAACTGGCTGGATGCCGCGGCCGCTAACCAGTCTGATGATGCAGCTTTGGTAGCCGGCGCTTACTGCCTGGCCGCAATAGGCGAATGGGAAAGGGCATTGTGGGCAATAAATCCGCTGCTTGCATCCGGCAGACAGGGAATGCCCTTGATTCAGGCTCATTATCTGGATGCCAGCCTGAGGGCGCGGATAACCGGCGATGTTTCTTTGCTTGCCAGCCTTGCCGATAATCCTTTGTTTGCTCCATTACACCCCCTTATTTTATACACACTTTGGCGAATAACTGATGAAAACCCCAGCTTTGCCCCAGAGGGCAGTGCACAAAGGTGGGAGTCCCGCCTGCGTGCCGAATTCCCCCAAAGCCCGGAAGCCCGCGCCAGCAGTTCAGGAACTACAGAATCCATTGTACAAGGCCCCATCTGGATGCTTTTCCCCGGGATGACAACAACACCTTCCGCAAGCAGAACGCCAAGTGCAGCGCCGCCTGCTGCTATGACAGGCACAACAGGCCCTGTCCTGCAAACCGGGGTATTTAGCAGAGAAGCAAATGCTCAGGGTCAGGCAGAAGCACTGCGAAGGGCCGGCTTTACCGCTTTTGTAACCAGTAGAATGGTTAACGGCGTGGAGCATTGGGCCGTCACTGTGCCTGCCGGGCAGGATTCAAACCGGACTTCACAGGAGCTAACACGGGCAGGGTTTGATTCGTTTTTAGTGAGAAATTAAGCAACGGTGACAGAGGTACCATTTTCCGACTAAACCGCATCACATTGCATAAAAGTCTTGACTTTTTTGAATTATGATGCATAATAGTCATATGAATCGAAGGCGTAAAGAGCAAATTCTCAAAGACCTGCACTCAAAAATTGTTTTTCTAACCGGGCCCCGACAGGTAGGTAAAACCTGGCTTGCCCATGACATTGCACGGGAATTTACCCATCCGGTGTATTTAAATTATGACAACCGGGGAGATCGGGAAATAATTGAAAAAGAAGCATGGCTTGGCTCTACGGACTTTATTGTTTTTGACGAAATCCATAAAATGCCCGGATGGAAAACCTATATTAAAGGTATTTATGACACTAAACCGGCAGCATTGAAAATCCTGGTTACCGGAAGCGCCCGATTGGAATATTTTCGACAGACCGGCGAATCGCTTTCCGGCCGGTATTTTACCCACCGGCTTTTTCCCTTTTCGCCGGGAGAATTGGCTGCGGCAGGCGCACCGCCGGACATTGATCGCCTGATAAGCCGCGGCGGGTTTCCCGAGCCTTTTTTGGCTGAAGATTCGCCTTCCGAAAAAGATGCGCCACCCGGAGGTGGCGAGACTTTTGCCTCGCGGTGGCGAAAACAGTATGTAGACGGATTAATCCGTGAAGATGTTCTTGATTTTGAAAAATTCAGCGATTTTAAGTCCCTCAAACTCTGCCTGGAACTGTTAAGAAGCCGGGTTGGGTCTCCGGTTTCCTATGCATCCATTGCCGGTGATATAGGAATATCACCCAATACGGTTAAAAAATATATTCAGGTTTTTGAAGAACTATACATCATCTTCCGGGTAACACCTTTTACCGGAAATATTGCCCGATCCCTGCTCAAGGAACCAAAAATATACTTTTTTGACACTGCCCTTGTTGAAGGGGATGAAGGAATTAAATTTGAGAACCTCACGGCTCTGGCGCTGGCAAAAGAAGCGGCAGCCGAAGAGGATATTAAGGGAATTCCCGCTGCCCTCCACTATGTACGGACTAAAGACGGTAGGGAAGTTGATTTTTGTTATACCAGAAACAACAAAGCACTATTTCTTCTGGAAACAAAACTTTCCGATTCCACTATCAGCAAAAATCTCCATTATTTTTGTGCAAAGTATACCATTCCGGGTATACAACTGGTTAAAGACATAAAACGAGAACGCCAGGAAGGCGGCCAAATAGGCATTGAAGTACGGTCTGCTCTTCCCTGGCTTGCAGAACTGGAGTAGCATCTGTCCGCATTAAACGGACAGACAAAGATTCTGCCCTTTTCATTCTGTTTTTATTGCAATATAATGTATTATGGCTGAAAAAGGCAAACTGTGGATCATCCTTAACCCTGTGGCTGGAAAGGGTAAGGCGGCAAAACAGCTTCCAAAGATAGACCGGTATTTAAGTGAAAAAAAATGTGATTACAGAATAATCCTGACAAAAGGGCCGAATGATGCATTGGAAATTGCGCGAAACCTTCCCTTGGGTGATGATGATGCAGTTGTCGCGGCCGGGGGAGACGGAACCTGCAATGAAGTTGCCAACGGATTGCTTTTACGGAATCCAGCTCCCGCAAAACCTCCGATAATCGGGATTCTCCCCGTAGGCAGGGGCAATGACTTTTCTTCAACGCCGAAAATTCCCCAAGATATAGAAAAAGCACTTGACACCCTGACTGCATGGAAACTCCATACCCTGGATGCGGGCAAGGTGACCGGGGGATTTTTCCCCGATGGCCGTTATTTTGTTAACGGGGTTGGTATCGGCTTTGATACAAAGGTGGGTTTTGATGCCGCCAGGATGAAAATAAAAAGCGGCCTGGCTTATGTAATTGGCGCAATAAATAATATTATCCGCTACGAACCGTCTCCGGTGCTGCACATACGTTATGATGATCAGGAAATAACCATCCCGGCAGTGCTTGTTTCCATTGTCAATGGCAGGCGCATGGGGGGTAGTTTTTACATGGGGCCAAATGCACTCCTGGACGACGGCCTTCTGGACATCTGCTGCGTACGGCGGCCTGCTACCCGCCGCAGGCTTGTTCGTGTTTTTCTCCACTACTTCAAAGGAACCCAGGCTGAATTCGAAGGCGTATACATGGGCAAGGCATTGCAATTCCATTTAAGAGCGCTTGAGGGAGGCATGGCTGCCCATTGCGATGGCGAGACTATCTGTTATGACGGTAAGGAACTGGAAATTTCCTGCATACCCGGCGCACTCAGGCTGATAGGGGTTTAACGTGGGATTCAGGCGGACTATGGTTAATGCTATTCTGAAAAGTATTGTTAACACCCTCTGCAGAATTGACAGCAGTGATTTTTTTGAGATCTTATCAAAAAGCAAACCCATGCTTATTGCCGTTAACCATATCAATTTTCTTGAAGTGCCAATTTTGGTAGCACAGAGTTATCCCCTGTATGTTACCGGTATGGCAAAAACAGAGACATGGAAAAACCCGTTCTTCGCATTTCTGTTCAATACATACCAGGCAATCCCCATTGACCGGAACAAGGCTTTTCGCGGCGCATTTAATCAGGTGCGAAAAGCAGTTGATGATGGTTTCTTTGTGGCTGTTTTTCCGGAAGGGACCAGAAGCATAAACGGTGTTTTAGGGCAGGGGAAAGCAGGAATCATTCACCTTGCCTTCCATGCAGACGTACCGGTTCTGCCGGTTGTTCATTACGGAGGGGAAAATATCTGGAAAAACATCCGGCAGCTAAGGCGTACACCGTTTTATTTCAAAGCCGGCCGCCCGTTTAAAATAAAATTTCAGGGAATGCCGCAGAAGGAGGCGCGGGAGGAAATGCTCGGCGAAGTGATGGGGCAGATGGCTCGGCTGCTGCCTGTTGAAATGAGAGGCCCTTATGCCGGCAGAGCGGAACAAGAATGTAAATATCTGGAATTCCTGGAATGATTCATATTTTTGATATTGACAATACCTTAATAAAAAAAACAAGCACATGGTACTTTCTGCGCGAGGCGCTCGGTAAAAAAATCATCGGTGTTTCACAAATTCGCTGTCTGCCTCTTGCATGGATACGGTATAAAATCGGCTTTCCCAGAGAGAATTTTATCGAAGACGCGGTCAAGTATTTTGCAGGCATTGAAGAAAGTATCGTTGATCAAACAGCACTCGCCTGCTTTGAATGCCGGATTAAGCAAAACATTTACGCAGATGCCGCAAAACTAATTTATAACGCGCTTGAGCAGGGTGAAAAAGTAATTTTTGCAACATCTTCATTCAGGTCAATAATACGGCCCATTGAGCAATTTTTCGGTATAGAAGGCTCCCTGGCAAGCATGCTGGAATTCCGCGATGGTAAAACAACCGGTAAAACCATTGGCCGTAACATATTCGGCGAAAGAAAAAAAACTGCGGCAGAAGACTGGTTGGAAAAAAACGGCTTCCATCCCCGTGATGTTTGCTTCTACTCAGACTCTTATACCGACATACCACTTTTGGAAATTTGCGGCAAACCGTTTGCAGTAAACCCTGATTGGATTCTGGAACGGGAAGCGAAAAAACAGCACTGGGAGATTTTGCGCTTCCGCAAAACTTTGGGAAAATGACGAACACTGTTTTCCCGTGCAATGGACTTGTATAAAGGATTTTACGATGAACAAAAGAGAGCGTTTTTTAAGCGTAATGCATTTCAAAAAACCTGATGACAGGCTGCCTATGATAGAATGGGCAGGCTGGTGGGACAAGACCCATCACCGCTGGCAGCGCGAAGGGCTGCCGATGCATCTGCAAAGCGAGGATCTCGTAGAGTATTTCGGCCTGGACGATCTGTCTTGCATCATGGCAGGCGGTAAATCAGGCAAATGCCCCAATCCCCCGCATCATGGTGCGGGGATAATAAGTGATGAAGCAGCCTATGAAAAAATAAGACCCTTTATTCTAAACGATGAACTGGTTGAAAGCGCGGTATATCAGGCACAGCAGCTTAAAGAAAAACATGATAAAGGAACAATAGCAGTCAGGCTGTGGCTTGACGGCTTTTTCTGGTTTCCCCGCTCGCTGTTTGGAATAATGGAACATCTGTATGCATTTTATGATTATCCCGAATTGATGCACCGGATAAATAATGATCTTGCCGATTTTAATCTGCGTGTAATGGAAGCCGTTTTCCCCATTCTCAAACCGGACATGGTGGGATACGCCGAAGATATGTCCTATAATAACGGCCCTATGTTGTCCGAAGCGATGTTTGAAGAATTTCTTGCTCCTTATTATCACAAAACGATCCCTTTTATTAAAAGCCATGGTATAAAAGTTCTGATTGATACAGACGGCGACCTGACAATGATGATACCCTGGCTTTTAAGAGCAGGCGCTGACGGTATATATCCGCTGGAAAGACAGGCAGGCGTAGATATAAAAGAAATACGCAGGCAATTTCCTCAATTATTAATAATGGGCGCATACGATAAAATGGTCATGTCAAAGGGAGAGCAAGAAATGCGTGAAGAATTTGAAAGGCTGCTACCGGTTATGTGTTCCGGTGGTTTTCTCCCCTCTGTCGATCATCAAACGCCGCCGGAAGTACCGTTGGAGAATTACCGGATATACTTAAATTTATTTAAGGAATACTGTATAAAAGCGGTACAATGATAAACATTGAAAAAGAAAAGCCCTGTTTAAATAGTGACAAGCGCTCAATTTTTATGCTATAAAAGAAAAACATAATTACCGGAGAATTAATGAAGAAGAATATATCTGTTGTGCCAGTATTAATAAATAAAAACCTCAGGCTTGCGGCAAGGGCATTTTCCGGCATTTCAGGAATACGTATGGCTCATCTGCGTCCCAAGCGTGACTTTAATTATAACCATTTCAAAAACCTTTCTCTGGTATACTTCAAGCTCACTGCAGCATGTAACCTCCGCTGTGTTATGTGCGGGCAATACGGCGATAAGGGTAACATGAAAGATTGTGCCGCAGAGGAAGCAAAAAAATCCCTCCCGCTGGAAACATGGATGCGTTTTACCGATGAAATTGCACAGCAGCGTCCGGTAACCTACATCTGGGGAGGCGAGCCGTTTCTCTACCCCGATCTGATGCCTCTTGCGCGGTACATGGTGAAAAAAGGCCTGTTCGTAAGCGTTAATACCAACGGCACACTAATGGAACGTTATGCCGAGGATATTGTGCGCGACAAATGGGGTGCAATTTTGGTCTCGCTTGACGCTTTCCGCGATGTGAACGACTCCCTGCGGGGCAAAGGTTCGTATGACAAGGTAATTGCCGGATTTAAAGCCGTCAACCGGGAAAAGAAAAAGCAAAAAAAACGTTTGCCTCTTTTGGGGATTGTTACGGTAGTAACAAACCGTAATTACCTCGATCTTGTCAATTTAACCGATGCAAGCAGGGAATATAACATTGATCTTCATATAATGAATCTTGGCACCTATACAAACGAAAATATTGTGGCAGCGCAGAAACAGTTTATGAAGGAAAAGCTTGATACCGACATAGACTGCCTTGAAAGTTACAACACCGGGTACAATCTGGGTATTGACGGGAAAAAGCTTCACGGTATTTTGCAGGACATTCATTCGAAAAACCACGGCCATCCCATACTCACGGTGCCTGCTCTTAACCCCGAAAAAACCCACACCTACTATGCAGAGCTTGAAACACCGGTTCGTAACCACTGTGTTGTGCCCTGGTGCCAGGCAAACGTCAACTACAACGGAGATGTGCATTTCTGTGCCGATTATCCCGACTATATTCTGGGAAACATAACCCAACAATCATTTAGAGATATCGTCAATGGTGATCGTGCCAATACTTTCCGCAAGACGATCCATGCCTGCGAAGGCGGGATGTTTCCCGGCTGCCTCCGTTGTTATCAAAACATGCTTTTTGGCAGGAAGATAAAAGGGTATTGACAAAATCCAATTCTTTAGGCATTGTACCCAAAGTTATGTAATCACTTATTATGGGAGGTGGCGGCATGGCCGAAGTAAAAAGAAAAATAACCAATAAAAACACAGGCAAAACTACCAGTAAAACCGCAAGTAAGGTTGCTGGTAAACCAGTTACGGGTAAATCTACAGGAAAAACTGTAAATAAGCCTGCTGGTAAGGTTACAGGTAAGCCTGCGGGCAAGGTTGTAAGTAAATCTGCGGGGAAACCCGCAAGTAAGCCTGTAAGCAAACCAGCACCTAAAACAGTGAGCAAACAAGCCGGGAAAACAGCAAATAGGCCCGGTAACAAAGCTGCAAGCAGGTCTGCCGAAAAAGGCGCAATCAAGAATTCTCCAAAAGCAGCCGTAAAAAGAAACGGTAAAGCGGCAAAAACTCCAAGTAAGGGGGCAAAACCCCGGTTGCCTGCACCAAAACCTGCACCAAAAATTGATCCACAGATTTTTACCGCAAATATGGAACTGGCCCTTTTGGAATTGAAAGCGGAAATAAACGAAAATCTTATAGCCAACAACAACGATTTCAAAGAAATTGTTGAAGGGACGGCAAAAGACCTTGCAGACATCGCATCTGATGATATCGACAGAAAAATAATTGAAGCCCTTGGTTCACAGGAGCTTAAACGACTGAGGTTAATTGAATCTGCTCTTGGTCGAATCAAACAGGGGAAATACGGCTATTGTATCAAGTGCGGTGTGGAAATCCCCCAGGAAAGACTTGGGTCTATACCTTATGCCCTCATGTGCATAAGATGTAAGTCCGATGAGGAAAGACGTAACAGGTAACCCCCTGCAGCAAATCTTCATTTGGTTTAACAGGGAGCGGGAAATAGTGACCATTCCCCACTCCCTGTTATTAAAGGATTTTTACTCTACTACTGCAATAACATCAGCCATTTTCAGGATGAGGTGATCCACATCTTTGATTTTAATTTGTGTTCCGGCGTATTTGTCGTACATTACTTTCTGGCCGGCTTTTACCTTGATTGCATCCTTGTCATCGCCGACTTCTACCACCACGCCCTGCTGAGTTTTCTCCTGGGCGGTATCCGGGATGATAATCCCTCCGGCGGTTTTTGCTTCATTTTTCTCCAGCTTCACCAAAACCCGGTCTGCCAAAGGTTTTACCTTCATGTTATTCCTCCATATCTCTTTACGAAATTAGCGCCTGTCCCAAACTGGTCTTAGAAGCGCTTATCTGTGTTTTTACACTATACAAAAAAACAGCCGGCAGGGTCAAGTAAGGGGACACTGCCGGTATTTTAATTTTATTCTGTATTGTACGATACTTATATTATGATACAAAGAGTCGAATACCTGAAATGTCTGGAAAACTGGCGTGAACAGCAACTGGTAAAGATCGTGAAAGGAGTGAGGGGCTGCGGAAAAACTACCCTGTTTGCCATGTATATTGACTGGCTGAAACAATCGGGCGTTGAAGACGGGCAGATCATCTTTATCAATATGGAAGATCCGGCAAGCAAATCCCTCTTTAATTACCAGGGTTTGAACGGTTATATTAAAAAACGGCTTTGTGTGAATAAATGTACCTATATCTTCATTGACGAAATTCAAAAGTGTACAAATTTTGAAAAAGCAATTGAAGGGTTTATACTTAAAAAACAGGTTGATTTGTATGCCGCATCATCGGATGCCTGTATTGTATCAAATTTACCGCATGTTGAAATCCGGATGCTGACACTGTCTTTTGCCGAATATCTGATTTTTACCAAATACCGCAATGACAGACCGAAAATCCCCGGCAGGACGGAAATTCCGGACGCTTCTGCTTCTCCTGACGGGGATAACCCCGCAAAAATACCGGCACATTCAAAAAGCGACAGGAGACTTCCCCGGCAGAGAGAGCAAATTGAAAAATACCTCCGGCGCGAAGCGTTTAACAATTATGTGAGTTTTGGCGGTTTTCCGTTTGCCGCAGTCCTGAACTGCGATACAAGCCTGATATGTCAATGTGTTGAGGGGATTTATAATACAGTTTTGATAAAAAGCGCGGCGCGGCAGAGCAATATTAACAACATTCCCCTGCTTGAGTGCATTGCAGAACTGATGAGCCATTCTACAGGCCGTCTTTTCAGTTCCAAAAAAACAAGTACGGCAATCAGCGCGAAATGGAGAAAAATTTCCGTTAATACCGTAGAAGCATATATCGGTGCATTGCAATCGGCTTTTTTATTCTATTATGCCGAACGGTATGATATAAAAACCGGGAAACGCCTGAAAACACTTGGTAAATATTATATTGCCGATACGGGAATACGAAATATGCTGCTTGAACCTGACGCGCCCGAACTTGAAGGCCATCTTGAAAACATTGTTTTTCTGGAACTGCTGCGCCGGGGGTTCCAGGTTTACATCGGGAAAAACGGCAGTGACGAAATTAATTTTGTTGCATTTTCAGACAATGACGGCAGCAGGAAAACAGCATATTTCCAGGTAGCAGCTTCAGTAAGAGATGGGGCCGTTCTGGCCGAAAAACTGTCTCCTCTGGAACAAATTCAGGACGACAACTCCAAATACATTCTTAGCCTGGACGAAACTCCTTTCCGGGCAACCCACAACGGCATTACCCGGAAGAATTTAATCGACTGGCTGCTGGATTCGTGATGGGAAGGTTTGTGAGGCAAGCAAAACGCAAATTCACGCCATATATATAGTATGAAACACAAATCTTTTGAAACATTGCTGCCATATATGGCGGCAGGGGCATTCCTTGCAGCAGCCTTGTTTTTTGGCTGCACAAGCCTGAAAACCGGCGTAGAAACTGTGTCTGAAAGCACTGCGGACGCTGTTGGCAGCGCCAGGGGTTACCGCGGTATAATACGTGTGCGTGTCGGTATGGAAAACGGAACAATCACTGAAATTACCGTAACCGAATCAAGCGAAGACAGAGTTGTGGGAGCAGCAGCAATCGAAGAGCTGACAGATCTGGTGCTGATGTACAACACCACTGAACTTGATGCGATTTCCGGGGCTACCGAAACCAGCAAGGGCTTTCTTGCGGCGATAGAGGATGCAATACGCTGAGATTCCACTTGGCTGACAGGATGACAAAGTCGGGCAAAGGTGCAATACTCTATACATGAGCGACTGTATTTTTTGTAAAATCGTGAAAGGTGAAATTCCCGGCAAAAAAGTCTATGAAGATGATGAGTTGCTGGCATTCCACGACATTATGCCGGTGGCTCCGGTGCATATCCTTATCATTCCCAAAAAGCATATACAAAGCCTGCTGCATGCACAAGCGGAAGACACCGCCATGCTGGGCCGCTTGATGAACAAAGCACGGGAACTGGCAAAAGAACAGGGCTGCGGTGAAAGCGGTGCGCGTTTTGTTATCAACGCCGGGCGTGATGCAAAGCAATCCGTCGATCACCTCCACATCCACATTCTTGGCGGACGTTCCCTGCGCTGGCCTCCGGGTTGATAATATCCAAAACTCGGTTAGTTTTGGATATTATCCTGCGTCTTCGATTAAATTTTTCATGATGTACTCCCGGCGTTCGGGGGTGTTCTTGCCCATGTAAAATGTCAGCACCTGGGGAACGGTTTTAAGGGTGTTAACCGACACCGGTATCAGCCGTATATCATCACCGATAAACTGTTTAAATTCACTGACATTGATCTCGCCCAGTCCTTTAAAACGTGTAATCTCGCTTTGACTGCCCATATCGGCAGTAGCCGCATCGCGTTCTTTTTCCGAGTAGCAGTAACGGGTTTCTTTTTTCGTTCTGACCCGGAACAGCGGAGTTTCCAGAATAAATATTCTTCCGGCAGTAACAAGCTCTTCGAAAAATGAGAGAAAAAATGTCAGCAGAAGGTTGCGTATGTGGAAACCGTCAAAATCGGCATCGGTGGCAATAACAATTTTCGCATAACGCAGGCCGTCAATATCATTTTCTATGCCCAGAGCCATCATCATATTGAACAGTTCTTCGTTCTTGTAGATTGTAGTCCGTTTTTTGCCGTACATATTTTCCACTTTGCCTCTAAGTGGGTAAACAGCCTGAGTCATAACATTGCGGCTGCTCGTAATGGAACCGGCGGCGGAATCGCCTTCGGTAATAAATATCATCGATTCTTCACCGTGTTTGCCGTCTTCAAGATGATATTTGCAATCTTTAAGCTTGGGGATTTTAAGGGCGATTTTTTTTGCTGCCTCCCGCGCTTCTTTTTTTACCGCATTAAGTTCGGTACGGAGGCTTTCGTTGGCAATAATCTTGGATTCCAGTTTCTTTCCCGCCTCGGGGTTTTTATGCAGCCAATCCTCAACCGCATTGCGTGTTTCATGTACAATCCAGGCGCGTATATCGGTGTTACCCAGCTTGTTCTTTGTCTGGCTTTCAAAAACAGGGTTTTTGAGCTTTATGGCAATGGCTGCGACTGTTCCCTCGCGGATATCTTCGCTGCGGTAATCTTTCTTGAAAAAAGTTTGTATGCCCTTGAGAAAGCCTTCTTTGAAAGCCGACAGGTGTGTTCCGCCGTCTGAAGTATACTGGCCGTTGACAAACGAAAAATATTCCTCTCCGTAGTTGTTTGTGTGGGTAAAGGAAAACTCAAGCTGGCCATGTACGGGAAACTGCACATTGGATGAATGATCGCCTTTGTAGTAGCCCAGAGGGTATATGCAGTCATCTCCCGTTTCTTCGTATAACAAGTCGTAAAGACCGCGTTTTGAAACAAACTGCTTGCCATTAAATGTCAGTGACAGACCGGCGTTAAGGTAGGCATAGTTCTGTATGCGTTTTTCGATAAATTCCGCGTTAAAAAGATAGTCGGGAAATATATTGGGGTCAGGGGTAAATTCAACATAGGTTCCGTCTTTCTGCTTTTCCCTGAGCTTTCCCTTGCGCTGGCTTTTAAGACTTCCCCGTTCAAATACCGCCTCGGCATATTCGCCGTTTCGTATCGCCACTACCCTAAAATGAACCGACAGCGCGTTCACCGCCTTTGTTCCAACACCGTTAAGCCCCACAGAAAACTGGAAAACATCATCGTTATATTTGGCTCCGGTGTTAATTATCGAAACACAGTCCACGAGTTTTCCCAACGGGATACCACGCCCGTAATCCCTGACTTTAACCGTGGCAGTACCGGGATTTGCACTGTCCTTGACGGCAACTTCTATTACCTTGCCGTTGCCCATTATGAATTCGTCAATACCATTGTCAATAATTTCCTTGAGGAGGACATATATTCCGTCATCGGGGTTGGAACCGTCGCCCAGCCGCCCGATGTACATGCCTGTCCTCAGGCGTATATGCTCAAGCGAAGAGAGGGTTTTTATTTTTGATTCATCATATACCCCGGGAATATCATTGACGGGGGTTTTACCGCCGGCTTTAGATTTTACTGTTTTGGCTGCCTTTGCGGCTTTTTTTGCTTTTACTGCCATGTTATCCCAAATCTTTATTATAAAAGTTTTCCAAGTTTTTCAATATTTGCTTCGGCATCCTTTATGCCCGATTCAAATTCTGCAATCTGTATTTCTGCCTGTGTTATCTTGCTCTTCCTGTCCTGAATCATCTTGTGAAACTTATCTATTTTTGCCTTTTCATCATCAATGGCCAGAGACGCCTTCAATTTTTCTATTGATGTTTCAATGTTATTTATTGATTCGTTAATCCGTGCGGCATCATCCAGTATTTCCCGATCGTCATCATGTAACAGAGAATCTAAAAACTGCCTTCGTTCACTTTTATCATTTTCCGGATCGATTTTTATGGATGCAGTCTCTGCACCAATACGCCTGAACAGGCTCTTCAGATCATCCCGAACGCGGGTTATATGGTTTTTCAGGGTTTGAATTTGCTTAAGAGGACCGCCTTCGGAATTAAAGCTGCCGGAAATATTTTTTTTCTCTTCTTTCAGCGTTTCCAAATCCTGCGAAAGAGCACGGGAAACGGCGCGTTTCTGTTGGATTTCCTCACAAAGACTTTCAACATCCATGACATTCTGATCATAATTCATATCAGGCTGAACAACGGTGTCTGTGATTTCATTGGTATCCCGGCGGCTGTAACGTTCACCAACATTCCGGCGAAGATGTTCAAGGTTCTCCTGCGCTTTTGTGAGGAAGGAACGCAGGACAAGAACCTGAGCGCTTTTACCTATCCAGGCAAAGACATTGCTCCCTTCCCTCTGTTCAAGATCAGCAAGACGATCCTCAAGTGAAAGAACCTTTGTCAGCAGAGCATCGGCCTGATCACGGTACTGAACGCAAAAAACCGCATAATCGCCGTCGGTGTCATCCGAAGCATCCAGTAACAGTTTGCCAAGAAGGCCGTACATGACGCTCAATTCCTTTAGGCCGACACTTTCTTCCCGTGTCTTTGCGTGGATGTTTTCCTCTAGTTCCTTAAATCTGCGTACCTGTTCCTCTACGGCTTGTATTGAAATTTCCGAATCGGTGATATTTTTCAAAAAACGGTGATAATCGGCCATCTCGGTAAATGATGAGGTGTCCGTTAGGGCAGAATCGTCCATCCGGGAAAAGATGTTTTCTCCAAAACGTGTCAAAAGCGTATCAAGGAGTATTATTTGCTCCTTTTTTCGTTTTTCCAGCTCGCCAATCTGCTTTTTTCTGTCATCCATCCCGACTAGTATACTACATTAATTTATTTTTGAATAGGGCTTGCATGCACATTAAAAAATATCGTTCACATCAATCTCAAGGCCCGGCAGTACCGCACATCGTCCGGCCAGTTGAGATAATCGTTATACGTGAAGTTCTTTTTCCCGGCAAAAGGGTTTGCCTGTGTTTGCCCCTGTTCCTGTTTTGCTGCTAATGACATACTAAAAAATCGCTACCACACCGCCGCCGTAGCTGTTGTTGATGTGGTCCTTCACTTTCTGGCTGAACAGGGCGTTCTTTAAGGCAATGATACGGGGATCGTTTTCGTTACCCTTCTGCACAACCACGATGTTAACATACGGCGATTCCGCGCCTTCAATGATGAGTGCGTCCCGCATTGGGTTAAAACCCGCCTGCAAAGCGAAATTCCCGTTGATGGTTGCCGCGTCCACATCCGGCAGGGAACGGGGAAGTTGTGCGGCTTCAAGTTCCTCAAAACGGAAATTGCGGGGATTACCGGTAATGTCGCGGGGGGTGGCAGTTAAACCAGCACCGTCATTGAGGGTGATAAAACCATGTGCCTCAAGCAACAGCAGCGCCCGGCCTCCGTTTGTCGGATCGTTCGGAATGGCAATAACGGCGCCGTCGGACAATTCGTCTATGGCGTTAAACTTCTGTGAGTATAAGCCAAACGGTTCCACATGGACACCAAAGGCAGATTCAAGCTGTGCCGACCATTCGGTATTTGATTCCAGATAGGGAAGGTGCTGGAAAAAATTGGCGTCCAGATCGCCGCTTAACACAGCCATGTTCGGTTGAATGTAATCGGTAAATTCCACGATGTTCAGGGTATACCCCTGTTCAGCCATATCGTCCTTGACCAGATTAAGCAATTCGGCATGAGGAACCGGCGTGGCGCCAATCGTCAATGTTGTATCGGATCCTCTATTACCGGTACAGGCGGAAAAAACCAGCGCTAAAACCAACAGGCCAAAAAAAACTCTTTTCATACCAATTCCTCCATAAAAAACCGTTTTTATCTTTTTGCAAGCAGGGTGCGGCTAATTGCCGTGCCGATAAGCTGTACTGCTTCGACCAGTATTAGTATAACAATTACTGCGCCGATTGTCACGTCTGTTTCAAAACGGTAATACCCGTAACGGATGGCAAGGTTTCCAAGACCGCCGCCTCCAATAGCCCCGGCCATTGCCGAATAACCTATCAGATTGATTATGGTCAGCGCAAGTCCTGAAACCAGGGCAGGCATGGCTTCGGGGATAAGCACCTTGTAGATGATCTGAAAATTCGTTGAACCCATAGCGCGTGCCGCAGTAATCACCCCTTGGTCAATTTCGGACAGGGCAGATTCGGTAACACGGGCAACAAATGGCGCTGCGGCGATGGCAAGGGGGATGATTGCCGCTGTGGGGCCAATGCTTGTTTTAACAATCAATCGCGTTAAAGGGATCAGCAGAATCATCAGTATGATAAAAGGGAACGAACGAAACAGATTCACTATGCGTGAAAGTACACTATACAGAACAAGACGGGGGGCAAGGCCGGACGGGGATGCCGCATACAGGTATATCCCCAGAGGGAAACCCAGGATACAGGCAAAAAATGTTGAAACAAAAGTCATGTGCGCTGTTTCTATCGTAGGTACCGGCAGCATAGTCAATATTTCAAAAAAACGCTCGCTAGTCACGGATCAACTCCCATGTTCCGGCGGCTTTTGGCGATTTAAACACCGAATCAACCTGCCCGTATTCCGCAATACATCCCTCCTCCATTACCGCTACTTCCTGACATATCTCACGGATAACCCCCATCTGGTGGGTAATCAGCACTACGGTTATTTTCAATGTCTCCTGCAAGTCTCGGATCAATGCAAGGATTGAACGGGTTGTCTGAGGGTCAAGAGAACTTGTTGCCTCATCACAAAACAATACTTCAGGATTTACCGCCAGTGCACGTGCGATAGCCACCCGTTGTTTCTGACCGCCGGAAAGTTCACTCATCCGGGCTTTGCGCTTGTCGGTAATGGCAACCATTTCCAAAAGCTCGTCAACGCGCCTTTCTATTTGACTGCGGTTCAACCCGGCTATTTCCAGCGGGTATGCTATATTCCCCAGAACATTGCGTGATCCGAACAGATTAAAGTTCTGAAATATCATGCCCATTTTTCTGCGGCGCTCAAGCAGGGGCATCCCCTGCAGATTATCTACCCGGTCATCGCCGTAGTACACTTCTCCGGTGTCCGGTTTTTCCAATAAGCTCATGGTTCGCAGCAGGCTGGATTTCCCCGCGCCGCTGCGCCCGATGATTCCGTAAATACAACCTTGAGGAATGGAAAGATCAACATGGCGTACTGCTGTAACCGATCCGTATTTTTTGGAAATCCCTTTAAGGATAATCATTTTACCGCCGGCGAGATTTCTCCAAGCCTTTTGATGATGTTTAAATGCTGAGTACAGGCTTCTTCGCATTGGCCGCATGCCGTGCATTTGCCGGCAATAGAACGGTTGATGTTCCAGTGCCAGTTCAAACGGTTGCCAATATGATCGCTGCCGTCTTCCTTGTTGAATATCTTTTGGTTGTAAGCATCCATAAACTTGGGGATGGGTATACCCTGGGGGCAGTCATCGCAATAACCGCAGCCGGTGCAGACTCCTTCGAATGAAGCCAGGGCGCGGGTTTTGACATCAGCCAGTTCAGTTTCGGTCCGCGGCTGGTAACTTTCCAATGCGGCAAGAGCCTGCCGCACCTGTCCGGTCGTTTCAAATCCAACAAGAGCTACGCTGATGTCGGGATGATCCCAGAGGAAACGCAGCGCTGCAGTAACCGTATCCTCACCAGGCCGGCACAGGAATCTGAATTTTTCCGGGTATTGAGAAATAATGCCGCCTCCCAGAGGGTTCATGATCACCGCGCCGAGTTTTTTTTCCCGTATCGCATCAAAGGCAGCCTGCCGTGACTGGAAGTTGTACGCAGAATAGCCAAACAGTACTCCTTCAAACACCCCTTCCATTAAAAGCTCCTTGATTTCATCATTGATAAGATGGCTGGAAACACAGACATGACGGATCAATCCTTCGTCTTTAAGTTTTATGAAAGTCTGTAAAACACCGTCATTTTTGCGGCTTTGCCAGTTATCAAGGCTGGTGATACTCCAGATATGGTAAAAATCAACGGCGGGAACATTTAAGCGTTTTAGCTGCGCATCAATTTCACGGCGGATTGCGTCCGGGGTGGTAGCAAATGTTTTTGTTGCCGAGTAAAAAGGAAGGCCGCGCCGCTTGAATTCGGCAAAAGCTTTGCCAAAAACCGTTTCGCTTTTTATCCCAAAATAGCCCGGCGCAGTATCAAAGTAGTTTACGCCGCCTTCCGCAGCCGTAACCATGGTAGTAATACATTCATCGTGGTTGTCAATGTTGGCAAAACGCATTCCGCCAAAACCCAATACCGAAACCTTTTTACCTGTTTGCCCGTATTCTCTGTACAGCATGATAACCTCCAAAAACTATGGTAGCATATTTTAGGAAACAGGTACAGAGTTTTGGATGTCACCACACGAAAAGCCAGACTATTCCGCGAAACGCGGGCGGGGCAGCATTTTCTGTATGCTATTTTTGATTTTTCTCGCCGCCCGCTGGTCTTGCTAAAGCAAGCCCGCCATTTATGGCATACAACAGCCTTTATTGGGGCTAGGCCATACTGCCTTTTGTCATCCATACGGCTGTGCCGTGCATTTTTCAGGCCCGTCTTCTCCAGCGGGAGAACGAAATACCACACTGCTTAATAATACCAGCTATTTACCTATTGACTAACGTATTAATATTACATTATATATAGTGTATATTCATATTTTTAGGATTTTTACCAATTAGAAGCAGAAAATGCCGAACCCAAGAACTCACTAAGGAGGGATATTAAACCCCTCAGCATAAAACATGATACAGGAGGAGCAGTTAAATGAATAAATTGGAAGAAGATCAAACGATGAAAAACATTTATAAAACAGTTGTAAGCTTGCTGGTAGCAAGCGGACTGGTGCTAACAGGGTGTGCAACCATCGCAACTGAAACAACAATAATACCGGGAAGAGAACTCAACAGGACTACATCAACACTAACCGTGGGAACACCGGTAGATGTAAGCCCCTATATTCTAAATAATCAAAGTATTGTTAGCGTGCCTTCAGATAATGGCTGGCAACAATTAGACTATATTCAAAGACAACTCCACCTTCAGCAACAACGCCGGCGCCAGGAACAGCAGCGGCAAATGGCTCAAACTTTAAATCAAGCAGTGTCCACTGGGGCTATATCAGCAAGTACTGCTACTAATTTAACTACTGCTACCAATGTAATTAATATAACTGGCGGGGTATTAGGCGTGGCTTTTTTAGCTATTCAACTTATTGAAGCAGGTCGGGATTACCGCTACTATGAATTTGATGTTGAGGTCAGCTTTGAGGATTCCGGTAGGCAACGACATTCTTTTCAGATAACAGGTGCGGCATGTGAAAAATACAAGAATCGTGCAAAAAAGAAATTAGATGAAGATCTGAAACGTGAAGTTGCAAAATTGTTATATATTGATCCGGATAACAAGAGGGACATGAAGAACCTTAGAAGATTCAATGTAAGAACCATAAACAGCAGAGTGGGGGATGCAAAATTTGATAACAAGTATAGCGCTGTTTTTTATCAGGAAACTGAACCTGGTTTTTATCAGTTTGATGTTGAAGTTGGATACGAAAAAACAAGCACGACAAAAAAACAAGAATCTACCTATGATGTGTTTGACAAAATTTATCGTTCAAATTTGAGAACATTGGGAGCAGCATCCATCGATGTTCAGCATTGTATTTGGGATGATGCCGTAAATCAGGGGCATAAAAAAACCCCAATGCCGATAGTCAATTTTGTAAAGACGTTAAAAGTTTTACCGGAACAAAATATTATAAATTTTACCGTAAGCACACCGGCAGTACAGTCTCAGGATATCTTAAATCAAACATCTGCAACACTGCCATCGGCTGAAGTACAATCTCAGGATATCTTAAATCAAACATCTGCAACACTGCCATTGGCTGAAGTACAGTCTCAGGATATCTTAAATCAAACATCTGCAACACTGCCATTGGCTGAAGTACAGTCTCAGGATATCTTAAATCAAACATCTGCAACACTGCCATCGGCTATGGACGGGTATTTTAATATAACAGGCGGACAACCTTCAGGTCCAAACACTTTTGAAGATCTTGTACTTCTGGCACGTCATGGTATCTTAACCAAAAATTCCTTGGTTTGGAAAGAAGGTATGGCCCAATGGGTAATGGCTGGCGATATAGAAGAATTCAACACTGTTTTTTCATTAGTTCCCCCTCCGCTACCACCATATTAACTGATACACATCTGACATATTTCCATACAATATAAACAGGTCAACCGTTACAAACGCCCCATGTTCTATTTAATAATTAATTCCTAATTCACTCCGTGTCCTTGGTGTGCTCTGCGCCTCCGTGTCTCCGTATGAAATCCCCCGGCAAGCGGTTAGTATTTTATGGCCTTACGACCCCTGGCCTTTGAATTACAACCTCTCTGTCAAAAGCATTACTATTAAAATTCATAACAGATCCCGAAATAACAACACTTTCCAATGGATTTCTAATAAATGCGGAAGAACCAATTGTAGTTATCGAATTGCCAATTGTTACACTGGTTAATTGATTAGTAGAAAATGCTTCATTTCCAATTGTGATTACTGAGTTGGGAATTGTTACACTGGTTAGCCTGTTACTTGCAAATGCTAGATTTCCAATTGCGGTTACCGAATTGGGAATTGTTACACTGGTTAGCTGTTTGTCCCTAAATGCTTCATTTCCAATTGCGGTAACAGGCCATCCGCAAATACTTTCAGGAATAACAACTGTTTTAGGGCCAGTATTTAAATACCCTGTAATGGTTAACCTTCCATTTTGTACAGTATAATTAAAATCACTTGCTTCTTGACCAAAGGCAAAAAAAGCAAGTCCAAAAAATAACGAGATAACAAAAATTTTCTTTTTCATCTGAAGCTCCTTTGGTAATAATTCAGAAAAACGTCAATGATGTCAACCATACCTTATCTTAATGATATTTTCTAAAACACCACTTCGGAAAAAGGCGGGGCTTCATCCAGAACACGGGCGACGATCCGATGATCGTCCAACACAAGGCCGGGGTCGTTTTCCAAAATGAAAAAAGCATCTGTGCGGGCGCGGGCAAGTTCTTCAATGTCACGGATGGGGTTGGCAATACCCAGGTTGAGGTAACCGGATTGTTCCGTCCCGGCAATCTGTCCCGGCCCGCGCAGTTTGAGGTCTTCTTCAGCAATGACAAAGCCGTCTGTGTTTTCGAGCATCACCTTGAGGCGTGATTTTCCATCATCGGTCAGTTCATCGGAGTACACGAGGAAACAGAACGCCTGTTCCTGCCCCCGCCCTACCCGCCCGCGGAGCTGGTGCAATGCGGAAAGGCCAAAACGCTCGGCGTGTTCTATTACCATGCAGTTGGCGTTCGGTACATCTACTCCGACTTCGACAACACTCGTTGCGACTAACACCTGTATTTCGCCCCGGCGAAAACGCTCCATGGTTGTTCTTTTTTCTTCTTCGTTAAGTTTTGAATGGATCAACGCAACGGAAAAACGGGGAAACACCTCTGCGGCAAGCCGTTCCGCCATGGAAGCAGCATCTTTTATATTTGACGTATCGCCGCTGTCGCCGCCGTCAATCAATGGGTACACAAAATACGCCTGCGATCCCGCCTCAAGTTTTTTGCGGATAAAATCGTACACCCTGTCTTCGCTGGATTCTTTTGCCAGGTGGGTTTTTACCGGTTTCCTGCCCGGCGGCATATCACGAATCACCGACACATCCATGTCGCCAAAAACGGTCAGGGCAAGGGTACGGGGAATGGGTGTGGCGCTCATCATCAACAGGTGGGGGTTTGCTCCCTTAGCCATTATAAGCGAACGCTGCGTTACGCCAAACCGGTGCTGTTCGTCCACCACTACCAGCCGCAGGTTTTTGTATGTAACATCTTTGGAAAAAAGTGCATGGGTTCCAACGACAATATCAACTTCTCCTGCTGCCAAATGCCGCAGCAGATCCTTCCTGCCCGCAGCTTTGATGTTACCTGTCAGAAACGCAATCTGCAGTCCCAGCGGTTCCAGCAGGAGTGCAGCATTTTCCGCATGCTGCCGTGCAAGCAATTCCGTTGGTGCCATGAGCGCAGCCTGTCCGCCGTCGTTAACCGCCCGCAACGCCGCCAGAAATGCCACGAGCGTTTTCCCCGAACCGACATCACCCTGCAAAAGCCGCGCCATTGAAAAACTGGGGCCGGTCGCCATATCGGCGATAATTTCTACGATGGCTTCTGTCTGTCCCGGTGTCAGCGAAAACGGCAGCCGTTCGATCAGGCGGTTTTGCAAGGGAGAGCAGGGCAAGTGAGGAGTGAGGAGTGAGGAGTGAGGAGTGGGGAAGAGGCTCTGCGGGTTATCATCAAAGATATGATTGCTATCTATGCTTTGATGGTAATCCGCTAAACTTCTTCCTCTTCTCACTTCTCCTTTCTCACTTCTCACTTTTCTCTTTCTTTCCAGCGCTCTTTTCCCGACCATTATTTCAAGGTAAAACAGCTCTTCGAAAATTAAAGTTTTTTTTGCCAGTTCCAGTTCCGCAACCGAAGCAGGAAAGTGAATCGCCCTGATAGCGGCCTTCTTGGGAAGCAACCCGTCTCTGGCGATGATTTTGCCGGGAAGCTCGTCGTCCAGGTTGGCTGCATATTGTTCGAGAGCAAAGTTGACAAAGCGGCGGAGCATGGCCTGGGTTAAACCGGCTGTTAGAGGATATACAGGCAAAATCTGATCCCCGGTCCCCGGTCCCCGGTCCCCGGTCTCCTCAATCACAAAATTGCTTGACTGGATTTCGCCGTACTTGTAATAAAACCGGCCCCATAGACGAAAATGCCCGCCGGCTACCAACTGTTTTTCCAGCCAGGGGCGGTTAAAACAGAGCAACGATGCCTTACCACTTTCGTCCTCAACGTATACTTTGAGCGTCCGCATGCGGCCATAACCGATCCAGTCGCGAGCCACTACGGTAACATTGGTGCAAACCTGTCTGTGCCGGAACTCCCTGATGGGAACCTGCACGCTGCGATCTTCCCAGTCACGGGGATAATGGCATAACAAACCCGTCGTGTTCCGTATGCCCAGCCGTGCCAGCTTTGGAACAAGTGCAGAGCCGATGCCCCGGATTGCGGTTAACGGTACGGACAGGGAACGGATCAGCATATTTACAGGGGCAGCCCTGAAAGCATAATAAATAATCTGTTTACCATATAGCTCCCCAACAGTAAAATAATGCCTATTACCGCAATAGTAACGACAATTCCTGTCATATAACTGACAATTTTCCTGCCAAAAATGATTCTGTTTATGCGGAATAACAACGGCCGGGAAATGGTATCTATGACCTGCCAGAAAGGACTGTATATATTCCTGCTGGTAATGAAGGCAATAAGACGCAGGATAAGCACAATGATGAAAAATCCCAAAACAAATGAAGCTATTGACCATACTGCGGAAAGACAAATTGCCAGAATTGTCCCCGGACCTACCTTGCCGAATCGTGCAAAGGATGTACATATCCAGTTCGCCGCAGAAAGCGCAGCCATTGCAACAAGGGGGGAAAGATCCAGGAAACCTATCCGCAGGTTGAGTCTCCGCCGCCACCAGTCAAGATAGGGGTCGGTAATTCGGGACAATATCAACACGGGCATTGAGTGCCGGGTACCGGGAAACCAGGAAAGCAGAATTCTGACAACTACCAGCAGAGAGTATATGCTTAAAAAAGATGCCAATATTTGAAAAACTAACTGCACTGTTCCTTCCATGCTTTCAAAACTCCCCTGCATCCTTCCAGAACACCCACAGCTTCTTTTTCAGCTTCAAGACTCAAACCGGATTCTGAGCGGATTATTTGTTCATTTTCGTCTGGTATATGGATAAATACCGGACATGGGCCTGGGTTCATGGCAAGGTAATTCCGCAAGGGCAGAATATTATCGTCACACTCTGCTGCATCTTCTGTCAGGCAAATATGAATGGCGTTTATCGGCTCAGCAATCACCGGTTGAAGCGGCTTCTGTTCTGTCCCGGCAGACTCCTCTCTGGCTTGTGTTTTTCTCGAAGCGGAACGGCTCAGAGCAGCAAGGTCGGCAATGCTTGTTATTAAAAGCCCTGGCTTTTTTTTGTTACGATCGTTCGCAGGATCCCATGTTCCCTTCAGCGCAATAAAATCGTTTAAAAATACAAAATTCCGGCAGGCACTCCAGGGTTTTGAAAAAAACACAAGATCAATTTCGCCTTCAAAGTCCTGCAAGGTACCAAAAGCCATACCATTGCCGTTTCTGTCCTGTGTTTCCCTCAGGGATTTAAGCTCCCCTATCACTGTGTAATTTCCTTTCTCTTTTTGTGCAATGCTGCCTGTTTTTAAATCCGCCATGTGCTGCCAGACAGGATAGAATTGCTCCCATTTTTCCAGGAATCCTTCGTCTTGCTTTGTGTCGGATTTTGCTTCAACAATGAAATTATATTTATCTTTATCGGACCGATATTCAATTCTTCCCTTAAGGTTAACGATCTTATCATCTTCAATGCTGCCCCGATATGTTTCCCATGCCTTGGAAAAAAAGATTGCGTCTATTTCTCCATTATAGTCTTCAATGACCGCATATGCCATCTTCCCGCTTTTGGAGTTTACTTCTTTAATGTTTTTAATTATACCAATGAGGGTACAGTCTCCCGTTTCCAGGGATTCTTTATTTCCCAGATTTACTTTTACTTCTTTTTGCCATAATTCCCGCTGTTCATCCAAAGGGTGTCCTGACAGAAAAAACCCAATAAGTTCTTTTTCGTCTTTTAGTTTTTCGGACTGGCCGATCTGCGGAAAATCATCAAAAACAAAATCGGCAAATTCCTTTTCATCTGTATCTCCAAACAGGCTGGCACCGGATTTTTTGTCTTCTTTCTGTTTTTGGACAAACTCAAACGCCCGATCCAGATTCCCCAAAAGATTTCCTCTGCTTTCACCTAACTTGTCAAACGAGCCTGTTTGAATGAGATTTTTGATTACCGCTTTTCCCGCCAGTTTAAAATCTATCTTATTCAGAAAATCCATAAAATCAACATATGGAGATTCGCCTTTGCCGGAAATATCTTTTCTGCATCTGACAATTTCATCAGAAGATGCTTCTCCAATGCCTTTTATCCCCAAAAAACCATAGACGATACGATCATCTTTAATGGAAAAAATCGTTTCTGAACGGTTAATATCCGGCGGGTCGATTACAATACCCATCTTATGGGTTTCTTCAATACATTCAGTAAGCTTGACTTTATCATTATTGTAACTTTCATTGGTAAGATTTGCCGCCATGAACTCCAGGGGGAAATTTGCCTTAAGCCAGGCAGTCCGGTAGGCAAGTACGGCATAACAAGCCGAATGGCTTTTGTTAAAACCATACCCGCCAAACGGGGCCATTTCATCGTAAATTTTACCTGCAACATTCCTGGAATAACCCTGTTTTACGGCGCCTTCAATAAAAGGTGTTCGTTCTTCTTCTATTATTTCCTGTGTCTTTTTACCCATTGCTTTGCGAAGCATATCGGCTTGCCCCATGCTGTATCCTGCAATGCTCCGTGCTACCTGCATAACCTGCTCCTGGTAAACTATGACTCCATAAGTCTCTTTGAGTATCGTTTCCAGGTTAATGTGAGGGTAGGTAATTGCCCGGCGGCCATTTTTTGAATCAATAAACAATGGGATGTTGGCCATGGGACCTGGCCGGTACAAAGCGTTCAGGGCTATGAGGTCTTCTATTTTTCCGGGTTTTGCCCGTTTCAGATTATTCTTCATTCCATCGGACGCAAATTGAAATACGGCAAAACTCTGACCTTCACCGAGCATTTTGAATGTCGCTTTATCATTCTCGGGGATGGTTTCGATATCAAAACAGGCATGTTCGCCGCCTTTCTGCCTGATAAGTTCTTCCGTATGCTTGATAACATCCAAAGCTTTAATCCCCAGGATGTCCATTTTTACCAGCCCGCATTTTTCCAGATGTTTCATACCAAACTGGGTAGCAATGGCCCCTTTGGAATCTTTGAAAAGCGGTACAAGGTTGTACAGGATATCGTTACCTATGACCACGCCGGATGCGTGAATACTGGAATTACGGTTAAGGCCTTCCAGTTTACGGGCAAGACTAAACATTTCAGTGTACCGAGAATCGTTTTCCAGTTCTTTCAGCCGGGGTTCTTCTTTAAATGCTTTTTGCAATGTTATTTTTGGGTCATCGGAGATAAGTTTCGTTATCATCTCTGAATCCGGGTATGATATGTTCAGTACGCGGGCTACATCCTTGATAACCCCTTTTGCACCCAATGTTTGAAAAGTAATAATTTGCCCTACCTGCTCTCTCCCGTATTTTTGGGTAATGTAGTTTATTACAGCTTCACGGCCATTATGCGGAAAATCAATGTCAAAATCGGGCATACTGATACGTTCAGGATTGAGAAAACGTTCAAAAAGCAGATTGTATTTGAGGGGATCGATGTTCGTTATATACAAAGTGTACGCAACAATGGATCCTGCTCCGGAGCCGCGCCCCGGCCCGACAGGAATATCATGATCCCCCGCCCACCTGACGAAATCTTCTACAATGAGAAAATAGCCGGTAAAACCCATTGAGATGATAATGCCAAGCTCGTAATCCAAACGCTCCTGAATTGCCCGCCATTTAGCACCATGTTCGCTGTGAGCATGAGGATAGCGTTTGGCAAGACCTTCGTTTGCAAGATGCCGCAGGTAGTCATCGGCATTGGAAAAACCGGAGGGAAGGTCATATTCGGGTAGATACCGGGGAAGGTCTTCAGTGGTGATATTGGGGATATCGGTATTACAGCGCCCAGCAATACTAGTTGTGTTGGTAATGGCTTCCGGGCAATCGGGGAAGAGAGCCGCCATTTCATCGGCAGTCTTAAAATAAAACTGATCGCCATGATAGTTTTTCCTTGCTTTTTCGGAATATAATTTATTAGTTCCTATGCAAAGGAGCACATCATGGGCAATATAGTCATCCTGATTAAGGTAATGTACATCGTTAGTTGCAACCAGCGGAATACCGGTTTTACGGGAAATGGCAATGATTTCATTATTAATATCCTGCTGTGAATAAGGACATTTCAGTGTCTCGGCAGGGATGCCGTGATTCTGTATTTCAAGATAAAAATTCGGCCTGCCCTGTTCATCAACGCCGAACAGGTCGCGGTAATGCAGTGCTTTTTGTTCTGCCTCGGCAATCTTCCCTGCACGAATCAACCGGGGAATTACACCGGCAACACAGGCAGACAGGGCAATAAGTCCGCCATGGTATTTATCCAGCAATTCTTCGTCAATACGGGGCCGTTCATAAAAGCCTTCCGTATAGGCAAAAGAGCAGAGTTTTACCAGATTGAAATAACCTTCGCGGTTTGTTGCCAGCAACACCAGGTGATAGTATCTGCGTTCATTCTCAATTTTCTTTTTTTCATGGCGGGAACCGGGTGCGACATAGACCTCGCAGCCGATTATGGGTTGGGGGTTAAACCTCTTTTTATCCCGTTTTTGCGCTTTCCCATCATTGTCAATATATTCTTCGGCAACCGTCTCTTCACATGCGGCAAGAAATTCCATTGCCCCGAACATATTGCCGTGGTCGGTAAGAGCCAGATGGGTCATTCCCAACTCCCGCGCCCTTTTCACCAGATTTTTCACCGAAACGGCGGCATCAGCCAGAGAGAAATCCGAATGAACGTGGAGGTGAATAAAATCAGCCATTGAACTCTGTGTATTCCGCTTTCTACTGCTGTTCTTTGTTCTTTTTTTTGGCTTTTTTGTCTTCCCTTTTCTCTTTCAGCGTCTTTTTAGGCGCTTTTTTGGCATCTTTTTTATGCATTACATGTTCAGCCATACTATCCTCCCTCTTGGACTATGCATACTTTAAAATAATACAATAACAAAAAATTGTCTATATTCAACTATTGCATACAGGTATGGTTTTTGCTATACTACCCGAAACGGAGGATGCGATGACTGTTGCGAAAGCGGTAGAGATACTTGAAGGACAATTTTTCAACGGAGAAGACAGAGCAGATATGGAAATACTGGCTGTATGCGGATCCGATCTTATGAGCGATGTTATGGCTTTTGTCAAAGACAAGGTGATTCTCTTAACCGGCTTGGTAAATCCGCAAGTGATCCGTACTGCAACTCTGCTTGATATTCACGCCATTATTTTTGTGCGGGGCAAAACGCCCAGCCGTGATATGATTGATATGGCAGAAGAGGCAGACATCATCCTGGGCGGTACAAAGCTCCCCATGTATATTTCCTGCGGCAAGCTCTACGAAGCGGGCCTAAGAACCGGCGGAACAAGGGTAATTTAACACTGCAAAGCGATCCTACATTCTGAACTCGGACCCCAGATATACTTCACGCACCATTTCGTTGGCGAGAATCGTTTCCCGGCCGCCCCGGGCAACAATAGATCCATCGGCAATGATAAATGCCTCGGTGGTGATTTCCAGCGTATCACGGACATTGTGGTCGGTAATTAACACACCAATGCCTTTTTCGGCAAGCCGGCGTATGATCTGTTTTATTTCATAAACCGCAATGGGGTCGATACCGGCAAATGGCTCGTCCAGAAGCAGGAATTTAGGCTCAGTAGCAAGAGCACGGGCAATTTCGGTACGCCGCCGCTCTCCGCCCGAAAGGGTATATCCATATTGTTTTCGTATCCTGTCTATACCGAATTCGTTCAGCAGATCTTCCAGCCGCTGTTTTTTTTCAGCTTTGGTGATATCACGGCGGCTTTCAAGGATAGCATAAATGTTCTGCTCCACCGTCAGCTTACGAAAAATTGAGGCCTCCTGCGGCAGATAGGCAATACCCTGCCGTGCCCTGCGGAACATTGGTTTAGAGGTAATGTTGATCCCATCCATGCTTACATAACCTGCATTTGGCCGGTAAAACCCGACAATCATATAGAAAATGGTCGTCTTTCCCGCACCGTTTGGCCCCAGAAGGCCTGCTACCTCGCCATTGCACATTTCAAAGTTTACCCCGCGAACTACCTCTTTCCTGCCGAAACGCTTGCATATATCAGTAACGCCCAGAGTATGCCGCCGGGGAGGCGATTCTTCCTCATCAACAATTTCGGTAAATTCATCCATGGTTTAGTTTCTTATCGTTCCCTCAACAGCGCCTTCCATGACCACATCGTCAGTTTCAAGATCGACACGAATACGGTCGGCACGAAATTCATCGTCTCCCTTAAAAACCACGGGGAAACCGGACAGATCAAGGAGCTGCTCCTGACGGCGGTAAACGGCATAATTGGAGCGGCATACCATGTCATCCTTGAACAAGCGCACGAAAACCTGCATTACCGTAATTTCCGCTTCATCATCATATTCAATAACATTACTTTTTACCACTAACTCATTTTCCCTGTCCTCAAGTGTCGCATTTCCTTCTAACCGGGCTATTTTCCGGTTCCGGTCATAGCGGAGTCTGTCAGTTTGAAAAATAATGTTTTTTTCTTCCTCTATCCCCCACACATTACCAAAGCAATCGACAAATTCATTGTCATCGCCATGTATTTCGATACGATCGGCACGTAGTACAATATTATTGGAGCGGACTTCTGCATTGCCTGTCAGGACGGTAACCGTCCTGCCCGTTGCCCTGACTCCGGACATTCTGTCCGCTCTGAAAGTGAAAGTATCAGCATTGGCGTCATTGGCGGTAAAAAACAAACTAAATAGAACTGTTATGAGGGTACATACAGCCCCGGATATTGGATGCTGCTTCATTCTGCGTTATCCTCCTCATCATCATCTACTTCTGTTAATTCTTCTACTGCTATTACTTCATCTAATATTATTTCTTCTGCTGCATCTTCATCCTCTTCGTTACCGGAATGAATATAGGTACCGGACACCGTTCCGGAAAATTCCCATGAACGGTTCCAGGCATCTGCGTGGAAGCCAATGCCGGAAAAAACCGTTCCGTTTTCCTGGAAAATCCGTACTTCTTCTTCTTCGCCGCTTGAAAGGATACGTGCCTCATCTTTCCAATCAAGCCAGTTCGTTTCAAGGATAATATCCTCGGTGTCAATTTCGATCCGTACCCCATCGCTCATGCGTATGTCTCCGGTATCAATTTCAAAAGAAGCGCTTCCAGCCATGCCAAAAGCATTTACTTCTTCTCCGGTGCCAAACTGCTCAAATGTTACATTTTTCATTTTCATAAGCCGGCGGTCTTCATACCGTTCCACCCGTTCCGCCAGCAAACGCGCCTGGGGATCTGCGGCTCGCATCCGTACATATTCAACATCATCCATAATAATGTCAGGCATATCTTCGTCAGCTGCGCCCTGGTTGCCGTAGTCAAAGGAACAGGAGAGAAAAGGTAATAGGTAAAACGTAAAAAGTAAAAGATATATAAGAGAGAAAATAAATTTACAAGAGTTGTTGTTTTTCATTTTAACTTTCCTCACTCTTACCTTTTACCTTTTACCTTGCTTTGCTTTTGCGATAAAATCCCTGAACAGAGGGGCTGTAGCTGTGGGCTTTGATTTATACTCCGGATGGAATTGCACTCCTACGCCCCAGGGATGTTCATGCAATCCTGTACGCGGCCACTCCACACATTCAACCAGACTGCCATCCGGTGTAAGCGCGGTAATGTTCAGGCCGGAACCGGTAATGTCGGTACGATACTTACCGGCAAACTCATACCGATACCGGTGACGTTCCCAAAAACGCGCACCATAGGCGGCAAAAACATGGGTTCCCGGTTCTGCTGCCGATTCTCCCAACCCCAGCCGCATGGCGCTTTCATCAGACAGGCTGATTACCGGGTGTCTGGTACTCTGGTTGAATTCGGCGGAATCCGCATCTGCCCAGCCCAGCACATTGCGGCACCATTCAATCACCATAACATGCATCCCCAAACAAATGCCGAAACAGGGAACTTTGTTGATCCGCGCCCACGAGGCTGCCCGTATCATGCCGTTTATCCCCATCGGACCATAACCGCCCGGTAATAATACACCGTCTACAGAGCCAAAAATCGAATCGGTATTTTCGGCTTTCTCAAGAACCGAAGGATCAATTTTAACAAGTTCAACTTCAACTCCACATTCAACACCGGCATGAAAAAGCGCCTCATACACAGATTTATGCGCATCGTGCAGCTCCATATTTTTACCCACGATGCCGATACGAACCTTGCCGCTGCGGGCATTGTACCGTTCCATCATTGAGTACCACGGTTTCAAATCCGCATGCCGGCTTTCGACCCCCATCTTTTTAAGCACCACTTGATCCAGCTTTTGTTCAAAGAACATAAGAGGTATAAAATAAATTGTAGTATCAATAGTACGTGAAGTAAATACCGCATCAAGATCAATATTGGTAAACCGTGCTATTTTCTGACGCGTATCTTCGTCCAGCATTTCAGGTGCCCGGCAAATTAAAATATCGGGTTGAATTCCCATCTCCTGCATGGCTTTGACCGAGTGTTGCGTGGGCTTGGTTTTTAATTCGCCGCTGCCAACCTCGGTTATTAAAGTAAGATGAACCGAAACAGCGTTTTTTTTTCCGCATTCATGGATAAGCTGACGTGCGGCCTCCAGAAAAGGTATTGATTCAATATCTCCCACTGTGCCGCCAATTTCAACAATTACCACATCAACATCGTTTTCGTTGGAAATTGCCAGTATCCGGCTTTTTATCTCGTTTGTTATATGAGGAATGACCTGTACACAGCGTCCCTGATAATGACCTGCACGTTCTTTTTCAATGACCGACTTGTACACCTGGCCGGTTGTCATGGAATTTGCCCTGGTAAGCTGGCCTCTGGTGAACCGCGCATAGTTGCCCAGATCCAGGTCTGTTTCAGCGCCGTCATCGGTTACGTACACTTCGCCATGTTCAAAAGGACTCATTGAACCAGCGTCCACATTGATGTAAGGGTCGCACTTTACCATACGGACATTCAGCCCCCTGCCTTCCAGTAAAGCTCCCAGAGATGATGCGGCAACACCTTTCCCCAAACTTGAACATACACCGCCGGAGACAAAAATGAGCTTATTCATGTATATGCATTATGCCGGTTTACGGGGGGATTTGCAATAGCGGTTTTTATGGTATTATTCACAGGAAGAAATTTTCTACAGCAAACTAACGCGTACAATCAGGAGAAATAATGAAACATTTTGATGCCATTACCACTGTTGAAGAAATCGAAGCAGATGCCGTAAAATTAAAAGAGATTGCCAGAGCAGTCAACACCGAAACATGGGAAGACCGAGCCAATGCTCAGGGGGCCCGCTGTAAATTTGGCGATGGCGGCGTGTGCTGTAGAATTTGCCACATGGGGCCCTGCCGCATCACTCCCAAAGCCCCCCGCGGCGTGTGCGGCGCTGATGCTCATGCCATGGCTGCTAGAAGCTATTTGCGGGCTATTGCTGCCGGAACATCCTCTCATTCAGATCATACCAGGGAAATTCTTTTTATTCTGCGCCAGGCTTCCCCGGACAGCCCCTGGAAAATCCGTGATGAGCAGAAATTAATTAATCTGGCAAAAGAATGGGGTGTTGCTACGGAAAACCGGGACATCTACGAAATTGGCCGCGAAGTAGCGGAAATCGGGCTGCAGCAGTTTGGGAAAACCGATGGTCATCAAATTTTTGTCAGCCGTGCCCCGGCGGAACGGCAGAAAGTGTGGGCGGAGCAAGACATGCTCCCCAGAGCCATAGACCGGGAAGTGGTCACCGCCCTGCATATGACCCACATGGGGAACAGCTCGGATGTAGAAGCTCTGTTACGCCAGGGTTTTCGAACTGCTTTGTCCAACGGCTGGGGCGGGTCGATGATGGGTACGGAATTTACCGATATACTTTTCGGCACTCCGACAGTCAGACAAACCGAAGGTAACCTGGGTTGTCTGGAAAAAGACATGGTCAACATTGTGGTACACGGCCATGACCCGGCTTTTTCCGAAATGATGGTTATGGCTTCCCATGATAAAGATATGCTTGATTATGCCAGAAGCAAGGGGGCAAAAGGCATTAATATCACCGGAATCTGCTGTACTGCCAACGAAGTAACCATGCGTCACGGTGTCAGGATAGCCGGAAGCTTCCTCCAGCAGGAAGATGCGGTTCTTACCGGTGCTGTGGAAATGATGTGCGTGGATGTTCAGTGTATTTTCCCCTCCCTTACCCAGTTGTGCGAATGTTTTCACACTAAGTTCGTAACCACCTCCCCCATTGCACGTATTACCGGCGCAATTCATGTCAACTTTGAAATTGCAACTGCCTTTGAAAATGCAAAAGAAGTGATGAAAATGGCCATTGACAACTTCCCCAACCGGAAGCAGGACATGGTCAATATCCCTGCAACCAAGCAGGAAGCGACAATCGGTTATCCCCTCGAACAAATCATCGGACACCTGGACACTATAACCAACAGCCATGTTGATACAAAAGGGAGCTATGGGCCTGCGATAGATGCCATAAAAGCCGGGGTTATCCGGGGGGCAGTCGGTATAGTCGGCTGCAACAATCCGCGGGTACGCCCCGATTATTCCCATTTTGAAATTATGAGGGAACTGTTAAAAAACGATATTCTCATCGTTGCCACGGGCTGTGCGGCCCAGGTAGGGATCAAGACAGGATTGCTCCAGCGGGAAGCCAGACAGCTCTGCGGCGCCGGAATGCGCCGGGTCTGCGATCTGCTTAATATTCCGCCTATATTGCACATGGGCGCCTGTATCGACAACAGCCGTATTCTGCGCCTCGTCTGTTCCATAGCCGAGCAATGGGGGGTTAACACCACCCAATTACCCATTGTTGGCTGTGCCCCGGAATGGATGAGCGAAAAAGCTGTTTCCATTGCCAACTACTGTATGGCTACCGGCATTGATGTGTACCTTGGCGTTGAGCCACAGGTGCATGGCAGCGATGTAATGATGGACTGGATTACCAACAAACAAAGGGACATTATTGGCGCTGCTCTTACCATTTCGTCTGACCCCCATACCCTGGTAAAAAACATGATTGACGGCATTGAAGCCAAACGGACGGCCCTGGGTATATGAAATTAGCGCTTACCGGAAAAGGCGGAGCGGGCAAGACTACTTTGGCTGCGCTTCTGTGCCGGCTCTATGCGGCAGAGGGGAAAAAAGTCCTCGCTGTAGATGCTGATCCTGACGCCAACCTGGGATCGGCTTTGGGGTTTAGCCTTGAAGAAATGGCAAAGATTACGCCCATTTCACAAATGAAAGAACTTATAGCAGAGCGTACCGGTACAGATGAAAATAATTTCGGCAAGCTCTTTAAACTAAACCCACAGGTAGACGATATTCCGGATCGTTTTTCCCTGGAAAAAAACGGCGTAAAGCTACTGGTTATGGGAAATGTGGAAAAAGGCGGCGGCGGCTGTGTATGCCCGGAAAATGTTATGCTCAAGCAGCTCATCTCCCACCTGGTAATTGCAAGAGACGAAGTGGTAATCATGGATATGGAAGCCGGCCTGGAACATCTGGGCCGGGGAACCGCAGGCATGATGGACTGGTTTATCGTAGTAATTGAGCCGGGCGAACGGAGCATTCAAACATATAAAAAACTCATACCCCTGGCCAATGATCTGGGCATACAAAAAATCGGTGCGGCAGCCAACAAACTGCGCGGCCCGGAAGACGAGGACTTTATACACAGTCGTATCCCTGCCAATGAACTTTTGGGCTGTATCCGTTACAGCGAAGAAACAGCCCTTGCTGACCGAAAGGGAGTTTCTCCCTACGACAATGGCGGAAAAATAATAGATGATGTCAGGAAAATTAAGGAAACATTAGAGTGTAAGGAGATCTAAATGAAATTACTTTTTAACCGCGTTTTTGACGGCGCTGACGAAATGTACGCATTGGCAGAAAAAGCCCTGGACAAGGCCTTGGCTGAATATGGAGATGAAGCGCCTCTTGCCTTGCCGAATACCGGCTATTTTTTGGCCAATCATCTGGCGTATCTTTCCAAAAAGATCACCACACTGGGTGAGCTCAGGGAAAGCATGGTGAAAATAAAAACCTGGATGCCCGGGGCTCAAGGAGCTCACGCGAACCATCTTAGAGATGTGTTCCATTCCGGTTATGCAGCTTTCCTGGCAGCAGAGGTCATTGAAGCAATAAAATATGTTAATAACGCTCATCCTTATAAAGGCGAATACCATGGTCATATTTCAGATGCTGAAGTCCGCGAGTTGGGAGTTCCGCTGGTAACCGGGGACATTCCCGGTTTTACCGTGATAATTGGCCCTGCACCTTCAGACGATGAAGCTGCAGAAATAATCAAGGGCTACCAGACCCGTGGTATTTTCGTTTTTCTCATCGGTGGTATAATCGATCAGGCCAGGCGAAAGAATCTGAGCATGGGTTTTCCGGTGCGCATTGTTCCGGTAGGGCCTGATATTTGGTCGGTAACCCATATCATCTCTTTGGTAAACAGGGCTGCAATGATTTTTGGCGCGGTTCAGCCCGGCGATCATGACAGGCTTGATGAATATACTTTTTATAGAATCAAAGCCTTTGTAAACGCCTTTGCTCCTGTCGCAGATATTGTTGTCAGCGCAGGCGCCGGAGCCATTGCCATGGGTTTCCCGGTAATTACCAATGACACACAAGATATGTGGAAAGTTCCCAAGAGCCTTATCATTCAGGAAAACACAGAGGATTTCATTGAAACCTCAATGGAAGCCAGGGATATTAAACTTAAAATTACCGCTATTGACATTCCCGTTGCATACTCATCAGCTTTTGAAGGAGAAATTATTCGCCGTGCTGATATGCAGGTTGATATTGACGGCTCCCGGGTTGACTGTTTTGAACTGGTCCGTACGAAAGATGCAAGCGAGATAGAAGATCATGCAATTGAAATTATCGGGCAGGATTTTGATTCTGTTGAGCCGGGAAGCCGCTTTGCTCTGGGCATTATCGTGGAAGTGGCAGGTAAAAATATGCAGAGTGATTTTGAGCCGGTGTTTGAACGCCGTATTCACTACTTCATTAACTGTACAGAAGGGATTATGCATACAGGCCAGCGGGATCTTATCAGGGTAAGGATAAGCAAGGCCGCTTTTGAGGTAGGCTTCAGAGCCAGACATCTTGGCGAAGTTCTTTACGCCAAGATGAAGAACGAGTATGAAAGTGTTATAGACAAATGCCAGATTAAAATTTACACAAAACCCGATGACCTAAAAAAACTGAGGACTGAAGCAAATATAATCTACAACAAGCGGGATGCCCGCCTTGCTTCGTTAACTGACGAAAATGTTAATGTGTTTTACAACTGCATACTGTGCCAGTCATTCTCTCCTGCGCATGTCTGCGTAGTAACGCCGGAACGTCTTGGGTTGTGCGGCGCTGTTTCATGGCTTGATGCCAAAGCCACCAATGAGTTGAATCCCAATGGACCGTGCCATCTGGTAAAAAAAGACAAACTTCTGGATGAACGGCTGGGAGCATGGGAAGATGTTAACGAAGCGGTGAATAAGGCATCTCACGGCAATTTGAATAAAGTTACCTTGTACTCCATTTTGACCGATCCAATGACAAGCTGCGGCTGTTTTGAATGCATCTGCGGTATAGAACCGGCAAGCAATGGCGTGGTAATTGTCAACAGGGAACATACCGGCATGACCCCGCTGGGTATGACTTTTTCCGAAATGGCTACCATGACCGGCGGCGGTATACAAACACCGGGTTTTATGGGTCACGGCAAGTACTTTATCGCATCAAAAAAATTCATAATGGCCGAAGGCGGTTCTCAGCGCATAGTATGGATGCCCAAAGCCCTGAAAGACCTGGTAGCCGAAAGGCTCAATAAAACCGTAAGTGAGCTTAACGGGATCGAAAATTTTACCGGTTATATAGCGGATGAAACCATAGCTGAAGACACAGAATCATTGATGCAATTCCTGAATGAAAAGAATCATCCGGCGCTAGCAATGGAGCCGTTGTTATAAGCGTTCAGGAATGTAATTCCTGCGCGGGACATTGACAACATTCCCCTAAAAAGTTATATTCTTAGTAGTTATCCCCTGTAGCTCAGCTGGCAGAGCAAGTGGCTGTTAACCACTGGGTCCGTGGTTCAAATCCGCGCGGGGGAGATAAAGGGGCTGCCCATACTTCTTGGACAGCCCCTTTTTTATGTTAAAGCGGATTTGAAACTTTTTTGCGGCCTGTTTGAGGCGAGACTCGCAGCCTCAAACAGGCAAATCGGCAGGACGCCGATTTAGCAAAAAAGGCGGCCCGGAACCCCGAGGCATGGACGCAGAGGGGTGAGGGCAAATCCGCGCGGGGGAGTAAAAACCGTCCGAAAGGGCGGTTTTTTTATGCATAACTAAAGCGGATTTGAAAGACTTGTAACCTTTATTTTATCGGTAGTTTATACTATTATTAGTGTAAAGAGGTAAAAACATGAAAACACTAACACTTTGCCTGATGCTGATTGCAATATGTTTCCCTGCATTTGCACAGAATGACAGGAATGATACCCATCTTGCAGAAGGTTCCGGGGGAATATTGATAATATTCAATGATATAAACACGAATCCTGAGCGTTTAACCTGGGTCAGATCGCTCATAGAGAACGAAAATGCTTTTGGGACAATTGTTATAATGAGAACAACAAATACCATCCCGCGAGGAGCGTTTGCGCATTCAAACACCGAGTATGTTAACTTTCAGCCGACTTCTCGAATATCGGTCATCCCGGAAGAGGCATTCATTGAAAATCATCATCTTAAGCAGATTCACCTGCCTCAGTCGGTAGTAACTATTGAAATCGATGCTTTCGGCTACTGCTCCAATTTGGCCGAAGTAAAGTTCGGAGATAGCGACGACCCATCCCGCCTTGAGACCATTGCCGAAGGAGCATTCTTTGGTACCAATATTTCCAGAATATACATTCCGGATTCCGTCAGAACTATCGGGCACGATATCCTGCCCGAAACCATCCAATCCATACGCCTTCCTGCAAATGTAAGTATGGGTTCAGGCAACCCCTTCCATCAGATATATGTCCAAAACGGGAGAAGAGCAGGTGTTTATATTAGCAGAGAAGGAAGATGGCGTTATACGAATGATGTAACAGAGGAAGAATTTGCAAGAGATGGCTGGAGTTTTGTACAATAAGCGGAGAGAGTTATCAATCTATCCTGGCAAGCGGAGCGATAATTTCCCAATCTGAAGTTTCCAGCGCTTCGCGGTCTATGCGGATAAAAATCTGCGGTTCATACCCTTCATGCGGGTACAGAATATTCCGCGAATTAAGGAAGGGAAGCGGCGTACTGGCAGACCGGATCATACTGCGGGGATCGCGGGTGAGGGAGTCCCAGGCAAGCGACGATTCGGCATATAAAGACATTGCCCGATTACTGTGACTGGGGTCTCCGGTCTGGGCGGCAAGCATTTCATGAGCTACACCGGCATTGTTTCTCGCCATCATCAGACGTTCGGCTGTTTCAAGGAATTCGGGGCGGTCATTGGGCAGCAGCAACGGGAGGCGTGCGCGCTGGACTTCAAGTATATCCAAAAGACGGCTGTAATACCCTTGTGCGGCAAAATAATTTCCCTGTTTAAATGCAGCGTTCCCCAGCGCATAGAGAATGCGGCGGTTATGGGGAAGACGTGAAGAGGCAGCAAAAAGATATTCCTGGGCGTTACTCCAGTCTTCAAGCTGATAATAAGCCGAACCCATACGGTATTGCATTTCCGGCGGCGCCCAGCCATTTTGCTGTGCACGGTGATAATGACGCAGGGTGCTTTCCATATCGCCGGTTTTCGTGAAATATTCAAGGTCGCCAAGTCCGGCATGCAGCCTTCCGTACTGCGGCGAGGGGGACAACAGCCGCCGCGCAATGGCATTATCGTACAGATTAACCCCTCTGACCAGTTGTTCTTCCGCAGGGATAAATTCCCTGGTGCTGATTAAATTATCAGCAAGCCGCTGGTGGGCATTGATACGATAATTCAGCCGTCGAATAGATTCTTCCTGTGCATTGTCGAAGGCGCGTATTGCCTGTTCAAGGGTTACCCGTTCTTCATGCGTATTGCCCAAGCTATGATAATAACGTGACAAATGGTAATGCGATTCGGGCAGTGAAGGATCGGCATAGACGGATTCCAGTAAAATGCTGCGGACATTATCAATCTGTCCAAGATATTCGTCCGGCACACCCCTCGTCTCTTCAAGCTGCTTGTCCAGAAGATAGCCGCCCAACTCGGCAAGCGTCGCCGCCGAAAGTTTTCGTTTGGTATTTGCGTCAAACCATTCCCTTAGATACAGCGTTTCCTTCAGGTTGTCGGTCCGGATAAAGTACAGCATCATCCGCTCAACTACTTGAGGATTCTTATCCCAGCCGTACAGTTCCAGCAGCCGCGCGTATGCAAACCGGGCATCGTCATATCTGGCAGGCTCAATCTCGCCCCATGCCAGAGAGTTATCACCGGATGCAAGGAGGCCTTCGAAATCATCGGGAGCAAAATCCAAAAGCTGCCGCTGTAAAAGGTTATCCGCTTTGGCATAATTATACCGGTAATATGTTTCCATATATGCGTAATCAAGAACTCCCTTTTTATCACGGGGATAAAACCGTAAAAGCTCTTCGTATTTCTGCTCGGCATAGATAAATTGCCGTTCATCCCGAAAAGCTTCGGCATATCGGTAGAACCAGTTTTTGCGGCGGTGTATGTTGAAAGCTTCGGTAAAACGCTCATTTGCCCGCTGATATTCACCGTCATAAATTCGTTCAAGACCGAGTTTGTAAATGGAATCTGCTCTAAGAGGCGTGTACACAAACCGGTAACTAAGGTAAAAAACGGAACCGGCAACAGCGGCGATGAAAGCAAAAAGTCTGAATACCGGAAGAAATTTATGAATGAAAATATAGCCAAAGCTTGACTGTTCGGCTTCCAGATCCGCACCTGAACTTTTTTGAAATGATCTTGGTATGACAATTTTCCTGCCAAGCAGTTGACTGACAAATGCTGCAGTTTCTCTTGCCGGCGCATTTCTTATAAGGTTCCGAATCAACCTTGACATTTGGTCGGGAGTAACGGACAGGTCCTGTTCGGCAATTACTTCCTCACAGGCAATGCGCAAGTTCAGAGGATAGCCGGACAGTGTTTCCTCTAAATATTTCAATTCTTCATCTGTCAGCTGTATACTTTCAATGTTTTTAACCGGAGCGCCGGCACCGGCGGCGGCTCTGGCTTTTGCTTTACCGCCAAACATACTGATCGAACCGGGGCTTCTTGATGGTCTGTCTGCATCAATATCATCCAAATCCGGGAAATGAAAATCATCTGTATCACTGATATCAATTTCTTCACCGAAAATATCATCACCGCCGGTTTCTTTTCCAACACCGGCATCCGGATCAAAGTTGCTAAATTCGCTGTCAAATTCACCTATTCCAAATGATTGATCGTCATCTTCGATTGCAGCTTGTTCATCGGGAATATCTGATTCGGCCAAATCATCAAGGTTGATTGATTCGCTGCTGTCAGCCGGGGTCGGCTCTTCGGGAATGTCTAAACCGTCCAGGCTGTCAAGGCTGAAATCATCGGCACCTGCCGGGGTCGGCTCTTCGGGAATGTCAAAACCATCCAGGCTGTCAAGGCTGAAATCATCGGCACCTGCCAGGGTTGTCTCTTCGGGAATATCTAAACCGTCCAGGCTGTCAAGGCTGAAATCATCGGCACCTGCCGGGGTCGGCTCTTCGGGAATGTCAAAACCATCCAGGCTGTCCAAGCTGAAATCATCGGTACCTGCCGAGGTTGTCTCTTCGGGAATGTCAAAACCGTCCAGGCTGTCAAGGCTGAAATCATCGGCACTTACCGGGGTTGTCTCTTCGGGAATATCAAAACCGTCCAGGCCGTCCAGACTGAAATCATCGGCACCTGCCGAGGTTGTCTCTTCGGGAATGTCAAAACCGTCCAGGCTGTCAAGGCTGAAATCATCGGCACTTACCGGGGTTGTCTCTTCGGGAATATCAAAACCATCCAAATTAAACTCATCTTCACTTACCGGAGCAGCTTCATCAGGTATTTCAAAGTCAGTCATGTCGCCAAGGACAATAGGTTCGCTGCTGTCTGCAGAAACCGGCACTTCATGAAAACCGGTAAACAGGGGATCGAAATTATCCAGGCTGTCCAGGTCAAGAGATGTACCGCCGTCTGCCGAAAACGAATTTTCAAGAGAAGAGGAATCCTCGGGAATATTAAAACTGTTAAAATCATCCGGAACAACGGGTTCGCCGTTAACTGCAGAAACCGGTGCTCCGGGAAAATCAGCAAGCAAGGGATCAAAATTGTCCAGGCTGTTCAGGTCAAGAGATGTACCGTTGTCTGCTGATGTCTGTTCTTCGTCAAATGCCGGAACAGGCGATTCCTCCGGATGTTCTTCAACGGAAATATCATCCAACTGAGTTCCCAGAAATGCGCTAAAATCGAATTCATCTGCCGGATCGGGAGAACTATCGGGAGTTAGTAAATCTTCATCAATATTATAATTAAATTCATTTACATCTTCAGTACTTTTTTTCTCGATAACCATGGGCGGCGGTTCAACGTCAGGAAAACCAAAATCATCGGGGGAGATTCCTTTTGCCCGAAGATCTGCCCTTTGACCGCCGATGTCATCAAATGAGGATTTAAATTTACTAAGTGCACTTAATGAAGGCATATCAAGATATTTAATTATCGACCGATAATTGAATAGTATATAGCATATATGAAAAAAATAAGAAATGGAACACTTTTATCGGTTTTTCTCATATTCATCGCCGGATTTTCCAATGCCGTAGATATTGAGACGGTGGAGTCATACCAGCTGATCGACCGTTTGCTGAGGCTTTCCGGGCCGGGTGCGCCTCTAATATATGAGGATTTGGTGATTTTTACCGCTTCATCCGGTCATCGCCGGGTGGGTATCGCTTTTGCCCATGAAGGCTTTGCCAAAGTCCACAATTTCAGGCCTTTATTGGTTCGCAGAGATATGCGGGATGTCCTTCCCAATGAAAGAAACCCCAGTGAATTCAGAGATTCAGGGATAGTTTTCCATATTCATAGAATTCCGGAAGGCGCCACCGAGCTTGAATACCGGCTGATCATTGACGGACTTTGGACCACCGATCCTGCCAACCCGAATACCCGTTGGGATAGCACTTCCGGCCTTACATGGTCAATTTTCCCTATTCCACACAGAGAAATCATTCCCCATCCGCTCAACGGGCCGCCCGGCAGCCTGAACTTTTCCTTCCGAGGCCCGCCCGGAGAGACAGTCACAGTAGCAGGCAGCTTTAACGGCTGGGATCCATTTATGTACGAACTGCGGGAAGGCCCGCGCGGAACCTACACGCTCACCATTCCCCTGCCGCCGGGGAGATACCAGTATGTTTTCTTCCACAGAGGACAGCGCTTCCTTGACCCCTACAACCCAAACCGTGTATATGCAAGAGACGGAAGCTCTGTTTCGGAAATAGTGATCCAGTAAAACCCTGATTTCCCGCCTGCTTCGCGGCACGCTTATCGATGACACCCGCCTAATCATGATTCAGGGACATACATTGCTGCCTTATCGGCAGTATACCGATTAATCAGGGCTTTCTTTGGTTTGTTATCAGACACAACGGCGAATTTGGGGTTGCGGAATGTTGAATAATATTAAAAAATAATGTATTATTAATAGATCAATAATTTGCATGGAGGATAGACATGGAAGACAAGAAAATTGTATTGGCCATTGATGATAATCTGGTGCAGCTTGAGCTGTTTCAAAAACTGCTGAGCCACAAATATGATATCAGAGTTGTTAAATCCGCCTCAGATGCACTGCACTATCTTAACACGAATGTAGCTAACATTATTCTGCTTGATATTGAAATGCCGAATATTACCGGTTTTGATTTTCTGGATGACATCAGGAAAATCCCCAGTTATATGAATGTGCCGATAATTATTGTCAGCGGGAAAACCGGACAGGATTTTTTTGACCAGGCGAGGAGTTCCAGCGCATTCGATGTGCTGACCAAACCGGTAACACCGGAAATCCTTGTAGATGTAATCGAAAAAGCCTTTGCTGTAAAGGTATAAATCTCTACTGACCAAAAAGGGTCCTTTACCAGGAGGTAAAATATGGACAATAAAAGCAATCTTGCTCCGGTTATAAAAATCGATGAAAATAAATGTATTAACTGTTATGCCTGCATAACAGCCTGCCCGGTTAAATATTGTATGAACGGTTCCGGAGATGTTTTAAGGATAAACCATGACCTTTGTATTGGCTGCGGGCACTGCATTTCCGTCTGTTCCCATGAAGCCAGGGAGATAATTGATGATACGGACAGTTTTTTGGAAGATCTAAAGCGGGGGATAAAAATGATCGCTGTTGCCGCACCGGCAGCAGCATCAGTTTTTGCCGGCTCTTATCTCAAATTGAACGGTTACCTTAAATCTCTGGGAGTAGAGGCGGTGTTTGACGTCAGTTTCGGCGCTGAACTCACCGTTGTTTCCTATATTAATTATATTAAGACAAAAAACCCCAGGATGGTCATTGCTCAACCCTGCCCTGCCATCGTCAGCTACATCGAAATATATTACCCGGAACTGCTGCCCTATCTTGCGCCGGCGGACAGCCCCATGCTCCATACCATAAAGATGATCCGGCAATATTATCCTCAATACAAGGATTATAAAATCGCCGTCATTTCTCCCTGTATCGCCAAGAAAAGAGAATTTTCCGAGACCGGGCTGGGTGATTACAATGTTACCATGCTTGCCCTCAGGAACCTGCTAAAACAGCAGAATATCAACCTTGCAAACTGCGTCACTGCAGAATATACCGGACCGGAAGCAGAACGGGCGGTATCATTCTCTTCTCCCGGAGGCCTATTGGATACTGCAGAGCGTTTTGTGCCGGGCATCAGGAGGGACACACGTAAAATTGAAGGGGTGCATACCATCTACCATTATCTGACAGGCATTTCGGAAAAACTGAAAAAACCGGGCGTTGAGTTTCCGCTCCTGGTGGACTGTTTAAATTGTGAGAATGGCTGCAATGGCGGTCCCGGCACAGGGAACAACAAGCAAACGCTGGACGAACTGGAAAGCCCGATACGGAAGCGCAGCAAGGAGCTTGAAAAACGGCTCAACCCCGGGCATCAGAAAGCATTGTATAATAAGTACCACAAGCAATTGAACCGTTACTGGAAGCCCGGCCTGTATGACCGCAGCTATCAGGACTTATCAAAATATAATAACCTGAAGATACCCGGTAATGCGGAACTTACCGAAGTCTACAGCAGCCTGAAAAAATTCGGCAAGGAAGATTTGTATGACTGTACTGCCTGCGGTTATGGCAGCTGCAAATCAATGGCAACGGCCATTTTCAATAAACTCAACAAGCCGGGTAACTGTGCCCATTACAACCTCAAACTCCTTGAAGAAGAGAAAAAAGTAACGGTATACATCAACCAGCAGCTTAAGGAACACATAAACCGCGCTCTCGGTGTGATCGAAAACATCAACGATCTTGTTGAAAAACTCAATGTCAGCATCAACACCCAGGCGGATTCGGTGAACGAATCTACATCTGTTACAGGCCATATGGTTGACTCCATCAAGAACACAGCGGAAATGTCAAAGCAAAAGCGGAATGCTGTTTTGGAACTGATTAGCAGCGCTGCCAAGGGGCAGGATACCATGCAGGAGACGATCCAGGCGGTTAAAAATATCGCCGCATCGGTAGATGGTATAGCCTCGGCAATAAAAATCATCAGTGTTATCGCATCCAACACCAACCTCCTTGCCATGAATGCCGCAATTGAAGCCGCACATGCCGGCGAGGCGGGCAGGGGATTTGCCGTCGTTGCTGATGAAATTCGCCATCTTTCGGAGACTACGAGAGAAAATTCCCGCAATATATCCCAAACACTGTCAAACATCATCACGGGTATAAATACCACTTCCAAGCGATCGGGAGACACCGGTAACTTTATAAACGATATGACCCATGAAATCAACGGCTTTGCCAGCACAATGACAGAGCTTATTGACACTCTGGGCAGTTTGTCAAATGAAAGTTACATGATAACCAATTCGTTGAAAAGCCTGGAAGAAACCAGCGCGACAGTTAAAGCGGATTATGATGTGATGCTGTCTCTAACCGACAAACTCCGTTACGATATTAACTTCCTGGCGGCAATGTCAACAGATATAGTTCGCGCCATAGAAGAAAATGATCAGGAGATAATTGCCAAGTTGGTTTCGCTGGATAAGTAAATTTCAAGCAGCCTCCCCTGCGCTGTAACCAATGCTTTTGATTTCGTTAGGCGCAATCGGAACTATATATTAGACAAACACCCTCCATTGACAGCTCAATCCGATTAGGCAGCAATGTAATGCCCTATGGCTTGATTAGGGCGGGTGTCGGTGGTAAGCGTGCCGCGCAAGCGGTGCGCTTGCCCAGCCGACGGGCCCCGCTCAAGTCTTGCGGGTATTACATTGCTGGTG
>Ga0099364_10000596_pt1 | contig 61982 bp, 56 predicted proteins | sample TergutTh196P3_FD_73070 | JGI IMG/M metagenome (GOLD analysis project Ga0099364, IMG submission 73070) | Microcerotermes parvus P3 segment gut microbial communities from Pointe-Noire, Republic of the Congo - Th196 P3 | ecosystem: Host-associated > Arthropoda: Insects > Digestive system > Gut ... | reverse complement strand
GTTGTGGCTATGCAAACGACGCGGATGTGGTTGCCGCAATGAACATATTGAGAATTGGTCGGGAACTTTTCGACCTGCAAGGCGGGGCACGCCTGAAGAGCCTGTGAAGTGAACGGTGCAGTAAGACCGTCAGCAGCAGGAACCCCCCGAAGCGTCCAGACATGAAGTCTGTGTCTGGATCGCCGTAGGAATCCCCTTCCTTTAGGGAGGGGAGGATGTCAATGCGGACTCACCCGTTACAGAACAGATATTTCCGGATCAATCATTCAAAAATATTCCGGCCAATCCGGTCGACAATGGTGTTTCATCAGAATCTGCGCTTTATCTTGCAGGATGATGAGCGGTTTTCCTCATTCAGGCAGTTGCCCGCAGGCGGGTGCGCAAAACAAAGCGCACATGCAACATGTGCGCTTTGAAGGGTCCTGAGAAGAAGGCATGTTTTTCAGTGCATGCCTTCACTACATCAGAAAAATTTAGAACTTGTGGGTCATACCGATCTGCAGGCCCGTCACGCTCTTGCGATTGATACCGTGATAATACTGTCCTACCTCGTCAAAATCATACCTCGTGTAGGAGGCCATACCGTATGCGGATGTGCGCTTGGACAGGTTGTAGGTGTAACCCAGTGAATACTTCCAGTTGGAGTTGGAGTTGCCATCGTCAGTCTTGATGAAAACCGGGTCTGCATCCTTCAGACGGAAATATTGCACGGAAGCATCCAGCTGACCTGATCCTATACACCACTCAAGACCGAGCAACCAGAGCTGCTGCTGCCCATAAGAACTCAGGCCATCCATCACATAGGAATCTTCAGCCAGTTTATACCCCTTGTCTTTTGTGTTTTCATACAACAGGCTGACTTTGCCAGGGCCGAACAAGTAGGCAAGACCGACATTCCATATGTGGGAACTGTTGGAGTCTGCCAGACGACTGTAATTTGTGGTAAATGCCACCGGACCACCATCAAAGCCCACATTCACTGCCCAGCCATCGTTGTCCACACCAACCATGTCGGGTTTGGTCCAGTTAGCTGATTCCGGCTTTTTACCTTTACCCAATGAATAGCTCAGACCAAAGCCGAAACCACCCCATCTTGGGCTGTCATAGCGCAGGGTGTTGTCAATAGCCTCAGCGCGCTGTGTGCTGTAAATCATGGAACCCACGCCATACTGCATGAACGGGTCAAACTTACGAATGGTTTCTGTAGACAGTTCAGCAACACGACCGAGGCGTACGCTACCAAAATCACCTGTCAGTCCTACGTTGGCCGGACCACCCCAGTCTGGCCCGGAGCTTCCTGGGGCCTGATAACGCGGAACAGCACTGTCATTGCCGCGTGTACCATCATTCAGATCAAAACGCCTTTCCAGCTCGAATGTTGCCTTCACACCAGCGCCCAGTTCTTCCGAACCCCTGAAACCGATTCTGTTGTCAAGGTTGGATCCCATTCTCGCGTCACGACCGGTTTCTTTGATATAACCGGTATCCACAACACCATAGATGGTAATGCTGGTCTGGGCATGCGCCACACCGGCGGACAGGCCGAGTACAGCTAATGCGATTAAAGTTTTTCTCATTTTTTTCCCTTCTCTGAGATTGTGTTGAAAATCCGTTCAAATTATCGGTTCTTCCGAACAGGCCCTAGCATAGCTGATTTCCGACCCAATTTCGGGTAAATCGCACGCATATACCACAAAATCAGGCCACAAACGGCAGAAATTCGTTGTTTTTTTGCCTACTCTGCCAGCCTTGAAGTATTTTACTGGCCTGGATACTTCCTGAAAAAAACGGCATTTTTCTGTTTCACCTGAATGCAGGACCGTCCGAGTCCAGGCAGCTGACAAAACATTAAAGCAATATCTCAAGTTTACAGCCGATTTGTTGGAAAACACACAAGTTTTCAGGCGACCGTTGTAAAAATGTGACAACGTCACCCGAGAGAAGTCTGCTTTACCGTTCTGCTGCGCAGCTTTGACGGGAACTGCTGGAGGAGGCTCGCGTTTTCAACTTTGCCATGTTGAAGTGCGCATGCACTTGCACGACCTGTGTGACGCAATTCGCATAACTCTCCTGCACAGGACTGGCGACTGGAACTGGCCCACTACAGTAGAAAAAAGGGGATGAAAATTGAAAAAATCGCGCCCGGAGAACTGGCAGTTTCAGTTACTGCCTGCCAGTTCCGGCGCGATTTTAAAAGACTTCCAAAACTGTTTTACAACCGGTTGTACCAACATTTGCGGGTGGCGTAAAACACTTGCCACCCGCAACAAAAAAACGCTATTCAAGTGGAAGTGTCCGTGTTTTCCATTTTTGGGGAAGTGGCGTTCATGAAGAAATCATATTTTCTCTTCGGTATGGTTAAAACCCCTCTTTCCCAGCGCCTCCAGGTGCTGGCACTCACATAAACCAGATCAGCTGCCTGCTGCTGGGTTAATCCAGCCAGCTTCCTTCGTTCCTTGATTTCGGTGTTTGTCTGTGACATAAAATCACCCCCCTTCTGATTCCACTACAACAACAAGAGGATTAAGCTACTTTTGTTTTACCACCACAAAAAAAACCGGAGGTTGCCAAAAGCGATAAAACTCGACAATAGACCTGACTTCACTGCGTATACAACATTCGCTTTTGTGCGTTTTAATTCCCCAACCTGGAGGAATACATTCAGCTACTGAATTTTTTCTTCATCTGTTGGAGATTTACAACCGCACTCCACTCCAGAACTCTTCAGAACCTCGAAAAAAGCCCACATCTTTTACCGCAGGATGATTGACTTTCGAAAAAAAAAGGAACTTCCTGGCTAACCAGAACAGGCGCTCGGACCTTACGTTTCAACACCTGTCCCTTCTGTCCCGGGAGCCCTGGATGACTGCCTCATCAGCATCCCGACCTGCTGAAGTGCACTCATAAGATAACGATAATTTCCCTGCTTGATCTTGTCAAATGATATTTATAAATTTGCAACATTTTTATCAAAAAAAATGCGGCTCCGGTTTGCAGCACGCACATACTGGCAGAAGTGTAGCAGGAAAATTTCCCGGCATCGCCCAGGACTGGTGCATTCCGTTCCTTTCAGGCTGCGTGGCATCTCCAGACAGCATAAAAAACAGCGAAGCCCATTTTGCCTGACAACCTGAAATTCATAACGCTTCCGGTTGAAGCACTGAAAACCAGACCGCCCCCCCTGTCTATCCGGGATTCCGACAGATAGGGCTGCAAAATGTGCAGTTCCATAAACAGGTTTACCCTGGCCTGTCGCTACTTCAGAACGTCTTGCGATAATAAAGCGTAACCTGGATATTGAGCCAGGTTGCAGGCCCCAGAAACAGGGCCATGGTAAAACTGTCTTTCCCCTCTATGGAAAGACCGAAGAAGACAAGAAATCCTAGTGTCAGCAGAAAAATCCCGCCTGCTGCTTTTAAATGGTCTTCCCAGTTGAAACCGCGACGTACAAATAATACCAGCGCCCAGGTTGCAGGTGCCAGAAACACAGCCACAAAGGGGCCGGTTTCGCCCAGACCTGCAACCGAACCGGTTATGAAATTCCATAGCGCCAGCAACGCAAAAATGCCAAGGGAAGCTGCTATGTGTGCTTTTAATATTTCCAGGGCTCTGAACATGTGCTTGCATTCAATATATTGACAGATTCAAAACTTTTCCAAAAGCTCCGGTCAATAACGACCAGTACCGGCTGAACAGATCTGACTTCTGTTTTTCCGGACAGTTCCTGTGGTACCCGCATGGTGTTTTTCAGCATGGCACATTCCTGCATAAAAAACGTGAACGCGCACGCGAAACAAAACCCGGTCCAAGGGACATTCCTGACCTGCTCAATATATATATTATAACGGATGAGGTTGATTTCATCCTTATTTTGCGATACTGACAATCGTAAACAGCCGAATTGATCTTCCTGCACGCTACTCAGCTTCCATTGCGAATTTCGCGACAGACACTTTCCAGATCGGGAGCGAAACTGGCAGGCAGCAGGAACAAATGGAACCTGACGACAAAAACACAATACGCGTGGCAATTAAGTCTGATTATTGTCAGCTGCGATCAGGATGAGTGAAAAATCAATGTTAGAATAGAGTGAGCAGTTCACCAGACACCGCCAGTAAAACCCTGGTTTTACCCATGTGGCGATCCGGAGACAAAACCGCATGCCTGATTCGGGAACAGGTCTGTAGTACAGCGCCTGTCGCATGGTCGGCCTGTCCTCCGTAAAATGCCCGCAAACCTGGCCTGCAAGAAGAAAACGACGCTTAAAAGGTTTATCCTCCCCTCAAATGGGTTGTGTCGCCCGCTTGGGCCTGAAATACACACTTTGATCCGATATGCCAGTCTCTCCTACTGAAGAAATTATTGATGCTTTTCGTACAGGCCAGATGGTTATCCTTGTTGATGACGAGGATCGCGAAAATGAAGGCGACCTGGTGCTGGCTGCCGACTTTGTCACTCCCGAGGCAATCAATTTCATGGTCACACATGCCCGTGGCCTGGTCTGCCTGACATTGACCCGGGAACGCTGCCACCAGCTCGGGCTGGAGCTGATGACCAGAAATAACGGAACGACGTTCAATACCGCCTTTACCATGTCGATAGAAGCTACAGAAGGTGTAACAACCGGCATCTCCGCACATGATCGCGCACGCACCATACAGGCTGCCGTCGCTCCGGACGCACGCCCGGAAGATATTGTCCAGCCAGGGCATATCTTCCCCATCATGGCCCGACCGGGAGGCGTACTCATGCGCGCAGGTCATACCGAAGCCGGATGCGATCTCGCAAAACTGGCCGGCCTGACTCCTGCGAGCGTCATCTGCGAAATACTCAACGAAGATGGCTCCATGTCGAGAATGCCCGACCTGCTGAAATTTGCAGAAAAACACCAGCTCAAAATAGGAACCATAGCCGATCTGATCCGCTATCGCTCCCAGAACGAAAGCATGATTGAGAGAGTGGCCCAGAGAACACTCAACACGCCCTACGGGGAATTCCAGGCCGTGGCCTACCGCGACAAACCAAGCGGCTCAGCCCATATTGCACTGTACAAGGGCGAAATTGAACCGGAAAAAGAAACACTCGTTCGCGTTCATCAGCCTGTTTCCCTGATCGACTTTATTGAAGCAGAAGTAACACGCCATTCCTGGACGATGGCGTCAGCAATGAAAACGATTCATGCAACAGAGCGCGGTGTTGTGGTATTGTTGAACTGTGAGGAAACGGCTGAAGACGTGCTTACCCGATTCGGGCAGCTCGAACAGCCTGTTTCCCCGGCTGCAGACCGGGCGGTAAGCCACGATTTGCGCGTATACGGCATTGGTGCACAAATATTGCGGGACCTGGGAGTCGGAAAAATGCGACTTTTAGCCAATCCCAGAAAAATGCCTTCAATGACCGGATTCAATCTTAATATAAACGATTTTTTGCTAAAAAATGATGTATAACATAGAGATTGCACTAATATCAAAAACATTTTAGTTTGTTCTGGGGGCCGCAACTCTTGTTTTATTATATTTGGAGAAAATGGGAAGGCAACTCCAAATAGTATTGAAATTTGGTTGCGATTTGCGGGTTTCTCGGCGAAAATAGAGTGCTATTCTGCCTGAGATGCTCAAGCAGTAGGACATTGAACAAAATCAGGTAAGAGCGGCAAAATGAAAACCCTCAAGATCAGGTACAGCACGACAAATGAGAATCTGGACGTCATTGACCAGTACCAGAAGCAGTACTCTGTCATGTTGAGGGTGATGTATAACCGTTTTGCAGACGGCAGGTTAACGGAAAACCAGATCAAGCACTTTCCGCTGAACAACATCCCGCTCATGAACTCCTGGTTCAGGCAGACTGCAGTTAAAGAGGCCGCCGGGATGTATTCCAAGGATAAAGAGAGCCAGGAAGAAGGCAAGAATCACAAGCGCATATTTGGTGGCAAAAAGAACTTCATGGACAGACAGCGTGGTCTGATATCGAAGGAAGAGTACCAGAAAAACAGGGTGTTGCCGCTGTGCTCCATCGGTGAAAAAAGGACAAAGGGTAACCGTCTGTTTCGCATATCTGACTGTCTCACCTTTATTACCTTTCAGCCGAATAAACGAACAAAGATACAGTTGACTTTGACCGGCGTGGGGAAAAACAGGCTTCCGGAACTGGTGAAGCTGCATGCCGCGCAAGTCCAGTGCTCGCATCCGATCACCTACAGGCTGTGCCAGGAGTATGTTTATATTTCCTTTGATCCGAAGATTCTCAGGGAAGAATGCAGCCACTACAAGCCTGCGGCAAACAGGGTGTTTTCGATCGACAAAAACCCCAATTACATTGGCTACACAGTTATAGACTGGCATGACCCTTCTGACTTGAGGTTCACGATCATTGAAAGTGGTGTGATTTCGCTAAAGACACTGAACGATCTGGATTTTGCGTTGAAATCCAGATCTGATGATCCTCAGAAAACGTACGTAACCAATAAAAGGCACCATGAGGTTTTTGAAATCTCCAAATGGCTGGTTGATATGGCCAAACACTATCAGTGCGAGCTATTTGCCATTGAAAAACTGGTTATGCCATCCAAAGACAACCAGAAGGGGCGCAATTACAATCGCCTGATCAACAACATGTGGAACCGCGACAGGCTTGCCGGGAACCTTGAAACAAGATGTGATGTCGCAGGCATTGAGTTCATTGAAATTTATCCTCAGTTTTCCTCCTTTTTCGGGAATATTTTATATCGCAGCCTGGAAAATTGCGCTGGTTTACCGGACATGGTTCTTTCAGCCGTTGAAATCGGCAGGAGGGCCGCTGAATTTAATCTGCAGTACATTAAAAAAACAAAAGGGAAAGTAAAGAATATCATTTTTCCTTCCATCACTCAGAGAGTAAAAAAAGCTGTCTTTCAGACCTTGGAAGTATTGAAGGTCAGCTTTGATTGGGAGGGGGAATGGAGGGTTCTTTATGACTACCTAAAAAACTCCAAAATTAAATACCGGGTTTCTATGGACCCATCCATAGTTTTCAGGCAGAAACACTTAAGATATAGCTGCGCCAGGAAACATTCTGGGGCATCTTGACATATTTTACGTTATTTTTGCTATTTAACTGGCTATCTGGAAAAATCGGATTGACAGCTTACCTGTTCCTTTGTTTTGGGAGGAGAATTTATGAGCATTCCAACCTATAAAATTAATCTGCACGGCGAAGCACTCCGGATCGGCATTGTCCAGTCACGCTTCAATGAAGATATCTGCCAGAAAATGCTGGTTGCCTGCCTGTCAGAACTGAAACTGCTGGGCGTTATGGACGAGGATATCCTGATTGTTACCGTACCCGGTGCCCTGGAAATTCCGCTTGCACTGCAAAAGCTGGCTGACCTCGATAAATTTGATGCCCTGATTGCCATAGGAACTGTCATTCGTGGGGAAACCTATCATTTCGACATTGTGGCAAATGAATCTGCTTCCGGTATCACACGTGTTTCCCTGGACAGTGACATCGCAATTGTCAACTGTATTCTGACGACTTATTCGGACGAACAGGCTGAAGCCCGGACGACCGAAAAAGGAACGGAAGCTGCGCGCGTTGCTGTTGAAATGGCCAACCTGGCTTTGGCGCTTGAACAGCTGATTGATCGCGAAGATGACGATGACGAGGACGATGAGGACTTCTTTTGAAGGACACCGAATACCGTGCCCGTCATTTACCAAAAAAGCACGTAAGGCTGCGGCCTTCATGGCGGGGAGGATGTCAGGTGACCCGCATCTGAAACGAACCCGGATATTCCACAATCAGACAGGTTTCGCAAAAATATGAACGCAAAGAGCACACATGCCAACCCCAATAAAAACCGCTCTCCCCGGCGTCGTTCACGCGAATTTGCCCTGCAGGCACTGTACCAGTGGCTGCTGAATTCGGATGACATTTCCGTCATCATCGAACATACCCGTCTGGCTCACGGGTTCGACAAGGCAGATGCAGAGCATTTTGTTGCACTGGTAACAGGTGCTGTCCGGAACTCTGAAGCTTTGCGCCGTGAGATTGAGCCTCACCTTGACCGGCAGCTTGACGAACTCTCTCCGATTGAATATGCCATTCTGCTTCTCGGATCGCATGAATTTGTTTCCCACCCGGAAATACCCTATCGCGTTGTCATCAATGAGGCGGTTGAACTGACCAAATCCTTTGGAGGTGTTGACGGTCACAAATTTGTGAATGGCGTTCTGGACAAGCTCGCCGCCAGACTGCGCACAGCAGAAGTGGACGCAGGCAGATAAACCCGGGAACTGCTGCGCATCCACCCAGTGATTTCTTTGACCAGATATCCAGCGCCCCTTCCAGAAAATGTTTCCGTTCCTGATGGCATTTTGTAATTGAACAGACGGAAATCGAAAATGATTATCAGCGCAAGTCGCAGAACTGACATACCGGCCCTGTATTCCGAATGGTTTCTTAAACGGCTGGAGGCAGGATTTGCCATGGTTCCCAATCCTCGTGCTCCCAACCGCCTGGGACGTGTGGATCTTTCGCCGGACAAGGTGGACTGCATCGTTTTCTGGACCAAAAATCCTGCTCCCATGCTCGATAAACTGGACCGGATAGAAGCGATGGGACACAAATTCTATTTTCAGTTTACCCTCACCGCTTATGGGAAAACGATAGAGCGGAATGTGCCTCCAGAAACGGAACTGACCAGCGTGTTTGCTGAACTCGCCCATCGTCTGGGACCTGAGCGTATTGTGTGGCGCTACGACCCTGTTCTGCTTGACTCCGCACATTCCATTCATTGGCATTACGAGCATTTTTACGGATTGTGCGAAAAACTGCATCCTTTTACGCATCGTTGTATTGTGAGCTTCATTCACCCCTACAGGCACATTGCCAACCGGTTTCAGAAGGTGCTGCCTGAAGACAGGATCGCTGTTGCATCAGAACTCCCGAAAATTGCAGGAAAATATGGCCTGTCGCTGTTTGCGTGCGCGGAAGAGACCGACCTTATGGAATATGGCGTCGGACGATCTTCCTGCATTGACCTGGAGCTGATAGAACAGCTTGTCGGGTATGGCATCAGAGCCAGAAAAGACACCGGTCAGCGTCCAGCGTGCACCTGTATTGAAAGCGTCGACATCGGCATCTACGATACCTGTACAAATGAATGTGCTTATTGTTATGCCACCACAAACCCCAATACTGCATTACGACGCTCTTTGAATCATGATCCGGATGCGCCAATGCTTACCGGTTACCCTGCTGGAGACGAGATCATCAGGGATCGCACCACAAAATCCCAAAAAACGCATCAGCTGCGCATTTTTTGAACAGGTTTACACAATGTGGAGGGTACTGGCAGGATGGAAAAGAACAAATATTTTTTAATCGGTATTCCAAACAGTGGCAAAACCACCCTCGGGCGACGCGTTGCTGAACACCTGCAAATACCTTTTTTCGACACTGATGATATTGCCAAAAGCAGAATGGGCGACATTGTAACGGACGGTTTTTCAACTGTGATCTGGCAAGCGTACGATGAGCAGATAAAGGCCACGCTTGAATTTGCCAGTCACAGTGGTAGCGCAATAATCGCTACTGGCGCAGAAATTGGCCTGATCCCCAAGTGCGTCAGACTGATGAGAAATATAGGGTTTATTATTCACGTCCAACGTGATGTTGAAACTATTCTTGCTGAATTAAGCGAGATTGTTGGTCCCCGGTATGTAGTGGAATCAAGGGGCGGTGATACTGTATCGACTATTGATCTGAACGCCAAAATCGTACAGCTGTATTCGAAGGAAATTCCTCATTATGACGCTGTGGCGGATTTATTTCTGGACAACAACAGTGGAGAAGATAAAGGCGCTGAACAGCTGATTCTTCTGATTCAGGCGCTGGAATCCATGTCTGCGAAAAAGAACAGTGTATAAGCCCAGCGATTCCCCGATTGCCGGAATATAGACAGAATACCCGCTTTTTACCATGAATACGGCAAATAAAATCAGGGCGTTACACTTCTCATAACCCAAAAGTTGCATTAATCAGCGACTCCTGTGTTTTTGAGTGCATTGTGCAAAACAGCGGCAAACGGGCATACATGGAATTACTCGATAAGTGGGGACAGATCGATTTTCCAGTCCTCCTCTTTGAGCAGATACAGGATCCCACCGTGATAAATGCTCCCGTTATGGAACAGCAGATATGCTCCAACCGTGGCTGTGTTGCCGTCCTGCTTCAGAATAACTGTCCTGACGGATTCAATTCCTCCAAGCTGCCGGAAACTGGAATGCGTCCTGCCCACAAGCATGCCAGCCATTTCCCGCACCCCCGGCAAATCCATGCCTCCCGGCTCAAACCGGATACACGAAAGATAGCCTTCAACATTGTTGTCCGCAAAGGCTTCGAAATACTGGTGGACGACCGCTTCGGGCGAAGCAAACGCAGGCCGCAGGCCACCAGCCATCAGCAATGAGAAAAACAGAATGGAAAATGAAAAGCGACGAAGGTGAAAAGCAGAAAGAGTCATCGGGAATCCCTGTCGCGCAGAGATGAATCAAACCGGATATAATGCGGGCTGTCACACGGCAACCCCAGTGCAAGCCTGACTCCCGGAAACCCTTCAGTCTGAATGATACCGTCTAATTTCGCAAAATCAGTGTGGACAGAGCCCACGAAATCACGCTGTAGAGCATGGCAGCTCCGATCGCTGACCAGAAGCCGGCAATATGAAATCCCGGAACAAGGCTGGCAACCAGCCAGAAGAGCAGTCCATTCAGAACAAATATGAACAAGCCAAGCGTAAGCACCGCAACCGGCAATGTCAGCAGTACGAGAACGGGTCTGATCAGGGCATTGATCAGACCCAGTACAAGTGCCGCCAAAAGAGCAGTGCCAAAACTGCTGATGGTCACAGATGACATCAGATACGGCAGCGAAAAAATCGCCACCGTATTGATCAGCCAGATAACAATCCACTGCAGGGTCTGCTTTTTCTCCGGAAAATAGCGAGCATGAGTTTGCATAGACTGTATTCCAAAACGCATCAGAAGTCAGGGCAAAACAACCATCGCCCCGGGATTAATAACGATAGTGATCCGGCTTGTACGGCCCATCCTTGCTTACTCCAATATAGGCGGCCTGTTCATCCGTCAGCTCGGTCAATACGGCATTCAGCCTGGTCAGCTGAAGACGTGCCACTTTTTCATCCAGATGTTTGGGCAAGGTATAAACACCCACCGGATAATCCTTCGGATTATTGAACAGTTCAATCTGCGCAATAACCTGATTGGCGAATGAAGAACTCATGACATAAGAGGGATGACCCGTTGCACAACCCAGATTCACCAGACGCCCCTCTGCCAGGAGAATAATTCTGCGCCCGTGCGGAAAGATCACGTGATCTACCTGGGGCTTGATATTTTCCCATTCACAGTACATCTTGAGACTGGCAACATCAATCTCGTTATCGAAATGACCAATGTTGCAGACAATGGCCTGATCCTTCATTCGCTCCATGTGCTCATAGGTGATGACGTGATAGTTACCCGTTGCCGTAACAAATATGTCGGCATGCTCGGCAGCATAATCCATGGTGACAACGCGATACCCTTCCATTGCAGCCTGCAGGGCACAAATCGGATCAATTTCCGTAACCCAAACCTGCGCAGACAGCGCCCGCATGGCCTGCGCAGAGCCTTTGCCCACATCGCCATAGCCACAAATGACCGCAATCTTGCCTGCAATCATGACGTCAGTCGCACGCTTGATACCATCAACCAGAGATTCACGACAGCCATAGAGGTTGTCAAATTTGGACTTCGTGACAGAATCGTTGACATTGATCGCAGGGAAAGCAAGCCTGCCCTCACGATGCATATGATAGAGCCTGTTTACACCGGTTGTCGTCTCTTCCGTAACACCAATAATATGCGCGAGCCGCTTTGAATACCACTTCGGATCTATGGCCAGATACTGGCGGATGGAATTATAAAAATGAATCTCTTCTTCTGAAGTCGGATTGTCCAGTACCGAGAGGTCCTCTTCTGCACGACTGCCCAGATGCAAAAGCATGGTGGCATCACCACCATCATCCAGAATCATGTTGGAGTAACCACCATCCGGCCAGTCAAAAATCCGGTGCGTAAACTCCCAGTACTCTTCAAGCGAAGTTCCCTTGTAGGCAAATACAGGAGTACCCCCATCAGCAATCGCCGCAGCAGCATGATCCTGCGTTGAATAGATATTGCAGGAGGCCCAGCGAACCTGCGCACCCAGCGCTTCAAGCGTCTGGATCAGAACTGCGGTCTGGATGGTCATATGCAAAGAACCCGTTATGCGCGCACCCTGCAAAGGCATCGAGTCAGTATATTCATCACGAATGGCCATCAGACCCGGCATTTCGGTCTCTGCAATTCTGATTTCCTTGTGGCCCCATTCGGCCAGACTGATATCAGCAATATGATAGTCTTGCTTTGTTATGGTAACAGCGTTCATTCAGTTCCTTTCCTTGGTGAGAAATTAGAAAAAGTTACGCGAGCGCCGTTGTTTGATTATGCCGAGCCTGGCGAAAACGAAAGACTGCACCTGAGAAAACACCATCTCATCAAAACAGGCAGTCACATCTTTTCGTCGCAACGCTCCTCGGCCTACATTGTCAATAATAGAACAAATAATGGAATTTTACAGCAAAAATTTTCGCCCCCGGCAGGCCCGGGCTTCTTCCCTGCCAATCCGCAGCGTCCGGTAACCCCTTTCTCTGCCCCATTATCAGCTCTGGCAGGCACACCACAAAAAAGATGGGTGACAAAAGTCACCCATCCTGGCTTGTTACCTAATGAACAGACTGTTCATTAATGCATACCCGTCCTGCCTTGATTACTTCTTCGGCGGGAGTGTGTACGCACCGGCCTCGACGAGTCTCTTGTAGTCATCATCGCTGAAGCCGAGAACTTCCTTGGTGATCTGCTCGTTGTGCTCTCCCAGCTTTGGTGACGGGAGAATCTTGTCAACGTTACCCAAGGACAGTTTGACCGGAATACCGACAGTGTAGTAGTCGCCTTCCTCGTGTCCCTCAACCTTGGTCCACATTTCACGATGCGCAACGTGCGGGTCAGCCACAACTTCTTCTGTATCCAGAACCGGACCGGCCGGGATGTCAAGCTCGTTAAAGCGCGCAGTCACTTCGAACTTGGTGTAGTTCTTGGTGTACTCCTTGACATACTCCCAGAACTGAGCCTGGTTCTTGTTACGTGCAGCTGCCGGTGCAAAACGCTCATCATCCGGCTCGAGACCGATTTCCTTCAGCATGGCCGGTACGACCTGGGCCTGGGCGATGATGTAAACATAGTCGTTCGGGCCAAACGGCTTACACGGAATGGCGTTACCGATATGACCACCACCTGAATCGTTCAGAGCACGCGGAACGAACTTCAGACCCATTGTCGGCGGACCGTACTCTGGGAGGTCGGCTGTTCCACCCAACAGACGGGCATGGTCACGATACTTAACACGGCACAGGTTGATTACGGAGTCCTGCATTGCAGCTTCGACGACCTGACCGATGTTACCATTGTGTGTACGATGGTACAGAGCAGCACAGATACCCATTGCCAGGTGTACACCGGTACCGCTGTCACCGATAAATGCACCTGTCTTGGTCGGAGGACCATCCATGCTACCGGTTACGGACATGCTACCACCCATTGCCTGCGCGATCGGCTCGTAAGCCTTGTAGTCGGAGTACGGACCAGACGCACCAAAGCCCTTGATGGTGGCGATGATAAGAGCCGGGTTCAGTTCCTGCAGCTTTTCTTCCGGATAACCCAGACGGTTCAGTACGCCAGGACCGAAGTTGTCCATGATGACATCGCTCTTCTTTACGAGCGCCTCGAACACTTCACGACCAGCCGGGCTCTTCATGTTTACAGTGATAGAGCGCTTGTTGCTGTTCAACATCTTGAAGTAGAAGCTCTCATAGCGCTTGCCGTCAATGGTGTGGGACAGCTGAGAACGTGTAATGTCTCCTGTGGGAGCTTCAAATTTGACAACGTCCGCGCCCATGAACGCCAGGAGCTGGGAAGATGTCGGGCCTGCCTGTACGTGCGTCATGTCAAGTACACGTACGCCAGATAGTGCTTTATTTGACGGTGGGACCTTATTGAGATCTACATACGCCATAGTTCCTCCAAAGTTGGTGTGTTGTTAAAAGACACCTCCCTTCCTCCTCAGGACATAAAGCTAATCCTGAAGCAAAGGGAAATCAGTTACCTTGATACCAGGCTGGTTGTCTTTCTTCCTGTTTACGGATTCAGGTCCAGTCGAATATCAAAGTAGATGAGCATAATAACTTTTTTACCAAAAATTTTTCTTGACTCAGGTCAATTTTTGAGGTTAATGCTTAATTGCCGATCCAAAGCCTGAAGGTTTGGACAGCTGCTTGCCTGAGTCTCCCTATGACCAAAGCCAGAGTGCTCCCGGGGGAGTGGCATACGGTTCTGCCTGGGTCCCGTCTGCCTGGAAGTAAAGCGAACCTCAGCACACGCTGATCCTGCTTCATGATGCCTGCCATTTGCTCCCGGATCCGGGCCAGAGAAAGCAAAACCGGCTCCACCGGTCAGGGTTTCATTCACCACCATAACCCGATACAGGTGCTTTCCGGAAACTTTTTTTGTGTTTCTGGGCCTTCAAATCTTGATCTTTGTCAATTTTTTTGAGATGCTTGACACCTGATGTTTCAAACCATACAAAAAATTGGACTTTTGATGACCTTAATTGCCAATCATCCGGAAAAAAATATTATTCGCGTACAGCTGTCGCAGAACAGCATGCTCAAGAAACTGACGCAGAAAGAGCTGCTTGAACTGGAAGCGCTGCTTGACGTGACCGATCACGTCAAAGGGGAGACGCTTACTCACCATGGTGCCAGGGATCTGGATGTCTTTTTTGTGCTTGACGGCATCCTCAAACGCGCAGTGACCAACCCTCAGGCAAAAGAAATGATCCTGCGATTTACGAGCGAGCGCCACATGGAAGCGACCTATGCTTCGTGGAAACTGGACAAGCCGGCATCGTTCAGCATTATTGCGGTAACAAAAGCGCGGGTTGCGCGCATCAACATGCCGGCGTGGTCAGCCTTCATGGAAGGCAAGCCCAAGGTAAAAGAGTTTTTCGAACTTGAAGTCATGCGCATCATGAGTTCCATCATGTCACACAGCATCACCTTGCACCTGCTTGACGCGACCGGACGGGTTCATCGCTTTTTGCGCAAACATCCCGATCTCTTTGCACGGATGCCAAAAAAAGAACTCGCATCCTATCTGAACCTGTCACCCGAGACGCTGAGTCGCCTCAAAAACCAGGGAAAAATCTGATCCGGAAAACGCCCGCTGAAAAAACTCGCGGGCACCCGACGAGAACGGTACAGCAAGCTTCCGCAGCGCAGGAACCCACAGATTCCCGGCACATCCGGGCGAAATGGCGAAGCATTCCGCCCGGAGTCCGCAACGCATGACCCGGAACCGGATACTGACCAGACACGGGGAAGTGGTCTTCTTCAACGGGGAATGACGCTACTTCCCGATACAGAACCGCGAAAAAATAGCACCAAGCAGATCATCGGACGTAAAATCGCCCGTAATACTGTTTAACGCATTTTGCGCCAGGCGCAACTCCTCTGCAACCAGATCAAGCAAAGGCACCTCCGATTCAAGATGTCCTGCAGACAGGGCCAGGTGCTCTTTGGCCACGTTCATGGCGATAAGGTGACGCTCTCTTGCCGAATAGACCGTATGCCCTGTCTGCTGCCAGCCAGCAACCCGCAGGAGTTCATCACGCAGCAGTTCAAGTCCGCGCCCGTCAAGCGCTGACAGGTAGACCTGCGTCGTATTCAGAAGGTAACTCACGGAAGGTCTGTGACCTGACAGGTCAATCTTGTTCCACACCTGAATGACCGGAACGCCGGGCGGGAACGCGGCGGCAACTTTTTCATCATTTCTGGTCGGTCCCAGGCTGGCATCCAGGATGTGCAGGATAACGTCAGCCCGGGAAATCTCGTCCCAGGTACGTGCGATCCCGATTTTTTCCACAACATCCGCCTCTATCCGGGGAGAGCGAAACCCTGCCGTATCAATAAGCGTAACCGGAACTCCTCCGACCTGTATGGCCTGAACCACTTTGTCCCGGGTCGTACCGGCAATCGGTGTGACAATGGCAATTTCATCTCCACTCAACACGTTGAGCAATGAGGACTTGCCAACGTTGACCTGACCTGCAAGAACGACATGCAGCCCCTCCTGCAAAAGTGCCCCCTGCGCCGCCTGCGAAACAATGCTGTCGAGCAGATTGCGTAAATTCTGCAACCTTTCCCTGGCATCACCCGCTTTGACAAATTCGATATCCTCGTCAGGAAAATCCAGACTGGACTCTACCAGAATGCGCAAATCAACAATCTTCCGGACCAGTTCACTGATTTCCTTTGAAAACGCGCCGGACAGCGAACGTGACGCCGACCTTGCCGCAGCTTCTGTTGTAGCACCAATCAGGTCGGCAACTGCCTCAGCCTGGGTCAGATCGAGCTTGTCGTTCAGAAACGCCCGTCTGGTAAATTCACCCGGCTGGGCCATTCTCAGACCGGATTCTTTCCCCGCTTCAAGGCATCTTTGCACCAGCATGTGCAGTACAACCGGACCACCGTGCCCGTGCAACTCCAGCACATCTTCACCTGTGTAGGAATGAGGTGCCCTGAAATACAGGACTATCCCTTTGTCAATGAGAGCACCCTCCTCGTCAGTAAAGGGAAGAAAGTGTGCGTATCGTGCCTTGAGCGGCAAAACAGGGGGTGCAATCCCGGAAAAGAGATTGTGCACGATCCGGGAAATATCTTTTCCCGAAATACGTATGACGCCGATACCTCCGCGCCCTGGCGCGGTTGCAATGGCAATGATCGGAGAATAATCCATAATTAATCTGCTGAATTGATATGCTGCCCGCCAACAGAACGGGAGCGCGTTTCACCTGACAAAGGAGCGCACGTGAATGGTAATGGTACGCCCCGACTGCCTCCTGAAATTCCGGCTTTCTCTCCTGCTGCAAAGCAAGGGTTCACGGCTTTTGCACTTCATCCGGAAACACCTCTTCCTGACCTGATCTGCCCTGCAGACTGCGCCCCGGTTTTATTCCGGGGCTCCCGGTTTTTACCGGCCTGGTATCCTGACAAGAACGGGATTGATCAGTCGCTTCACGCCCATCAGTGCAGCTTTCTCGGCAAATATCCCTGATATCTCGTCAAAAAACACCTTTCCTGTTTTCGTCTTCTCCAGCATCCTGCGAAACCTGCGCAATACTGCCGCAGCAGGCAGCTGTCCGGTGTCAAAGTCAATTTTCATGAAGATGCGGCAGGCTTCGCTGTCAAAAATCTCTGCCTCCACCTCTTCGTCGGGAAAGGAAAACCAGCGCTGCAGAAGGTACATTCTCAACATTGTCTCGATCCCGGCCGGCGGACGACCACGATACCTCTCCGGATAGAAAGGCTCTATGCCGGCAACCAATTTTCCCCACGGGACAAGGCTATCCATGAAATCAAGCAGCTCGGCACGCGGATTCCTGGGCCGGGGTCCTGAGTCCGCCCCGGTCGCAAATGATGACTGATTCATAACTCGTTTCCGACAAAACTGGATCGTATGCCAAAATTCTAACATCCTGACAAAACATAATCCACCGGATTTTGGCACTGACAATGCATCCGGACTGCCCGGTAACCCGTCCGAAAAAATGCCCATGTGAAACAACATCCGCCTTATCCGTTGCAGTCCGGAAGATATCCAGGAATTCCTGGGGCCGGGAAGACGCACGGTTCCGGTACTGTCATCGGGCACCCGGCACCTCAACACTGATGACACGGTTATCCTCAGGCCAATGATGAAAGTCCGTTCTTTCGCGTCAAGAAAAATCTGAAAAAAACAGCGGGATCATATAAAATTCATAGTTGCGCACCAACCGTTTCATGCCTGCGCACTAAAACCTGTGCTTCCCGATTGCATGTTTTTCCATCCTGTTAAAACAGGGTCAAAGTCAAAGGAATCCGTCAAGTGAATACCTCTGCTGAAATTACCAGACAAACTTTTGATGAAGTCATCATACCGACATACGCTCCAGGTGAATTTATTCCCGTTCGAGGCCGGGGCGTTCATCTGTGGGACCAGAATAATAAACAGTATCTGGATCTGACCGGTGGAATTGCCGTCTCCGGTCTGGGTCACGCCCATCCGGAACTGGTAAAAACCTTGCGCGAGCAGTCCGGACTTTTGTGGCACGTCAGCAATTTCTATACAAACGAACCTGTATTGCAACTTGCAAAAGCATTGCTTGACGCCACTTTTGCCACCAAAGCCTTTTTCTGCAATTCCGGCGCGGAAGCAAACGAAGGCGCTCTCAAGCTTGCCCGGAAGTGGGCCCATGACCGGCACGGCCCTCAAAAAGCACGCATTGTTTCTTTCCACAATTCCTTTCACGGGCGCACCCTCTTTACTGTGTCCGTTGGCGGCCAGCCCAAATTCAGCGAAGGATTCGGGCCGCTCCCACCACTGATTGATCACGTTGAATTCAACGATATTGCCGCCATTGAAGCGGCAATGGCAGATGATGTCTGCGCAGTCATTGTCGAACCCGTACAGGGCGAGGGCGGAATGACGCCGGCAGATCCTGACTTTTTAAGGGCGCTGCGCGAGCTGTGTGACCGACATCAGGCACTGTTGATCTTTGATGAAATCCAGACCGGCATGGGAAGAACCGGACAGCTGTTTGCCTATATGGAATATGATGTCGTACCCGACATACTCACTTCCGCCAAAGCGCTGGGTAACGGCTTTCCCATTGGCGCAATGATAACTACGGATGACATTGCCACATATCTGTCTGTTGGTACGCACGGAACAACATACGGTGGAAACCCGCTGGCCGCGTCTGTTGCCGGAAAAGTGCTCGAGATTGTCAATACGCCCGCATTTCTTTCCCATATCAGGCAGGCTGGTGCTGAGCTGAGAGCAATGCTCGAGGATATCGTCACGTCCTACCCGGAGCATTTTTCCGAAGTTCGCGGAAAAGGTCTGATGCTGGGCCTGCTTCTGTCTGAAGCATTCAGGGGGCGTGCGCGGGAAATCATGAACATCGCCGCAGAAAACGGTCTGCTCGTACTCCTGGCCGGTCTTGATGTGGTCCGCTTTGTGCCGCCTTTCATAATCACGGGCGAGCACATTCGGGAGGCTGATACCCTGCTCAGAAAGAGCATTGATGCATGGATACGGAAAACATAAGCAAAACCCCACGTTGTTACGTGGGGTTTTTTTCAAGCTGATGGAAGCAGGAATACTGCTCAGTTCTTCTCCGCAGGAGCGGCTTTGGGCTTGAAGTGCTTGTCGCTGATGCGGAATTTCGCCCTTCTGTCTCCCATAAGCTGACGCAATTCGCGAATACTGATTTCGCTTACTTCATGCATCCGGATGAGAAGTGATGCGCCAACCGGCAGCCGGTTGTGCCGTATTTTGCTGATGACGGGTGGCGCGACCTCAAGCGCTCGTGACAGCGCTGCATCGTTTTTGATTCCCAGTTTCTTGATCAGGGTATCCAACAGATGATTAGGGTCGTACTGGCGGCTTTCGAGGTTTTCATCTACCTTTTTGGCTGCTTTCTTTTTTAGTTCTACTTTCATGCTTTCAAAATCCTGTAACTATTACTACTCACTGCAATCGCCTGTGCTTTCCAGGTTATTGAAAGTGAATCTTCAGGTTTCCAAAAAAGTCTTACTCCTGGCAAGACCAGTTATCAGGGACAGTCTGTCCATTTTTTTACTCCATTTAACCATAGCCTTGCATTTTGACATCCCCCCATGGGAAAACACGGGGATTGAACTACAGTGATGCTTGATATTGGAGAGTGATTCTTTGGTGCTAACGGCACATGTTTTAATGCCACAAAAGACCCAAAGCTTGCAGCTGACTAAGCAGTCGCATCTTCATACAGAATATTTCTGCCCTGCATGAAGCGGGTGTGCTCTCACCCCATCCTAATCAAAAACTCAAGTTGTTGACTAGCTCCTGGCAGACTGTTTTCCCTCTGACAGAAGTTTTTCGCCCCAGTATTTTGACGACCCTTTCCTGGTCGTTTTCGTATTGCTGGTTGCAATAAACATAATCGTATCATAAAAAAATTTATTGCGTCCGGGCCCCCTCATGAGAGGCTGAAGGTGCCACAACACACCTGACAGATACGGAAAAAATGCAACAGTGCATCAGGCAAATATCCCGGATGCACCCGTCTGTATGCGTGCGTACGTGGCGAAAAAAAACTGTTTCCAGCAATATCAGGTTCCCGCATGGTTCTCTGAAAAGCAGATAAAAACAGAAATCACAAGACATGAGACATGTTTGCCCTAGCTCGAAGTGCTTTTGGCACAAAAACCGGCAGAAAAACTTTTAGAAGGGGCGCGTGATCCCGGCTTTGCTTTCAAGTTGCGCAGGATAAGTCCATTATACAACTTTCATGAAAAAAATTCTAGGCATTTGCATCAATTAATGTTTATTTTTTGATAATGCCAGAAAAAGTTGTATTAGTTAAAAGTCATTTAATTTCAACTTTAACAAAAAATTCCAGTTGTAAAACCCCGTGTTAAAGCCCGTCAGTACCCTCCGGGACCTTGCAGGTCCGGAATACACTTTCCGGCCCCTGTCCGGACTCGCCTGATTCATGCCAATCAGGCCTGGTCTGCCTTGCTCCTCTTCTATGAAGCAGGCCTGTTTTCATAGAGCGATCCCATACAATCCGGTCCTTCTCCAGTGTGGAAAATCACCTCCTTTTCCTCTTTCTTTGAGTACGTTTGGTCGATGGTCTGTCTGCCTTGCGTGCCGGTCGCTCTTTCGTGGTGCGCACCTTGTGCACGCTACGCCCGAGTTCCAGAACTGACATGGCATAAAAATAACTGCGGTTATAGCTGGTAATCGCAAAAAAATTGTCCGTTGCTACCCAGTATTCAGTTGGTGCTGATCCATTTTGCAGGTCAATCAGACCAAAAAGCATCTCGTCCTGCAGATTCTGTCTGGTTGAAACGCATATTTCCCGCAGGTATTCAGGCGTCAGTTTTGCAACAAGTCCCTGATTCAGGGCATCCTCCGGTGATTTGCCGCATTTTGGAGCAATTTTTGCCGGATAGGCAATGGGGATGTCTCTTTTCCACCCGTGGTGACTGAGGAAACTGGCAACACTGCCGATTGCGTCTACTGGCGAATTCATCAGATCGATTTCCCCACTTCCGTCAAAGTCAACGGCATACGCCCTGATACTGGATGGCAAAAACTGGGGCCAGCCGATGGCACCAGCGAAGGAGCCTTTCCAGGAATGCGGGTCAACGCCCTGTTCTGCGGAGAGTAAAAGGATGTTTTCCAGCTCTTTGGTAAACAGAGCTATGCGTGCCTCGCGACGCGGGTGCTCGGGATAATCAAATGCCAGGGTTGCCAATGCATCCAGTACGCCAAAACTGCCCATGACCTTACCGTAATTGGTTTCGATTCCGATAATACCCACGATGATTTTGGCAGGTACTCCATACAGTTTTTCTGCTCTTTCAAGTGTTTCTTTGTATTTCTCCCAGAACTGGGCTCCCTGTGCAATACGGGCTGACGAGATGTGCCGCTTCCTGTATGCCTGCCAGTTTCGCACCCGTCCTGTCGGAGCTGGTGTCATCAGTCGTACAACCTGAGCGTCGTGTCGAACCTGGTCGAATACGCAGTTCAGGTTTGCTGCGTCAAAACCATGACGGGCAGTCATTTCTTTTGCAAACGCGTCAAGATGTTCCAGAAGAACGCTGTCCTTGTCATCCCGTTGGGTCTGGACAGCCCTGCTCTGGTCACACTGCAAAAAAGAATGTGTCGTACGCGACTTTGTCTGTGCAAAAGTCTCTGACGGGAAAAGCAAAGTAAACAGGAACAAAAAAAATACAAATACCCCTGTGGTCACCTTGTTTCCATTTTGTGTTAAATAAGTTGGAGCGTACCTCATTTTTTAAAAGTCTTTCCCTGAAGGCGGATTACACATCGGTTACTGAAATCCGGGTCTGCCTGCCTGAGCTGACTGGAGCCGAACTGTCAGCATGTTTCAATGGCAGGCACCGCAGCACCCCTGGCAGTACAAATTTCGCCAGTTTTTTTCCATTCAGACCTGGAAAAAAGCAAAAAAATATCATGAAAAATGTCAGTCGTACAGGCCTGGCTCTGTCAGATAATTCTTTTTCGGGCTGATGCCTGTATTTCCGGACGTGATAAACTGCCCCGAGGTAGACAAAAGCAGCATGTTTCCAGTGCGAAGCAACAGGAGAATGCACAGAATAAAGTAAAATAGAAAAACAAATGGCCCTGCAGCAGTTGAAACGGAATCTGGTGTGGGTTTTTTGCACAGCCCCTGCAAGGGCATCGCAAAACCTGAAAATCTGCTGAAGGCTTTTGATGGTGATAAAGTTTATACAAAAATCAGTCCCGAACAGTCCACTTTATTCTGGATGACAGCTGTCTTCTGACTGCAATGCTTCCAGGAAAGTCGGAGTAAAATGGTACTGATGGATCCGGGTTTGATTCTTCCACCCCCATGCTCCGGACAGAGTTTCAGAAAGCGCCCCTGGCAACTTATTAAAAAATTGATCAACATTTTAACTACTTTCGACTATGAAAACTGCCCTCTACACCCATCCGGTTTGCCTGCAGCATGAAATGGGCGAACATCATCCGGAAAAACCTGCACGAATTCAGGTCATCCTTGACAAACTTGCCTCTGCCGGTACATCCCGGCATCTTCAGTTCATTGAAGCCCCCGAAGCTGAAATTGTAGATATCGCCCGAGTCCATGTTTCAGACATGATTGATGACTGCAGGGAAAACACCCCTGATGAGGGCAGATACTCCCACCTGGGCGGAACTCTGATGAATTCCTATACCTGGAAGGCCGCTCTGCGAGCAGCAGGAGCTGCTGTTGCAGCAACAGATGCCGTTATCAGGGGCGAGATAAAAAACGCATTCTGCCTGGTACGCCCGATCGGTCATCACTCGACCGCAAGTGAGGCAATGGGCTTCTGCATCTTCAACAATGCTGCCATTGCCGCCATGAGAGCGGTTGCAGTACATGGACTGGAGCGCGTCGTCATTATCGATACCGATGTACATCACGGAAACGGTACCGAGGAGATTTTCAAGACCGAACCGCGTGTGATGATGGTCAGCTTTTTTCAGGAGTTTCTCTATCCGTTTTCCGGAAACGAAAAAAAGCGCGACAACATGGTCAATGTTCCGGTGCCCGCAGGAACGGATGGCAAAAGGATCCGCGAGGTTGTAACCGATCACTGGCTGCCCGCCATGAATGCATTCCGCCCCGAGATGATTTTTATTTCGTCGGGCTTTGATGCGCACAAGGATGATCCGCTCGGCGGGATGAGCCTTACTCACGAGGATTATGCCTGGATTGCCCGGCAGCTGATGAATGTGGCCGAAGAGCATTCAAAGGGACGTATCGTCAGTTTTATGGAAGGTGGATACAACCTTGAAGCACTTGCGCTTTGCGCCAACGCACACATCCGGACGCTGGCAGGGCTTCCGGCTGAATAAGACTCTGACTGGTCTGTCACTTTTTCTGGAGTTTTCATGACCTCCATTCAATGGTTTCCGGGGCATATGAATGCTGCACGCCGAAAGGCGGCGGAAACCATGAAGACCACGGACCTGGTCATTGAAGTTCTTGACGCCCGGTTGCCGCTGGCGAGTTCGAACCCCATGGTGGAAGAACTGCGCAGGCACAGACAGCGCCCCTCTCTCAAAATCCTGAACAAAAGTGATCTGGCTGACCCGCTCGTTACCCGCGAGTGGGTCGCCCTGCTGGAAAAAGATGCCCGGACGCGGGCGATTGCACTGAACACCAGAAACCCGCAGGAAGTTGCAAAAATACCTGCCCTCTGCAAGGAAATCGTGCCTCATCGAGGTGATGCGACAAAGCCGCTTCGCACGATGATCATGGGTATTCCCAATGTTGGCAAGTCCACCCTGATGAATATGCTTTTAAAGCGGCGTGTTGCCGCTGTTGGTGATGAGCCTGCCATCACCAAGCAGCAGCAGCGCCTGTATCTCAACAAGGGGATGGTGCTGATCGACACTCCGGGTTTACTCTGGCCAAAAATCCGCTATCCAAGCGATGGGCTTATGCTGGCTGCAAGTCACGCTGTGGGTGTCAAGGCTCTGATTGAAGAAGAAGTTGCCATCCATCTGGCAGAAATTTTACTTTCGCGCTATCCTGGTCTTCTTTTTGAGCGATACGGAATGCCGAAAGATACGACAGATGGCGTTGCCGTTATCGAACAGGTTGCAAAACGGCGGGGCTTCAGGATAAGAGGTGGTGATTTTGACATTGAAAAGGCTTCCGTGACCTTGCTGAATGACTATCGCAGCGGGGCTCTGGGGCGCATCAGCCTTGAGACTCCGCTGACACGAAAAGCCATGATCATTGAATTTGACGAAGCAGAAAAAGCAGCTGCTCTGGCAAAAGAAGCCCAGGCAGCCCTTCGAACGTAAATCTGCCCCCTTTTTTGACCACACACATCCCGGGTTCAGCAATTCGGGGATTTCCCGCCAGCTGGTCATGAAAGTAGTTGCTTTGGAAGTCGCTCCTTTCCCTGCGTCCTGCGCACGCTTTTTGCAGCATGTTTTTCTGCCTCCGGTTTTATGTTGGACGCAAAACGATATTGGAAAAGTGGCGGATATTCTGAAGTAACGACTGCATCGTCCGGTTCTCTGCACACCTGAGACAGAAAATTCTCCCTCAAAGCGTCTGCTGAAAGATACAGGCCGTTATGAAAGCTCCCGCGATTCCTCCACTGGAGGCTGCAGTCGGGGATTGACCCGTTGGGTGCCTGCGAAACCTGCCAGCAGGGGCAGGAACCCGGACACCCAACCGTAATGTTCGGGAGAACTTACTTGGGCTCTGACCCTTTAATCTGGTCAAGATAATTGGAAAACGCGTTGATGAACTGGGCGCAGAAATTTGCAGCTTCCACACCAGCATTCACCGGATTTGGTGCTTTAATGACATCTGGTTGTGTTTCAAGAATTTTATAAAGCAGTTCAACGGCTTCGTTTCTGCTTTTGGATTTGAACATCGCCATAAGGAAGACCTTTCATTGGTTAAGGTTGGTTGATTGTGCGCGTATCTTACCATGTTAGGAGACACTTGTCTGTCTTTGCAAAGCCGGCAAGATAAAAATCTGCGGGACAACGTCAAAGATACCCCAGTTGCAACACAGACAACAACAATTCTGCCGCGACTGATCTTTGCCTGTTATGCAATTGCCAATAAAAAATGGCGCTGGAATGTTGTCATATTTTAACGGAATTGCCCGAAAAACCGTTTAAGCCTTTCTATCGGCTTACTCCCGAAGACTGTTGCAGATTGACCCGGTTGCGGCGAATTCCGGTGATTAACGTGGTATTTATATGCCTCATACCCGTTCGATATAATATACTGGACATTTTTCCAGAAATCCGGATGCCTGGTCTGCATCCGGATGAAGGTCCAAAATATCACCAGGCATCATGTTACCGGAGCGGAGCAAGGCTTTAACAAGCAGTAGGAGAATTTCACATGCAGAAAAAATCAATCCATATCGACAGCGAAAAATGCATTGGGTGCGGCGCGTGTGCCGCCGTTTGTCGTGGTAGCGCAATTGTCATGCGCTCTGGCAAGGCTCAATTGCCGGTAGAAGCATTATGTGACGGCCTTGGAAACTGTTTGCCCGTATGTCCGGTAAATGCCATTTCTTTCGAAATGCATGAGCCGCCCTTGCAAAATGAAGCGACTGTAAAGATGGACCTGAAGCAGGAAGAAGTCCCTGCTTTGCCTTGCGGATGCCCTGGATCCAATGTCAGAACAATACAACGCATGGCAGCCGTACCGCGCAGGGATCCCCTGGCGCATGCTCCATCATCCAGACTTGGCCAGTGGCCCATACAAATCAGGCTTGTCCCGGAAAAAGCGCTGTATTTTGACAATGCAAACCTGCTGGTATCTGCTGACTGCGCAGCATATGCCTATGGAAATTTTCATGAGGAATTCATGAAAAACAGAATTACTCTGATTGGATGCCCAAAGTTGGATGACAGCAGCTACCGTGACAAACTGACAGCCATTCTTGCTTCAAACAATCTCCGGTCGGTAATGGTTGTCAGAATGGAGGTTCCGTGCTGCGGTGGCATTGTTGAAGCAGTCAGAGCCGCTCTTGGAAATTCGGGAAAAATTATTCCATGGCAGATAAAAGTGATCTCAACGGAAGGCCATGTCCTTATAGAATAAGAGTGTGGCACCGCAGCTTCTGCGTGAAAACTCCGCCGCGTTTCCGCGCTCTCCTCTGGATGCCAACATCGGGATTCAAAGGAAAAGATTTTCAGAGACCCTGCAAAATTTAGCACAGTTGCTTACTTGCAGATAAAATGACCAATTTACCAGACATTATTCTTAATGAGTATGCTGTTGTGAGAGTGCAAATGGATGCGTTATCAGACGAGTTTATAGATAAACTGCTAAAAGAACCAAAGAAGGTTATCAATGTACATCGCAAACCTGGACGCAAAATGCATCACGATGAAGTAAATTACGATATCAGTTGCAAAGACGGTAAAAACTTTTATACGCTCGTCATTCGCCAAAGCCGAATGCACCCATCAAATTACTCCTGCGGGCTAAGATGGCAGTCGCCATCATCGCAAGAGGTTGTTCTTGTGAGATATAATGGAGATGGACACGCTCACAGAAACCATTTGGAAAAAGAAACCATTGAATATAAAAATCACATTCAAAAGGCAACGGAAAGATACATGAAAGCTGGAAAAAAAGCCGAGCAATACGCAATAGAAACCGACAGATACCATAATTTGCAGGGAGCTTTACGTTGCCTCGCTGAAGATTGCAATATTTCAGGCCTCCCTCAGATCTAAAACCCGAAAAAATGGAATTGAAATGACATCATTTTCCAGTTTAGAAAAAGAAATATGCAGAGCGTTATGCACTGATATTTCATTTCGGCACCTTGATGACGGAAGTGTGCTTGTCTCTACTCCGTTTACTTTTCCAGATGGTGATGTCTATTCAATTTATTTAAAACCATTGCCTTTGGGTGGATTCCGGATTACGGACATGGGAGTAACCATGATGCGGCTGAGCTATGAAAATGATGTGAGCATATTTACAGAAGGCATAAAAGAAAAAGTTTTCAATCAAATACTTTCCGAAATGAGTGTGAGTAACAACAAGGGTGAATTTTACCTGGAAGTTCCCGCGAATGAATTGACAAACGGAATATTTACATTTGGACAGGCTATTACAAGAATTCACGATTTGCCCTTTTTAAACAGAGTGCAGGTTGAGAGTTCATTTATGGAAGACCTGAAGGATTTTCTGGAAAATCTGGTTGGTCAGGATAAACTGATTGAAGACTATACCCCAGCCAATGTGCCGGATGCAGAAAACTACAGGTCTGATTTTGCTGTACGTGGAAACTCGATGCCCGTTCTGATATGGGGCGTGAGCAATGCATCCAAAGCCAGACTTGCAACCATCGTTATGCAGCACCTGCAAAAAAATAACTTCCTGTTTAAAAGTCTTGTCGTCTATTCAGATATGGGCACAATTCCAAGGTCCGATCTGGCAAGACTTACTTCCGCTGCAAACGATCAGGTACCATCATTGAATGACAGAGAACCTATAGAGCGTAAATTAAGACTTGCTCTGGCATGAATGTTCATTGCATCACGCCAGACAGATATCTCGCAGGGAAGAACTGAAAATTCCATACCTGGCAAAGGCAAATCTCCGCCATGCATGCATTCTGGTTCACGCCATAGGCCCGGAGGTTTTTGGTATCGTCCCGACGCCCATTACTCCTACGCCGGAAAAGAAGAATAAACTGACCTGAAACCATCACCCTCAAAGTTCACATCGCGCCGGTGGGAGTCTCTTTTGCCCTTGAAATCATGTCTCAAACCTGCGAAACAGCAACACTTTTCTCAATTTTGACCAATGACGACATGACCGGGCTGTGGCTACGCTCCACAAACATCATCAGCCAATATCCTGGGCAGATGAATCGCCTTGAATGATTACAACGCACAAACCGCTACGCACCTCTGAATAATTCTCGATGGCACATTCTGGTTCAGAATGCAAAACTCTTTGCCTGGTCGGGCATAATTTTGAAATAATTGAGAATAACGGTTACAATTGTAAATTTTGTAGCAACTGTTTATCCGAATTCTCTGATGAAACCCATAGCACCTGGCACTGTCGTTTTTCACCGTTATCGTGGATATGGCGTAGTGACTTCAGTCAATCTCCTGACGGGATGGATAGGTGTTCGCTTCGGAAGCGAACAGAAATGCCTTGACCTGAATCTGTCGAGCGACGAAGTCCAGCACGCAGACAAGGAACCCATACTCTTTCGCCGTGAAGCGCCTGACCGTATGCCTCATGCAAGACTGATGGATATGGTCCGCCAGCTCCATCACGCCGGCTATCAGCGGCTTTACCTGCAGTCCTGGCCACAGCCATCCGGACTGCACTGGCGCTGGCATCTCTTTGCAGGCCGCCGCGACTGGATGCATCGCCCGTGGCGCGAAGGCTGGTACGGCTCCGGCAGCGACTATATTTTCAATCCCGTCATGGGCTGGGGAGATTTGCCAGGAGCGACAACTTCAGAACTGATTGATGCACTTGCCCGATTCGATCCCGAAGGACTGGCCCAGGCACTCGGTGACGATGAAGAACACACAAGATGGTTCGAATATGTGTGTGAAATCCTCCTGCCCGGCTACATGTACAGCCTTGGGGGCAAATTTGACGAAAACAGCTCCTTTTCAGAATCCATTTCCGTGCACCCCGTCAGACAAAGCCTGCCACCATACCGGGGCCGGAGTTTACCGTGGCCTCCCGGCTGGAAAAAACAGCACTACAGAAGTCGTGCGCCCGGAGTACATTTTTTTTCTGTTTAATTCCCTCTATCAAAAAACATGACTATCCGCATTATTGCCACCGGTGGGACTTTTGACAAACAATACAGTCCTGTTGATGGCTCTCTTGGTTTTAAAGAAAGTCTGGTACCCCAGCTCCTTGAGCAGGGACGTATTCGCTCGCCGTTCGTTTTCGAGGAACTGTTTTTGCTGGACTCGCTTGATATGACTGACAGCGACAGAGAGCAGGTACTGAACGCCTGCATTCTGGCACCTGAAGACAGAATCATGATTGTTCACGGCACGGACACCATGCAGGAAACCGCGCAGGTCCTTGCTGCTGCCAGACTTGGCAAAACCATCGTTCTGACCGGTGCCATGATTCCCTGCCTGGTTTCCAATTCAGATGCTTTTTTCAATCTTGGCTTTGCCCTCGCAGTGACAGGTATACTCACTCCGGAAGTGTATATCGCCATGAACGGGCAGACTTTCATGTGGGACAATGTCCGGAAAAATCGCGCTGAAGGTATTTTTGAAACAGCAAACTAGCGCCTGGCTGATGCCAGGTGTTTCCTTTTTGGAGATATGATGAACATTGTTATTCTCGGTGCCGGCATGGGCAGGCGCATGCACTCTGACCTGCCCAAAGTCCTTCATCATCTGGCTGGCAGGCCACTCCTTGCCCACGTTATTGAAACTGCACGTGCGCTTTCTCCAACCAGAATCATCGTGATTTACGGGCATGGCGGTGACATGGTACCCGCTACATTTGCTGCTCCCGATTTATCTTTTGTGCTGCAGGAACCCCTGCTGGGAACCGGGCATGCACTCATGCAGGCCATGCCACATCTCGACTCATCGGCTCCCGTACTTGTTCTGTATGGTGATGTTCCGCTTATAAGCATATCCACTCTGTCGCGACTGGTTCAGGCTGCCGGAAAAGATGATCTGGGCATTCTCACAGCCGTGTACACGGATCCGGCAGGTCTTGGCAGAATCGTGCGGGAGAAGGGTGAGATCGTGCGCATAGTCGAGCACAGGGATGCATCCGGGGATGAACTCGCCATTCAGGAAATCAACACCGGCGTGATGATAATTCCCGGCAACAAGCTTGAGAGCTGGCTGGACAGGCTCGGCAATGATAATGCCCAGGGTGAATACTACCTGACGGATATTGTTGCACACGCAGTTGCGGATGGTGGCAGAGTCATTTCTGCGCAGCCCGACAGTGCATGGGAAGTCATGGGCATCAATACCCGATTGCAGCTTGCTGAACTGGAACGTCTCTATCAGCTCAATCTCGCCAGAGCATTAATGGAAGCGGGAGTGATGCTTGCCGATCCGGCCCGGCTGGATGTGCGAGGCACACTGATTTGTGGGCGCGATGTATTCATTGATGTCAACTGCGTTTTTGAAGGACAGGTTGTCATTGGTGACAGAGCCGTAATTGGACCGAACTGTTTTATTCGGGATACGACGCTGGCCAGTGATGTCCAGATACGTCCTTTCAGCCACATTGACGGAGCCGCTGTCGGCGCGTCATCTACTATTGGACCCTATGCACGCCTGAGACCGGGAGCTGACCTGGGCGAAGAAGTCCAGATCGGCAACTTTGTCGAAATAAAGAACAGTCGTGTTGCCGCGCAGTCAAAAGCAAATCATCTGGCTTATGTGGGTGACTCCGTTGTAGGTCAGCGTGTGAATATTGGCGCGGGTACCATCACCAGTAATTATGATGGGGCAAACAAGCACGAAACCATCATTGAAGACGATGCCTTTATCGGAACAAACTGCGAACTGATAGCACCTGTGCGAATTGGTGCAGGAGCAACGGTAGGGGCGGGCACCACCCTCACAAAAAATGTCCCTGCCCACTCACTCTCCGTATCAAGAGTCAAACAGACTTTTATTACAGACTGGAAGCGCCCTGTCAAGAAGTGATGCATTTGCGCACAACCCCGCCCCTGGACTCACGGCTGTCAGAAATGCGCTGCCGTGAGCATCCTGGTCAGGCAGCCGGTATATTATCCCAGTTTTTTGACCGCACTCTCGATGGCGTCCGGCTCTGTCAGCTTCAGTATTCTTCTGACTTTGGGCGCGAGTACGCTCAGATCAGAGTTAAGCACTTCCTGCTTGACAGTCAAAAGCTGGGTTGAATGCATGGAAAAATCGCGCAGTCCCATTCCAAGGAGCAGTTTTGTCATTTCCGGTTCACCCGCCAGATCTCCACAAACGGATACCGGTGTGTTGTATTTGATCCCTGCCTGAATGACCATGGATATCATGGTGAGCACTGCGGGATGCAGTGGATCATAAAGATGGGACACTTCCGGATCGACTCTGTCAATTGCAAGAGAGTACTGAATCAGATCATTCGTACCAATGGACAGAAAGTCAAGACGCCGGATAAACAGTGGCAGCGCAAAAACTACAGCGGGGATTTCTACCATGCCACCAACTTCGATGTTTCTGTCAAATTTGACCTTGTCATTTTCGAGTTGTGCTTTGGCCTTTTCAATTATCTGAAGGGTCTGGTCGATTTCGAATGCATGCGCGAGCATGGGGATGAGCAGTTTGATGGGCCCGTAAGCGGATGCGCGCAGAATTGCTCTGAGTTGCGTGAGAAAAATCTCGGGTTCTGCAAGGCAGAACCGGATGGCACGCTTGCCGAGCGCCGGATTCAGAACGCTGAAATCGGAAATTCCGATGGGTTTGTCAGCGCCTATATCAATCGTGCGGATTGTGACGGGTCTGCCCCGCATGAGGGTAATGGCTCTTTTATAGGCTTCAAACTGTTCTTCCTCACCCGGCAGGGAGTCCATGTTGATGCCTTTACCCATGAAGAGAAATTCGGTGCGGAACAGACCGATCCCGGCTGCGCCGTGTTCCATGGCTGCGGTACAGTCGTCCGGAAATTCGATATTGGCCATCAGTGTAACTGGTGTGCCATCAATCGTGGCTGCCGGTGTTTTTTTAAGCTTGCGGAGTCGTTTGAGCGCCTTGTCGCGTACGATCATTCGGGCACGATACTGTTCGAGCACCAGTGAGGACGGGTTGACAATAACGACACCGGACTCCGAGTCAATAATCAGCCAGTCGTCCTGCCTGATGAGCATCAGGGCGTTTTGCAGGCCAAATACAGCGGGCGCATCAATACTTCTGGCGACAATAGCGGCGTGCGAGTTTTTTCCGCCGACCTCCGAAATAAATCCGCTGAAAGTACGGTCGCGAAACTGGAGCATATCTGCTGGCGACAGGTCGTATGCGACGACGATCATGTTCAGGCGTTCGTCTTCGGGTATGTCGGTCGGGAGAGGCGCGGCAGGCAGGTTGTCACTCTGGCTTTGCAGTTTTTTCATTACCCGCTCGCCGACCTGCTGGATATCGGCTTTGCGCTCTCTCAGATAGGGGTCTTCAAACTCGTTAAACTGCGCGGACAACTGGTCTATCTGGGTTGAAAGAGCCCACTCTGCGTTATATCTTCTGGATCGAATGATGTGAAGTGGCTCTTTGGAGAGCATCGGATCAGAAAGAATCAGTCCGTGGACATCCAGGAGTGTGCCCAGTTCCACCAGTGAATCTGTCGGGAGGGTGCGTGCGATTTCTTCGATTTCCCTGTGAGCGGCATCGAAAGCGGCCGCGAGCCGTTCAACTTCCGCCTCTACTTTCTCCTGGGGGACGAGATAGTGATGGACATCAAGTGTTGCGCGAGGGAGCAGGTGTGCGCGACCAACGGATATGCCGCGGGATACCGTTGTACCAAATAACGCAAAGGATGCCGGGTCTTTAACAGCCATGGTCTGCCTTATTCTGCTTCACCGAACTTGCCGTTTATCAGCGCGGTCAGCGCATCCGCACACTCCTGCGCGTCGGGCCCGTCTGTTTCGAGGGTGACTTTTGACCCCTTTCCGGCAGCGAGCATCATGACGCCCATGATCGACTTGGCGTTGACCCGCTGATTGTTGCGTGTCAGCCAGACATCGCTTTTGTATCTGGATGCAATCTGTGACAGTTTGGCTGAGGCTCTGGCATGCAGGCCCAGCTTGTTTATGATCTGGAGTTCTCTTTCTATCATGATCTGTAAAGTGAAATAAAGCGCACACAAAAAAATGTCTGACCCGGCCATCCGGTAAAGCCGGAATCTGCCTGATCAGCAGCCGTCAATTCTTACAGCGCCAGTTTTTCCGCCAGTCAGCGCTTTTTCGATAACGGTTTCCATGTCATTTTCGCGATAGGTGATTGCTCTTAGCAACATGGGCAGACTCACACCGGCGACCACTTCCACTTTAGCCTGCGCTGTCAGTGCTATGTGCAGACAGCAATTGGAGGGCGTTCCGCCGATCACATCGGTCAGAACAAGCACACCATCGCCGTCATCCAGCCGGGAAATGGCCTGTATGGCAAGTGTGTTGATCTCGTTCAGATCCTGGTCAGCCTTGACATCAATAGCTTCCAGCCGCTCGTGGGCACCATTGAACATGTGCGTCGCGGTAGTAACGAAGGCATGTCCCAAAGGTTCATGCATTATGAGAAGAATACCTACCATTTGTTCAGCCTGCAAAAAAACAAGATCTGAATTTGCGCATTTTGCAGGTCTTTCCATGAACTCTGCTGATGCCTGTTTCCCTTTTTCTTTTTCGAAAATGGTCCGGAACAATATCTGGTGCACCTGTTTTCAATCAACCGTATTACGGATTGTATCAGCGTTTTTTGACAATGGGAGTCAATTGTCCGGCAGAGCGTTTCGATTTTTTTTTCAACAGGTGTCTCCGGATCTGGTTCCATCCCGCCTTTCCGGGAAAGAAAGGACAAAATTCCAGATCCGGTATTGCGTTAAAACTCTGCTATTTCAGGATCGGTTCTCTCCATCTCGATTGCTGCTGCCAGAAGGGCGAGCCGGGCAATCACACCGTACATGTAAAAACGGTTGGGTGATGGAGCACCGGGCGTTACGAGTTTGTCCGGCAGGGCGTGAGGCTGCGAAAATGCCGGAGGCGCAAAGTGTGATACCTGCACATTTGCACCATTTTTCCCGGACAGATTATTGAAAATGCGGTAAAACCCGCCCACTACATAGCGATCGATCATGTAGACAACGGGTTCTGCCAAGGCCTCCTGCATGCGTTCTCTCGAACGCACGCCCTCCTGGATGAATACATCAACCAGCCCGCCAGCTGCAGCGGATGCACTGCCGGGTATTGTGAAATCGATATCGGCCAGTTCACTGGCATCAGCTACCTGTATCAGGTTTTGCCCGTTCGAAACTGCGGGGACCAGTACTTCCACATACGGTTTTTCCTGTATGCGGTATTCCTTGTACTTTCGCCGTATTCTGCCCAGGACTGAACTGACGCTGTGGGCTATGCGTTCCTTGCCATCATTTGTTGCCATATTGACGGCAATCTGGCGATTGAAGTAGGGGTTGATGGTCCATGGGTCTACTTCAATCATGCGGGCGAAGCGTCGGGCCACATCGTCATACGCAGCAAAGTGATTGACCTTGTTTCGCACGGTGCTCCCCGAGTGCACGGGGGGCAGCAGAGTCTGCTCGTACAGGTCCTGCAGTATTTCAGGAGTGCCGTCACTCAGGTTGTCATTGAGCAAAATGGCGCACGGATTGAAATCGGCCAGGCCTACCCGTCTGTTGTTGTGCGAGCGCACCAGAGGTCCCACTGGCAGACTGGTCCCGTCGGGGAGGGTGATTTTTCCGGGCGGGCTGTTTGCGCTTTCGATGTAGCCCAGTTGCAGGTTCAGGCCTACCATGCGCAAAAGTTTGATCAGCCGCGCAAGATTTTCCAGGTCTTCGGGGTTTTGCGTGCCGGTTTGTGGGACGAGCAGAATATTTTTTGCGTCCGGACAGTATTTTTCGATGGCGGCCATTGCAGCCTGGACGGCAAGCGGCAGCATGGCTTCCGGCAGGTTATGAAAACCGTCAGGAAAAAGGTTGCTGTCTACGGGAGCGAGCTTGAATCCGGTATTGTGCAGGTCAACCGAAAGGTAGAACGGAGGAGTGTAGTCCTGCCATTCCAGGCGAAACCACCGCTCGATAGCAGGGGTGTTCTGGATGATTTTCTGTTCCAGTTCGAGCAGTGGCCCTTCAAAGATGGTAATCAGTCGCGAATCCATATCAGTCGGTTTCGTGATGCATTTGCATCGCATTCCTTTCAAAAAAAATGGTGTTGGAACCAGGATGGTATCAGGAAAACATCCCGTTTGCGCATGTGTACTGGACTTTCTTTTTATTCTATCAAATTGTGGCACTGTCGTCCCAACCCGGATGACATGCCTGTCTGACTTCAGTTCTGATGATGAAAAACAGTTCTGGGGCGATAAATAATCTGGCACGACTGAATCGAAAAAATACGGTCTGTTTCCGGTTTCTGAGGCACAGAAACGCAAAAACTTTGCAACTGAAAACAGAATTTATGAGCGAAGCGGCTTTAAGAGCACATAAATGGACTAAAATTGTATGATGATACTGACATGAGCCGGACTTTGCCTGTCATGCCGGACCTGTAACAGGTGCAATGACGAAGTTCCCTGACTGGAGTTCAATCCCGGAGCATGCGTGCTGGCGCATTGTCGCTGTCAGGCCGGAATTGTCCGGGCCGGGTTGTTCAAGCCAGGGGACTGCCTTTCGGAGAAATTATGAAAAGTTTTGAAACAAAAAAAATTCTTGATGATTTGCACACCCGCGTTGCACACATTATTGAATCTGCACCTGCAAAAGATATCGAGAAAAAGATCAGGGCGCTCATGACGCAAACCTTCTCCAGGTTTGATCTTGTCACGCGTGAGGAGTTTGAATGGCAAACCCAGACCATTGCCCAGTTGCGTGATGAGATTGCAGCGTTGCAGATACGCCTGGCCAGGCTTGAAAAAATGGTCTCACCTGCAGACGACAAAGGCACCTGAGCTGCAGTCCCGAAGGTACGTTTTTTTTCTGCCTTGTGGCAGATTCTGAAGATCAGGTCGGGCAATGCAGTAGCCGGGCATCTGCTGTGCAACAGTAGTGGGCGCGCTTTTCCGGAGGCACGGCGTGCACACCCGTACCATTTCTGTCTGGGCAAAATCCGGTCTGCCGTGCATCCTTTGGCAACCGCCCCAGCTCAATGACTGACCTGACATAAGGCAGCCGTTCAGGCGGTCATGTTAAAAACATTCCGGGCATTTTGTGGTGAAAAGCTTACGCTTTGCCGTGAAAAGGAGACTTTAGCCCCATGATCCCTGGGTCGACTGCCTGTTTTTCGTAACCCTCATTATCCAATACAACAGGAGAAAGAACATGCTGATTACTTTCAAGTCCAGAGCTTATGGCGACCTTCTCATGTTTGAGGAAAATGCAATGCAGATACTGGATTTGTTTGGAAAAGATGTGGCGCAGGGCATTATTACGGTTGAGCAGCTCCCGGAGGCAATCAGAACACTGGAAGAAGAGGTCGCCCGACAGAAAATAGCGGAGGCCCAGGAAAAACTCGAGCGGGAGAAGGCAGAGCGCGAAAGAGAAGAGAAAGAGGAGGAAAAGCGCTGGCGCACAGGTGATGATGATGGCTATGATTCTTATGGCAAATCAAAGCGGGAAAAAAATGAGGATCCGGTTCCTTTCTCTTCACGCGCATATCCTTTTCTGGAAATGCTGAGAGCTGCGGAAAAAAGGGAGGTTCCTGTTGTCTGGGGCGTTGATTACAGTAACGTGTTTTAGCCCCAATACTCATAAGTCAAGGGGTTTCTCTATAATTTTGACTTCAATTTCAATAGTTTGATTCTGAGGTTGATCTTTCGAGCAAGCCCTGAATTTTGATATTTTTTGCTTCACACCCCGAGGTAATGAGCGACATGAAAAAAACGGGGCCGGAAATAGCGGTTTTCAAGTTCAAAATGTGCATGGGGAAAAGCTGGCTCAGTAACAACCTGTCAAAACGGAATTGTCAGACCACAAGAGCACGGCTTTAGATTTTTTTCAGGAAGTTGCTACCATTCTTCAACACAGTGTGAGCGGGTTTGGAGGGAAATCACCAGTTACAATAACATCAATATCTGCCTGTATTGCAGCACGAAGTATCGGGCGGTCAGCTGCATCACGTATCAAATCTTCATCAGAATGAGGTTTGGAGGGAACAGGAATAACCGTAAGGCCATATAGGGCAACGGCAAAAAAACTTTCAAAAATGCAACTTTTTTCAGGGAATTTTCGGTTAACTGCACTGCGAAATTCCTCAATACTCTGTTCACTTATAAAGGCATGATAAGGTGGCTCAAGTGCTTTTCGGTAGGCTTGATTCGGAATGCCAGACTTTGAATAAGCGGCAGAAATTAAAACATTCGTATCAATTAAAACCCTCATCCTCCCTCAATTTCCTCCCGAATCTCACGAACCATATCCATGATGTCATCATCACTGTTTAAGCCGACTTTTTCAAATTCCCCCGCCATTTCGTTTTGCAACGTCTCCATGGCATATATAGCAGGATTGACCATAATCACACGGTCCTTAACATAAATCAGTGCCACACGGTCGCCTGTTGACAATCCCATGTTTTTTCGTATATCAATGGGTAATGTTATCTGCCCTTTTGACATGATTTTTGCAGTGTTGAAAATCATAATTAACTCCTCCAAACATTAAGTAGGGTTTACCTTACTTTTTATTATATGCCAACGCCTCAACAAAATTAAACGGGTTGATCAAATAATTTCAAATATACAGAAATGGCGTCAGAGGGTATTGGTTTGAGTCCCGATTATTTTTGCCCGACCAGTTTGGGCACTTAAAAAAAATCGGAAAGTCAATAGCGATGATGATAAAGTTGGCAGCAGGTTAACCGTGCGGATGCAGCCTGAATCTGAATCCGATTTCTGCGGATTTTTCCTAAATATTGAATCTGCAAAGCTTTTTTTTTACTATCCACAAATTCTGTGGATAACTCTGTGGGCAACTCGGTATTGACAGGTCATAAAACCAGTGTTGACGCGCCTTTAAGTAAAATGCCCATCCAGGAAGCAAAAAAATAACCTGTTAAGAAACATCGCACTACAAAAGCCGCAAAAAAAAGTAAAAAAATTTTTCAGGCCTGCCCATTTCGTGTGTGCTGAGGGCAACATCAGATCAAAACAGTGAATATCCCACTTCCGGGCGGGCGGCATGCATGGCAATGCACTCTTCTGCTGCGTGTCGGTTCCCGCCTGTTTCTGATCATACGCCAGCTTGACCTGTACGAAATTATTTGTGTTTTTGTCTGCTCCCGGTGCTACAATAGGGTGGGCCTGATTGCCGGGTCCAGCGGGCTGTGTGGCATATTCCGGCATATGCCCCCCCGTTTCTCTTCCGGGACTTCTGGCAGAAGCAGTACCCGGGTCGTCTCTGCCCGGAAAAGAACGAAACCCGGATGTTCCAGCCTTTTGCTTCCGACGAAACATATTAATCCTGAAAGGACTTCAAAAATGCAAACATCAGTTGAAGTGCTCACGCAAGCTTTAAAAATCATTGATAAAGACGCTGATCCTGTGAGGTTTGCTCTTGCAAGCGGTCTTCTTGCGCTTTCTCTCGAGATTGAAACGATGCGAAAAGCCCAGAAAACAAACACGGAAAACCTGGCAAAAATTGAAAGCGCTGTCAGTCAGCTGCAATCAAAAACTGGCTGATTCCATTGTCTGTTGTATTACCTGTTCGCCAGTGCAGTAATGGAATCTGGCGGGATATGTTAAGATGGAGCTGATTTCGTTCACGTCCATATCAACCATTTTTCTCTCATGAATGTGATGACAGTTGAAACGACCGCAAAAAGAGGTCTTCTGGCAAAGCTGGGTTTCTTCCTGGCTTTGCTTGGCATCTTTATTCTGACGGGTTGCGCCCGACCAAACAACGAGAACGTCAAGGAACTCCTGTCCAGTGTATATCAGTGCAAGTGGCTTGAGGTGGATTCCTACAGAAGGCTTGAATCTATACCTGGTCTGTGGAGCTATGTTATCCGCTACCGGTTCCACCTGGACCTGATTCACGGAGATGAGGGTGCCAAACAGTTTATTCGTGGCATTTCCAGCACCTCACCGGGGGTGACGGACTGGCAGAAACTCTTTGAAAATCCGAAGGCGCATGCTTTTATCCGGGATGAGTGCGACCCTGCTGGTCAGCGCATCCTGCAGCAGGTTATCATCCACACCTACATTCAGTTGAACGACAAAACCATTGATACTGTCGAGATCCCGCGCTCGATCGTAATTGTCGGCTGGGCTGAAATGACGCTTGGCAGAACCGGCTGGATGATGGATATGAGACGTGACAAGGTTGATCCGGTATTTATCCTTACCGAGCCGATTCCGAAAAGTGAGCTGATTGCGCGGACGGCTGCTGCTCCGCAACGCAGACCGGCACGGGCGGCCAATTAGGGTCGCACTGTCTGCAGGTCCGCTCGCATTCATTCACCAGATTTCGGGAGCACACAATTACGTGGGCCGGCGATAATTGTGTGCAAAAAAAACGACAGGAACGCTCCTGGATGTTTTTTTGCCCCGGGCTGCGGTTATGCAAAAAAGCCATTCCTGGCACCCTTGCCTTTTATCGGGACTCCCCAAAAAGCGGACAACCCGGGTACATTTCTTTTCCATTTTTTTCGGGTAAAACCATGCATTTTCTTTTGCACCCACAGCTGACTGACTGCAGACGTCTTTTTCTGAACAACTGGGAAATGTCCGTAACAATCGGGACACATGGCCATGAAAAAGAAAATCCGCAACGCCTGATCATAAACGTGGACCTGTTTGTTCCATTTCATGCTTCCAGAACGGAAAACGATGCTCTGTCCGATGTTCTCGATTATGAATTCATCAGAAAGATCCTGAACGAGGTGGCGGGGCGCGGCCACTTCCATTTGCAGGAGACCTTTTGCGATACGGTCGCCCGTCTTCTACTTCAGCACCCCGATGTGCGAGCAGTTCGGGTCTCTGTTGAAAAGCCGGATACTTACGCCAATGCACAAGGCATCGGTGTTGAGGTCTTTCACCTGAAAGCCGCAGATCTCGCCTGAGGCCTTTTTCTGGCAGGGTTTTTCCCTGTTTTTCGGGCAAGCCACAGCAAAACTCCTTGCAGCATGCGCTGCAACACCCTGACAAACAAAGAAAAACTGCGCCTGAAAAAGTCCCGGATGAACCTGACCGTTCAGCGGGCACGCGTGTTGCCGAAACACCAGTATTTGCCAGTACGGCACTTTCGGCAAAGAAAAGACCATATTGCTGCAGGGAAACAGTAGCCGTCTCCGATTACGTAAAAAAAAAGAAGCACTCATCCATTGCACAAGATTTCATACCCAGCCTCAGGGATTTGATGTAAAATAGACAAGAACTGAATTCTTTCTGCGGGAAAAACACATTTCAATGCGTGAGCTGCTGTTGTTTTATTTCGATTTCATCAAGAAACTTTGTATGCAGTAAATTCAAAAAAGAAATTTTTCGATTTTATGAGCGTAAAGACGGTGCTGAAACTTTTCGAAAAAAGCGATTTAACAGAAGAGGCGAACACGCCATATTATGTGACCATCCGGTTTGCGCATATAACAGGTGCAGACACGCGTTTTACCCCGACTTACCTTTTCCCCGCTTTCTTTTCCCTGATGCGCAATCGCGCATCTTGCGCGATGTTTCCTCCTGTGCCTGTTCACCAGCACCTATCACACAACGGGCATGACACGATTTTGCATCTCGTGTATCCGGCGTTTCGGGGAAAAAGTTCTGGTACGCAAATTTTTTGGCTGCACTTCTTTTTTGTTACAGCCTTTTTAATCCCGACAGTCCCACTCTCCGGGCAGGCTCCCTGTTTCATGGGAAACACGCTAAAAAACGGGATTTTTTTATTGCCCCCTATGTTTTGTGAATTTGCAGCGGCAAGCTGATGCATGCCCAGCCATCCAGTAACGGCAGCCGGATTCTTCTGCAGAACCCGTACTGCCACAAGCCCGATATTGCAACATTTGACATCGGCAAAAATATGGCTTTTTTATGAGCCATCAGTCGTAAACGGAATTACTCAAATACAGATTGTATGCACATAAAGCACAACCAGTTTCGCCTGACGAACGGTTTGTTTTTTTTCAACTTGTGAGCTTCACTGGATTTATAGTACTCACATCAGGAGACATCTGCAATGACAGTACGTAAAAAACCACTTTCAATGCGCAAGACCAGCATCGCACTGGCGATTTCCATGCTGTTTTCTTCCGCACCAGCTCTTGCTCAGACACAGGTTACGGCCAAGACACAGGTTACGATCGACACCGATGTTGTAGGTCCCCGTTACGGCAATGCAACCATATTAGGGCCGACCATGGGAAATCCCGATGCAGGAAAATATGTTTACGATGCCCGTCGAAACGACAATTTCATCCGTGTAACAGCGCATGTCTCAGCCCCCACGGTCGATGACGGGCATGTGTACGGTTCCAAAATTACAGATGCCGGAGTGATCGTTACGGGCAACTCCGCCAGAATTTCGAGTAACGCACTCGTTGATGGCAATCTTTACGGAGCGCATGTTCTGAATAGCAGTGTCAGTGACAGCTGGGTGACTGTCGAGGATCAGGCAAAGGTAACGGGTGCGGTCTATGGTGCTTATGTTGATGGAGGAAATGCCACTTCAAACCTTGTCACCATTAGCGGGCGCGGCGTTGTAGCCGGTCGTGTCTATGGTGCAATGGCAGGACAGGGGAATGCCAGCTTCAACACCGTCAACGTTTTATCCGCAGAATCGGTTCGTTTCGTGTACGGCGGATGGACAAGGACAGGCAATGCCAACAATAACATCGTCAACGTTTCCTCCGGAGGTACGATTGATACCGTTGTTGGTGGCTGGTCAGATCGCAGTGGCAGTGCGCATTCCAACACGGTCAACCTGAGTGGTGGCACCAGAGTGAATGATGTCAGGGGGGGTATTTCCAGTGGCATTTCCCTTGACAACACCCTGAATCTTGGTAATGCCAGTTCAGCAGCCAGCGTAGGCACTGTAGCCAATTTTCAGATGATCAACATCAACCATGCCGGTTCTACCATCACGGGATCCGTGAGCCCAGGCACCACAGGTGAGGTTGTCACAATAAACACGGGAAATCTCAACAGCACGGTGGCGGGAGCCATCTCTGGTGGAAATGGTACACTCAATATTGGTGTGCCTGGCGTAACGACGGGGACGCTTATCTTGACCGGCTCGACGTCCAGTCACCCCGGTCCCACCAATGTTAACGCGGGAGCCCTTCAGATCAGCAGGGACAGCACTCTCGGCAGCGGAGAACGCACACTCAATAATGCAACCCTGATTCTGGACAGCGATACAACCTACACAAGGCCCTGGATTCTTGGTCATGCAAACAGCACCATTGATGTGAGGGGTTACAACACCATGAACGGTGCGCTCAGCGGCTCGGGCAACCTGAATCTGCAGGGCGTTGGCAGTCTCATTCTGGGTGGTGCCAACACCTACTCGGGTCACACCACCATCAGCGCACATCCCAATTTAAGTCTGATTGTTTCGGGTACCCTGGGGGAGGATGGACATTACTTCGGAAATATCCATCACGATGGCTACAGACTGACTTTCAATACGTCTGGCACTCAACATCTTTACGGCAATATTACCGGCTCGGGGGAACTATCGAAAGAGGGTACCGGAACGCTCATCCTGGCTGGTACAAATGAGCTTACACGCAGGGCAGTCATCAACAATGGAACTTTGCAGATCGGTACTCTTGGCAATACGGGAAGCATCACGAGCGATATTCTTGTCGGCAGTATCAATAGTACCCTCAGCTTCCTCCCGGGCCTGGGCCATGAAGTTGTCTATGATGGTGTCATTTCCGGCATGCATGGCAGTCTCGTTCAGGGAGGTTCAGGATCGCTGGTGCTGACTGGCACGAATACTTTCGCAGGCACCACCACCATCAATCCGACAGCAACTCTGCAGATTGGCCAGGGCGGTACGACGGGAAGCATAGAAAGTACCATTATCAACAGCGGCAGTCTCATCTTTGACCGAAGCAATAATTACACTTTTTCCCGCAACATTACAGATGGTACACAAGGTCCTGGTTCACTGACCAAGAATGGCGGAGGAAGACTTACCCTGACAGGCGGCAACACCTACACTGGTGGCACATCTGTCAACAGCGGCATCCTTGAGGGGAGTATTGGTCCAGGTGACCTCTACGTTGCCGGCGGTGCGCACTATAACAATCTGAACCGGGATATCACAGTAAAGGGGCTTACAGGTGCGGGGACACTCAACATTACCCGCAACATGACAGCCGGAATCCTGACAGTCAGCGAGGGGGATTTCAGTGGAAACATAACAGGTGGAGGTGACCTGTTCAAAACAGGAGCCAATGACCTGCATATCGGCGCGATCCAGGCCGGAAATATCATCGTATCCGGCGGAGGTGGCCTCTACATCAGTCAAAACTCAAGCGCTACCGGGACTGCAAGTTTTGCTGCAGGCACCACCTTTGGTACCGGCGGCGGTGCCATACTACAGGCTGACAGCGTCAGCATCAGCACAGCAGACCCGCAGCCACCACACACGACAGTTGACATAAACCATTGGGATGGGACTTTGGCAGCCATCCCCGTTATTACATCCAATAACCCTATTATCGGCAATTTTAATAGAGCGACAATAGGCGGCATGGAGATACGTACCGCAGTTGATATTGACAGGTTCATAGTCGTCGACGCGGCTGCGTCAGAAAACACCGGAACCGCAATCAATGTTACTCTGGGTAATCCACGCCTGGTCTGGAATAACACTCCAGTGGAGGAGTCGCACGGCACCTTCAATGTGCGCACTGCATTTACTCTTGGGGCAATCCTTGCTGACCGCACTGATGCAGGATATCCAAACATCAGCTATGGCTGGGACGGAAAAACCCTGACTAAAACCGGAACTGGAGTCCTTACCCTGACAGGCAATAACACCTATAGCGGTGGCACGGAAATTGAGCAGGGAACACTCAGTATCGGCAGCGATGCCAATATCGGTGGGGCCAACGTCAATGAAGGAGAAAACATCCTCCATCCAGGGGCAACACTGCGGCTGACCGGTTCAGACCATGACTATAACAGCAACTGGACGCTCGGAGCTGGAGCTGCAATAGAAACACCACGCGGGGTCAGTGCCACTATGGCCGGAATACTCTCAGGCCATAGTGGATTAACCAAAACCGGCGAAGGCAGACTGAACCTGACCAATGCGGGCAATGACTATGCCGGAGGCACGACAGTCAGCGCTGGTATCCTGGAGGGTACTCCAGGTCTCAGTCTGACAGGAGATATCGTCAACAATGCTGCTGTGGTATTCAGAGGGGCAGGTACTTATTCTGGCGATATGAGTGGCCCCGGTCGACTGGAAAAAACCGGTGCTGGCGAATTGATTCTCAGTGGCGATAACACCTTCTACACCGGTAACACGATCATCCATCAGGGAGACCTGACATTCAGTGGTGCACGTAGTCTGGGAAATCCTAGCAACATCCTGCACGGAGGAACAAATCTGACTTTCAGTCTCGCCCAAGATGAGGAACGGAACCTGATCGCTAGAATTGTCGGCACCGGATCTCTGGTCCAGGATGGTCACGCCGACTCCAGACTTATCCTGAGTGGCGTAAATAGCTATGCAAACACAACGCTCAATAACGGCACACTCAGCATCGGCTCTGATCTCAATATCGGCAGAGGAACAAACACCCTGAACGGCGGTGTGCTGGAACTGACCGGTGCGAGCTATGCAAAAGACTGGACGTTAAATAGTCCATTCAGCTCCATTGGTATTCCAGCAAATGTTGTCACTACCATGGACGGCGTCCTCTCAGGCACTGGAGCACTTACCAAGGGGGGGGGTGGCACCCTTGTTCTGAATCGCACGAACACCTACCAGGGCGACACAAACGTATTTGGTGGAACACTCAGCATTGCAAGTGATAACAATCTCGGCAACCCGACGGGAGCCAACAATTTGTGGAGAGCTGGAACACTGCAGTTGACCGGCACAAGCTATGCAAGAAACTGGAGGTTAGACCTAAGAGATGGCAGCTATCCAACCATTGAGACGCCGGGTGACGTTACAATGAGCGGAATCCTGTCGGATCTACCGGAGTCGGGTGGACCTGGTGCATTCGCCAAGACAGGTGATGGAACCTTGACACTCTCCGGGGCGAATACCTACACGGGTGACACCCATATATCTGCTGGTACGCTAAGAATAACCGGAACCCTGGGTGCAGATCCTTATGGTGGCTCGTATGATGGCAACATCCTCAATAACGCCACACTGGTTTTTGATCAGTCTGCCAATCAGTTACTGAATGGCAACATTACAGGAGACGGTTCACTGACCATGACGGGCACGGGTGTGCTGATACTTACTGGCAATAATCACGGTTATACCGGTGATATCACCGTAAGCGGGGGTACACTCGCTATCGTTGGTGACGTGAACATCGGCACGGGAACCAATACGCTGGCTGGTGGAACCCTGCGACTGGCAGGTTTCCCCGCCTCCTATGACAAGGAGTGGACGCTTGATCACATGTCCGCAACAGAGCTCAACCGGATTGAGGTCCTGGAAAATAACGTCACCATGAGCCGGCTCACAGGCGATGGGGGCTTTATCAAGACGGGTGCAGGGACACTGACGCTGACTGGCACAAACGATTACAGTGGTGCCACCATCGTTGGAGGAACAGGAACCCTTGCAGGTAACATCGCCACAGGAACCAGTCTTTTCGTGCGCAGTGGTGCAAGCTATGACAGCTCCAGTGGGAACCAGAGCATACACAGCCTGTTCGGCCAGGGTACCGTCAACCTCGCCCCCGGAAGCAGCCTGAGTGTCGAGACGGGTCTTTTCGACGGTCGATTTACCGGCACCGGCGAGCTGATCAAGGAAAGCGCAGGCAATCTGTTTGTCGGCGATGGAAACATCGGCAACCTGACGGTAAACGAAGGAGGCCTGTATCTGGGTGCATCCAGAGAACTCGATGCCTCCGGCACCGTTACCTTCAGTGCCAACACCACCTACGGCGTTGGCTTTAACGGCCCCATAAACTCCCTGATCAAGGCCACAAATGCAAGCATTTCCGAAACGGGAACGGCAGTGGATCTGATGTCCTACAACGAGGCAGCTCCAGCCGAACCCTTTGTCGTACTCAGCTCCAGTAATGCCATTAACGGCAACTTTGGCAAAGTGACACTGGCCGGTGAGGAAATACACAGCGAGATTACGATTGACCGGTTTTTTACGGCAGACGCCGTTGTTCAAAAAATCGATGACAATAAAAAAATCCAGGTAACACTGGGAAATGCCAGCCTGTCCTGGAATTACAATCACCCCTCTACCGAAGCACACGGAACCTTCTACATCCGCTCGGAATTCACACTCGCAGCAAATCTCCTGGACCGCAGCAATGTCATCAATCCTGAAACCGACAAGTGGGGATGGGACGGTAAGACACTGACCAAAACCGGACCCGGCACCCTCATCATGACCGGAACGGGACATACCTACGGCGATACCATTATCCAGGCCGGAACCTTGAGCATCGCCTCCGATGCCAACATTGGCCGGGGAACCAACATGCTTGAAGGAGGAATACTGCAACTGACCGGCACCTCCTACGCAAAAGGCTGGACATTCAACGAGACGTATAACGCCATTGACATTCCGGACGGGCTTACTGCCACCATGGGCGGAAACCTGACAGGAGATGGCGGATTCGAAAAAGTGGGAGAAGGTACACTGATTCTTGCCGGTGCCGTCAACGACTACAAAGGCACGACCATCATCGGACAGGGAACACTCAATGTCAGAGGCATGCTGGGCAGCAGCAGCGGCAATACCTGGACTTTCGACAGCGATATCGTCAACAACACCACGCTGGTTTTCAGTCAGACAGGCGAACAGGTCCTGGCAGGCAGAATCTCCGGATTTGGTGAGCTGGTCAAGGAGGCCGACGGCACACTCATCCTTGCCGGCAACATCGACCATACAGGCGACACCGTCATCAACAGGGGTACCCTGACAGTTACCGGAACGATGGGCGACGGCGACTTTGACGGAAACATCATCAGCAACGGAGGTACCCTGGTTTTCAGTCAGGAAGATGAGCAGATTCTGTCCGGCAGCATTTCCGGCACTGGCGGCCTCGCCAAGGAAGGGGAAAACACACTCGTCCTGGCTGGTAACAGCGACTATACCGGTACCATGACCATCAACAACGGTATTCTCAAGGTGACCGGAATACTGGGAGACGGTGACTTTACCGGCAACTTTGTCAATAATGACGCCACACTGCTTTTCGCCCAGGATACGTACCAGGCCCTCTCCGGCGCAATTTCCGGTAGCGGTGACCTGATCATGGAGGGTACCGGAACACTTGCCATCACAGGCGCAGCTTCTGCCAACAGATATACCGGGCAGACCGTGGTGCTGGACGGAACCGTGAAAGCAGGCGATGCCTCCAGCCGATGGAACCTGTCCAACAGACTGGCTCTCAATAGTGGAGCCACCCTTGATGCGACAGACGTCAACATGACTTCCGGCAATCTCACCCGGCTTGACGTGTATGGAAGTGATACAGCTTCTGCAAACTGGATAGGTAACCTCAACACGGCAGGGCATACCACGGCCTTCCACATGGTGGCAGGGCAGTTTGAACCGGTACTGGATGTATCGGGCACGGCAAATATCACCGTTGGTACCGTCGATCTGTCCCTGTCCGGATACAGTGCAGAAAGATACCAGGTCGAACTTTTGCGCAGTACCGGTCTGACGACCGAAACGGATAACGGAACCGTTGTCGTGGAGCGTGGTACAACCATGGCAGAAGTCTTCGGTATCTGGAAAGGTGTTGAAGAAAATGGCGAGAACGCAGACTCACTCTACGCTGGCTGGGAATACAGCAGGGCAAGTGACAAGGCCAAAGCGTATTCCGCCGGCTTCCTGTCCGGTCTTGCCTTTGTGAATCAGGGCGCGGACCTGGCTGTCGGAAGAGGCATGGCCGAAGCAGTCAGCGCAGCTGATCCTGCAAGCGGGAAAGCAGGATCAGGCTTTGGTGCCATTTCCGGCGGAAAGTCACGCTATAAGACAGGCTCGTACTCCGACGTATCCGGTATGTCGCTTATGGCCGGGCTTTCATGGGGCAAAACCATTGAAGACAACAGGCGTCTGACGATTGGAGGCTTTCTCGAATACGGCAATGCGTCCAGTGACACCTATCACTCCTTCGCAAGAGGACCCGTTGAAGGAGATGGGGACATGTACTACTACGGTGCTGGTGTCCTGGGACGTCTGGATGTGACCGGCATGGTCGGTAAGCACGATTTCTATGCCGAAGGCAGCTTCCGGGTCGGACAGGTCAGCAACAAGTTCAGTGCTGCAGGCTTTGGCAATAACGGGGAACTGAGCGGAAATTACAATGCTTCGTCCCTGTATCTGGGAGCCCATCTCGGAACAGGTCTTATTCTGAATCTGAATGAAAAAAACAGCATTGACCTGTACGGCAAATATTTCTGGACCTGGCAGGGCAGTGATTCCGTTTCTGTCACGTCAAATGAATCCATCGACTTCAGCTCCATCAACTCCCATCGCGCACGACTGGGTGGCCGATTCAACCACGACACGGAAATGAACATGAGAGTGTACGCCGGAGCAGCCTATGAATATGAATTTGCCGCAAAAGCAAAGGCAGAAGCCACCTATACCAGGCCTTTCCTTGGTGATTCCGTCAACAGCATCAATGCTCCTTCTTTGAAGGGTAGCACTGGCGTCTTTGAACTGGGCATCAGCTTCCTGCCCACAGAAAACAGACCGCTGTTCATTGATGTGGGCCTGCAGGGATATCTGGGCAAGCGCGAAGGTCTGGCAGGCAGTGTTCGTCTGAACTATGCCTTTTAACGCCGGTCTGTAGTATACAGCCCTGTAGCACAGGCTCTAACCTGCGCTACAGGGCTTTTTTATCTGACACATTAGCTGCCCGCACCCGCCTTTCCGTATACTATAATCTGTAACTGACTTTCCACCAGGAACTGATTGAAACGCACCCCGTATGCAGACGATTACTGAATACCGGCTGCCCCGTTCATGGCCCCAGCCATACTGGCTGCACTCCAGTCAGGACGCAATGACGGATACTGCGATACTCACTCGCGCTGGCTTTGGTGACGGGAAATGTCAGGTCAGGCCATATTTGGCCTTGTAACGGGGCACATCTTCCGCCTTGATGGTAATACGCGAAAGATAGCCCGGTCCGGTTTTGGTAACCGTAACAAACTTGCCATCGTCAGAAGGCGTGAACTTGTAGTCGAAACCTCCGCCAGCCACCGCTTCCAGCTCTGCATCAGACAATTCTGCACCAACCGCCTTTTTCATGCCTACCGAAATGGCCAGGAATTCCGCATCCGAGAGTGCAGCACCATTGTCGGAAAATATTTTTCGCATTTCATCCGGGCCGTCAACTGTCACAAATGCACTGACAAACTCCCTGTCTTCCAGCAATTTCGCTGCTTTTTCCAGATTGGTCATATGGATATCCTCCAAAAAGATTGTACAAACGGCAAGGTATCATTTGGGGAACTGGGCACCTTTACTGTATCCGAACAGCAAATCCCCGATCTTTCATTTACCCCTGCACGCCGAATAAATTTGCCCGGCAAGCCGAACAAGCAGGGTCATGAACTGGCACCTTCCGTTTGTCAGGCTCCGTACATGCTTCATGCTTTTATTGCGGCATCCTGCTACTGCCTCAATTCACTGACTGCCTCTCCTGCAACAGGTTCTCTCTACCTGGCCGGCTCGCGGTTTCAGGAAGACTTTTGCCCGTTTCGTACAGGCCGGAAGTATCCCATCCGCCACCCAGTGCACGAATAAGTGCTACAGTTGCCGCAAAAAGAGCACCCCGGGTCTCCGACAGCGCACGTGCACTGTCCAGAGTTGCCTCCTGCGCCACCAGTACATGCAGAAAACCGACTATCCCCACCTTATACTGGTCCCATAAAATCTGTTCTGCTCTTCTGGAAGAAGCATAAGCCTGCTCCTGCAGTCGCTCTTCTTCCTGCAGGAGACGCTTTGCCGCCAGGCTGCTCTCCACCTCGTTAACAGCCTGCAGAACCGTCTGGCGATATTGCGCAACCGCACGCTCCCAGGCGGCAACGGCTGCATCCGTCCGCGCCAGTGTTGCACCACCCTCAAAGAGGCTCAACGCCAGGGACGGACCAAGCGACCAGATCCGGTTGGGAACGGCAAACCAGCCACTGGACGAACCATGCACAAAGCCTCCGGTAGCAGAAAAACTGAACACGGGGAAAAAGGCACTTTTCGCCACACCGATTTCAGCGTTGGCTGCAGCGACCTCCAGCTCGGCTGCAGCAACATCAGGACGCCTCTCCAGCAGAGCGGAAGGCATGCCCGCATCAATATCAGGAATCCGGGCAGTAAATCCGGCCGGCGGCAAATGGAATTCAGCAGGAGTTTTTCCCAGAAGCAGAGCAATGGCATGCTCTGTTCTTTTCCGCTGCAACACAATATGCTTCGCCTGGGCCTCGGCAGTTTTCAGAAGCGAAAAAGCCTGCGCTACATCCGCCGGTGAAGCAATACCCACTTCCATCTGATCCTGTAAAATCCGCCATGACCGCGTATAGGCCCTGATCGTTTCCTCATAAAATTCGCTCAGTTCATCCAGAGTACGCAACTGGAAATACTGCGTGGCCAGCTCCGACCGCATGCTCAGAATTATCGAGGCCAGATCTGCAGCAGAGGCCATCGCGAGCGATTCCCGGCCTTCAACACTTCTGCGCACACCACCCCACAGGTCCAGCTCCCATGTTGCCTGCATCTGCGCCGTGTAGAGCGTGCCCGCAGGACCTGGACCATCCGCTCCACGCATCCGGCTCATGCCAGCACCAATCACGGGAAAAAAGGACGCTCTGGCCTCCCGAACCTGGGCCCGCGCCTGGCGCAGACTGGCCAAAGCCGCCTGTATATTCTGGTTTGCATGACCCAGCTCTTCCATCATGGCATCAAGACAAGGGTCAGCAAAGCTCGTCCACCACGCACTGCCATCCGGCACGGAAGGGGCGGCAGAACGCCATACCACGCCGCCTTCCTCGAACACTTCCGGAGCAATATCCTCCCTGAAGGCAGCCGGACCTGCCGTCTCGGGCCTCCTGTAATCCGGACCAGCAGCACAGCCTGCCAGCACCAGAATGCTGAAAAACATGCAAGGAATAAAACGCCTGGAAAACTGCATACCGGTCCGTCCTGTCAGGTTAACCACCGGGAAAGCGAAGGATTTCGCGATACTCTGAAAAACGCCTGCATCTCCCGGGCAGCCATCATAAAAGTACCCGACGCAAGCTCCGGCGGGAAACCGCCCGCAACCAGAGCCAGTTCGTCATCCGTCAGTTCCCCTTCAGCAACGCTCTTCAGCCTTGCCCTCAGTGCATCAAAGGCCGCAGCAGAAAGCGCCACCCCTTTTTCAGCAAACAGCTGCTCTGCCTGCCTGTAGGATGCAGTTCCGGCAAGCCTGCTGACAAACGCTTCCTCCTGCAGTAAGGCCAGTATCCTGTCCATCTCCGTTTTCCTCCTTTCTCCCGGCTCTTTTGTGCCATACAAATCCATCCCGAAAAGCCTCCTGGCACCAGGGACAGGACAGCCCCCGGCGCGGTCGCGCCCGCTGTTCAACCCTATTCCACCTGCCTTGTCACCAGCGCTGCAAAAAGACCGTTCCCCGCCATCAGCTGCGCATAGCTTCCTTCCTCGGCTATCCGGCCATCATCAAGAACAAAGATCCTGTCCACATCCCGGATCGTGCTCAGGCGATGGGCAACAAGAATACGGGTCGCCCCCAGATTGTGGATGCTGTCCGTGACGATGGCCTGCGTCTGGTTGTCAAGAGCACTGGTCGCCTCGTCCAGAACAACTATTTTTGGCCTGTTGACAAGACTGCGCGCCAGAAGGATGCGCTGCTTCTGACCGCCAGAGATATTGCTCCCGCCCTCGCTTACATACGTATGCATGCCCATGGGCATCGCCCTGATATCCTCGTCCAGCCCGACCATTTTCGCTGCTTCCCACGCATCGTCCAGCGTAAGCGGCAACGCTCCTATGATGTTCGTCAGAATCTCGCCACCCATCAGCTGCCCGTTCTGGACGACCACCCCCATTTGCGACCTGACCGAAGTCGGATCCAGCTCGGAAAAATCCTGGCCATCATAAAAAACAGCACCCTGGCCGGGCTTTTCCAGACCAAGCAGAACACGCAACAGGGTTGACTTGCCACTGCCGGAAGGCCCCACAAAAGCAACCGCTTCACCCGCCTCTATCCTGAAGTTCAACCCTTTCAGTACCACGGGAGAGTCGGGAGCATAGGAAAAATGCAGGTTGCGCACTACTATCTCACCGGAAAGAACGCCCGCATCAAGCTTGTCTTCAGTTACTTCAGGCACCGCTTCCAGTATCGGTCTGAAATTGTTCACATGAGGAATGATGGAATACAGCGCCGGTACAATCCCTATGAAAGAGGACAGGGTGGCATTGAAATTCGTAAATGCGGCATGAAATCCCATAAAGGCAGCAGCACCCAGAAGCGCTTCTCCCTGGCTGACGGAACGGGCCGTCATGTAAAACACGACCATCGTCAGTATGATCGGCTGGATCACGACAAGCAGCTCATTGTAATTCAGCGTCCAGCGCATCCTCAGGTTCCAGCTCCATGCATTCCCGAAAGGCTGCGCCCACAGACGGAATGCGGTTTCCTCTCCACCATGGAGCCGGAACTTGGTCAGCCCACTCATGATCTGGAGCGTGCGCGCCGTGGTGATATTGTCGGCCTCAACCTTCTTCTGATGGAAAAACCCCAGTCTCCGGTAAATCGGCAAAACCAGCAGAATGTAGACAAACCAGACCACAAAAGCCACGGCTGTCAGCCAGACGCTGTAATACAGCATCAGACAGATGCTCAGAAAAGAAAACATCATGCTGAAAACAATGGAGAGCAGATGCTCTTCAAGAAGCGTCGTTATCACGGAGACACCCTGCATCCGGTTGATGATGTCTCCTGTCTGGTGCTGCCTGAAAAACCGCAAGGGAAGACTGAGCAGCCTGGCCCACATCGCGGATTCAACATACATCCCGACACGAACTTTCAGCCGCAGACAGGAAATACCCCTGACCAGCCCCAGAACCGCAGTACACAGACCTGAAACAAGCATGACCTGCGCAACAGTCCCCAGCGCCTGACGATCATTGATCGGAATAATGTCACTGAAAATGCTCTCCGTGATGAGAGGCATGACAATGGCCAGACAACCGGCAATGAAGCTGATGAACCAGACCGCCCGTATGTCCGATTTCGAGGTATGCTTTGCCATGAACCGGAAAAGGTCTTTCACACCCAGCTTCTGCGCGGGAAGACAGGGATAGCACATGAATGCGTCTTTCCGTATTCTGGCAGCAAGCGCATCATCTATTTTTACACCATAGGGATGCGACACTGAAACCAGAAGATAACTCCTGCCTTCAGGCAACAGCGCGGCAAGCTCGTACTCCTCACCGTAATAACCTAAAATGATGCCGATATCACTTTTATGCCAGCCCTCCGGAAGCCGGACCATCCGGGTCTGCATGCCGGCTTTTCCAACCAGACGCCGCATCCGCGTCACCGGATCCAGACGCTTTGCAACTTCAGGCGGAAGAGCAATTTTTTCCGGATCCACATCCGTCTCCAGTCGCCCGGCTGCCCGCCTGACTGCAAATACCACCGGATCACTCATGGCATCAAGAGAGTCCACACCCTCGGCAAGCCACCGGTACTCGGTCTTCAGAAGATGGTTCATCGCCCCGAGCATGGCCTTTTCCTTGTGCTCGGCCTGCCTGCGCAATTTGCTCCGGTACTGCTCCTCCAGAACAGCGAACCTCTCCGCAATCAGCGTGGCAAACATTTCCTGATGCTGCAGAAATACCAGGCCAGCCTGCTCCTCTGCCTCACCCCCGTCAGATACCGCCCGCTCAAACAGGACTCTCCTGTCCCAGCGGGAAAAAATGTCCTCATTTACACCGGTCTGGTACCTTACCCACGAAAGCGAGGCCAGCCTGTGAAACCATCCGGATGCAGCCTGCCTGAAGGATGCCGTCTCTGCCAGTCCGGCAGTGGAAATACTTTGCATCTCTATCACCGCATCAGACAGCGCATAAACAGACAGCTCAAAGGGTACGTCAGCACCCGCCGGAGAGAAAAAACACTCACCCGCCAAGCAGAGCATCAGAAAAATCCGGTGATAGGTACTGGCCCCTTCAGGACTGCATGCATACACTTCCACCGCACCACTTCTGACGGTGAACATGGACTTTTCGCTGCCACCAGAAAAAACGGCATGCTGGCTCTGACCGATTTCCGTAACCTCCCGCATCATGTCTGCCCACCTTTCTGCTCTCCATCCAGAGCGCTGCCCTGACTGTCATGCTGCGCAGCAACAAGGTTCCGGTAGGGACCTTCCGTCATGATCATTTCATTATGCGTGCCCCTTTGCACCACTTTCCCCTGATCCAGAACGATGATTTCGTTGCAGTCCCTGAATGCCGAAAGCCTGTGTGCCACCATCAGACACGCACAGCCCCTGCGCCTGATATTGGTGAGTACTTTTTCTTCCACAAGCGGATCCAGAGCGCTGGTCGCCTCATCAAAGATCAGCAAAGACGGGTTCATGGCAAGCGCACGGGCAATTTCAAGACGCTGCCGCTGCCCTCCGCTGAAATTGAGCCCATCCTCACTTAGCATGTACGCATACCCGCCTTCCGTTTTCAGGATATCGTCCTCGATCATGGCATCCTGCGCAGCACGCACAATATCCGCATCCGAAACAGACTGGTCAAACAGGGACAGATTTTCCCTGATGCTGCCGGAAAAAAGACGGATCTCCTGGTTCACGCAGGCAATCGAATTCACCAGCACCGCACCGGGTATGTCCTTTCTTTCCAGACCATCAAAAAGGACTTTCCCGCTCCATTCACGATAAAGACCACTTACAATGTGCGCTATCGTTGATTTCCCGCTACCGGACGCCCCCACCAGAGCCACCCACTTGCCTGGCTCAAGCACAAGACTGAAGTTTTCAATAAGAGGCGGGGAAAGCGGACTGTAGCCAAAACGGACATCGGACAGCTCCACCTGGCCGGTAAGCCTGTCCCTGCCGACAGGCCCTGGCTGCTGTTCCGGATAGTGCGCCGGGTCAATATCGTGTGCAAGGACATCATCAAGCCTGCGCATCTGCATCTCCATGCCCTGCAGCGACTGCATGAAACCGGCCATTTTTTCAACAGGTTCCTGAAAATTTCCCATAAGGCTGCGAAAGGCAACAAAAATCCCTGCAGACATCACGCCGTCCATTATCTGGAAACCGCCAACGAGCATGATCAGGGCAGTGTTCAGACCCGCAAAAAATGCCGGCAGAATACCAATCAGCAGGGCGTACATGCCTGTTTGCTGTACAGTTTCCTGCACTTTGGCGTTATAACCGGCCCACTTTGCAAAAAAATCACCTTCATTCCCGCTGGCCTTGAGCGTTTCTATTGCCATCACCGCCGATACGGCGGTTCCCGTCGCCTTCCCGTAATCGTTCTGCAGCCGCATCGCCATTTCAACGAGCCGCCTCCGTGACAGGGCCATCACGGCCAGGTTGATTACACTGAACCCGACACCAATGATGGTAAGCCGGACGCTGTATTGCAGCAGAAGCGCAAGGAAAAAGAGCGCTACCAGCATGTCCAGGACAAGGGTGGCCGCCCTGCCTGTCAGCGTCTCTGCCACACTTTCGCTGAATCCGACACGTGTGGCGATTTCTCCGCTGAAGCGCTGCTGGAAAAAGGAAACGGGCAGTCGCAGGACATGCCAGAAAAACCGGCTGGAATCCGCCAGAACTATCCTGGTCTGCCACCTGGTCAGACACCACGCACGCAACAGCGTGAGCGCACCCTGAAACACAAAGGAAAACCCCATGGCCAGCATCAGGTTGAACAGCCAGTCCTGATGTCTTCCTGTCAGTATCTCGTCAATGTATATCTGGTTGAATACGGGCACCGCAAGCCCGGGAATGATCATGAGGGCACCAATTATCAGCACGGCCAGCAGTGCTTTTTTTTCCAGCGAGAGCTTGCGGGCGATATCTTTCGTTATGCTGTATTTTTGCCCTCCCGTCCTGAAATCCGGACCCGGCTCGATAAAAAGTGCCACACCGGTAAAAGCAGCCCTGAACTCCTCCAGCGACACTGTCCTGCGCCCCTGCCCCGGATCGTTTATGTACACCGTGTTACCTCTGTGCCCTTCTAAGACCACAAAGTGATTGAAATTCCAGTGAAGAATAACGGGAATATTCACCCGGAGCATCTCATCGGCATCAAGCATGCGCCCTTTTGCCTCCATGCCGAATTTCCTTGCCGCCCTGACCATGTTGATGGCCTTGCTGCCATCCCTGTTGACACCGCATTCAATCCGCAACTGTTCAAGAGGAAGGAAAAGCCCGTACCAGGACAGAATTATTCCGAGCGCGGCTGCACCGCACTCCACCATTTCCATCTGCAGTACTGTCGGAGTCCTCATGATGCCGCTTCTGAAAACACCTCTGATCTTTTGCACTGAAGGACTTTTCATGATTTTTTTCCGGGATTCATCCTGTTTACGGGAGTTTTTTCAGGTCAGGAACCCGAAATCCACTGGGTTGCGCGCAAAAATCCTTTTGAAGCGGGAGACTGACGCTGCACAACCACACTGCCGGAAAAAACGGTACCCGGAGTCACCGCTGGATGCCGACCGACCATGGATGACCACAGATAGCCCGACGTGGAAGCCGGATCTCTGACGAGATCAATCCGCAACTCCACTGCGGCCCCTCCGACTTTTTGCAGAATCCATCTCGCAACGTCGGGATTACCCAGAAATTTCTGGATACCTTCGGTGGAAACAGGGTAAAGGGATACCGTTCTGACAACCCCCATCAGTGTCCCGCTCTCCTCCACTTCCGTACTGCTCGGAGAAAGCCTGACGACCATGTCAGGTGTTACCCGCTTTCCCAGTTCGGCAGGAATATACAGCACAGCTATGACATCATCCCTTTTCTGGTGATGCCGCAGACTGCAGATGCTGGTGACTCCCGCCTGGATGATGTCGCCTTCGTTTACTTTCACCTCCTCAACGATGCCATCATGCCCGCTGATGATATTCGACATGAAATGCAGTCTGTCCACAAGGGAATCAAATGTCGAAACACTGCTTTCAACCTGATGCTGGTCGACCGACCTCAGAACCTCCTGGCGTGCCTTGATAATGTCATCGACCATTGTGGGAAATGCCAGGACTGCCACCACATCCCCTTTCCGGACACGATCTCCTGGCTTGATGAGCACCTGCCTGATCTTTCCGGATGTATCGTGATATATGTTGACCTTGCCAGCATGATCCACTATCATCCCGACGCCATTGACCGTAACGGAGAGCACGCCAAAAAAACTCCACAGCAGAACCGATACCGCCAGGAAGCACAATGACAGGATGGCTATCCAGAGGGCGGAATCCGTCACCCTGATCACCGAATCAAGCTGCTCGGGAGAGCGCAGTCGCGCCAGTGCTTCCCTGCTGAAGATATCTCTGTCCATCAGTCTTCTTCCTCCATGAACACATCAATCCTGTCGCCCACATCCAGGCCCTCCACACTGGAGGTTATGACAATGTCCCCTTCCCTGAGCCCTTTAACTTCCATGAAACCGGCATCAAAAACGCCTGTTTCGACTTTCCGCAGTGCCAGCCTGCTGTTTTCATCCCTGACATACACACCCGTTTTTTCCCTGCCGACCAGCGCATACAGCGGAACAGCCAGTACCCTGGATGCTGCTTTTCTTCTTACCAGAACGTGCATGTAAATCCCGAATTCCATGATCCCTTTCTCGTTGTCAATTTCAAACAGGACCGTCCTTTTCGGAGCCTGCATCTCTACCGGTGGCGAAACAGAGCGGATGCGGACATCAAAAGCCGTATTTTCATCAAAAGCCGCTGTTATTGCAGTGTCCAGCGCTTTCTCCGTCATGTTGAACAGATCCATGTGAAACGTGAATTCCCCATCAAGCGGGGCGAGATTTTTTACTTTCGCGTCATCAAGCTGCGTTGTCAGAAACATCTTTTTCCTGAAATCGGTAACCATCAGTACGGGTGATCCTTTGGATACAAAATTGCCCGCCTGCCTGTACATTACCAGAACCGTGCCGGCCAGCGGCGAGGTCACGACCTGCAGACGCTGCTGCTGCTCAAGCTGCTGCTTTACTATCCTGGACGCGTCCAGCTCGGCTTTTGCCGCCTGCATCTGTGTCCTGGCGTTTTCCAGCTCACCTTTGGAAATCGAATCTCTTGAAACCAGCCAGCTGTATTTCTCAACCGCACCCTTTGCGTGGCGGTATGCCACATTTGCCTTGGCAATACCTGTTTCGGCACGTGCGAGCTCGAGTTCAATGCCATCGTTGCGTATTTTGCACAGCTTCTGACCGGGTTCTACTTCCTGTCCCTGGGTGACATACATTTCCTCAATCGTCCCGTCAACCTGCGCGATGGCATCTGCCTGCCCGGCGGTACGAAGCACGGCGTAATCTATACTGATTTCCGGATGGATATCGCGATACCTGACTTCATGACCGGACAGTCTCACCGCACGTGTACGCAACATTGTCTCGATGTGGCTGTCACTCGTTCTGTTGATGTATATCCCATAGAGTATGAACAGGGCGACCAGACCCAGAGTTGCAACGCCAAGCGAAAAAACCGTTTTTTTCATCAGAATGCTCCAGGGCAGCCCTCATTCTTCTGGTCATGAGTGAGACTCAACAGGCATTTTTTGCGGTTAATTCCAGATATGCCCTGCACGGAATCATGGCTTACCAAAAAAGCGCGTAAAGCCTCGGCCTTCAGGCCGGGGATATAAGCGCGGGCTTGCCGGGCAAGCCTTGTTCTGCTACTGTTCCCCTGGCGGCAGGACATGCCGTTTCAGCCTGTGGAGAGGCAGTGAGACCTGGGGGAATATCTGGCTGGTTCGACACCGTAACATTCCCCACCGTGGGAAAATTACGCGACAAACAGGCATATTCCTCTGGGCAGTCTCGTTGAAGCAGGAACCCGCCGAAGTGACCAGACATGAAATCTGTGTCTGGCACCACAGGAATCCCCTTCCTTTAGGGAGGGGAGGATGTCAAGCAATACCTTCCGGGCATCTGGCCCGTTTCCACACCAGAGAAAAAAATTCCTGCAGCATCACAAAAAAACGAAGTGCGACATGTCTGCTTCTCTTTTTCCTTTTTTTCTGATCCGGTATGTGGAAAAACGCCAGACCAGGAGCAGCCGCCCCCGGTTCTTTATCTGTCAATTCCGTCCCGGCTGATTTCCTCACGGCAACTGCCAATAAAACAACATCCCCGACAGAAAGCCACACTCCTTTTGAAGCCCGTATTTTTTGCGCCCCGGTGCGATCTGAAGATTTCTGAAGTGCTTCAATGAACACCCTGTGGTCCGGTAAAACCAGTACTGTCATCAGACCGGACTCCATATTTGCCCTCTGTGAAAAAAAGTCTGCCAGAAACGATTCCGGACAGGCTGCCTGCGTAAAAAATTCTATCAGGACCTTTTCATATGCCATTTGCATTCAGGGGCTAAGTGACGCAATTAACACGAAAACCGACGCGATTAACCTGCACCCTTCTCCGATCCGCAACCTGTGCACGGGACAGCTGTATCCGGTTCACAATGGCAAGGTACATTGCATTCCGGACCAGACCCGGTCTGACTGGCCGGCCCGCCATCCAGCCCTCGACAGATCTCCGGCCTGCGCCTGCGATTCTGAAGGGGCATTCCGTGCCTGTCGTAAAAAAAATCTCCCGAAAAGGCTGGTCCTTTGCTATCATTCCAGATGATAATGACGGGAAGTGCCCGGGCACCACGCCCCGTACTCCTGGTCGCCATATCTCACCAGCAGGGTTTTCACGGAAAATCATCCGGTTTCAGTCCAACATCATCACATGGGCAACGGCAGTAAAAATCATATGCTAAAGCGTCTTCTCATTCTTCTGATGGCTCTGTTTTTGCTGGGCTGCAATTCCGCGTCCAATGAACGCTCCCGGACCAGTCCCATCAGGACATACCAGGATATTCCCGGTGTCACCCAGGAAGAAATCGCTGCAATTGAAGCTTTGAAGTCACACAGACAAAAGCTGACGTACGGCTCTCTCTTCGGAACCGAAGCATTTGTGCTCGAGGATGGATCTCACGCCGGTTATTCATCCAAATTCAGCGCATTGTTATCCGGTCTGTTCGGAATACCATTCGTAACTGAAATCCATGCGTGGGACCAGTTGATCAAAAAAGCAGAAGACCAGTCTCTGGATTTCATTGGTGAACTTGCTCCCACGGAAAGTCTGCGACAGACCTTTTACATGTCACAGCCTATTGCAAAGCGCCTGCTTCGTATTTTTACCCACAAAGACCATGACGGTCTCAATTTCAGATCCAGTGCGCGCAGACTGAGAATCGGATTTCTTGATGATGCCGTCACCGCTGATGCCATTCAGAGGATTTATCCGGTTTCCTTTACGCGGGTGTACATCGAAAATTACCAGGACGCCGCAAGAAAGATTGAAAAGGGTGAAATCGATGCATTCATTGCAGAAACGGTTGCAGATGCCTACTTTACGGAATATGACCATATTCGCTCCATGGTCTTTTTTCCGATGGTCTATAAATCGGTTTCTCTTTCTACAGCCAATCCCGAACTTGCCCCGATCATCTCTGTCCTGAACAAATACATAGCAGCAGGAGGATTCAACACCCTGTTTGCGCTGTATAGCGAAGGAGACTTCGAACACACCAGCTTCAAGTTAAGAAGAGCGCTCACCGCCGAGGAACTTGCCTGGATTGCAGCGCTGGCTGAAAAAAACGCGGTCGTTCCCGTTGCTTTTGAGCCGGACAATTATCCGGTCAGCTTTTATAACCGGAATGAACAGGAATTTCAGGGCATTGCCGTTGATGTACTGACTGAAATTGGAAAACTGGCCGGAATTGAATTCAGACTGGGCAATACGGAGAAAGACCCCTGGGCAACTGTCTTCGAGAAACTGCAGAAAGGGGAAGTTTCCATTGTTTCACAGCTGATTCAGACCGAAGATCGCAAGGGCAGATTCCTCTGGCCTGATGAACCGTACACCTCTACGCGATATGCCTTCATTTCCAAGATAAACTATCCCGCTCTGGTCATATATCAGGCTTTAAGAGCAAAGGCAGGCGTTGTACGTGGAACTGCTTACGAGGAAAGGTATGTTGAATGGTTTCAGGATAACGAAAACCTTGTACGGTACAGCGCGCAAAATGACGCGTTGCTTGCACTGGAACGCGGCGAGATCGATTTGTTGATGGGTTCGGAATATCTGCTGCTTGCCCAACAGAATTATCGTGAAAAATCCGGATACAAGGCAAACATCCGTCTCGATATGCCGGCCAATTCCTATTTTGGAATAAATGTGAACGAAAGCATTCTCAGGTCCATTATTTCAAAAGCCCAGCAGTTCGTGAGAATGGATCTGATTGCAAAGGACTGGGAAAGCAGAGGATTTGATTATGGGAAGAGACTGACCTCCCAGCGCACTTTTTCCCTGATAGCGCTTGTTGTTATTCTGCTTCTTTCGCTGTCTTTCATATCAATGCTGTTTGTGCGGAACTGGCGTCTTGGCAAACGGCTGGAAGAACTGGCGAGCAAGGATCCGCTCACTGGTATACTGAACAGACGTCTATTTCTGGAACTCTGCCACCAGCAGATGGAAAAGACCCGACGGATGGGGGGAGAATCCTTCATTGTCATTTTTGATCTGGATCATTTCAAGGCGGTCAATGACAATTACGGACACCTCGGGGGAGATCAGGTGCTCAGGGAAGTTGCGCA
>Ga0099364_10000595_pt1 | contig 62015 bp, 51 predicted proteins | sample TergutTh196P3_FD_73070 | JGI IMG/M metagenome (GOLD analysis project Ga0099364, IMG submission 73070) | Microcerotermes parvus P3 segment gut microbial communities from Pointe-Noire, Republic of the Congo - Th196 P3 | ecosystem: Host-associated > Arthropoda: Insects > Digestive system > Gut ... | reverse complement strand
CCTATGACAAAGTATATGGGGCGCCATACTACGACACCCTGCGTACAGCCATTTTCCGGCTGACCGAAAACGGCAAAAAACTAACCATACAGTACGACGACGACGCCTTAGTTGGCAATCCCGACGAAATGTCATCGGGAGTTATCCTTGCCGACGCTACGCCCGGAGTAGTGTATTGTAAAAACTACTATGGGAAAAATGATAGCTATTCCTATACCTCTCTTTGGGTCAGTTTTGACTATGGAAAATATTGGAAGTTCAGGGAGGAAAATATTGGACAACGATTCTATTACGCTGCCAACTTTGAAGGGTTGATTTATAGAATAGGGGGAGATTTTGTAGATGGCACTTTGGTAAGTGATGATTATGGAGCAACTTTTACAGAAATATATGAGACCGCTGGATGGACTAAAGAACCATATTTTGAAAAGTGTGAATTCTTTGGAATATCGGGAAGTAAACCTACTTATCCATGGTCTTTGTATTACACCTATGACTGTACTGCTACGTATGACACAATTCCGATAGATACTCAGTTTGTAGGAGGTTCCGTTGGTTATGATACCCCTGATGTTTACCGTGGCGGATTATCGGGCGAAGTTTATATCAGTTCATGGTTCCCTGATTGGACTTATAAAGTGTCGTTTAGCACCGATATGGGGTATAACTTTCGACAGGTATTTGTAAGCGAACCAGATCCACTGGTGGCAAATAATTACGGCATAAATTTTATGTCGGACAGAGAACCGGGTGTTTTTTATATAGTACGGGGATATACTGTATATGAAGGAGAAGGTATCAATCTTAAAGGGCATCATATAAAACTGTGTATTGACTATTACAGAGATTACGGGGATACATTGGTGGACACCTACTGTCATGAGCTTTCCAAGGATTATGGGAATGAGGTAGGAATAGCGGAGACGGACGAGGTAGGAGATGTGCGGATTTATCCGAATCCGACGAGGGGAGAGTTACAAGTTACGAGTTACGAGTTACAAATGGATGAAATCGTAATATGGAATATTATGGGGAAAAGAGTATTATCGCAGAAAGAAGAAGGCGGAAAGCAGAAAGAATTGGATATTTCATTCCTGCCGTCGGGAATGTATTTTGTGCGAATACAAACAGAAAAAGGAATAATAAACAAAAAGATTGTAAAACATTAAATATTATCGCATCATGACATGAAAAGTAAATACCGTGCTAAGAAGCATGTAGAAGCTGGTAGCACAAAATAGGATAGCTTGAAAAAGCGTTTGCAACTATATTTTTGCATTCATTTTCCACAATTTAACCCTTTATTGGGTTATCCATCAAGAGTAAGTTAGCGAAACGTCGTGTAGACGGCGTGGAGCAGTTTATCAGATGGATAGGCGTGGAAACCTGAATGCAGATAGGTTGTTTTCACGCTTTTTTTGATTGTCCAAAAAATGAAAATAAGACGACGGGTAAGCCGCCACAACATATAAAAACGGATTCGTAACCGTTCCCCAAAAAAACGCGAAAATTTAATAATATAATATTGTTTTTTTATGGTAAGAAAAATTACATTTTTAATGCTTACATGCCTATTGAGCATGTCCATTAAAGCCCAAAACTGGGTCAGTTTTTCGAAATCGGAGCCAAACGCTCCCGAGATGAATCTATTAACCTCTACGGCGCAAAGCGTCAGTTTTGAGGTGAGCATTCCGGGTATCTACACGCTGGATACCCTTGTCAACGGTGTAGCCTATACCCGTTTAATTCTTCCCAATGGCACTGCCGTCAATCCTGCCGGCTCGCCGGAATTACCCGTTTTGTCGTATAAGGTAGCTATACCCGATTGCGACGGAGTAGATGTATCATATAATGTTGTTTCACAACAAAATATGCCCTCATGTTGGGTATATCCTGTTCCTGAGATGGTTCTTGATGGGAACGAAATGCTTGTAGAGCAGTTTACCTTCGACCCTGCCGCTTATGCGCAACCCCGTTTGGTAGAACCGATGGCAGAAGTTACTTCCGATGGCGCTATTCGTGCGCAACGTTTTGTGGAGATTATGGCGAAACCGGTAGAATTTTGCCCCGTTACACGACAACTGTCGGTGATAGACAAGGTGGAAATAACGCTTACTTTCACCAACCCGCAGGGCGAGTTGAGAAAAAACACCGGAATATTTAACAAGGTGGTAGCCAACGCTTTAATTAACTATGAAGACAATGGAATAAGCGCCTTGATAAACGATAAGGCTTATGAAAAAAACAGCTTTACTCAGGGAAATGTAGCGTGGGTTACCATTACCGATACTGCACAGGCATGTCAAATAGTAGCAGACTACCTTATTATCTGCGAAAACAAGTTTTTTAACCCTCATAATGCCGACATACAACGCTTGGCAGCACACCGAGCGTGGTATAATTCTTACGATGTAGCCGTCGTTAATATTGACCATATTCTATCATTGAATTTTTACGTTGAAAAACCCAACGCCCCGGAGTACATAAAAGAACAAAAACTACGCACGTTCATCCGTCGCGTGTACGAGGGTCGTCATGCACAGCACAGTTGGGATGGCCGTTTGGCATTTGTTTGTTTGATAGGCGACAACGACGGAGATAACGAGGGTATTCCGACGGCGACGGAGCATGGGGTTCAGACTACGGGATACTCTCCATTAGAGGCATATCCCTCCGATTATTATTTTTCGTGCCTCACTAAAGGAACAGATGGGAAGTATGATCATGATGGCGATCTGTTTATAGGTCGTCTTAGCGTAGAAACGCCCACGCAACTACTTAATATGGTGGAAAAGACCATCTACCACGAGACCACATACAATGCCGGAGACGCGTGGCGCAAAAAAGTGGGGGTTACTTATGTTCGGATGATACCTATTTCCACAACCTATTTTGATTTGATTATTGATTTAACGAACAACATAGGATGGAATTATTCAATAGTGGATGGTTGGCAGATAAACGATGAAATCAAAGTACCTACTGTAAATTATTTTAATGCAGGAGTAACTTTCGTTCAATACATTGGACTTGGCGATACTCCCTCATCATGGAGAAATAATTTAGACATATCTTATTTTTCCGGCTCGTTAACTAATAACTATATGGCTCCATTTATAAATACCGTAGGCTCTCAAGCTGCTCATTTTGATAATACAGAGTGTTTGGGAGAATTCCTTACACGGTACGACCCTGCCAAAGGTGCTGTGGGATATATAGGATCTACAAGACATATTAGTGATCCTGTTTACCCGCCAAATTATCAAGAGTCATTTGCCTCCTACCTTTTTGACGATGAAAAGCCCATCTCCATCGCCGGTGAATTGTTACTGACAGTCAAAAATAAAGATGCCGCCACCGATGAATGGGTATTGAAACGTAAGTATGCCTACAACCTTTTAGGCGACCCTGCTTTGAACATACGAGTGGAAGTAGAGCATTTTGTCTGTGAGGAATTTGCCCAAAATACCAATCATTCAACGCAAAAAGTCCTCAACGAAGGCGATTGCTTAAGAATACTTGAGGGTGTAGTTGTAACCTTGGAACAGATCGGGAGTATTACCGTTCAAGGCGGACGCCTTACCATAGAAGATAATGTGAAAATAATCGGACAATCGCTTCACCCTGACAGAATTATCAATTTAAAAAGTGGGATTATTGAAATCGGCAACAACGTTACCTTTGAGAATGTCTATTTTGAGACGGCAATATCTTTGTCGAACCTGAACTTCAAAAATGTGATTTTCACCCGCGGCGATGCGGATAATTTGGAATTCAGCATGACCAACTGTAAGTTTACCAACAACAGCAAAGTTCAACTGAAGAGTAACAATAAGACCGCTACTGTTAAAAACAGTCCCTTCACCGATAGCCAAGTAACGCTTACCGGTAATAGCGCCCATACGGCAACGATAACTTTCAATAACTCGCCCTTTGTCCGTTCCCCTCTTACCGATACCAATTATAAGATGGCAGTTACAGGCGGCTCCTTTACCGATAGCGACATCACGCTTACAAGCAGTAGTGCCACTTCTACGATAATAACCTTCAGCAATTCTACCTTTGTCCGCTCTCCGCTTACCAATACCAATTATAGTTTAACACTCTCAGGCAGTAGCACCTTTACCGATAGTGAATTGACGCTTACATGTAATAGTGCCAATGCTGCGACAATCACTTTCGGCAATGTGAAATTTTTTGGTTCTCCCGTAACCCATTCCTATTGTAAGTTGACCTCCACCGGCAGCACCTTCACCAATAGCGAAATGACGCTTACAAGTAACAGTTCCAATCCTGCGACAATAGTCTTCACCAGCGTAAAATTTGTTGATTCACCGCTTACCAATAACTATTGTAAGTTGACCTCAACAAGTTGCACCTTTACCGATAGCCAAGTGAAACTTACCGGCAGTAACGCCAATCCGGAGACCATAACTTTCAACAATTTGACCTTTTCCAACTCTTCCCTTTCCAACACCCATTTTCACTTAACAGCCCAAAACGGCACCTTCACCGATAGCAAAGTAACGCTTACAAGTAACAGCGCCAATCCTAAGACAATCACTCTCACCAATTTGACTTTTGTCGGTTCTTCCTTAACCAATAACTATTGTAAGTTGACAGCCACCGGCAGCACCTTTACCGATAGCCGAGTGGCGCTTACCGGCAATAGTTCCAATTCTGCGATGGTAACATTATCTGATTCGGACTTTGTCCGTTCCCCTCTTACCACTTACTCTTTTAAGATGACGTCAACCAACAACACCTTTACCGATAGCGAAATAATGCTTAATGGCAATATGTATTCTAATCCTTTAACGGTAATAACGTTCACCAATTCCCAGTTTGACGCTTCACCCATGACGCATAAATATCATAAGTTGGTAGCAACAAACTGTGATTTTTTCAATCGTAGCGATATTGTTGTTTTCCGTTCGGTGATAGATATAGATAATTGCGATTTTTGGAAATCGGGTTTCTATGCAGGAATTCCCTGGAATATTCCACTGCCGGAGCCATTTATTCCGTTTGTAAAGATCAACGGCTGTTCGTTTGGCAAGACGGGTACATTCGATGTCCGCGATAAAGAGTTGCCGGGGAACAATCCCACCTATTCCACCTCGTCCATCATGTTGGATCAGATTAAGGAGTTCCAAATCACCAACAATGTCATTAGAAATACCAATGCAATCCCTCCAAGAGATATTGGGTATCCTGATCCTCCACCTCAAGAGGCTCCTTTCGGCGAAGGTATCTATCTGAACAACGCCGGACAGAGCAACGTGAATAACAGATTGATTTCAGGAAACGACATCTCAAAATGTGTAACAGGGCTACATATTTATGGTTCCAAAGCCACAGTCCAATACAATGACATGCACGATAATACATTCGGCGCTAAGTTGTTCAACAACAGTTCTGCTTCTTTCATGGGACACCACGACATTGCCAATGGAGAACAATTTATCCGCGACAACACTTCGTATGGGGTCTACGCCTCTCAAAATGCTTTCCCGAAACCGTTTAAATACAATCAGATAACAGACAACAACGGCGAAGATCCCATCATGGTCTATTACGACCTAACAAGAGGTATAGATCCGGGAGATCCTCCGGCTGAACAAGATACGCTTCTTGATGTGCGTTGTAATTATTGGGGGGACCTTACTAGCCCCGGTCCTCAAAACGCGTCTCCGGTTTATCCACCTCAATATTTTCGTGCTTATCCCACATGGAATCCGGCAGCCGGTATTTGTTCGCTCGGCGGCTCCGGCGGACGCGACCTCTACGACGCCGGCACAGACTATTTCGCCGCCGAAAACTACCTCGCCGCCCATGCCGCTTTCACCGAACTCATCAACACCTACCCCGACGACCCATTCGCCATCGCCGCCCTCCATGAACTCTTTGCGTTGGAGCAGTTTATAGATGACGACTACGCCGCCCTGCGCGACTACTACGTCACCTTCACCCCTGCCGACAGTACCTTGTTCGACGTCGCCGACTTCCTGTCAACGCGCTGCAACGTAACGCTGCAAAACTGGCAACCAGCGATAGACTGGTACGAGAACCGCATCGAAAACCCGCCCAGTTATCAGGACAGCATCTTCGCCGTCATTGACTTGGGTGACATCCACCTGAGCATGGAATCCGACAGCACCAACCTGAAGTCGGGACGCATCGGCTACGGTCGCTATCTCAACCTCATCCCCAAATCACGGCGCGAGTACGAAGAGAACAAAGCCGAACTCTTAGCCACCCTGCCCAAAATGGATGACACGCGACAGCAGCCTCCGCTTGCAGAACCGGGTAAAAAAGGCGTCCTGCGCCAAAACATCCCCAACCCCGCCACCGGTAGCACGACGGTTGTCTATGACGTCGTCGAGGAAGGTGCGGTGGAACTCCGTCTCTATAACCAACTTGGACAACTGCTGCAAGCCCTCCCGCAGGGAACGCTAAAGCCGGGTAGTTACCGCATAGAAATCTCCTTAGTCGGTCTTCCGTCGGCGATGTACCACTACATACTCTTTGTTGAGGGCGAAAAGGCTGATGCGAAGAAACTTATTGTCAATTAGCCCCCCCAAGCCCCCCCGAAGGGGGGGATGTGAGGTCTCGGATTGAAAGTTGAAAATTAAAAGAGGGGCGCTTCCTGTGTGGAGGCGCTTTTTTTAATAATTGAATAATTGAATAACTGAATAACTGAGTTGTGCAACTCTGTGTTCCCTGTGTCTCTGTGTTGAATTATAATTATTTTCAGCACAGAGGCACAAAGTTCACGGAGTTACACGGAGTTTTTTACCTAATTTTTAAATTTAATTTTTTATTTCGTAATGTAAAAAAAAAATACTACCTTTGCACGCTCAAAAGTGACGAGTGATATTTGTGTTAAGTTATTAATTTTCAAAAGGTACTACTTTGAATAGCAATAAAAACAGCAGAATTTTTTTTACATCCACGCGGGTAGAATCAGCGATGCCCGACTTTTTGGATATACAGTTACAATCGTTTCGGGAGTTTTTCCAGTTGGATACGAACTCCGAGAATCGTTCAGGCGAGGGGCTATATAAGGTTTTTTGCGAAAACTTTCCCATCACCGATGCGCGGAACAACTTTGTATTAGAATTTTTAGACTACTACATAGACCCGCCCCGCTATACGATAGCAGAGTGCGTCGAACGCGGTTTGACCTATAGCGTTCCGTTGAAGGCTAAGTTGAAACTCTATTGCACGGACGTTGAACATGAGGATTTTGAAACCATCATCCAGGATGTTTATCTCGGCATGATACCGTACATGACGCCGCGCGGGACGTTTATCATCAACGGCGCGGAACGCGTCGTAGTATCGCAGTTGCACCGCTCGCCGGGCGTGTTTTTCGGAAAAACGCGCCACACCAACGGCACGATGCTCTATTCCGCCCGCATCATCCCGTTTAAAGGGAGTTGGATGGAATTCACCACCGACATCAACAACGTGCTGTATGCCTACATTGACCGTAAAAAGAAACTTCCCGTAACAACCCTCCTGCGTGCTATCGGCTACGAGAGCGACCGCGACATCTTGGAACTGTTCGACCTGGCAGAAGAACTGAAAGTAACCAAGTCAGGCGCTAAAAAACTCATCGGGAAAAAGTTGGCAGCACGCGTACTCCGCGCCTGGCTCGAAGACTTTGTTGACGAAGACACGGGCGAGGTGGTATCCATCGAGAGAACCGAAGTCATCATTGACCGTGAAGTGGTACTCGAATCACATCACATTGACGCCATCATTGACGCCGACATAAAGACCATTCTCGTTCACAGAGAAGAAGTGGCAAGCATAGACTACAGCGTTATCTTCAACACGTTACAGAAAGATACGGCGAACTCGGAAAAAGAAGCGGTCGAGTTTATCTACCGCCAGTTGCGTAATGCCGAGCCGCCCGACGAAGAGACCGCACGCGGCATTATGGACAAGTTGTTCTTCTCCGAAAAGCGCTATGACCTCGGCGAAGTCGGCAGATACAGAATCAACAAAAAGTTGGAGTTGGAGACCGGCATAGATGTAAAGGTGTTGACCAAAGAGGATATTATATGTATCATCAAGCATCTGATTTTGCTAATTAACAAAAATGCCGAAGTTGACGACATTGACCACTTGAGCAACCGTCGTGTGCGCACGGTGGGCGAGCAACTCTATGCTCAGTTCGGCGTGGGATTGGCACGTATGGCACGCACCATTCGCGAGCGGATGAATGTCCGTGATAATGAGGTGTTTACGCCGATGGATCTGATTAACGCCAAGACGTTGGTGAGCGTCATCAACTCGTTCTTTGGGACAAGTCAACTTTCGCAGTTTATGGATCAGACCAACCCGTTGGCAGAAATCACCCACAAACGCCGTATCTCGGCGTTAGGACCGGGCGGGTTGTCCCGCGAGCGTGCAGGTTTTGAAGTGCGCGACGTGCATTATACGCACTATGGACGGCTGTGTACGATAGAAACACCGGAAGGACCGAACATCGGATTGATTTCGTCGCTGTGCGTCTATGCAAAGATCAACAGACTTGGTTTTATCGAAACGCCCTACCGCCGTGTCGTAGAAGGCAAAGTGCTGTTGGACGAAGAACCGGTATATTTGACGGCGGAGGACGAAGAAGAACATACCATCGCGCAAGCCACTACCGAGTTGGAAAACGATGGCTCTTTTTCGGATGAAAGGATAAAAGTTCGCTATCAGGCGGATTATCCCATTGTACAGCCGGAAAACATCACGATGATGGATTGCGCCCCCAACCAGATAGCGTCTATCGCCGCATCGCTGATTCCGTTTTTGGAACACGACGACGCCAACCGCGCCCTGATGGGGTCGAACATGATGCGTCAGGCGGTTCCGCTGTTGTGTCCGGAGGCTCCTATCGTAGGTACGGGCTTGGAAGGCGCTGTGGCACGCGACTCCCGTATTCTTTTGACGGCTGATGGTCCCGGCGTGGTTGAAAAAGTGGATTCACGTTTTATAACCATCCGCTACAACCGCACGGAAAGTGAAAAATTGGTGAGTTTCGACGAAGACGTAAAGACGTACGAACTGCCGAAATTTAAAAGAACCAACCAAAATACCAGCATGACCCTGAAACCGACCGTCGTCAAGGGACAAAGAGTGGAAAAAGGCGACGTGCTGTGCGAAGGCTATGCGACGCAAGACGGCGAATTGGCGCTGGGACGTAATATGAAAGTGGCGTTCATGCCCTGGAAAGGGTATAACTTCGAAGACGCCATCGTGATTTCGGAACGCGTGGTGAAAGAAGACATCTTCACCTCCATTCACGTGGAAGAGTTTACGCTCGAAGTGCGCGACACCAAACGCGGCATCGAAGAGTTGACCAACGACATCCCCAACGTCAGTTCGGACATCACCAAAGACTTGGACGACAACGGCATCATCCGCATCGGCGCCGAAGTCAAAGAAGAAGACATCCTGATAGGGAAAATCACCCCCAAAGGCGAAAGCGACCCGACGCCGGAAGAGAAACTGCTCAGAGCCATCTTCGGCGATAAAGCCGGCGACGTGAAAGACGCATCGCTCAAAGCGCCACCCTCCATGGAAGGCGTCGTCATTGAGAAATACCTCTTCTCGCGTATCCAAAAAGAACGCAAAGGAAAAGGCAAAGAGAAAGATCCGACTATTGCCATGGATCAACAACTCAATAAAGACCTGGAAGGACTGCGGACGCAAGTGATTGAAAAATTAAACGACCTGCTCATCGGAAAATCCACGCAAGGATTGTATAACAACCAAGGACAGGAAATCGTGCCTAAAAAGTCGAAATTCACCGCCCGCACTCTCACCGAGATTGACTATCTGAACGTTAACAACAGCCGCTGGTTAGCGGATAAAGAGAAAAACGACGTGATTAAATGTATCGTCAACAACTATCAGATTAAATGTAAAGAGTTGATGGGTATTTGCAATCGCAAAAAGTTTATGGCTACCGTTGGCGATGAACTGCCGAGCGGCATCATGCAGATGGCAAAGGTCTATATCGCCAGAAAACGTAAACTGAAAGTAGGAGATAAGATGGCAGGTCGCCATGGCAACAAAGGCATCGTGGCACGTATCGTCAGAGAGGAAGATATGCCGTTCTTGGAAGACGGAACACCGGTTGACATTGTATTGAACCCGCTGGGCGTGCCTTCGCGTATGAACCTCGGACAGATTTACGAAACCGTGCTCGGCTGGGCAGGAAAGATCCTCGGACAGAAGTACGCCACGCCCATCTTTAACGGCATCCCCATCGAAAAAGTCAACGAACTGATGAAAGAAGCCGGATTGCCCGAAAACGGACGCGTCTATCTCTACGACGGTGGCACGGGCGAGCGCTTCGACCAACCGGTAACCGTCGGATATATCTACATGCTGAAACTTCATCACATGGTTGACGACAAGATGCACGCACGCTCCATCGGTCCTTACTCGCTCATCACGCAACAGCCACTGGGCGGAAAAGCACAGTTCGGCGGACAGCGCTTCGGTGAGATGGAAGTGTGGGCGCTGGAAGCTTTCGGCGCCGCCAACATCCTGCAAGAAATCCTGACAGTGAAATCCGATGACGTCATGGGACGCGCCAAAGCCTACGAGGCGATGGTCAAAGGACATAACATGCCGCAGGCAGGCATCCCGGAGTCGTTTAACGTGCTGCTGCACGAACTGCACGGGCTGGGGTTGGAGATGACGTTTGAGTAAAAGCCCCTCCAAGCCCCCCCCGAAGAGGAGGATGTGCGATTTGCTATGTGAGAAAACCATCTTCTGTTTATATGGCGAAAAGAATAGGAACGACGGTGCTTGGAGCCGTTTATTTTGCTGCCTCTACTGAAAAAAAGGCTGCGATTGGATACGGGGCATTATTTTACCGGATGTTTATAACCAAACAACCTCAGTTCCCCATTGTTTTTAAACGCAAAGTCGCAAAGAAAGCGCAATGGACGCAAAGATGTAACTCTGTGAAACTCCGTGCTCTCTGTGTTGCGGGTCGTTGTCCGCAATGACGTGTGCTGAAAAAGTAAAGTCCCACTTCTTACGGTTTTACGGTCTTACGGTCTTCTATCAACATCCCATATAACTCCGATGCGCTGATGTTTTCGGCTTGCATCATCTTCGGTACGATGCTTTCGGCGGTCATGCCGGGGACGGTGTTCACCTCAAGGAAATAAATCTCGTCCTGCACGGTAACGATATAGTCGAACCGCACGATTCCTTTGCAACGAAGATGCCGGAAGAGCGTCATCGAGTTTTCTTGTATCCGTTTTGTCAACGTTTCGGAAATGGGAGCGGGGATGATTTCCTGATTTAGCCGACTGTCGTACTTGGCTTCGAGGTCGAAAAACTCTTTCTTGCTGACGATTTCGGCTACGGAGAAAGCTTTGACGGCTCCTTTGACGACGGTGACAGCACACGTCAACTCTCGCCCTTTCACAAAACGCTCGACCATAACCTCGTCGCACACTTCAAACGCCGCCTCTATCGCCACCGGAAAATCCTCCGCCTTCTTCACCTTCGACACGCCTACGCTGGAGCCACTCCGGACAGGTTTTACAAAACACGGCAATCCGATTTTTTTGATGATGTCGTCTTTTTCGATAAACTCGTCCGACGTCAGCAAGACGGAGTCCGACACGTTCAGGTCGTCTATCTTCAAAGCGCGTACCAGCATGTTACAGAAACCTTTGTGGAACGTGAGCGCCGAGACTTCGTGGTTGCACGAGGTATAAGGAATGTTCAACATGTCGAAATAGCCTTGCAACTTTCCGTCTTCGCCGGGCGTGCCGTGGATGGCGTTGAAAACGCAATGAAACGCGATTTTTTCGCCTGCGACGGTAATGGTGAAGTCATTTTTGTCCACGTTGATACGCTCTTTCGGCGTCGGCTTATAATACCACTCCCTCCCGCGAATGACGATGGGATAGACGTTATACTTCTGCTTGTCAAGGGCTTGCGCTACCACCTGTCCGCTTTTTACCGAGATCTCGTACTCGCCGGAATCGCCTCCGAGGACGACTGCTATGTTTTTCTTTGACATGATGAAACTGGGCTTTTTCGATGTTAAAATAGAATGCAAAGATACGGCTTTTTGAATAACTGAATATCGGCTTGTCCGATTTTTTCCTTAACTTTGTACCCATAAAAGTTTATTGATGATTACTTGTATGGCTATTTTTTTTTTATTCATAATATTCAAATACATATCTTAATATTCTTGTTCCGTCTTCCAGTATGTCATATTGCCTAAGCGGATAGTTATCTTTATCGTAATCATAGTCATATTCATATTTTGATTTTATGAAATTGTTCTTCGATGGATTATATGCTATTACTCTATCGTTAAAAGTTTGAATAAGCATATTTGGAAATTCATTATATGGATTATGTTTATTATCAAATGCTAAATGGCCAAAAATACCATGTTCGGGACCAACCTCAGGTATTGCATATACACTGGTAATATTATATTCATCCCATGCTATATTCCAAGTATAATCAAGCCTATTATTATCATTCAGAACGTAAAAACGCTTTATTTCCACATACCTGTGTAATTCATCGTAAAGATAGGTATATTGGTGTAAACGTGAGGGGGGAGAATCACCGGAAGATCCGAGAGTATAATAGTCCATTCCATTCAATTCTTTATCATTTTTCCAATCACATAAAAGATGAAAATGTCCATAAAATGGGTCATAGCCATCTATACGAGAAACACGTCCGATTGAATCATAATGAAAATCAAAAGAATGTATAGACCCGAAATTGTATTCAAACGTTTTCAACCTATTCAACGAATCCCAAGTGCAGCGTTCTACTTCATACAAAGTTGAGTCTTTTCCGACTAATGAAACCTTAGCCAAATATTTTTTTACCGGTTCGGGTTGGTCGGGTGGGGCGCTTGACGAGGTATCTTTTTTACACCCGGCAACCAAAAACAAGCCGGTCAGCATCAAACACAGCACCGCCACCGTACCTCTTTTCACAAGGCTTAGTGTTGCTGAAAAAAGATTTTCTTTAAATTTTTCCATGATAATACCATTTTTAATGATTTGTGGCAAAGGTAATCATTTTTTTAATGCAAACCTCTGAAAATTCTGAGGAAATTTTCAGAGGAAAGATGCAAATATGTTTCTTGCTTTTAAAAGCGCTCCTTATGGATTACTTTTTTTGCGAGCGTCTGTCACCGCCCTGGCGGTTTCTGTCGCCGCCGCCTTGGCGGTTTCTGTCTCTATCGCCGCGCGGACGGTCGTCGTTGCGGGGGGGTCTGTCGCCTCTGTCGCGGTCTCTGTCGCCGCGTGGGCGGTCGTCGCGTCTGCGTCTGTCGCCTCTTTCGCCCATGGGCTTGTTGTACTTCTGTCCGCCGGAGTAACTACCGCTGCCTGCGCCGGCGAAAGGGACGATTTCGCGTTTTTCGTAAACTTCGCCTTTGAAGATCCATGTCTTGATACCGATGCGTCCGTAGGAGGTGTGTGCTTCGGCGGTGGCGTAGTCTATGTCGGCGCGGAGGGTGTGTAGTGGGATGCGTCCTTCTTTATATTGTTCGGTGCGTGCCATTTCGGCTCCGCCGAGGCGTCCGGAGACCATGATTTTGATGCCTTCGCCTCCGCTGCGCATGGTGGCGGCGATGGCGGTCTTCACGGCGCGACGGAAACCGATACGTCCTTCTATCTGTTTCGCTACCGAGGCAGCGACTAAGACGGCTTCCAAATCGGGGCGTTTCACCTCGTTGATGTTGATCTGTACTTCTTTTTCGCTCTTTTTGTTGGCGATGACTGCTTTTAACTCTTCTTTGAGTTTGTCCACTTCCTGTCCGCCTTTGCCGATGATCAGTCCCGGACGGGCGGAGTGAATGGTTACCGTAATCAGTTTCAGATTGCGTTCTATCACAATCTTCGAGATGCCTGATTTTGCTAAACGGGCATTGATGTATTTTCTGATTTTATCGTCTTCGACTAATTTTTCGTCGAACTTCTTGCCTCCGTACCAGTTGGAGTCCCAGCCACGAATGATGCCTAATCTAAGACCTATCGGATTTGTTTTCTGTCCCATGTATATCTTTTTTCGCTATTTTATATTACTTTCATCAACTTTTTCGTCCACCTTATTTCCAAGAATAAGTGTTACGTGGTTAGAGCGTTTGAGGATGCGGTGTCCCATGCCTCTTGGTGCGGGTCGCATTCTTTTGAGTGTTCTGCCGCTGTCCACCATGATCTCTTTAATGTAGAGGGTAACGCTGTCCATTCTGACGCCTTCGTTTTTCTGTTGCCAGTTGGAGATGGCTGAGAGGAGGAGTTTTCGGACGCGTATGGATGCTTCTTGCGGTGCATGTTTTAAGATATACAACGCTTTTTCTGCTTCCATGCCGCGGACCATACCGGCGACGAGTCGCATTTTTCTCGGCGAGGTCGGACAGTTGTTCAACTTGGCAAAGTACTGTGTCTTGTTTGCCTCTTTACGGGCTTCTGCTGTATGACGTTTTCTTGATCCCATCGCTTTTACTTTTTACCTTTGTCTTTCTTACTACCTGCGTGACCACGGAACGTTCTGGTGGGTGCGAACTCACCAAGTTTGTGGCCTACCATGTTTTCGGTTACGTAAACCGGAATGAACTTGTTGCCGTTGTGTACGGCTATGGTTTGTCCTACAAAGTCGGGGGAGATCATCGAGGCGCGCGACCATGTTTTGATGGCAGTCTTTTTGTTCGACTCTGCGTTTGCCAAGACTCTCTTTTCCAACTTGTAATGGATGAACGGTCCTTTTTTTAATGAACGACTCATAACTTCGATATTTTCCTTAATTATTTCTTACGTCTTTCTATGATATACTTGCCGGAGGCTTTTTTCTTGTCGCGTGTGCGATATCCTTTGGCGGGGATTCCTTTGCGTGAACGTGGGTGTCCTCCCGTAGCGCGTCCTTCGCCGCCGCCCATGGGGTGGTCAACGGGGTTCATCACTACGCCGCGTACGCGCGGACGGCGTCCGAGCCAGCGGCTTCTGCCGGCTTTGCCGGATACTTCAAGGCTGTGCTCGCCGTTGGAAACGATGCCGACGGTGGCTTTGCAGGCTTGCAGTATCATGCGCGTCTCGCCCGACGGCAGTTTGAGGATGGCGTATTTTCCGTCTCTCGACATGAGTTGGGCGTAGGAGCCAGCGCTGCGTGCCATCTTGGCGCCTTGTCCGGGGCGTAACTCTATATTATGTATAATGGTGCCGAACGGTATCTCGCTTAAATATAAGGTGTTGCCCAATTCCGGTGGGACGCCTTTGCCGGTGGCGATCTCCTGTCCGACTTTCAGCCCTTGCGGTGCCACGATGTAGCGTTTTTCGCCGTCGGCATAGACCAATAAGGCGATGCGCGCTGTGCGGTTCGGATCGTATTCGATGCTCTTCACGATGGCGGGAACGCCTTCTTTGTCGCGCTTGAAGTCTATGATGCGGTATTGCTGTTTATGCCCGCCGCCCATGTAGCGCATGGTCATCTTTCCTTGATTGTTCCTACCGCCGCTCTTCTTCGCCGGCGCCAAAAGGCTCTTCTCCGGCGTTGCGGTGGTGATATCGTCGAAAGCGCTTATTACTTTGAAACGCTGACTTGATGTTGTCGGTTTGAATTTCTTTAAAGCCATCTCTTCTTAACTAAATGTTGCTATAAAAATCAATTACTTCCCCTTTGGCTAATGTGATAACAGCCTTTTTCACGGCGTTAGTTCTACCGGAGATGTAGCCTCCTTTGGTATAACGCGATTTGCTCTTTCCGGCGTAGTTCATGGTGTTGACGTCGTCCACTTTCACTCCGTAAAGATCTTTTACAGCCTGTTTGATCTGTATCTTGTTAGCCTTTTTGTCAACTATGAATGCGACGCGATTGCTGAATTTCTCAGTAACCGTGGTCATCTTCTCTGTTACTACCGGTCTTAAAATAACGTTCATCGTTGATTCTATTTATATATCTTCTGTTTAACTATCCCTTTTTTGGGGGGTGCAAAGGTACAACTTTTTTTAATACAAAAAACCTTTTTTGATTTTTTTTTGAAAAAATCTTCAAAAGGGGCGAAACCTATATGTTGTTACTTTCTCAGGCTCCTTACACCAAGTTCTGATTGTCAGAACTTTATCTTTAAAATCATGTACTTTTCACGCTCTCAAAAAAAGCGGGTGCAAAGGTACTGCTTTTTTTGAAACAAACAAAATTTTTTGAAAAAAATATCTCATATCGCATATCTCACATCGCATATCGCATATCGCATATCGCATATCGCATATCGCAAAAAAAGTGTACCTTTGCAGCGGTTTTTTGTCAGAAAAAGTGTGGTCATCATCGAAAATAAAGTCAGAAAAAGTGTTGTAATCATCAAAAACAAAGTCAGAAAAAATGTATAGGAATAAGGTTAAAAAATTGATAAAGTGGAAGTTAAATAAAAACAAAAAACCACTTATTTTTCTGGGGGCAAGACAGGTAGGGAAAACCTGGCTTGTTCAGGAGTTCGGAAAAACGGAATATAGGCAGATGGTGTATGTGAACTTTGAAGACAAAGAAGCGCCAAAAGATCTTTTTGTGGAGGATTTCAACATTGACAGAATCATAACGCTGCTGAATGCCTTTTCCTCTCTGAAAATCACTGCCGAAGACACGTTGATTGTTTTCGATGAAATTCAGGCTGCTCCGCAAGGCATCACCGCGCTGAAATATTTTTACGAAAAAGCGCCTCAGTATCAAATCATTGCAGCGGGTTCTCTTTTGGGCATCAGCATGCACCCCAATGAATCATTTCCGGTTGGGAAGGTAGAGTTTTTAACGCTGTATCCGCTCAGTTTTGTTGAATTTTTGCTTGCGATGGGCGAAAGCGGTTTGGTGGAATTGATAGAAAAACGCGATTGGGAATTGGTTAATTCGTTCAATTCCAAACTGATAAACCATCTTCGGTATTATTTTTATGTAGGCGGGATGCCCGAGGCAGTACTCCATTTTTCACAAAACAGAGACTGGCAACAGGTACGCAAAATACAAAAAGATATCCTTGATTCTTATAAAAATGACTTTTCGAAACATGCTCCCAAAGAGATTTTGCCGCGTATAAACATGGTTTGGGAAACGGTTCCCACGCAGTTGGCAAAGGAAAATAAAAAATTCATCTATGGCACAATCAAAGAAGGCGCCCGGGCAAAGGACTTTGAATTAGCCATTCAGTGGCTTGTGGATTCGGGACTGTTACACAAAGTTTACAGCGTCTCAAAACCCGCCCTGCCGCTCATCGCCTATCAGGAAATATCGGCGTTCAAATTGTATCACAACGACACAGGCTTGCTCGGCGCCATGTCCAAACTCAATGCAAAAACCCTGATTGACGGCAATGCCGTCTTTACCGAATTTAAAGGAGCGCTCACCGAACAGTTTGTCTTTCAACAATTAAAGTTACAAGAAGATCTGTCAATCCACTATTTCCCGTTCGACAACAGCAAGTTCGAGGTGGACTTCGTAATTCAAAATGCAGAGGACGAAGTCATACCCGTCGAAGTGAAAGCCGGTGAAAATTTACGCGCCAGAAGTTTTAAACTTTTCTGCGAAAAATTTCGACCAAAAACCGCTGTAAGAACATCACTATCAGACTACAGACAAGAAAGTTGGATGACCAATGTGCCACTGTATGTTGTGGGGGGGTACTTTTAGGAATGCGGGGGCGTTTCCAACGCTTTCGTCGGAGACGAAAAAACATTGCCTCCTCGTTGGAAACGAGGAGGAGCAGGAGCGATGTGATGCCTCAATCCACATTATCATGCAAATAGGGATTTTGGTGGTACACCACCTTTCCGTCTTCGCTGGGGAAGAGTTGGTATTTGGAGACGTGTGATTCGGATGAGTGGTCGGCGGGTTCAAACTGCACGTTTCGGCGGCGGAATGCCGGTTCTTCGATGTCGTTCGACAGTTCTTGTGTCTTGGCACGGACGGAGAAGTTGCGGAATTGGTCTTTTCTGCTTTTGTCCAAGTCGTTGATTGGGGAGTAGTCTTGCTGGGGATAGACGGAGGTTTCCGGCGCTTGCCGCGTTGCCACCGGCGACGTTTCGGGTTGGTAATTAGTGGCGAAGATGGGTTTTTCGGAGACGTAGGTGTTTTCATCTTCCTCGTCGTAATCCTCAACGACGATGATCTTCATTGGCTCTTGAGAGACCGGAAGATCGTAAGAGCGTAAGAGCGTAAGATTTCCTTCCTCTTTAACCTCTTTTTCTGAGGAGACTGGAAGATCGTAAGACCGTAAGAGTGTAAGATTTTCTTCCTCTTTACTCATTTCCTCGCCGCAGTCTTCTCTCCCCCTTTGGGGGAGTTGGAGGGGGCTTTCCTTTACCACCAAGTGCATTTCCGTGCTTTCTTCCGTCATCTTCTTCTCTTCGGGGAGGATCATCGCTTCAGGGATGGGGGAGGCAGAGGAGGGGGCGGCTTCGTTGAGCGGCATGACGACTTTTTCTTGTTGGATTGGTTCTTTTTGTTGGGTATAGTCGGGGATTTGGGTGACGGGTTCTACCTTTTCGCCGGGTGTTTTGAAACCGGTGGCGATGATGGAGACGGCGATGTGTTCGCCCAGACGTTCGTCGTGTCCGTGTCCGAGTATCAGGTCGGCGTTATTGCCGGTGCGTTCGTGTACCAATTCGGTGATTTCGCCCATTTCGTCCATGCTGACTTCGTTGCTGCCGTAGGTGATGTAGAGCAGGAGGTTTTTCGAGCCGCGGATGTCAATATTGTTGAGCAGCGGGGAGTTGAGCGCCTCTTCGACTACTTGGGTGGCGCGGTCTTCTCCTTTGGCGACGCCCATGCCCATGATGGCGGTGCCGCTGTTGCGCATCACGGTTTTCACATCTTCGAGGTCAACATTTACATATCCTCTTACGGTGATGATTTCGGCGATGCCTTTGGCGGCGTTAGCCAGCACGTCGTCGGCTCTTTGGAACGCTTCGGTCAGTTTCAGGTCGCCGTACTGTTCGCGCAGTCGGTCGTTGCTGATGACTAACAGCACATCCACATACTTTTTCATCTCCTTGATGCCTTGGCGGGCTTGTTCCTGACGGCGTTTTCCTTCTATGGCAAATGGTTCGGTTACTATTCCGACCGTCAGGATGTCTAAACTCCGTGCGATGGCGGCGATGACGGGCGCTGCTCCGGTGCCTGTTCCGCCACCCATGCCGGCGGTGATAAAGACCATCTCGGTGTTTTTCTTCAGGAGGGAGCGAATCTCGTCGGCGTTCTCTTCCGCCAACTGACGTCCTTTTTCGGGATTGTTGCCGGCGCCCGTTCCCAATTTTCCAAAACGGATAACATTCGGAACAGGGCTGGCTTCCAGTACTTGACGGTCGGTATTGCAGTTGATAAAATCAACGCCGATGATGCCTAACCTGTACATGTGATCCACGGCGTTGTTCCCGCCGCCGCCAACGCCGATTACCTTGATGATGGACGACTGTCCTTTGGGCAAATCGAACGCCAAAATATCACTCTTACCCTCTTGGGGTAATTCAATCGTCGAAATATCGTTACCTTCTTGGGGTAATTCCATCGTTAAAATATCATTATCTTCTATCTTCAACATAGCATATATTTTTAAAGGTGTAAAAGTACTATCTAATTGTTTATGAAATGAATAGTGTTTTTATATTTTTTCAACATCGAATTGTTAATTACTGTGTATCAATTTATTTGGTCTCGTCGTCGAAAAAACCGTTGATGATGCTTTCAAAAAAAGAACGTCTTTTTTTCTTTTTCGGCTTCAATTCTTCCTGTTCTTCTGCTTCGGACTGCTCTATATCTATTTGATTATCAATAATATTCGGGTTTTTCTCATTCTTTTTCATCTCTTTATCCAATTCTGCAAAACCTTCGACTATCAATCCGATGCCGGTCGAAAAAATGGGGTTGGAGATGACTTTCACATTCTGATTGTTGGAGAGATGTTCATTCGGGTAGCCGATACGGACATCCATTCCGGTTACATATTGGGTGAGTTGGACGACATGTTTCAACAGCGAACCGCCTCCCGTTAGCACAATTCCGCCTCCCAATTTATGCGCATATCCCGACATTTTTATTTCGGTTTTCACATATTCCATAATCTCCTCCATGCGGGCTTGGATGATGTGCGCCAAATTTTTGACGGAGATCTCTTTGGGGGCTCTTCCCTGCAATCCTGCGATGGATACATATTCGTTGCTTTTGTTCTCGTCGGCGAAGGCGGAACCGAATTTTATTTTCAGTTCTTCGGCTTGTCTTTTGAGGATGCTGCACCCCTCTTTGACATCGTTGGTAACGATGTCGCCGCCCAACGGAATCACCTTTGTATGGCGTATGATGCCGTTGTAGAAGATGGCGAGGTCGGTTGTTCCGCCGCCGATATCGACTAAGGCGACGCCCATCTCTTTTTCGTCGGCGCTGAGCACCGCCGACGCCGACGCTATCGGTTCTAAAATCAAATCGAGGGTTTCCAATCCCGCCTGTGTAACGCAGGTGCAGATATTTCTTGCCGCAGCGGTCTGCCCGATGATGACGTGATACGACGCCTGTATGCTGTTACCAATCATGCCAACAGGGTCGGTGATGCCGCTCTCCCCGTCAATGGTATATTCCTGCGGGATGATGTCAATGATCTCCTCGCCGGGCTTGAGACCGATGTTGTAAATGTTGTCGCACATATCTTGCAGTTCCTGCTCGGTGATGACCTCTTCGCCGCCTTTGGTGCGAATCAGGTGCCCGGGCTGTTGCCTGCTGCATATATGCTGTCCTGCAATACCAACGTAAACGTATTTTATCTCTACGCCGGACTCTTCTTTTGCCTGCTGAACCGCATCCTTGATGGATTTAATCGTGTTCTCGATGTTACAGACAATTCCTCGGATGACACCACCCGATTCGGCTCTTCCGTGTCCTAAAACTTCTATTTTTCCGTATTCATTGCGTCGTCCGACGATCGCGGCTATCTTCGTAGTGCCTATATCGAGGCTTACTACACAAACATTTGGTTGTTCCATAATCTAATATATTTTTATTTTTTACAAATTATCTGGTTTTTATATCTTATATCTATACTTTTATACGATCTCCATGCTTCTTCGCTCATTCCTTTTTGGTAAAATATCTTCAGGCGTTCCAAACGCTTTCCGGGGTCTTCGGGCGTTCCCAAAATGACGAAATGATTTCCTACAACAGGGATAAGCAGATAATGGTTTTTGTTTTCGACGTAAATCTGACCTATTTGGTTTCTTAAAAAAGTATCGCTGCTGATATATTTTACGCAGTTTAAAAGGGCGTCCCATTCGTGTTTCAGCGTATCGGAAAGTGCCTGTTCGAGGGTCATGTCAATATTTCCGTTTACGATGAGGACGTCGGCGGGATTTCCCGGGCGCACAGGCATGGCGTGCGCCGTTTCGTCCAAATAAAACGATTCGCCGAACCTGTTGATAATGCGCACAATGGGCGTGCGCTGCGTTACCGAAACCTGCAACGTCCCCGGCAAATTGCCGAACATGGCGACATCCGAGATATAGGGTTGTTTTTTCAAAATGGTTTCTAAGGCGTACATGTCAATTTCGCTGTAAGGCTTGCCGATGATGCTGTCGTGCTTCAATATAACTTTTTCAATGTCAGTGGGATAGAGCATGGTGTCGGCACCATGAGCCATTTCGACGCGGATGGCGTATCTTTCACAAACCATCTTGTCGCGAGCAGCGCCAGCACGCCCAACCACGACGATGACGCCGGTAAAAACCAGCATCCAAAAGATAAAAAGAACGATTTTCTTTACTTTCATATTTCTAAAACTTTAAATCATGGCGCGCAACGCTTCTTCGACAGGCGCGACCAAACGGTCAATATCGCCCGCTCCAAGCATCACAACCACTTGAGGTTCAACATTTATTATTTCGTTAATCAAATTCTGCTTGTTTACTAACTTTCCGTTTTTCTTTGTCATCTTCGACAAAATCATCTTGCTGCTCACGCCTTCTACCGGCAACTCGCGGGCGGGATAGATGTCCAACAGCAACAGTTCGTCCGCCATGGCGAGCGTCTCGGCGAAGCCGTCGGCAAAGTCACGGGTGCGGCTGTAGAGATGCGGCTGAAAGACCGCCGTAATCTTCTTGTCGGGATACAAATCGCGCACCGACCGCAACGACATGCGGATTTCCTCCGGATGATGGGCGTAGTCGTCAATCAAAACCATCTTCTCGTGACGAATCCTGAACTGAAACCGCCGCTGCACGCCCGCAAAACTTTGAAGCGCCGCCGTAACAGTCGTAGTATCAACGCCATACCGCAGCGCAATAGCCGCCGCCGTTACCGCATTGCCGATGTTGACGAAGCCGCCGCCGCCAAAAACGACATCGCCGATTGTCCCTTGCGGCGTGTGTAAATCGAAATGGTAGTAACCGCCGACAATATGGATGTTGTCGGCGTAATAGTGCGCCTGTTTGTCTTCGATGGAAACGGTAATGACCTCAATATCAACCTCAAGATGTTGTTCCAAACCTTTCTTCACGACCAAAAAGCCGTTTTTATCTATCTGATTGGCAAAGAGATTATAAGTCTCTATCAGCGCCTCCTGCGTCCCGTAAATGTCTAAGTGGTCGGAATCCATGGCGTTGATGGCGGCGACGGTTGGCTTAAACTGAAGCAGGGAACGGTCGTACTCGTCGGCTTCGAGGATATAGACCTCCCCCTGTGTAACTCCGTGTACTCTGTGTCTCTGTGCTGAATCAGTAACTCGTTTGTGAAAGAAATTGGATTCATAATTATTCATAATCCCTCCGACAAAAGCCGTGCATCCGAACTTGCTCTGATAGAAGATGTGCGCCAGGATGGCGGCAGTGGTGGTCTTCCCGTGCGTTCCGGCGATGGCGATGGTCTCGTGCGGTGCGACGATTTCTCCTAATACGACCGCGCGCTTTTTCATGGGGACGCCGCGTTGCGCCAGCATCTTGAAAAGTCCGAGGTCGGTGGGAACGGCGGGGGTGTAGATGGCTAAGTCAATGTGAGCCGGCAGTTTTGTTGAGTCATCATCGTAAAAAACATTTATCCCCTCCCGCATCAACTGTTCGGTCAAAGGCGACGGCGTGAGGTCGTAGCCCGACACACTCTTCCCCAGCGACTTGAAATAACGCGCCAAGGCGCTCATGCCGATGCCGCCGATGCCGAGGAGGAAGATAGCCCCCCCAAGCCCCCCCGAAGGGGGGGATGTGCGATGTGCGATGTGCGATGTGCGATGTGCGGTTTTATGATTCATAATTTTTGTTTGAAGAGAGATTTATTTGATTTTAATTGATTATTTGACGAGGGGAGGAGGATTGACAAAGGTGTTGACCCCTCCTTGATATATGGGAAAAGATGATATTGTGCAATTTTTGTATTTATGTACTGTTGTGATAAAAATGCCATTTTTCTTCCAATTGCGTATAATTGATCTTTGCTCCACTCTTTTTCTCTTATTTTTATAATTTCTTCAAAGGTTCTTTCTTCTAACTTTTTGAGAGCTTCCTTTATATTGTTATCTGATATTGGGTATAACTTAGTTTTTTTATCAATTACTGCACAAATAATATCTTCTCTGTCATCATAAATGGGTAAAGACGTCAAATTAAAAAGTTCTTTTATTTCCTCCAAATCTAAAAGCAAATATCCAATCTTGCCGATTTTTTCTCCTTTGGTAAGCATTTTTGGTTCAATAATTATTAAATAACCATCAGATTTTAATGATCTCATTACGGTATTAAGATTTTTTTCCCAATCTATCACAGATATTTCATGAAGAACATTACAAAGAAGAATAAAATCAAAACTGTTTTGTGGTAATTCGGTGTATGTGGAATAAATATTAGTTACACCTAATTCTTTTAATGTAGCCTGACAATTGCCATCTGGTTCTAATGCACAATAATTTATGCTATTAATAAATTTGGAATCAGATTTTAATTGTTTATATACTCTGCCTTTTCCCGCGCCAAAATCTAAAAGAATATTAGAATTTTTATTTGCTTTTTCTTTAACTGCTTTTTTGAAAGATTCTATTTGAGGGTCATTTTGCTTGGAATCTGCCATTATGTCGGGATCAGAAAAACATTGTGTTATAAAATTTACAAAAGACCAAGTAGAAATAGAGGAAAGGAAATCGGTTAATTTATTTACTCTTTGCTCTATTCCCATTAATTCTGACAAAGATTTTCCCGGAGTTTCTTGACTTGGATGTGTTATAACTCCATTTTGAACCATAAATATCTCATCGTAATTCAACATAGAAAGAATATTTATGGAATGCGTGGCAATAATGAGTTGTCCTTTATCTTTTATTACATTTCTAAGCCCCTCAATTAAATCAATTTCAGAATCAGGGTGTAAATGTAATTCGGGTTCATCAATCAAAATAATACTTTCTCTAATATTTAAATTTGGATTTTGGTCTAGAAGAAAGAATAGTAGTGCATAAGAAAAAAGCATTTTCTCTCCTTCCGAAAACTCTACATAATTAAAATCTCTACCATCTAATGTCCACTGTGTGGAATAAACAGGAGCATAATATCCTTCGCTTGTCGTTGTATATTTTATCGTCTTACGCGCCCAAGTTAAATCTTTTTTTAATAAATCGAATACGAATTTTTTCAGAGATTTATATCTCCTATAAGACTTTCTTTTTTCTAACTTCTTTTCGTTCTTATTGCATTCATCTTCGTCAAAAGCCAATTGATATGTTAAATCTTTTAAATATTTGAGCGCATTTTCACGAATTAACCCCAACTCATCATAGTCGAAATTTTCTGCCGTTTTTTCCATTAATGTTTCAAATGTAATTTTTTGTTCTTTTGAAGCCTCCGCTTGTAATTGTCGAATATCACTGTCTTTTATTCGTTTTAAATACTTGGACCTTAGTGTCAAAATATTTTCAGCAGGCAATTCTTTAGAATTAGCAGATTCAACTTGAGACAAGGTATTTTTTACAATCCTCCGTTCATATTTATGTTCTGGTCCTTCTAATTGTTTAATTCTAGCTTGTAAAAATTCAACTCCTGGATTCTGTATTAATGTAGATAGATTTTGTGCACAAGAAATGGTTCCATTAATAATATCTTGAGCCGTAACATCATAAAACAAATTATCTTCTATTAAATCAAGTATTCTTGTTTTTCCAGAGCCATTTTTACCAACAAATGCAACAACATCAGAAAGTCGTTGAATGTCTATTTCTTCGATACCCTTTGCTTGGGTTATTTCCTTTTGTATTCTAATTCTTGTGAATTTCATAACATTGGTATTTATTCATTTTCAATACTAATAACCTTTTTTGCATTCAGCGGACTAACTACTTTTTTTCCCGTTTCTGCTTCGAGTTGCAGGCGGGCGTCGCGGGCGATGTTGCCGCCACGTCGGGCAATATTTGCATGTTCGTCCATCGTTTCGGGATTGGACACTTCGGATATTTCTTTGGTCGAAAGTTCGGCGAGCATATTGATTACTAACTCTTTATTTGTCATGTTGTCGCGAAGACTTTCTTTTTTCAAGCCTTTAAACTGTTTGTATTCTTTCGCCGTCTTGCCCGACCATGTTTTGTAGATAATGTCGGTGAGCGAGGCAAACTGTACGCCTTCCTGTAAGCCGTGCCTTTTCCATTCGTCAGTCAGTTCCTTTCGCACTTCGATGCTCTTCAAACGTTGGTTGATCCAGTTGTCGGAGTAGCCGAGCCGTTTGTAGTCCGACATTGCTTGTTCAATGGACAGTTCGGGGTCTTGCAACTGGTCTAAACGTTCTTTGGCGACGTGCGCTAGCCATTGTTTGAAAGGCTCGGCTTTGGGCGAGGGGATGGATTGAATCAGGCGGAAAAGTTGCTCGGTAGAGGCTACGTCGGTAAGGCGCATTTTGCCGTCTTGAGCGAGTAATTTCAAAGTACTACAAATTGTAGTACTTTCAACGCCCTCTTGTTTTAATCGTGTTTTTAACACACTCCAATAGCGTTTTGGGTCTAGGCTATCCGTCAATACTCCTACCACATCCACCACTGAAAAATACCATTCTTCCTCAATCTCGTTCCAAATAGTACGGACTTTCTTCTCTTCAAAAATCTTTATGCTCGTTTCCTTTGTCATGATGCTAAATTATATCATATAAATCACAAAAATCAAATAAATCATAGTTCAGACACTTTTTTCGCAATCCTCCCATCCGCATCGTCCACCGCCAGCGCCTTGATATTCTTGGAGAGCGTCGTCATTTCCGGTTCGTTATTGAGCAGGCTGAGGATGGTATCGGTGAGTTCGTCGGACACTTTGGCATCGGGAATCAGGCGCGCCGCTTGTTTCTCAACTAATGCCTGAGCGTTTTTATATTGGTGATTCTCAGCGGCATACGGGAATGGGACAAAGACTGTCGGTTTCCCGATGTGGCACAGTTCGGAGATGGCGATGGCGCCCGCCCGCGACACGATGACGTCGGCGGCGGCGTAGGCTAAATCCATCCTTTTGATGAAACTGACTACTTGGACGTCGTTTCGTTCTTCGTCATTGCGAACGGAGTGAAGCAATCCAGAACCTTGACTTTCACTGGATTGCTTCGCTTCGCTCGCAATGACGGGACTGTTATTGGATTGCATCGCCTCGCCCGCAATGACACTCTGTGTAACTCCGTGTTCTCTGTGTCTCTGTGCTGAAATAGCCCATTCCACATCCAATTTACCCGTCTGCCAAATAACCTGCAATCCCGCCTGACAAAACCGCGTCAATCCTTTTTCAACAGCTTTATTAATGGAACTCGCCCCCAGACTGCCTCCGATGACCAAGAGCGTCTTTTTGTCCGGCGACAGGTTGAAAAAGCGGAGGGCTTCTTCGCGTTTTCCTGCTATGTCAATGACTTCGGGGCGCACCGGGTTGCCGGTGAAGATGATTTTCTCTTTCGGAAAAAAGCGTTCCATCTTGTCGTAAGCCACGCAGATTGCGGACGCTTTCAGCGCCAGCCGTTTGTTGGTAACGCCGGCGTAGGAGTTTTGTTCCTGTATCAGATAGGGGATGCCTCTTTTGGCGGCACACTGCAAGGATGTCCAACTCGCGAATCCGCCCACTCCGACGACAGCGTCGGGGGAAAAGTCGTTGAAGATTTTGCGCGTCTGTCTCATGCTTTTCAGCATTTTGAAGGGCAGCATCATGTTTTTGAGGATGTTTTTCAACGAAAACGAGCGCTGGATTCCCGCAATATCAACACCTTTGATGGGAAAACCCGCTTCCGGAACTTTTTCCATCTCCATCTTTCCCTTAGCGCCGACAAAGAGGATGTCCACTGCGCCATCCAACGCTCTCTGTAAGGCGCGCGCTATGGCGATGGCGGGGAAGATATGTCCTCCCGTTCCTCCTCCGCTGATGATGATTTTTTTCATTTTATACATTATTATATTTTCATTATTACAATAAAACATAAATCGGCAGCATCTTTGAGTGTCGCTTTTTCAGGAAATTGAAATGTTGTTGGCATTTGGATGGCTTGTTTTTCTAACAACAAATCCATTAAATCGAACATGACTTCATGGTAAAAAACGATGACCGTTTCGCTATTGTCATTAAATTTATAGGAGGTTTTGAGTGTTTCGATATCTGTTTTTGCCAAAAATGCAGGCAATAGCCTGTCTATGATGTTGTTGGAAAGTAAACATAAGGCACTATTTTCTTTTTCGTTAATTACAGGAATGGTCAGATGTAAATTTTCATCGAAAAAACCGAAATCCGAAAATTCATCAATGATTTCTTTGTTTGGAACTTCATTTCCTTGTGCTAAAGGGAAAAGCGCCTCAAGATTTTTTCCCCATAATGCGCCCGTTACATTTTCCGAATACGACCAATTCCATTTGAATACTGATTCTCCGCTTGTCCAAGAATTCGTTCCGCCACAGTCAGCAAGCCGTTTAGGCGTTACAAACCAATAATTTCCACTCCAACTTTCTGTACTATCCCATTCATTTGTAACTCCTTCTTTTTCAAATCGTTTCCATATTAACCCGTCCAACACATAAGAGTACAGTATGGAATAGGCATTACGCGACCTGTCCAATTCTGTTAAATGCGCAACCAAATCGAGACATTCTTTCTCAATTTCGGGGTAAATGTCGTTTGCAACAAATTGAGATTGTTCTCTCAAGCGAGTGATTTGTACACTATCCAAAATCGGAACGGCTGTTTTATAAACTCCTCTCGTTTCGCTCAATAGCCGCTGCGTCTCTAAAAGCAATAACTGACTTTTTGTATAAGGAATCTTCAGGGAATCCAACTGTTTTGGTGTAAGTCCGTTTTGCATAACTAATAAAAGTTGCCAATTATTATCAATGCCAACATAAGAGTAGGGATGATAATTTTTAAATGAGCAATAACATAGATCTTCCCAATTGTCCAGATTGTTATAATTCGGCGTTTGTCCTAACAATATGAAAGGCGTTGATAAAAAAAGCAGGTGAATGATAATTTGTTTCATTAATCTAAAAATAAAATTTCTATTTTCCATAATTATACATTATTAAATTGTTGTCTTAAAATTTCTTTTTGTCTTTCGATTTCGGCGCGAAGTTCTTCGTCTGTGGGCAAAAACAACTTATATTTTGTTGCAAAAAGTTGCTCGTTGCCTTTGAGTATGGAATATCGGGCAATGTCCTTGTCGGTTTCCGAGCAAAGCACAATACCGATTGTGGGGTTGTCGCCCTCAATGCGTTTCATCTCGTCAAACATACGGACATACATATCCATCTGCCCAACGTCCTGATGTGTTATTTTGCCCATTTTCAGGTCTATAAGCACAAAACATTTGAGGATGTAATTGTAAAAAACAAGGTCAATAAAATAATCTTCCGCCTCTGTGCGAATGAGTTGCTGCCGTCCGACAAAGGCAAAACCCTTGCCGAGTTCTATCAAAAACTGTTGTAAATTGTTGATAATCGCCTTTTCAATATCTTTTTCCACATAACCGCTGTTTGAGGGCAATCCCAAAAATTCCATAACGGTCGGATTTTTGATAAAAGCGAGTTTATCTTGCTGAAAACCAGTTGTTTTCTCGTGCATTTCCTTAATAACCGGTTCTTTCATCTGCGACAACAGCATTCGCTCGTAATATTGTGTACTGATATTTCGGTCGAGGGTTCGCACTGCCCACATTTGTTCGGCTGCTTCGGTCATATACCATTGCCGAGCAACAGGGTTTTCAATACGCATCAGTCGCTCGTAGTGCGACCAACTTAATAAGGGCAACGGTTGAGGGTTTGCGGACGAAATTTCCAATTGCGCAGACAGCGTCTGCGGAATCTGTTTCAATTCAGGAGACACCGTCTCCTGAATCTCTTTCAATTGGGGCGACACTGTCGCCCCAATTGGTTTGAATTGCGCAGACACTGTCTGCGCAATTTGTAACTCACTGAACATTAAATAAAAACGCTTAAAATTCTCAAGATTTCTTTTAGAAAAACCACTACCAAATTCCTTTGTCAATTCCTCAGAAGCGATTTTTATAACATATTTCCCATACTCGGCACGCTCTGCACCATTTTGTTCCTGCTCAACAATACGTTGTCCCAAAAGCCAATTCGCCTCAACCTGCGCAAAGTTGATGGCAGAATACGCCCTTTGCCTTGCCTGTTGAATAATCTGTTTCAAATTGGCAAGGAAACTGTTATCGTTGTTTTGTTTGGAATGTTGCATATCAAAATTTAATTATTTTCGTTTTCTAACTTTGTTCATCTTAATTATTTTCAGCATAAGTAAATCCTCTCGCCCGACGTTCATCTTGAAGTTTTGACCATGCATCCATACCTTGTTCGCGGAGAACGGCATTGTCATGTTGAAGTATTGGGTATCCTTCAAAATATCTTGTAAAGAGTTCGCACGGGTAACTTTCACACAATGCGCACATCTCCACATCTTTCTCTTTGGCACATGACCTGACCTTACATCCGGGATTCCCGCTTCCGTCTCTACACGAAATGCAGGCGCCTTCAACAGCCATACTTTTCAGAAAAGACCAAAATGTATCTCCATTGGGGATGAACTGTATTATATCTTCAAACCCCGCTTTCTTCATCTCCTCGTACAAAATTTTCGACGCAGGTTCAACTTTTACCTTTACCGCGCAATTTTCGCAGTAAAGACCACAGTAACAACAATATTTTTTATCCATAACATTTATATTAAATCTTAATTATTTTGTTTTTTTCAGTCAATTTCATTCCAAAAAGTTTGCCGTAAGTCAAACATCGCCAAACCCATTCCACTGGTCCAAAACGATAATGTTTGAACCAATATTTGCTGATAAAAATTTGTATAGTGAAAATGACGACTGTTAAAACTAATCCCAAAGCAGAACCTACTTTGCCATAAAGCCCAAAACCATAACTGTAAAAAATTGTTGTACAAACTATTGATTGAAACAGATAATTGCTTAACGGCATTCTGCCCATATATGCCAAAGGTTTGAGTTTCAGCATCCATTTTCTGTTTTGATACAAGAGTACAATGGAGGTCATGAAGAAAAGACAAAGTCCAATATCGCCCAAAAATCCAGATCCTGTGTGAATTACAGTATAAAAAGAATAAAAGTCAGCGCCCATCAGATTCTTGAATATAAATTTTACAACGCTCATTGTAAGCCCAATAACAAGACTCCATATCCAAATTTTTCTTATTGAAGTCAGGTTTGATTCAATGTTTTGAAAAATTTTCTTTTTCCCTGCATAAAGTCCAAGCAAAAAGAGCGGAAATATCACAAATATACCCATAAATATCTGGCTAAAAGAAAAAAGAGTATCAGAGGTGCGTTGAGCCATTATCTCGGCGAAAGTTCCTTGACCATAAGCATGAAAAGAACTTTCTATCATGCTTTCAATATCGGCATAAAATGGTTGCAGGCTATCAGTAATAGCAGCCTCATTAAACATTCTCCCTAAAGCCAATGAACCCATCACAAGAGCCAAAAACAGTATCAAGATACTGAAAAGAGAAATCGCCCATTTGATAAGTGTTTTAGGTTTTCGGTTAAAAAACAGCGGCAAGAGAAAACCAAGTAACGCATAAGTAACAAGTATATCGCCGTACCAAATAAAAAAAGCGTGAGCCAAGCCTATAAGCAACAAGATAAAAAGCCTTCTATAAAAAAGGAGTTTTGGCTTTACGGTTCTTTCCATGGCTCTTTCAAAAAATATAGCGAAACCCAAACCAAAAAGGAAAGAGAACATAGAGTAAAATTTTCCCGAAACCAAAAGGTTAATAAACGAAGAGGTCGTTGTGTCCCAAGCCCCTGTCCACATATCTTTGCCCAAAATCTCGAAGTAGAGAGCAGGACTGCTAAACCAAGCCATATTTGCCATTAATACTCCCAACAAGGCAAATCCTCGTATAACATCAAGAACCTCTATCCTTTCCTGAACCTGCACAGGTTCGGCTTTCGGCAAACTCTTTAAATCCGTATCTTGGGTTTGAATATTCATCATGTCAATTTTTTCTTGCATATCACTCTTTTATTTCTGACACTTCTTCGTCTATTTCCGCAACGTTTTTCTCCGCCGCCATCTTCTCTTCAACATTCATACGACTTTCCGACAGAACCAGCCCAAACGCAAGGCAACACATAATAAACATCGAGCCGCCCCTGCTCACAAACGGCATCGGCTGTCCTGTTATGGGCAACACATCCACAGAGACGCCAATGTTGATAAATGCTTGAAAGACATACATAAACGTGATTCCAAGTACTAAATATGCCGAGAACGGTCGGCTGCTTTTCAGTGCAATTTTGATTCCCCGATATGTCAATACTAAGAATGGGACGATGATGAAAAAAATCCCGAGCAAACTCCCGTATTCTTCCACAATGATGGCAAAGATGTAATCCGATTCAATATTGGGGAGATAAAAGCGGTGTTCGCTTTTTCCCGGCATTTTCCCCAGCGCACCGCCTTCTGCCACCGCCAGCGTTGCCATATAATCTTGCTCATACGGTATTCGGTCTTCAAAGAGAAAATGTACAATACGGCTTTTTCCGGTATCTACACGGGTTTCGCTTTTGGGTTTGTTATCGTCGCTTGCGATTTTTTTCCACACCGTTAATGTCAAAAACACACATGCCACTCCTATAACGCAAATACCCATCATGGTCAATATCTTTTTCATCGGAATACGGGCAAAAAACATCAACAGCACCACCACGGCAAAAAGCAACATGGCGGTTGAGTTGTCTGCTTTTGCAATCAGCGCACAGGTAATGCAAACGGGCGCATAGACCCATTTCAACATCTGTTTAAAGTCGTTTTCAAACTCTTTTATGTTCGCAAAGACGCCGGAAAGGTAAACCACTAGGGCTAATTTGGCAATGTCGGAGGTCTGCACTAAAAACACGCCAAGATCAATCCAGCGTTTGGCATGGTTCTTTTCTGTTCCAAAAAACATGGTGATTATCAGTAATATACATGCTATTACCAAAAACAAAAATCCTGTTTTTTGCAAAAATTTATGCCAGTTCACCAAATGCACCACCCACATCAAAATCAATCCGCTGACCATGATAAACACATGCCGCCACAAGTAGAGGTACTCTTTCGAGACATCGTTAGCCCTCATCGCCATTTTCCCGATACCGCTATAGACCGCCAAAACCGAAAACACACAAAGGATGAGAATCGTAATCCAAATGACGACGTCTCCTTTAAACTTGCTTGCAATATCTTTTTGAGTCATGGCATTATAATTTTTTCACGGCGGCTGCAAATGCGTCGCCAACTGAGAGTTGAAGATTGAAAGTTGAAAGTTGAGGGTTGAGAGTCGAGCGACTTCCCGTCATTGCAAGCGAATCTTCGCATCGCATATCGCACATCGCATATCGCACATCCTCCTTTTGGGGGGCTGCCGGTGAGAACAATACGGCGTCGCCCGGTATTCCTATCGTATAAGCCAACTCTACGGCATGTTCTATGTGATGCGCTGTGTAAACCCGTTCGACATGATTTGCGATTTGCGATTTGCGATTTGCGACATTAGACACAAGACCGTTAGACGCTCTGTGAAACTCCGTGTACTCTGCGTCTCTGTGCTGAATCGGTACCTTGTAATCCGTAGCCCGTAACCCGTCATCGTCCAGCAAAATAACAGCTTTCACCTTTTTCTTCAACAGCGGGATGATTTTCTCAAATGATGGACTTGCGATGTGCGATGTGCGATGTGCGACATTAGACTCAAGAGCGTTAGTCTCAAATCTCATATCGCAAGTCTCATATCGCAAATCTGTTATCCAGATAACCGGTTTCGTCATATTTTCCAGCGAATACCATGTTGCGTTGAGGCTGTCGGCTTTTGTGTCGTTGATGAAATCAATTCCGCCAACCGTTACAACGTGTTCCATACGACCGGAAACATGGATATAGTCCGACATGATCTCTCTGATGTGCTGATGCCGCAGATTGACTAACCGGTTCTGAAACAACAAGATACTGTTGTCCATATCCACGCCGTTCTGTAATGCTAATTTTTCTACTGTATTCATTTTTATTCTCGTTTAAATATATTTTACCTTAATTTTAAAGTTACAATGGTTAAGATGGCTAACCCAATCTGCACAATGACAAAGCGTTGCACTATTTTTTGTTCGGGGACGCCCTTTTTCTGATAATGGTGATGCAGCGGCGCCATCAGGAAGATACGCCGACCTTCGCCATGTTTTTTCCGCGTATATTTGAAGTAATACCTTTGCATGATGACCGACAGGCTTTCTATCAGGAAAACACCACATAACAAGGGGAGTAACAGTTCTTTACGCAGAATAATGGCTAACACGGCGATGATTCCGCCGATGGTCAGACTGCCCGTGTCGCCCATGAAGACCTGCGCCGGATGCGAGTTGTACCACAAAAATCCGACGCACGCTCCCACAAAGGCGGCGACGAAGATGGTAAGTTCTCCGGTATTCGGTATATACATGATATTCAGATAGTTGGCGAAGATGATGTTGCCCGACACCCACGCCAAAATCCCCAAAGTTCCGCCGACGACCGCCGACGTTCCTGTTGCCAAGCCGTCCATGCCGTCTGTCAGGTTCGCGCCGTTGGAGACCGCCGTGATAATCAAAATGACGATGGGGATAAAGAGCAAATACGCCCATTTGTAACAATCCTCGCACGCCCATTCGATAATCCAGCCGTAGTCCAACTCGTTGTTTTTGATGAATGGGATGGTCGTTTTCAGAGATTTCGTGTCTTGCTCTTTTGCGATTTCTATCTCCGCTTTTTGCAGTTCGGCAAGTTGGGCTTCCGTCTCTTGGGGAAAACTTGCTTGCGTGCGCTCCCGAATGACCACTTGATCCGAAAAATAGATGGTACATCCAACCACCAACCCCAGAACAATCTGTCCGACAACCTTGTATTTTCCTGCCAAACCGGCTTTATTCTTCTTAAAAACCTTGATGTAATCATCCATAAAACCGATAAGCCCCAGCCATAACGTGGTGAAAATCATCAACAGGATGTAGATGTTATCCAATTTGTTGAAGAGCAGTACGGGAATCAAAATTCCGGCGATAATGATAAGTCCGCCCATCGTGGGCGTGCCTTTTTTCTTCTCTTCTTCGGGCAATCCTAACTCGCGGATGGTCTCTCCAATCTGTCGTTTTCGCAAAAACTGAATAAGATATTTCCCGAATACGGCGGTGATAATCAACGAAGTGATGACCGCCATAGCGCCTCTGAACGAAAGGTACTGAAACACTCCCGCGCCGGGGAGGTGATAAACCTTGTCTAACCAATCAAATAGGTAATATAACATTTTCTTTTAGATTTGAGATTTTGAGATATGCGATTTGCGATTTGCGATATGCGATGTGCGATGTGTGATTTGCGATTTGCGACATGAGATGTGTGATTTTTCGTCATTGCGAACGGAGTGAAGCAATCCAGAGCGGAGGATGTAGAGCGGAAAATCTCTGTGAAACTCTGTGCCCTCTGTGTCTCTGTGCTGAAAAAGCGACTCGTAACATGCAACTTGTCACTTGTAGCACTGGATTGCTTCGCTACGCTCGCAATGACGGGAATGCGAGGATGGTGGTTTATTTCTACCAACATTCCGTCCCTAACGGGACTTGTTATCGTCGCCGCTCTTGTGGTCATCATTATTCTCCAACTATTATCTGTGTTCATCATTTTCAACTTTCAATTTTCAACTTTCAATTCTTCTATTACCTCGCCCATCGCATATCGCACATCATACAAAAAGCGTTTTTCACCTCTTCCTTATCGTCGAAATGGGTTCTTATGCCGTTAACTTCCTGATACTGTTCGTGTCCTTTGCCTGCGATGAGGATGATGTCGTTTTTTTGTGCCAGCGCGACGGCTGTTTTGATGGCTTCGCGGCGGTTGGTGATGCGCAGTTTTTTACGGTAGTCGGCAGGGTTGACGCCTTTTTCCATTTCGTCTAAGATGGTTTCGGGGTCTTCGGTGCGAGGGTTGTCGGAGGTGAAGATGACGCGGTCGCTCAGTCGGCAGGCTATCTCCGCCATCTTTGGACGTTTTTCCTTGTCGCGGTCGCCGCCGCAGCCGACAACAGTGATTAAGCCCCCCCAAGCCCCCCCAAAGGGGGGGATGTGAGAACACGGATTTGCGATGTTTTCGCTCTGTGTAGATCTGTGTCTCTGTGCTGAATCTCTGTGAAACTCTGTGCCTCTGTGCTGAAAATCATCCGACAAAATATTATTTTCTTTATCGCATATCGCACATCGCATATCGAAACGGATGCTGTTGATGGCGGTCAATACATTTTCCAGCGCATCGGGCGTGTGCGCATAGTCGGTGATGGCGAAGATTCCGTTTTCCGACACGATGGTTTCAAAACGTCCCGCCACCGGATATAAGGCGCTGACAGCCTGCAACACCTCTTGCTTGTCGTGTCCCAAACAGATTGCGCTGCCGTAGATGGCGGCGATGTTGTAGGCGTTGAACTCTCCGGTGAGGTTCGTCCAGATTTCGTCGTCGTTCAGATAGAGCAATGTTTTCCCGAAGTGCGATTCGAGGATATGGCATCGGAAGTCCGCCATGTTTTTCAGTGCGTAGTAATATTTGTGCGCTTTGGTATTTTGGAGCATCACCCCGCCGTTGGTGTCGTCGGCGTTGGTGAGGGCGAAAGCGTCTTTTGGAAGGGCGTCGAAGAAGGCTTTTTTGGCGTCAAGATAGTTTTTGAAAGAGCCGTGATAATCAAGGTGTTCGTGCGTGAGGTTGGTAAAAATCCCGCCGGCGAAGTGCAATCCCGCGATGCGCTGTTGGACGACGGCGTGCGAACTGACCTCCATAAAACAATAACTGCAACCGGCATCCACCATCTCTGCCAGCAAGGCGTTGATGGTTACGGCGTCGGGCGTGGTGTGCGTTGTCGGAAAAGTTGTGTCATTGATTTTATTTTCCACCGTTGAGATGAGTCCTGTTGCGTAGCCCAATTTTCTGTGCAACATATATAATAAGGTAGCGATGGTCGTTTTTCCGTTGGTGCCGGTAACGCCGACCAATTTCAGTTTGCGGGACGGATGGTCGTAGAAGGCGGACGCTATCTCTCCGAGCGCCGCGGCGCTGTCTTCGACTACGATGAAATTAACGTTTTCGGGCTGTATCTCCGGTAATCTTTCGCAAACGACAACAGAAGCGCCATTTTCGATGGCTTTGTCAATAAAACGATGACCATCGGTTTGAGAGCCGGAGGTGGCAACGAAGAGGGCGTCGGGGATGACGTCTCTGGAATCGAAACAAACCTTGCTTACAATGACGCTCTGTGTAACTCTGTGTCCTCTGCGTCTCTGTGCTGAATCAGTAACTTGTAACCCGTAACTTGTAACACTGGATTGCTTCGGACTATCGCCCTCGCAATGACGGGAAAACATCGGAACTCCCAATAGTAAATCACGTAACTGTTTCATCTTCTTATCCTTTAATATCAAGTTCTAAAATTACTTTTTCACCTTTTTTCAGAGGTGCGTTGGCTTCGGGCGACTGTTTTTTCACCCGTCCGTAGCCTTTTATCTCAGTTGCTAATCCGGCTTTGTCCAAGATATAGACGGCGTCGGTGAGGCTCATGCCTTTTACATCGGGTACGGTATTTCCCGTAGAAGCCACGTTTTTCGTCTTTGGGCGTTGAGCGTTACTTTGTATTTGTTTCCACTCCGGCGTCTGGGCAAAATTTGCTTCCGGCATCAGGTCGAAGTCAGTGGCGTAGATTTTGTCGGCGATATTGCGGAAGACGGGCGCTGCTACCGAGCCGCCATAATGGTCGTTTTTTACAGTTTTCTCATTAACGATAATTGTTCCGGGTATCTCTTTAATAACCACGACACAGGCGTATTTGGGGTTGTCGGCGGGGAAATATCCGCAAAAGGAGGCGGTGTAGAGCCCTTTTCCTTTATTTTCTTTGGTAAGGTCTTCGGCGGTTCCGGTTTTTCCTGCGACGCTATACGGCGCTTTGGCAAAAGCATTACGGGCTGTGCCGCGGGTAACTACGCTGTCGAGCATGCCGCGCATATCGCGAAGCGTCTTTTCGGAGCAGATGTGGGCTTTTAGGGTATCCACCTTGACATATTCTGTCTCTTCTTTGGAAGCGATTTTCGTAATAAGGCGCGGTTGTACCATGCAACCGTTATTGGCGATGGCGTTGTAAAAGGTAAGCAGATGCAGAGGCGTTAGTTCTACTTCATAACCCATGGGAATGGAACTGATGCTTTGACCTGACCATTTTCCTTTATCTTTTGGACCTTCCAAAGAAGGTTTCTGATCGCCCAGCACGACGGGAAAGTGCAATGTATCGCCAAATCCCAACTTATACAGCCCGTCAATAAACTGTTGTGGATTGGAAATGTAGTTATCGCGAATGGCTCTGGTCGTTCCCACATTCGACGACTGGGCAAATATTTCCCACAGCGCAGGATTATTTATTTTAAGAGCATGGTCGTCCTCAACGTCTCTTTCGCCTACTTTGGATTTTTTACTCCCGGATTTATAATTTAAAAGTATCTCCGTGTTTGTCGTTACTTTTCCATCTTCTAACGCAACCATCAGGCTGGCGGCTTTAAACGTGGAACCGGGTTCATATTTGTCTAAGGCATGATTTTTGATGTCGCTATAATCGCCATTTCCGATGTGGCTGAGATTCGCCATTGCCAAAATATCGCCCGTTGCCACTTCCATCACGATAACACATCCTTTTTTCGCCTGACTTCGAATGACGGCGTTCAGCAACGCCTCGTTTGCGATATACTGCATGGTCATATTCAGCGTGGTAGTGATGTCCACTCCATCGCGTGGATAGATGTTGTCCGGACTTGCTATGTCGAAAGGAATACCGCCGATATATTTTTTTAACAAACGTCCGGGCGTTCCCGACAACTCTTCATCGTAATAACCGACAAGTCCGGTAAGTTCCCTGTCGTTGTCATTTTGTTTTCGAAGCGTATCGTTGCTCTTTTTAGCCACTCCGAGCGTACGCTTAGCCAGATTTCCGAACGGATATACCACATTATCCAAATTTGGCGCCACCCGACACAGCGCATTATACGGGTTATGCCCTTTCTTTGCGTCATAGAAGATGGGGAATTTCTTGATGCGTTCGTAATCTTTTATGCTTGCCTTATCGCTTATTTTGACAAAGTGTTTTTGTTCGGCTCTTGCTGCTCTGAGTCGTTGTTCCCAACTTGGAGTTGTAGCGCCAAACAATGCCGTCAGCGAATCGCCCAAGGCAGCTACGTTGATGTTAAATACGCTATCGGACATATTTATTATTTTAGTGCCATCGGACAATTGTTCTGTCGGGTACGTATCTATATGAATATTGTAGATTGGCAGCCTTTCCACCAAGATTTCATCATGGCGCGATAAGATAACGCCGCGTTCTACCGGAATATCCATCGGCTTGATTGTCGCCTTGTGTGCTTCCAAACGGGCTCTCAGATCATCTTTATGGAAAATCTGCAAATTGCCAATACGATAGAATATGCCAAGTCCTGCTAAAACAATCAATAGATAAACCACGAAAACCCGAATGGTCAATGAGCCTTCTCCTTGTTTATTTTCCGTTTTTAACGATTTTTTATTCATGATCACCTCTTTCTTTTTTGTCTATGACTATTTTCTGCGTGGCGTTATGAGCCATCTTGATAGAGTCCGCTGCTAACTTTTTCACCAACTGCGCCGGTTGGGATTTCCTGACATAATCGGCTTTCGCCTTTTTCAACGCCTCCTTCTCTATTTCGAGTTTTTTTTGGGTATCCGCAATTTCCATCTGGATGCTTCTGGCACGGTAAGTATTTGTAATCCAAACTAATGCGATGCCGGCGAACAACAGTAGAAAAGGATATAAACGGCGCACCTTCTCATCTATAAAGATCTCCCCCGATAAGATGCGTCGTGGCAATTTTTTCAAAAAATTAAAAAACTTTTTCATCTCTATTCTCTATTTAATTACTTACTTTTTCTCAGCAATACGCAATTTGGCGCTTCTGGCACGGCTGTTTGCCTCCATCTCCTCTTCGGATGCTGTTATGGGCTTGCGGACAACCAACTTGAACGGCGTTAGCGGATTTCCGTAAAAATCTTTCTCCACCACGCCTTCAAAATTCCCCGACCGCATGAAATTTTTGACCAAACGGTCTTCCAACGAGTGATACGACAGCACGACCAAACGTCCCTCCGGTTTCAACAATCCAACTGTCTGACTCAGCATCTCCTTCAAAACATCCAACTCCCTGTTCACCTCAATACGCAGAGATTGAAAGAGTTGCGCAGCAAATTTATTTTCCCGCGTCCGCGGTGCATATAATGTGATGGTATCCATCAACTCTGCTGTCGTCGTTATCGGCTGTTCGGAACGCCGCCGGATGATGGCGTCAGCCACCTTCGAGGCATTGTCAATCTCGCCGTATTCCCGGAATATGCGCACCAATGCGCTCTTTTCGTACGTGTTGACGACGGCGGCGGCGGTGCGCTCGCCTTTTTGACTCATTCGCATATCCAACGTCCCGTCGAAACGTGTCGAAAATCCCTTTTCAGCCATATCTAACTGGTGCGACGAGACGCCCAAGTCCGCCAAGATGCCGTCAACCTGCGTATAGCCGTGCAGGCGGCAGAAGTTGGTGATGTAGGCGAAGTTTTGAGGAATCAGCGTCAGGCGGGGGTCGTCAATTTTGTTGTTTAAAGCGTCTTCGTCCTGGTCGAAGGCTATCAGTTTGCCGTTTTCGTCTAAACGTTGCAGTATCGCACGGGAATGCCCGCCTCCGCCGTAGGTAACGTCCACATAGACGCCGCCGGGCTTAACGGATAAGCCCTCCATAGATTCGTGCAGCATGACCGGATTATGATACATCGCGCTTTAACTTTTTTTATGTTTATATATGAGTCCAAAATTTCAAGAATAAGTTATTTCGCTGTAACTTGACGGAATCTCTGCGTTCGGGATTTTTACGTTCTCCATCACATCTTCGGCAAGTTCTCCAAAGCCGAGATTGGTCTCCGCAACCGTATTTTCATACGCCGTCTTGTCCCAAATCTCGATGATGTTCCCGGCAGAAGCCATGGTTACATCCTTCGAAATTCCACTATACGCTAACAGGTCTTTTGCCAATAATATCCTGCCGGTCGCATCCATATCCACTTCCTTGATGCCGGCAAAAAAAGCACGGGTGAAATCTTTGTTTTTCTTCTTAAACGGACTGAGTTGTTCTACCATCATCCGCTGCTTGTTCCACTCTTGTCTCACGTAAAGTTCCAAACACGGCGAAAAAACACTCCGCTTCACCACAAATCCTCCATCGGAAAAAGGCAACAACTGACGCTTCAAAGGCGCCGGAACTATTACCCTGCCTTTGCTGTCAACCGTACACTCGTATGATCCAATGAAACCTGCCATGACAAAAAAATTTTGGCGACAAAGATACACATTATTTTGCACAATTGAACACACTTCACCACTTTTTTGCACCAAAAAAGTGATTTTTTTTGCGAATTGTTTTTTTATGTTTGTAAATCGTTGGACTTTAATGGATTGCCGGTGTGATAAAAATTTAATTTTTAGACAATTTTTATTTTCTCATTAAAAAAAACCGCCAAGGTTTTGGGGTCCTTGACGGTTCGGAAAATTTAAAAAAATGAAAAAAAATTCTAAAATTATGGGTTCACCCACTTTTCGGTTTCTTGGTAGATGGTATTATGAGCGCCGAAGTTGACGCGGATGATATTGAAGTCGTGGGTGTTGATGCCTTTATCGCCGGTTACGTCATATATTACATTATAGATGGCGCTTCCGTACATGCTCTCTTTGGAACGGATGGCGGAGTAGTCTTTTTCGTCAATTTTCATGTCGCCGTTGACGTCTCCACCGAGCAGTTCACGGTGTTTTAGGTAGTCGTCGCCTGTAACGTTAATTACACCGTAGCGGGTGAGGAAGCCTGGGCGGGATATTGCTATCACATATTCGCCGGGGGCAATATCTTTAAAGATATATTTTCCGATAGGTACAGTGGGGCAATTGTCTGCGGCTGTAAGCGTTTCTTTATCCGGATCGCCGGAGTTGGCAACACCTATGGCGTTCCAGTTAATCGGTAATCCGGGATTATTGAAGTAGCCCATCGTGCCGGGGTTTTTCGGTGCGCCTATAATAGGTTCGTCAACGGAGCAGTCATAATAGGTTACGCTCGTTTCGCGTATGGCGATTTGTTTACGGATATATCCAATCTTATCCAACGTCTTTTCCGGCGGCATGGCATAGAGTTTTGCCGTCGTAACAAATTGCTTATCAAAGTTTTCATCTCCCGTATGCACAAAGGGGAATACCGTACCCATCGGGCTAAAACATCTGCTTTCTATATAAACAGCCGTAGGCTCGCTTTCGCAATTTCCTGCTGTCTGCGTAGCGTAATAGGTCTTTCCGGCTTGCGCTACTGTTGTGGAGGGCGATGTTATTTCGACATTGTTGTCGTCGTACCATTTGATGCCGGCTCCGGTAATCGTCAGTTCGGAGATATAGAGTACGTTACCGCAGGTTGTTTGTATTGGCGGAGCGATAGGCGGCAGATAGCCGTCAAGATGTACATAGACCGCCACACGTCCTACGCTTTCGCAACTTCCTGCTTTTTGCGCGGCGTAGTATGTGCCTTGTGTCAACTTGTCGGTGGGTTTCAGGAGGTCGCCGTTTGCCGAATACCATACAATCTGGTTGTTGGGCGTCGCGAGGTTTCCTACCACAGCGCCTTCGCAGAAGTATTGTGGGGATTCTATGTCATTCGGAGTGGAGATTTCGTCAACGATGATGATGTTCACCTCCGCACGGTGTGCGCTGAAGCAGGTGCCGTTGCCGTATTTGATGGCGGCATAATAGGTGTCGCCGTTGTTCAATACGGTTGTCAGCGGGAGTTCGTTGCCGCCGGTCATCCGGTCGAACCATACGATGTTGGTGTTCCCGTCGGTCGGGACGTCGGCTAATGTGGCGGTGGAGCACAGTTCGACTTCGTATGGCACATTCGGTGCGTCAATGAATACGCTGTTGTCAATGATGACCATCACAGCAGTACGTTCGCTTTCGCAACCGGTAGCGTTTGTTTGAGCGGCATAATAGATGGTTCCGTGGAGTAATGGCGTCGCCGGCGGTAAAGCCTCGCCACCTGTTGGCGAGGCGTACCACACGACGTTGACGCCGTTTTTCGTTTGCAGGTTAGCCACCATCGCCCCATCACAGAAGGTCTGGGGCGTGGTCGCTGACGGAGGCGCAGGGCGTCCGTTGAGTGTTATGATCATCATGGGAGAATAGGCTATGGCGAGGGAAGGACAAGCAATATTGGGTGTCATCTCGCAACTAATCCTGTCGCCGTCTGCCGGAATATAGGTGTATTTCGACTCTGTGGCGCCATTTATCATGATGTCGTTTTTGAACCATTGATACTTTGGCGCGTCTCCACCGTTAGTCGGCGTGGCAACGAGAGTAATGCTTTTTCCCTCGCAAACCTCAATCTCAATAGGAGCAACGGGAGGCTGTGCCTGTGCCTGCGCATTGCTTAGCATAATCACTATCGAACATGCTACGGCAAACATCCGCATAGCGTTTCTGCACAGCCTCCCTTTTGTTATCTCAGTTATTCTTCTGTATGTGTTCATAACTATTATTTTTATTATGGTTTCTAATTTTAATTAATTACTCTACGGATATTGTTACCGAAGGTGTTACTAACGGAGTAACAGTTACTGTTACCGCCTGGCGACCGTTCGTGCCGGCTTCGCCTTCGCAGTATTTGTCATCTTCCACAGATACGTAGAAAGTGGTTGTGTCTGTTATAACGTCTATTACATAGATGGCGCCGGTATGGAGAACTTTGTCCGTTGTGGCATCGGCATACCATCTGTATATAGGTGTTCCGGTTGCCTTATCCATGCTTGCTTCCAAGGTGGCGCTTGATCCGCTACATGTCTCGTCTCCATAGACGGTTATCATGTCGGCGGTGGAATGGGGTTTTACAGTGATGGTTACTTCCAAAGCGTCGTTGGCAGCAGTGGCGCAGCCGGTAACATTGTTTACGAAGATAGCGTAGAAAGTATGTGATTGTGCCGTGTTGTGGTTAGCAGTAATCGTAGTAACTTCGTTGGTGCAAGCAGCGTCGGTGTAGAATTTCACGGTCAGACCGGGGACAGAAGTTATCAGATCGGTCAGGTAGTCGTTGTCAATAATTGTGCCGTCGCAAACGCTGGTATCAGCATTGGCAACCATTGCCGGAGTTTCCGGACGTGGGTTGACGGTGATGGTCATTTCCAAAGCATCGTCGGCAGCAGTAGCGCAGCCGGTTGCAGTGTTTACGTAGATAGCGTAAACGGTATGTGATGTTTTCGCATCGTAATCAGCGATAATCGTAGTAAACGGTTCTGTGCAAGCGGCGTCGGTGTAGAATTCTACGGTCAGGTTGGTAATCGGAGTTATTAGGGCGGTCAGGTAGTCGTTGTCAATCGTTTGTCCGTCGCACACGTTGGTGTCAGCGTTAGCTGTCAGCGCCGGAGTGTCGAGCGATGGGTTCACTGTTACTTTTACCGCTTTGCGTCCGTTTTCGTTGGCGTCGCCTTCGCAGTAGTTGTCGCCTTCGACGGAGACGTAGAAGGTGGTTGTTTCTGTTAAAACAGCGGTCGTATAGATACTACCGGTGAAGAGGACGTCGGTCGTGGTGGCGTTGGCGTACCAGTGGAATACAGGATTTTCCACCAACGGGGCGATTGCCGACAATGTCGCAGTCATTTCGCCACAGATAGAGACGTCGTTAGCTGTTATCAAGGCGGGATCTGCGGCAATCGGTTTCACCTTTATGTTGATTTCCAGAGCGTCGGCGGGTAAAGTCGTACAGTTCCCTGCGCTTACTCCAACGACGTAGATGGTATGCAGCGTTGCCGTAGAATAATCCGCGTAAAAATCACCAAACGGAATAGTGCAAGCGCTGTTTACGAAAAACTCCAGCGTCATTCCGTGAGGATTGCTGATAAGGCTTTCCAAGAAAGTGAAATTAACCAACTCGCCGTCGCAAACGGTGGTGTCGGCGAACGCTTTCAGCGTCGGGGCTTCCGGACGCGGGTAAACGGTTACCGGTATTATCGAAGCATTTTCTGTGGCTGTGATACATCCGGTGGTCATGTTTTTAGCAAGAGCGTAGAGTTGGAAAGATTGATATACGGCTTTGTCCGTAAACGGATTCGTGCAGGCTGCATCCGTGAAAAAGAGTACTTCCGGTGGAGTCTGGTGATTGATTGCTGTCTTCAAAAATGCGGTGGTAATCACATCGCCCGCACAGACGATGATATTGGTGTTTGGCGGGATAACAGGCGCGTCCGGACGCTCGTGAACGTTTATTGTTATTTTCAAAGCGTCTTTGGACAAAGTCATACAGCCGCCCTCGCCCAAGCCAAAGGCGTAGATGATATGTGGTGATTGCGAATAGTCCGCAAAAAATTCTATAAATGGAGTCTGCGCATTGCTATCAGTAAAAAGCAGAACTTTATCTCCTCCGTTAGGAGTGATCAGGCTGCGTACAAAGTAATCGCTGATATAGTCGCCGTCGCAGACGTTGGGGTTGGCGCCCGCCGCCATGACCGGCGCGTTCGGACGCGGATAGACTGTTATCGGTATTATCAACGCATCCTCCGGATCCGTGATACAGCCGGTAACAAGGTTTTGCGCAAGGGCATAAACCTGAAATGACTGAGACGCGATTCTGTCTGTAAACGAAACCGTACATGCCTCATCCGTAAACAACGCTACGAAGGTTTCGGTAGGCTTGTAATTGAGTTGGCTCAGCACCCACGAGTATGTAATCTCGTCGCCCGCGCAAAAGGTGAAATCGGCATTAGGTAATATCGTCGGCGCATCCGGACGCGGATGGACGATGACGGTAATAGTCAATGAACTGACCGTTCCCGGATCGGCGCAATTGATGCTGGAAGTCATCTCGCAACGGACAACATCACCGTTTTCCGGAGTATATGTGTATTTCTGTCCTGTTGCGCCATTTATCGCTTTTTCATTGACGAACCATTGGTACGCCGGCGTATCGCCGCCATGAAGCGGGGTAGCGGTAAAGGTAACGCTCTCATCTTCACAAACCTCTATCTCGATCACCTCATCCAACTTAACCACATTGACTGTAACTACTTTACGGTTTTCCGGACCGCCTTCGCAATATTCGTCGCCCTCAACGGCTACGTAATAGTAATGAGCGCCCACAGTGGATGGAGAGACAACCGGGGCTATCGGATGCTCGTCAAAGATCATCGCATACCATTTAAACGAATGGTTCGAGATGTTTTTCGGTTTTGCAAGGACATTCAGGTTCAGGCTGCGTCCTAAATATATTGTTGTATCGCGTACCTCTATGTGGTTGGCGTTGGCGGTGGGATTGACCTTTACCGTTACTTTCTTACGTCCGATAGTGCTGGCTTCGCCTTCGCAGTAATTATCGCCGCTCACCGATACATAGTATGTATGTTCCCCCGGCGGAGGAACGACGGTTGTTATCGTCATCGGAGTAGTGGTGTTAGCGGTTTGATACCACTTAAAGTTCGGTTTTATAACGCCGGGAGCCTTTACAAGGTCGAACAAATCCACGCTACTCTCCAAACAGATCGTCGTATCGCGGGCAATGATGTCGCTCGCCGTAGAAGGCGGCGCCACGGATAGCGTAAACGTCTTCGTATCTCCGGCGCAGCCCGCAGCCGACGTCGGCGTTACCGTAATGGTAACCGTTACCGAGCCTGAACCCGTATTTTTTGCCACAAAAGCCGGTATGGCGCCGGTGCCGCTATTGGCGTTCATTCCTATTGACGTGCCGGAGCCGGAGGTAACTTGCCACGTCGCACTGCTCACATCCGTCCCCGTGAAAGAGATGGAAGAGACACTCTCGCCATGACAGAACGTAGCGCTGTTGGGTTGCGTCAGCACAGGTTTAGCGCCTATCGTGATGCTGACCTCGTTGCTGTACATAACCTCGTTGTTATAAGTGATATAGTAACGCAGTTTCTTACCGTTATCGCCGTAGAATACCGGATAAGGGAGCGTTATGCCGGTAAAAGTACCGGAGTTCGTTTCTATTTGCCAGCCTTGACTTGCTATGGTAACGCCATGGCTCTCTACTGATGGCGCTGAAAGCGTCAGACTTGCGCCCGCACACAGTGGCGCAGGAGCCGTGATGGCGCCTATCGTCGGCGATACCGGACTAATCCGTACCCATATAGAAGGACGAAATTGCTGGTAGCCGTTAGGATTAGGCGAAGTCGCCTGTATGCCGCCGTCTTCCTGAAGTTTCTTGTTGTCAGGTGTGAGCAAGCCGCTCAAATGGGTATTCGGACTCTTCTTATACGGGTTGCGCGCTATCAAGCGGTAGTGCGTGCCGACATGACCAAAAGTGCCTGCCACGTTAAACTTCCAATCCATGATGTCGCGCACCGTCGGAAGAAAGACGATGTCGTCCGTAACGCCGGTAGCAGAGGCTAACTGCGGATAAGCCGGCAGCGTCGTCTTTCCGGGACTGTCAAAATTATCAACAGTACCCAGAATGGGTATGACCGCTATCTGTCGCAATTCGCTATACTCCTTGTCGGTCGCATAACGCTTGTTGAACGCTGTACGAACATCCGACGTGCTATAGACGTTGGTAGCGCCAAATCTGGCATAATGAAACGAACTCATGCCGTATAACATGGCATACTCGTGTCCGTCCGACTTAGTCTCTTTCAGCGCCACGCGCCAAACATAGCCGTTAATTTTAATATCGTCGCCAATATTTTTACCGGCAATCTGTTCCGCTACTGTCTGAGCAAACATGCCCATGGCGGAGATAAAGAACAGTATAAAAACTGTCATCTGTTTAATTTGTTGTGATTTCATAAGGTTAAATCTTTTAAATTTGTTATTAGTATTCATTTTCAATTTTTTATTAAAGTTATTAAATATTATTTTTATCTTTTTATCTTTTTATCTCTTCATTTTTACTTCTTTTTCCCCGATATCTCCACCTCCGGCGTTACGCTCGCTGTTATCACAATGGTTTGAGTAGCGCTGTACGCAACCCCGCAACCATTTTCCACGTAATAGCGAACGCGTTTACCGTTATCGGATAAAGTTATCGAATAGGGTATATTTATCTTATTATATTGACCGGTTCCGACGCCCGTCTCCAACTGCCAGCCGACAGTCGAACCGCCCCCTACCGGCGGCGTATCCGGATTTAAAACAGCGCCTTTATCGCAAAAACTCGGCAACGAAAACGGTTTAACCTCCGGCGGCGCCGCAACCGTAAACGTAGTCTCACGAAATTGCTCCTGACCGCCGGCGCCTAAGAAGACCATCTTTATATGATGTTTGCCCGACGACAATTTTTCAGAAATGTTCTTCGTTAAACCGTATCCATCCCATTTTGATATGTGATCACCATTAAAATACCATTTTGGATAAGCGCTTCCCTGAGCCGTCGGCAGATTCGACACCGCCTTAAATTCATACTCAGTACCGCAAAACGTCTGTCCGTTGGCGTCATCGAAGTGGATGCCATTGACATAGCCCATCATGTCCAAACTGCGTGCCGCAGCGCCCACCGTGTAAACGTAGTTGGTGTAACTGCCCTGTCCGTATGCTAACAGAAGGAACCCGTCCGGATTTTCAACCAACGCCGTCGTATTCAAAAAAACGCCATCGAGAGGAATATGATGTCCGAATTGATACCTCCCGAAAGAGTAACCGCTGCCGCCGATATTATCCGAGACCCACTTAAACTCGCTGCGCGTATTGATAGCTTGCGGCGCGCCTCCATTAATAGATATCGTAGTGTTATTTTTGGTCGCCGTAGGGGTGATGAGGATAAAATCGTGCTTCGACTGTAAAAATATATGCCTGCCATACAAATCAAGAGGACTGATCAACGCACTGCGCACCATCTGCTCAACAGGTGGTAGCAAGGCTACACCGGGTTGAGAGGCGTCGCCATAGATACCGCCTCCGACATAATCGTGTGGAGCATGGTATATATTAACACTTGCAGGTTTCTCTGTGGTGATATATGCCGCTTTCGCTGAGCCATGATTACCTGTTCCGTTGTCAATTCTAAGATCATACCACTTTTGATTAACAGTGGTCGTTGTACCGTCGGTGTAGGTAACTTTAATGTTTGTCGGCTCCGGAGCGGTTACTCTGGCAAACACGCCTTCTCTATCGGCATATTCTAATAAAACAGTAGGAACTATAAACTTGGTTCCCCACTGGTTTACAGGAATCAACTGCTCAAAGTTGAAATTTTCCCTGTAAAGGCTAGACCCGGAAGGCGAAACGAGCCTGACCCGCGGTGCGTTAAGAAAATAGGCAATGGGCTTCGTAGCGCTAACGGTCATGCTCCACATAGCGATTTCTTTATAAAACACATATACTTCGCCCCGCTTCTTCAACGTATATGGAACCGGAGGTCCTCCCCCCGTAACGGCGCCAAAATTAACAACGGTATTATCTTCCGTCGCAACGATGATAAATCCACCCTGGCTGTTGCTCTGGTGACTCAAACTCGAATGAATATACTCCGTCCCCAAATTTTCAACCGGAATCACCAGCGTGGCTTCCGTCGAACGGTCGGCGGTGTTCACGGCAATTAACGAGATTGCGCCCGTCGAAGATACCTCGATAGACTTCATCTTATCGTCCATCGTCTTGCCCGTATAAGAAGCCAGCGCCTGAGCATACGATAATATATAATCGTGTATCTCGTTTGCGCTGAGCGAAACCTGAGCAGTCGGCACTGTCCCGTTATTGAACTTAATAGACACATTCGCATCTTCGATAGCGGTTATCCGTAAGATCAACTGTATGGTATCCCAAGATCCTTGATTCTGGTATCTCAAATCCGGATGCATGTTATTGTTTCCGAACGCCACCAAAAACTCCTTTCCCGAATAAGCCGATGATTGAGCAAAAACGCTCGTCGCTGTCATCAAAACAGCCAGCAAGAAAAATCCTGCCTTTCTAACTGTTACTCTTTGCAGTTCCATATTTTTATCTATTTTTGTTAAAGTGTTCATTTTCTTTACCTTTCTTATCTATTTTATTACTGTGTTTTACACATATTTATCATTAATTAAATCTTGTGCAAAAATATAGCGAAAAATGCTCCCTTTTCAAACGTTTTACATATTTGATGACTACATCAATCATCGAAAATTAACTTAAATTTAATGATTTTTTATTCTACACACCTTTTTTGCACCTGAAACAAAAAAAATACTCTAAATGTGCAACAAAGGCTTTTTGGTACCAATATTTTTACTACTTTTGCAAAAAATTTTATTGTCAAACATATAAAATACAGATTATGGACGATACATGGTACGACTTCTTTATAGAGGCGCTTTACAAAAAGTTTCCTCAAAAGATGCAGTTAGCGCAGGCATTGACGAATTTACTCTTCATCGAACGGGAAGCGGTGTACAGAAGACTGCGCAAAGATGTCCCGTTCACCGTTTATGAAATGGCTAAAATCTCCTCGACATGGAACATCTCGTTAGACGAAATCATCCACGCCGGCTCCGGCAACGTCGCTTTCACCATGAAACCCATCAACTATATTGACCCCTCCGACACAGAATTAGTCGAGGTGCAAAAAAGAATCCAACGCCTCGAACACCTCGAAACCGCCGCCGACGCCGAGTGCATGGAGGTATGCAACAAACTGCCCCGCTCGCTCATCGCCGGATTCCCCCCGCTCTACCAATTCAAAATCTTCCGCTGGGCTTACGAATACGGAAACCTCGAAGAAAACATGCTCTTCTCCCAAATCCGTTTCCCCGAATATGCCTCACAAGAGTTGGAAAGTTACTCCCGTCTTATCAAAAACGTGGCAGAGATGACTTACGTATGGGACCTTAGACTCTTCGAATATATAGTAAGCGACATACAATTTTTCCACTCCATCCTCTTAGTTTCCGACGAAGAGAAAGATCTCCTCAAAAAAGAACTCCTCGCCCTGCTCGACTACCTGCACGAAGTCGCCACCAAAGGCGCCTTCCCCGAAACCAACAACAAAGTAACCATCTGCATCTCCAAAATCAACATAGACACCAACTACAGTTACTTCTACACCGACGACCTGCGAATGTGCCGCATACACGCCTTCGAAAAATACGACATCTTCTCTTTCAACGAAGAAATGGTCAACAACTTCCGAAACTGGATGCAACTCAAAAAAAGAATCTCCACCCAAATTTCCGAAGTTGACGAAAAAAGCCGCATCGAGTTCTTTATGAAACAACGACAACTCGTGGAAAAACTGTAAACACCCAAGCAGAGAGGATGTGAGATATGCGATGTGAGATGTGAGACTGTTAGACACAAGACTGTTAGACACAAGACTTTTTCCGTCATTGCGAACGCAGTGAAGCAATCCAGAGTTCGTTACACGTTACACGTTACGCGTTACGCGTTACACGTTACACGTTACACGTTACTCAGTTATTAATAATGATGCAATGGTACACATTAAATTGAGAATTGAGAGTTGAAAATTGAGAATTGGGGTTTTTTGGGGCGTTTTCAATCTAAGTGTCTGAACTGTGATTTGTTTGATTGGATTGATTTTTGTGAGTTTTAATCAGGTGAATCATAACCTCATTTCCACCTAATTTTTATAACGAAACAACCTCAGTAGCAATGAATTACAAACAAATACCAACCTCATTACCTCATTTCAGACGCAAAGAGCACAAACTTTTTCACAAAGTTCCGACTTATCTAATAAACGGGCGTTTAACCAATAAGCGGAAAATTGACCCTGCCAAAAAAGCCTGCTTTTGAATAAAAAATTTGCTTTTTCAACATTTTTTACGCTACCTTTGCACCAAAATAATTTTAAAAAAGAGATCTTATGAAACGTTTTTTATTTTTTTTAATCCTTTCCGCCGTTACAATTAGCGCTACTGCCCAAGAGCGCTTTATAGCCCGCGGCGCCGAATCTGGTGAATTGTACATTTACAGTTCGTGGTATGGTATTTATGCCCCATGGGGACCACCATTCTACGACACCGTGCAATTAGCCATTTTCAGATTGACCGAAAACGGCAAAAAACTAACCATACAATACGAAGCCGACTATTTCGCCGAAATGTACACCGCGTCCGATTCGGTAATGCTACCCGGTTTTATACTTGCTGATGCCACTCCCGGAGTCGTGTACATAAGACACTCCTATTCTAAAGACAATTACTCCCATACCTCCCTCTGGGTCAGCTTTGACTATGGGAAAAATTGGATGTTTAGGGAGGGAATTATTGGATCGAAAAGCTATTATTCTGCTAATTTTGAAGGATTGGTTTATAGAGCTACAAGTGGAGGGGCTTATATAGGCACATATAACAGTTATGATTATGCCGAATCGTTTACTTTAATCAACGATAAAAAAATAAATGCCAACGATTGCGGCTTTGAAGAATGTGAATTTTTTACAATTAGCCTTCGTGATTTTTATCATACATACGATTGTTTTCAAAACTACATTAATTTAACAATAGATGAGGAATTTGTTTTTGGCAATATAAGTGGAAGATTTCCAGATGTTTACCGAGGTGGTTTGCCCAATGAAGTTTATGTCAGTTCATGGTTTCCGGATTGGACATATAAGGTATCATTTAGCACTGATATAGGACATGATTTTCAGCATGTGTATATTAGCGAACCCGCTCCTCCGGAGAGTGGCTACGGCATACAATTCATGTCGGACAGGGAACCGGGCGTTTTTTATATCATTGAGGATCATTTAGTGGAAGATGATAATGGTTGGCATTTGAAACTGTGTATTAAACATTTCAAAGATTATGGGGATATATTGGTAGGAACCTATTGCCACGATGTTACCAAAAACTATGGCAAGACCTGCGAGGCGGTAACCGATCTTTCCTCCGAGTCATGCGGCGCCGATTGCGTCTTGCTCACGTGGAGCGAGCCTGAAAGCGGCTTGCCGGTGGAGGGCTATCAGGTCTATCGGAATGAGGAGTTGCTGAATGACGAACTTATTAGCGAAACTTCCTATTGGGATGAGAATCTGCCCGATGGGGAGTATGAGTATTATGTGGTGGCGCATTATGAGATGGAGTGTGTGTCGGATGAGTCGAATCGTGTTATAGAAACGATAGGAGGTGAGATATGCGATGATGTGATAGACCTTACCTCTGAAATTGTGAATCAAAATGCCGTGCAACTGCATTGGACGCATTCGGCAGATGATTTGTTGGTAGAGGGCTATCAGGTATATAGAAATCAGTCGCTTATAACAAACGGATTGTTGGAAGATACCACCTACACCGATGAAGATTTATCGAATGGGATGTACCAATATTTCGTGGTCGCCTATTTTACCAATGATTGCGATTCCATCGTGTCGAACATTGTGGAGGAAACGATAGAGGTTGTTGGGATTGAAGCCCCCTCAAGCTTCCCCGAAGGGGATGTGCGGGTTTATCCGAATCCGACGGGGGGGATGTTGACGATTACATGCTACCGTCATTGCGGGCTTGACCCGCAATCCCCCGAAAACGATGAGATTGCGGGTCAAGTCCGTAATGACATTCACAGTGTGGAGATATTCGATGTTTTTGGACGTGCCGTTGTAGTTGCCTCCGTAGAGACGCGGCATGCCACGTCTCTACAATCACAAATCGCACATCGCACATCGCAAATCGAAATGGACATTTCGTATTTGCCATCCGGCATCTATTTCGTTCGGGTAACGACGGAAACGGGGGCGGTGGTGCGGAAGGTGGTGAGGCGATAATTGTCTGAACTGTGTTGCGGGTCAAGCCCGCAATGACGTGTGATGGGATTGATTTTTGTGATGTTTTGGTCATGGTTTTCTTGTTTTAACAAATTGATTTTAAGCATGATATGACCTCGAAGAGGTCGTATATTTATAGCGCTATTTACATTCTTTAACATTCGACCCCATTCGGGGTCGCATAATGGGGCAGCAATTAATATTTCTATACATATATGAATCTTTCAGATTCAGGTGAATCACATTAAAATCATAGTTCAGACAATTTTTGCTACCTGTCGCCTATTTTATCAGGTGAATCATAACCTCATTTCCACCTAATTTTTATAACAAAACTACCTCAGTAGCAATAGGTTACGAATAAATTCTGACCTCATTACCTCATTTCAAACGCAAAGAACACAAAGAAAATGCAAAGGGCGCAAAGAATAAGCATCTTATTATCAATCCTTTGCGTACTTTGCGAAAAATCTCTGCGCCTTTGCGTTTGATTTTTTGACTTATGAGACAACCTCATTGTTGCAACAATTCAAATTTCTCCCCATCGAACACGCCGTATGAGAAATAGCGCATCCAGTCGCCGACGGTAAAGAGTTTCACTGCGGGGGTCAGCGCATATTCAATAGGTTGGTGATAGTGTCCGAAGACGAAATAGTCAATCTTTTCCGTTTTCAGGATCTCCTTGCAATAGTTTGCCAACCGGTTTTTCACGTTGGTTTCGCTGAATGTGGCGCCTGTTTTTTCAATGTGTTTTTTGCTTTTCTTCTGGTTGGCAATACGATTTTTCTCTGCCCAGAACCATGCCAAGCGATTGCCTATGTCGGGATGAATCCATCGAAACCACCACTGATTAAAGCGAGATTCAAAGATTTTTTTCATGAATTTGTATCTTTTGTCGCCCTTGCCGAGAGCGTCGCCGTGCGCCAGATAGAAACGTTTGCCCTTTATCACTTCTATTGCCGGTTTGCGGCACAGTTTCACACCTATTTCCGTCTCCAAATAATCAACATTCCGGATGTCGTGATTACCGCAAAAATAATAGACCGGAACGCCCGCATCAACAATCTCAGCCAACTTCCCGAAAAGACGGACATATCCTTTCTGCACCACCGTCTGATACTCAAACCAGAAATCGAACAAATCGCCTAAAAGATAGATCGCCTCGGCGTCGCCGCGAACCTGTTCAAGCCACTTGACGAACAAAACTTCCCGCTGAGCGCTCGCCTCGCGGGTAGGAGTGCCGAAATGTTGGTCGGAAACGAAATAGGTCATCATGCTGCAAAGATAACGCTTTTTTGAGATGTGAGATTTTGAGATGTGTGATGTGGGACTGTGAGACACAAGACGTTTAGACTATACACTATAGCGTCCTTTGCGTAAAACCTTTGCGTCTTTGCGTTTAAAATTTTAACGCAGAAGCGCAAAGGGATGTATCGCAAGGTGCGCAAAGAATCTCTGTGTAACTCTGTGCCCTCCGTGCCTCTGTGCTGGAAAAGTAACTCGTAGGCCTCACATCTCACATCTCACATCGCACATCGCACATCGCACATCTCACATCTCACATCTCACATCTCACATCTCACATCTCACATCTCACATCACTAAGGTCGTCCCTCTATCTTTTTCAAATGTTTCCGCGAGAAAACGCGCCGCAGCCACAGCGGAAAGACGATAAGTCCGGCGATAAGATAACTGTAATAACTCATCAGCCGCCACAACAGCGCTAAGGACGGCGACAGTCCAACAGGGATAAAAGAGGAAAGAAAGTCGGAGAAGAGATATTCCGCCACGCCGCTTCCGCCGGGTATCGGACTGATCATCAGCACAATCCACATGACGAGTTGTTTGGCGTAGATCAGCCACTGCGTCCCGTCGCCGATGATGGGGATGGCTTCGAAGCTGTCGCTCCCTTTCAGATACCAGGCGCCGACGATGAGAAAGTTGACCATCAGGAAACGCGCCGTCCACGAGAAAAACGTCGTGGAAGCCGCTTTCATCCAAAAGGAAAATGACTTCTTCTTCATCTCTACCGACGTGGTAACGATGTCGTTGCCAACACGTTCCGCCTGTTCGCGCCAGCGTTTTAAAATGCGCAACTTAAAAACGGAAACGAGGATATTTTTCAGTCCTTTCGGGTTGAAGAAGATGCCGTAAGCGATAAAAGCGTTCAGTATCAAAATAAAACCGTAACCTGCGTAGAACAGTGTTTTCATTCCCATTTCCATGCCGAACACCGTCGTACTTCTTTCTAAGTCGAACAGTCCGCCGAAGCCCACAATCGCTAGCACAATCGGCACCATCAGCAGATAGAACATCTCGTCTAAGAAGGCGGTAATCAGCACAATAGCCGTAGAACGTCCTAAGGCGATTCCTTCCCGTTCGATGATGAAGAAAGCGACGGCAGAGCCGCCCACTACCGATGGCGTTATTGCCGAGGCGAACTCCCACAGCATCACCACCTGAAACGACTGTCGCCAACTGAGTTGCCGTTCCGTCAAAATTCGCAACCGCAACATGTAGAAAACGTCGCGCAAAACCTGCAACGCCGCCGCAATGATAACGCACAACAGCGCCTGATACCCCCAACGCCACCCTTTGAAAACATCAACGTCGAAATCATCAATAAGCAACCAAACGGCAACGCCCAACCCAATAATGATTGGAAACAGCAACCGTTTCCACGTGAAAAACCGGATGATTTTTTTTCTATCGAATGCCATTTATTTAAATTTTTTATTCATAAATGGCTCCTTTGCCGAAGTCCCAGCCTAAAGATAGTGTGAGAACGTCGTTATATTGCCCACCACCGCCCCACAAGGGATGGCGTTTCAGAGCAGGGTCTTTTCTAATGGGCGTAATCCCGTTGGATGTGCGCAGGTTGACAAAGAAGTTTTGAGTGATATGGTAATAGAGCCCCACCACAAGATTCATGCTGGAGGCAGTGAATGGTCTTCCGGTGCCGTCCACAATATAGTTGAAACCCGTTCCGTCTATCCCTTCTTCTTTCGGGTCGCCGATGACGTAGGTATAGGAAAGTCCGGCTTCAACAGCAAACTTCTGATTCTTAATATTGAAAAAGAGTTGATACAAGAGCGGTAAGTCAATACAATTCAGGTGCATCCGATAATAATAATGCTCATTTTCTTCGGTAGGCGTCTCCTTGCTGCCTTTTTGTGAAAATTCCAACTCCATCCGCAGGGCGCTCATCGGCGTAAACCGCCATCCGACGAACCCGCCACCAAAAAATCCCGCCTTATGGTAACCCGAAAGCCCGTCGCCGCCCACCTGACAGCCATTGATGCCTGCCATGACGCCTCCGTAAAAATTTTGCCCCTGCGCAATGTTGTATTGCAGGAAAAACAGTACAAGAAAAAATAGAGGACAAAGTTTTGTAACAAGCGTATTGTGTTCTTTGTGAAAACCCTTTGTGTCCTTTGTGGTAAAGAATTTTGAATTTTGAGACAGCGCCTGTTGTTCATGCAGGCCGCTGTCATCAAATTTAATGCTATTTGTCATCACTTTAAAAATTTATTCAACATTATAACTCCCCCCGTTCGATCCTCTGTACGATATATTCGATCATCCAATCTTCGCCGGCGGGGTCGTATTCCGTTTTCAGGTTGTAGCCCCACAGTTTGGCGAAGCCTTGGTAGAAAAAGGCGCGGACGCCTCCCCGCAACTCTTTCAACACCACATATCCCGACTTTTCCGTCTCACGGTCAATGAGTTTCAGCAAGATTTGTCCTTGCGTGTAGGTCAGGTTTTTTATCTCGTTCCCGTAGGATTTCCACAGTTCGTCTTCGATTTTCTTCATGTACTTTTTACGGGCACTGTTCGACTTCTGAGCATCCAAGATGGGTTGATATTCGCGAAATTTTATCCCCGCGAGTTTAGCGTAAGGATACACTTTCAACACATGACGCACCAACTTGTTGTACTGCCGTTGCTCCTCCAAAGTAAGTTTGACTTTGCCAAAGATTTCCACCTCGGAAAGCATCATAAAGTACGAGGTATCCTGTCCGTTCATATAGACTTCGACCATTTTTCGTCTCCCATCCTCCTGTGAAAAAAGATGTAACGAACTGACTATCAATAAAATAAATAATAACTTCTTCAACGTGAAAAATTTTTACAAAAATACAATTTTTTAATTGAAAGATACAAAAAATATTCAATTTGGCGAATTACAAACTTATATCTCGCCAAATTAAAGAAAAATAATCGATTTATCTGTTTGAATATTATGAGTAAAAAGAACATTTACCCTAAAATCACGGTTCAGACAAAAAAAATTTTTCAAAACCTTTTTTGTATTAAAAAAATGTGTACCTTTGCACCCCCCAAAAAAGAAGTTTGCGGGAGAATTGAAAAAGAAGAAAATTAAAATAAAAAGCTACTAAGATGTTACAGCCAAAAAGGACAAAATACAGGAAGCAGCAAAAGGGCAAAGGCTCGATAGCCGGTAACGCACACCGCGGCGCCGAGATAGCCTTCGGCAGTTACGCCATCAAAGCCCTCCAGTTCGGCTGGGTTACCGGGCGACAGATAGAGGCTGCGCGTCAGGCAGTTACACGTTACATGAAACGTGAAGGACAAATCTGGATTCGCATATTTCCCGATAAGCCCCTAACGAAAAAACCCGCCGAGGTGCGTATGGGAAAAGGTAAAGGCGCACCCGAACTCTTTGTCGCCGCCGTTAAGCCGGGACGCATTCTCTTCGAAGCCGACGGCGTGCCGTTGGAGATAGCAAAAGAAGCGTTACGCCTCGCAGCGCAAAAATTACCGATGACAACAAAATTTATTTTACGTCGTGACTACGACGCCAATGCATAACCCAAAGACTTTTTAAAGATGAAAAAAGAAGAAGGTTTAAAAGAACTTTCAACAAATGACTTGATTGAAAGATTAGACAATGAGACGACTCATTTAACAAAATTGCGGCTCAACCACGCGGTCAACCCGTTGGACAACCCCAATACGTTAAAAGCATATAGAAGATCTATAGCGAGAATAAAAACCGAGCTGAGAAGAAGAGAAATCGAACAAAGTTAAAATATAATGGAACGTAATCTCAGAAAAGAAAAAACAGGTGTTGTTACCAGCAACAAAATGGACAAGTCCATCGTCGTGATGGTAGAACGGAAGGTGAAACATCCGAAATACGGAAAGTTTGTAAAGAAATCCTCCAAGTTTCATGCCCATGACGCAAACAACGATTGCGGCGAAGGCGATACGGTAAAAATCGCCGAGACCCGCCCGTTGAGCAAGACAAAATGCTGGCGATTAGTTGAAATAATAGAAAGAGCTAAATAGTTATGATACAACAAGAATCCAGATTAGCTGTAGCAGACAACAGCGGAGCAAAAGAAGTACTCTGCATACGCGTCTTAGGCGGAACGAGGAAAAGATACGCCTCCATCGGCGACCGTATCGTGGTAACAGTGAAAAAAGCGCTGCCCGACGGAACCATCAAGAAAGGCGTCGTCGCCAAAGCCGTCATCGTGAGAACCAAGAAAGAAATTCGTCGCGGCGACGGATCATACATCCGCTTCGACGACAACGCAGTGGTCATCCTGAACGCTGCCGGAGAAATGGTCGGAACACGCATCTTCGGACCCGTTGCCAGAGAATTAAGAGAAAAACAATATATGAAAATTGTTTCTTTAGCCCCTGAAGTGTTATAAAAAAAGAAAGAAGAGCTATGCGTAGAAAATTTCATGTAAAGAAAGGCGACAAAGTAATGGTGATCGCCGGAGAATCGAAAGGAAAAGAGGGTGAAGTACGCGAAGTATTGGTGAACAAATCACGCGCCATCGTCAGCGGCGTGAACATGATCAAAAAAAGCCAGCGCCCCAACGCCAAACACCCCAAAGGCGGCATCATAGACGTCGAGGCGCCCATCCACCTTTCCAACCTGATGGTCATTGACGGAAGCGGCAAACCCACCCGCATCGGACGCAAAGAAGATCCGAAAACAGGGAAAATCGTCCGCTACTCCAAAAACACCGGGGAAGTAATAAAATCAAAAACACAAGGGAGGTAACCAATGAAAGAGAACAAATATATTCCAAGGTTGAAAACCAAATATACCGGAGAAATCGTTCCCGCCATGATGGAACAATTCCAGTACAAAACGGTCATGCAAGTGCCGCGCCTTCAGAAAATATGCCTCAACCAAGGCTTAGGCGCCGGCATCGCCGACAAAAAACTGATAGAGTTCGGCGTACAGGAACTGACCCAGATAGCAGGTCAGAAAGCCGTTGCGACCATCTCGAAAAAAGACATCTCGAACTTCAAACTCAGACGCGGCATGTCCATCGGCGCCCGCGTTACCCTGCGCGGAGAGCGGATGTTTGAGTTCTTAGACCGCTTAGTCGCCGTCTCGATACCCCGTATCCGCGACTTCAAAGGCATCAACGACAAAGGCTTCGACGGACGCGGCAACTACTCTTTCGGCGTGAGCGAACAAATCATCTTCCCCGAAATCAACCTCGACAAGATCAACAAAATCAACGGACTCGACATCACTTTCGTAACCACCGCCCGCACCGACAAAGAAGCATTGGAATTATTAAAACATTTTGGATTACCCTTTAAAAATCAGAATAAATAACCATGGCTAAGGAATCAATGAAAGCGCGCGAAGTGAAACGCGCACGATTAGTAGCAAAATACGCTGAAAAACGCGCAGCATTAAAAGAAGCCGGAGACTATGTAGCCCTCCAAAAACTTCCCAAGAATGCAAGCCCCGTCCGCCTGCACAACCGCTGCAAACTCACCGGACGCCCAAAAGGATACATGCGCAAATTCGGCATCTCCCGTATCAACTTCCGGGAAATGTCGGCAAACGGACTCATTCCGGGAATCAAAAAAGCGAGTTGGTAGAGCAGTGCCGGTTGGTTATAGATGCCAAGTAATTTTCGGAAGACAAAAAAGCGTCTCCAAAGTCCTTTGCAGTAAAAAGGAATTATTGTGTTTTTCCCGACTTCGACGGTAGTTTCCCTACCTCCTCTCCCTATGATTGATTATTAGCATTTTACTCCACATTGCAGCCCCTCTTTCCGTAGTACACTGAAAATTTCGAGAAAAGTGGCATTTTTAGTACAAAAGAGCCGATATTTTCGGGTAGCATCTTCTATCAAACAAAAAATTTTAATGCGTTTGCCCTGGTTTTATATGATGACCCAAACGCCCACAGCGGCAGTACATTTTGATAACCGTATTCAATATCGCACTATGGAAAGTGCGTTTTTACTGAAAAACTGCACTTTGCTTTATGCAAATGGATGATTCCCTTATTGCATCACAACCCAAACGAGCAACTTCCCTTTTTGTCGGCGATGAAGTAGGAGCCGTCGTCGGCGAACTTCACGCGGTAGATGGGGAATGTCGTTTTTCTGATGGTTTCCGGCAACGCTTTCGGGAAGTCTCCGTAGAGATAGACGCCGTTTTGGCAGACGATGGCGACGCCGTCGTTGGTAACGTGGGCGGTCAGGATGCGTCCGTTCTCGTTGGCGATGGATTGCAGGTCGCTGATGCCCGACACGATGCCATAGACTGCGTCGTCGGCGACTACGATCCAATCGCCGTTATCGTTGAACGACACGGAGATGACCTCGCCGTCGGCGGCGTTGATCGCTTTCAAGCGGGCGTCGAGTTTTTCCGGAATACCTTTGGCGGTGTAGCCGTTTCTGCCGATCAGCACTAAAAACTTCCCGGATTCCGTCAAAACCATGTCGGTAACAGGTCGTTGGTTCTTAGATGTTTCTACGATGACGTCGTACATCTCGGGAGGAAATTCCCCGGAAATGGCGTAACCGTTCTTGTCGCTCACGGCGACGTTACCTCTTGTGGCGGTGATAAGAACGTTTTTACAGTTCTTCCACTCGTTGATAGTCTCTACCAACAACGTTCTTTTTTGCCCAAAAACTACTGATACACTGCACATTAACACTGCAGCCAAAATACATTTTGAATAAGACGTTTTCATATATTGTACAATTTTTATTATGAACACAAAAAATTTTTGCAAAGATAAAACTTTTTTAGTTACGATACGGAACAAAAACAAAAAAAAATTAAAAATTCGTGTTTTTCCTCAAAAAAATCATATTCAACACAGAGACAGCCCCTTTTGCCTCCGGCATTTTCCCCAAAAGGGAAAAGAAAAGGAAGATACTTTTTGGAGGACACAGAGTTGCACAGAGAAAATTGTCCGAACATGATTTTCATGATGTAAGGATTGGCAGGATGTGTATGAGCAATCATGTCCATCAGGCAAATCAAGAAAATCCTGTTCAGACAATTTCGTGCATTAGTGGAAAAAAAGTCTCAAATCCTCAAAAAGATGTATCTTTGCCGCCAACTTAAACAGTAAGCGTTATGACAGTAACAAGCAGTAAAGAGGTTATTTCCAATCAAGAGGACTATTTTGATTGGGCAGTAGAAGATGATGTATCTATTCAAGAACCCCGGCGGGTATATTATGAACCCGATGAGGACTTTTACAGGTCTATTTCGGCAGAAGAACTTTTGAAAAGAATATATAAGGACATCGAAAGAAAATACACAAATTACCATAACTGTCCCAACAATTCCATAAAAAAAGTTCATTGAAAAAGATTACCTTTGTATGAGTAAATTACAAGTAATCATCAATAAACTTTTATGGGTACAAAGTTAGGAAAAAA
>Ga0099364_10000594_pt1 | contig 62091 bp, 63 predicted proteins | sample TergutTh196P3_FD_73070 | JGI IMG/M metagenome (GOLD analysis project Ga0099364, IMG submission 73070) | Microcerotermes parvus P3 segment gut microbial communities from Pointe-Noire, Republic of the Congo - Th196 P3 | ecosystem: Host-associated > Arthropoda: Insects > Digestive system > Gut ... | reverse complement strand
GAATGCACACATGATACACATAATACCGCTAGTTTTTCTTCCTTAGCTCCGCGCGTTTTATTTTGCCGCTGATGGTCTTTGGCAGCTCATCGACAAACTCGATGATCCGCGGATATTTATAAGGCGCAGTCAAGCGCTTCACATGCTCCTGAAGCTCCTTTACAAGCGCATCGCCGGGCGCGTGGCCCTTGTTGAGAACGACGGTGGCCATGACAATCTGTCCGCGTTTTTCATCGGGTGCGGCGGTAACGGCGCATTCAAGCACGGCGTCATGCTCCGACAGGATGCTCTCGACCTCGAAAGGGCCGATTCGGTAGCCTGAACATTTTATGACGTCGTCGTCCCTGCCGACAAACCAGTAATACCCGTCATGGTCGCGCCACGCGACGTCGCCGGTGTTGTAAACGCCGCCCCTAAACGCAGCTTCCGTAATCTCGTCGTTTAAGTAATACCCCTTGAAAAGCCCGACAGCGTCAAGATTCCTGACGACGATCTGGCCTTCCTCACCGTCCTTGCAGGATTCGCCGTCTGAGTTTATAAGGTCGATGTCGTAAAGCGGGGCGGGCTTGCCCATTGAGCCGGGACGCGGCTCAAACCACGGGAAATTCGCGATCAGCACGGATGATTCCGACTGGCCGAAGCCCTCCGCCATATCGAGGCCGAGGATAGATTTTATTTTGTTGAATATTTCGGGGGAGAGCGGCTCACCCGCGTTGCCTAAGCGCTCGATCGACGAAAGGTCATATTCCTCCATGCCGTCGGCTAACATGAACCGGAACATGGTCGGCGGCGCGCAAAACGTGGCCACCTTGTATTTCTGAAGCTTTTGCATCAGGTTTTTTGGCACGAATTTGTCCATATCATATGCGAATACGACTGCGCCGCAGATCCACTGGCCGTAGATTTTGCCCCAGCCGAACTTTGCCCAGCCGGAGTCGGATACCGACATATGCAGCTTGTCCGGCCTTACCATCTGCCAGTATTTTGCGGTGACGATGTGGCCAAGAGGGTGCGAGAAGTCGTGAAGCGTCATTTTCGGCATCCCCGTCGTGCCGGATGTAAAATAAATCAGCATGGGGTCGCTGCATTTCGTATTAGTGCGTGGGAAATCGTCCGGCTTGCCGTAAGCCTCGTCAAAGGAAAGCCAGCCGTCGCGCTCGCCCGCGACAAGCAGCTTGTGCTCTATCGTGGGGCAGCTTTTAAGCGCTGCTTCCATCTGCGAAACCACAAATTTATCGTTGACGCAGACAACGGCCTTGATTTTAGCGGCGTTCGCGCGGTAGATAATATCTTTTTCCGTAAGCTGCAAGGTAGCGGGTATGATGACGGCGCCCAGCTTGCACAGCGCAACCGCCGTTATCCAGTACTCGAAACGCCGGCGCAAAACGCACATCACGATGTCGCCTTTGCCGATACCAAGGCTTTTATAGTAGTTTGCGGCCTTGTTTGAAAGCACTCGCAGCTCCTCAAACGTAAAAAAGCGCTCCCCGCCGTTATCGTCGCACCAAACAAGCGCAAGCTTATTCTTATCGCGTTTCGCCCATTCATCGACGACGTCAAACCCGAAGTTGAAGTTTTCCGGTATATTCACTTTATAATTTTGCAAAAAATCCTCGTAGGAATCAAATTCCTCACGCGGTAAAAAATTCTCAAGCATATGACCTGCACCTTTTCTTTAAATCTGCACTTTTCGCGTTATGGCGCCGCATATCGCGCTTTCTATAAGCGGCGCTATTCTACAATGACCGTTAAAAATCTTGACTTTTTATCGCCTGCGGCGCGCTGCCCGTGAGGACGTGCGGGGTCGAAATAAATCGCGTCACCCTCGTTTAGAATATGCTCAGAGCCGTTGTAGGTAAGGACAATCGAGCCCTCAAGGACAAGATTGAACTCCTGGCCTCTGTGCGTTACCATCGCGGCCTGTGCGGCTCCGGGTTCTAGGGTTACGAGCAAGGGCTCCATGATTTTACCCGTGAACATTGACGCCAAATCCTCATAGGCGTACCCCTCATAACGGCTGATCGTGCGCCCTTTGCCGCGCCTGCAAATTTCATATGTGTTAAGGCGGGATGCGCGCCCCGTCAGGATTTCGTTCATATCCACGCCGAATTTATGCGAGATACGGTACAAAACGCTGATTGGAACGTTCGTGCCTTCCTGTTCGTAAATCCTGTATTCGTCCGTCGAAACGCCGACGTCTTTCGCCATTTCCTCCTCTGTTAAACCGAATATTTCACGAAGCTCCCGAATCCTTGCGGCTATTTGCCTCATTTCATCTACCATGCAGCCCTTGCCTCCCTACGATAATCTTTAAATATACTAATGTAAAAACTGTGCTTTGTCAAGGCGAGGCACACTTCCACGGCACACGAAAATGTGGTATTATGTGAGTAAACATGGACGGGAAATCCAAAACAAATAGTATAATAATTTTTATAATAAACAAATAGTATTAAGGAGGAAGCAGTTTTGGAGAGCATTTTAGCGGTTTTGGTAGAAAACAGGGCGGGCGTGCTCGCAAGGACGGCGGGGCTTTTTGCGCGGCGCGGATTTAACATCGGAAGCCTTGCGGTAGGGGAAACGGAAGACCCGGCGGTTTCGCGCATGACGATCGTGGCGGAGGGCGACGAGCGCGCCATAGACCAAGTGGCAAAACAGCTAAACAAGCAGATAGACGTGATAAAAGTAAAGCCACTCCCGCAGGAAAGCGCGACAAGGCGCGAGCTTGCGCTGATAAAGGTAAAGGCCGCGACAAAAACGCGCGGCGAAATCTTTGATATTGCGTCGATCATGAAAGCGGATATCGTCGATATTTCGCCGTCAACGCTGACGATTGAGATCGCCGACAGGCCGGAGCGCGTACAGCTTTTCCTTGATATGCTAAGGCAGTACGGCGTGATTGAAATGGTGCGCACCGGAATGGTCGCGCTGCAAAAGGGCGGCGGCTCGATCGAAAAGGTCGAATAGGTTTTTTCTTATGAAGAAAAAAATATATAAGGTTGGCAATATTCCGGTTATTCTCTGGGGAGAAAAATCGGATTGCGCATACATATGCGTGCACGGAAAGCATTCAAACAAAGAAGAAGCGCAGGGCTTTGCCGAAAAGGCAGTATCGAAAGGGTTTCAGGCTTTAAGCTTTGACCTTCCTGAACATGGCGAACGCAAAGACGAAGATTATCCCTGCATGGCTTGGAACGCCGTTCATGACTTAGGTGTTATCGGCAAATATGCCCGGCAGAATTGGAGCAGTCTTTGTTTGTTTGGGAGCAGCCTAGGCGCTTATTTTAGCTTGCTTGCGTATCAGAATTTTCCCCTTAAAAAAAGCCTGCTTCTTTCCCCCGTGCTTGATATGGAGCATTTGATACAAAAAATGATGAAGCGGTTTGGCGTTAGCGAAAAAGAGCTGGAGGAAAGGCGGGAAATCCCTACTCCAATGGGCGAAACGCTGTATTGGGATTATTATTGTTACGCAAGGGAAAACCCAATTGGTAAATGGGAGGCTCCAACGGAAATCCTTTATGGCTCGAAGGATAATCTGACAGCGCGTGATGTAGCCGAAAACTTCTCGAAACGGTTTCATTGCGGCTTAACTGTTTTAGAGGGAAGCGAGCATTGGTTTCATGAGGAATGGCAGTTGGCCTTTCTTAACGGCTGGCTCGACAAGCATATCGGAACAGTATAAGACTCATCATCCTCAAAATCCTAAAGAGGCTTATATAACCATAAATAATATAATAAAACAATATTCCCATGCTTTATCCCTGCACGGACCGGATAAAACCGCGCGGCGAACGCGAAAACTTAACAGGCCGGCAAGAGAAGCGCCAGTACCGAACCCCCGGATGCTGCATAGACTGTAGCATCCGGGGGTTTATAATATTTTCGCTTTGAGAAACCGAGCCTTGGCGGTGGCGCAAGCCGCGCCCCCGAGCAGCCGCCTCGGCGTAGACGTTTTTCTTAAAGATAGCCGCGGGAGGTTCTCCTTCCGCGGCAAAATCTATTGTATAACGCCCTTTTTCAGTATAATATTCGCGTAGATTGCGGATTCTCCCGTCGCGACGATGGCGTATGCCATTGTAGCGCGGTCATAAAAGGAGAACCGTTCCACAAGCTCAAAGCCTGATAGCTCCTCGTGTTTTCCGATGATTTCGCGGTATGTTTGCCAGATTGGCGGCTCCGGTTCGAAGTCCGGCACATTCATGAGCGCTGCGGGCCTTTCGACGAACTGGTCGAGCGGGAACAGCGCCATCACCGCGTCTAAGATTTCAGGCACGCCGTGCCCGTCAAGCCTTACTACGCGCCGCCCCATGCTCTGTGCCGGGAAATTGCCGTCGCCGATTACGATTTCATCGCCATGCCCCATTTCCATCAGGATTTTTAAAAGCTCAGGCGACAGGATGCTTGAAATGCCTTTTAACAAGAAAACCCCTCCTCTACACAGCAGACCTCTTACGCAAGAGGTCTGGTAAACGCCGACGCCTTGCCGACTAACTTTTTATCGATAAGCGCGTCGATTTCCGTACCGTTTTCCACGTACTTCTCCTCGAAAATTTTGCCGCTCTTGCGTATTTCGGCGATAAACCCGCTTTGTTCATACGGAATCAGAAGCCGCATGCGACGCTGGGCGGGCGGAAGCAACTCCTCGATTTTATGAAGCAGGTTTTCAAATCCAAAATGCGTTTTTGCTGATACCGCAACCGTATTCATACCGGAAACCGGCGCGATTTCCTTTATAAGGTCGCATTTGTTTAAAACGGTGAGGACAGGCGTATCCATCACGCCCAGACTCTTAAGGACGTCGTTTGTGACTTTGATTTGCAATTCGGCGTCGTTACTTGAAGCATCGCAGACGTTTAAAAGCAAATCTGCGTGGACAGCCTCCTCAAGCGTTGATTTAAAAGCCTCTACAAGATGGTGCGGCAACCGGCGGATCAGCCCGACCGTGTCGATCAGCATCACGCTTCGCCCCATCGGCAGGCTCAAGGCCCTTGCCGTGGGGTCGAGGGTGGCGAAAAGCTTGTCCTCGGCAAGGACGCCCGCGTCTGTCAGCGCGTTTAACAGCGTGGACTTGCCGACGTTCGTGTATCCGACGATAGCGGCGGTCACAACGTCGTCCTTGCGCCGTCTCCGGCGCATCTCGCCGCGCCGCTTCTCAAGCCCCTCAAGCTGGGATTCCAGCAGTTGTATCCTGCGGCGCAGATGCCTGCGGTCAAGCTCAAGCATGGTCTCGCCCTTTCCGCGCCGGGCGCCCGCGCCGGCGGCGCCACCGCCGCCGCCAAGCCGCGACAGGCTTTTGCCGAGACCGGAAAGCCGCGGCAACATGTAGCGGTTTCTTGCAAGCTCGACCTGAACCTTGCCCTCGCGGCTTTGGGCGCGACGGGCGAAAATCTCCAAAATCAGCATGGTGCGGTCAATCACCGCCGTATCACATGCTTTCTCGATATTCCGAAGCTGTGTCGCTGAAAGTTCGCAGTCAAAGAGGATCATCGAGGCGTCAAGGGATTTTACGTATCCCGAAAGCTCCTCAAGCTTGCCAGAGCCCACGCACGTCGCCTTATCGACGTCCGGGCGCTTTTGTATGATTTCGGCAACCGTTTCGATACCGGCGGCATCGGCAAGCTCCGAAAGCTCCGCGAGGGAAGTCTCGGCGTCAAACGCACCTGTATCCACTGAAACTAAGACCGCGCGCTCCGCGTCAATGATATTTTCGGTTAATTCCGGCATTATTCACCTCTGCCTACTTGCACGGACAAGTTATTTAATCGCCCGAACCCTGATAACGCCGTCGATTGCGCTTAATTTGGAAAGCACGTCGGTCGAGACCTCCTCGTCGAGGTCGATGAGCAGGTACGCGTAGTCGCCCTTTGAATTATTAAGCAGGTTATTGATGTTTTGGCCGACGGCTCCGGTAATTTGCGAAATCATGGTGGGCTTGTTTTCGTGTATGACCGTGATACGCGGTTTCGACGAGCGCTCGACATAAATGTCGGGCATGTTTACGGAATTTTTGATGTTGCCGTTTTCCAGGAACTCCTTTAACTGGACGGCCGCCATCTCAGCGCAGTTATCCTCGGATTCCGGCGTTGAGGCCCCGAGATGGGGCAGCGCAATCACGCCCGGATGCCCCAACACCGCGTCATTTGGGAAATCCGTGACATAGCAGTAGACTTGCTTGTCGTCGAGGGCCGCCAGCATATCGGCGTCGTCGACAAGCTCCGCGCGGGAGAAGTTGAGGATTCTGACGCCCGGCTTCATCGTCGCGATGGACTGCGAGTTTACCATGCCGCGCGTCTCGCCGTTGAGCGGAACGTGCAGGGAAATGAAATCGCAGTTTTCGTAGATTTCTTTTAAGGACTTTGCGTGCTTTACGTTTCTTGAAAGGTTCCATGCAGCGTCAACCGAAAGGTAAGGGTCGTAGCCGTAAATCTCCATTCCAAAGTGCGAAGCCGTGTTGGCGACCATGATACCGATCGCGCCAAGCCCGACCACGCCGAGTTTTTTGCCCTTGAGCTCCGGGCCCGTGTATTTTGACTTTTCCTTTTCGACGAGCTTCGGTACTTCGCCGCCTTTGCCCTTTAAGCTCTGCACCCACTGCATGCCGGGGAAGCTTTTCCGCGCGGACAGCAGCATCCCCATAATGGTGAGCTCTTTAACGGCGTTCGCGTTGCCGCCGGGGGTATTGAAAACGACGACGCCGATTTCGCTGCATTTGTCGATGGGGATGTTGTTCGTACCGGCGCCGGCCCTTGCGATTCCGCGCACCGATGACGGTATTGGGGTATCGTGCAGCGACGCCGACCGGACGATCATGCCGTCGGGGCTTTCGATGTCCTCAGCGCATTTGTATCCCGCGTTTTCGAGGATTTCAAGGCCGGAGGGGCTGATTTTGTTCATGAGCTTTATTTTACGCATTTTGTTCAAACTCCTTCATAAATTCGACCAGCTTCCCGACGCCCTCGATCGGCATGGCGTTGTAGATAGACGCCCTCATACCGCCGACGGAGCGGTGGCCTTTCAGGTTTATAAGCCCGTTTTTCGCGGCTTCCGCGCAGAACTTTTTGTCGGTTTCGTCGCAGCCGGTCACAAAGGTGACGTTCATGAGCGAACGGTCCGACTTGAGCGCGGTGGGCTTGAAGAGCGATGAAGAATCAAGGAAATCATAAAGGATTTTGGCTTTTTTCTCATTGTGGGCTTTCATACCCGCAAGGCAGCCGAATTCGGATTTGATCCAGTCTAAAACAAGCCCCATCATATAGATGGTGTAGCAGGGCGGCGTGTTGGCCATGGAGTCGTTGTCGGCCATGTTTTTGTAATCCATGATCGACGGGGTCTCGGGCCTTGCGTTCCCGATCAGGTCCTCGCGGACAACCACCAGCGTAAGCCCCGCCGGAGCTATGTTTTTCTGTGCGCCTGCGTAAATCAGCCCGTACTTCGCAACGTCGCAGGGCTCGCTTAAAATGCACGAGCTCATGTCGGCGACAAGCGGGACGCTCCCCGTATCGGGCAGGCTTGTAAAGCGCGTGCCGTAAATCGTGTTGTTCTGGCAGATATGGAAATAATCTGCGTCTGGGTTGCACTTCGACTTGTTAAGCTCGGGAATCCTTGCGAAATTATCGGGTTTGCTTGTCGCAACGCAAGTAACCTCGCCGTACTTTTGGCCTTCCTGAAACGCCTTGTTCGAGAACTGTCCCGAGACTATATAATCAGCTTTTCCCGTTTTATTCAGCAAATTCATGGGGATACCTGCAAATTGCAGCGACGCTCCGCCCTGCAAAAACAAAACCTTGTAGTTTTCCGGTATACCCATGAGCTCCCGCAAATCCGATTCGCAGGACTTGATGATAGCGTCGTATTCTTTTGAGCGGTGGCTCATTTCCATGACCGACTGGCCGCTTTTGCCGTATTCAAGCAGCTCCGACGCCGCTTTTTTAAGTACCGCTTCGGGCAGGGTGGAGGGTCCGGGTGAAAAATTGAAAACTCTTGCCATGTTTGTAGTCATTCCTTTCGATCTAATATTAAAAAGCTGTTCCAATAGCTCAAAACACCATTACCACGGCGATTTAACCGTCATTTCCCGTCTATGAGAACGGCTTCTAAAAATCGGAATCGGTGATGGATTTTACGATTTGATCGATGTCCAGCCCCAAATCCTTTTCAAATTTAGTCTTGTCAAGGTATCCCGAAAGCTTGCCCGGCATCAGAATCTCCCCGTTATTCGTAATGGATACGGTTGTTTTCGAAGATTTGTTCGATATGTAAACGATGCACTCTATCGGTATGTTATAGAGCTTTTTCTTCGAGAGAAGCGTGCGGATTGCCGCCGACTGCCGCTGCATCAGCAAAACGGGGTTTTGAAGATGCGTCCTTTTATCATTCAGGACGACCGACCACTGCTCACCGGAAAGGGTGCCGTAATAATTCCCCTTTGCGCCGAGCGTATGGATCAGCAGGATGCCGAAATATCCAATCAGTATGTTTTCGGCTGCAAGACCGTCGCCGAGATTTACGTTAGACAACACCTTAAAACGGCGCAAAAACGCAAACTGCGAAAGGACGCGCGCCGTGGCCCGGGGCGCCGATTTACCGCGCGTATCGAACATTTCGCGCCTTAAATACAAAAGAAGCAAAAGTACGGCGATAAACAGGCAAACAGCGGTAAAAATGAATAAAGTATCCTGCATATGATACGAACCCCTTGCGTTATAACTTAAGTAAAGTATAGCATATTTAAAAGTCAAATCCAAAGAAAAATATAAATTATAGCAATATTATAAACCAGATTGTTAAATTATTCGCAAATTCTGTTAAAAATGCTTGACAGAAATCAAGGTAATGGTCTATTCTAAGTCATAAACCTAAGAATATCCCATGGAGGAAATACGATGAGATCATTTTACATTTATGCGATGATTATACTGATTTTGCTTATCTTAGCGTCAGGATGCCGGCAAAACGACACAGCGGTAGCCGTGCCCGAGCAAGCAAACATAAGGGAAGCCGTAACCGTCGCAGAGCCGCAAAAAGCGGTTGATAAAATCTATTCTTCGCTGGAAGAGTATAAAGCAAACCCCGTGACCGCGCTGCAAATTGAGGAGCTGATCGGTATCAGGGAACGTGATGTTGACGCGTTTTACGGGAAGATATCCGACCCGACCGGCGGGCTTTCGGATGTCTTGATCATAGAGCCGAAATCCGACCGGCGCGAGGACGTTCAGCTTGCCCTGAGCAAATACAAGGAAAAACGCATGGCACAGTTCGAAAACTACGATATCCTCGATGCGTACCCCATCTCGCAAAACGCCGTTATTTACGACCAGGGAGATTATATTATCATGCTGATGCTCGCGGATAACGATGCGGCAAGAAGAATCATAGATGAGTACATACCGTTATAATTATAGATATAACAGATAAAACAATTATGAGGATTTGGAATGGAACAAGCAAATAGCGTCAAATTGAGGCGTGCCGGACTTTTAGACGAGATACGCGGGGCAGATATCATACTGATGATACTGTATCATCTGGGATATAATCTGGTATTTATATTTGGCGTTGACGTCCCATTTTACCGCAGCTTTGCCATGCCTTACATCCAGCCGCTGATAGCGGGCACGTTTATTGTGCTTTCGGGAATTTCCTGCCGTTATTCCAAAAGCAATGTAAAGCGCGGAATAAAAACATTTCTGCTCGGAATGCTGCTTACGGTCGTAACGCTTATTTTCATGCCGAGTGAGCTCATCTATTTCGGGATTCTGCATTTTATGGGCGCGGCCATGATTTTATTTGCGCTTTTGCGACCGGCTTTAGACCGGATGCCGCCGGTAACAGGCATACCCGTTTTTCTGTTCCTGTACGTTTTTACAAGTCGGCTATCGTCGGGATATTTGGGATTGCCCGGCGTTTTTACCGTAACATTACCGGCTTTTCTCTACGAAAACCCATATCTTTTGCCGCTTGGATTTTACGCGGCGGGCTCCGATTACTTCCCCCTGATTCCGCATTTATTTTTGTATTTTGCGGGCTCGTATGCGGGGGTTTTGTTTATCCGGGATTTTTTCCCCGCATGGGCTTACAAAACGCGCTTTCAAATTTTATCTAAAATCGGGCGGCATACAATCATCATATATTTGCTTCACCAGCCTGTCCTAATGGGAATACTTCTTCTATCATATGATTTTTAATATGATATAAGTGTATAATAATCACAAAAAACACATTGAACACTATGTGCCGAAAGTGGCTACCTTTTTTCAAGAAGTGAGTTTACAAGCTCTTCATCGGGGTCAACATAAACCGTTTTATAATGGTCATAAATGACCATCCCAGGCTTTGCTCCGGAAGGTTTTTTCACATGCTTTACCAAGGTGTAATCGACCGGAACCTTGCCCGATTTTCTCGCCTGAGATTGATATGCTGCAATAATGGCGGCTTCCTTGATTGTATTATCTGTAATATTTGAATCATCAACAATAATCACAACATGAGCACCGTGAATCTTTTGCGTATGAAGCCAAATATCGGTATTCCGGCTATCTTTTAATGTGAGCTTATCGTTTTGCGTATTATTGCGGCCGGCTAAAATCAAGTGCCCGTCCGATGAGCGGTAGCGCAACGGGGGCAGCTTCTCATGACGCTTTAGTTTTGCCTGCCTATTCTGCCGCCGTATATACCTGCCCTGAGCAAGCTCCTCGCGGATCGCATCGAGCTCCCCGAGCCCCGAAGAGCGAGTTAATGCGTCAAATACCGAGTCAATGTACAATAGCTCCTGCTCGCCTTGTTCGATCAACGAGGCGAGTTTTTTTTCGGCGGTGTCGGCCTTGCGGTAAAGCGCGTAATAACGCTGCGCGTTCTGCGGAGGCGTCAGCCGCGGGTCGAGCTCGATTTCAATTTCATCGCCGGCAGAATCATAAAAATTCGGTAATCTAACGGTTTTATTACCTTTTTGAAGTGCATACAAATTTGCGCTTATAATATCCCCTTTTATCTTAAGCTGCTCCCGTCCGGCGCATTCCTTCAGCTCCTCGCGCTGGACGGCGACCTTGCGGCGTATCCTGTCGGAAGTATTTGCAAGCAGCTTCAAAAGGCCGCCGGATCGCTGTTTGATGCGCTCCATGTTATCGCGCTCCGAGTAAAAAGCATCCAGCAAATCGCCGCATGACGCATATTCGCGGGTGAGGCGCGCCGCGCCGTATTGCGTCACCGGCATGAATGTGAAGTCTCGCGGACGCCCATCCGCCTCGCAGACAATAGTCGGGGTGCATTTACCGGTTTTTAAGCCGTCAATAAAGGCGCTAAGCGCGTAGCTAAGCCGCTCGACCTGGTTTTCGGACAGATCGTGCGCATTCGTTTCAACACCGCGCGTCGCAAAATGGGCAATTTCGCGGCAAACGATGGGCGAAACTCCCTGAATCCTTTCCAACAGAGCGTTTGAAAGCTCTATATCTCGCCCAAAGCGGACTTGCGCTATCATCTCGGCAGCGGAAGATTCAAGCGGATTGAGCTTGTCCTGCGCGGGCGGCGGCTCGTAAAGCATCCCGGGCAAAATCTGCCTGACGCGCGACGTCTCAAAATCGATGCGCTTGATGGCGTCGATAATACGGTTTTCATCCTTAATTAAGATAATGTTGCTATGCCGGCCCATAATTTCAACGGCAATGGTCAGCGTCAAAGGGTCTCCAAGCTCGTTTGTCGCCTCAAAGTCAAGGAAAAGGCTCCGATCGAGCCCTATTTGGCGCATGGATTTGAATTTTGCGCCGGATAAGTACTTACGCAGCAGCATGCAAAACATCGGCGGAGTCTTCGGGTTATCGGGAGCGGTATTCGTAAAATGAATGCGTGATGAGCCTGCGTTTGCCGACAAAAGCAGCCGCCTGCCGCCGTCGCGCCCCCGTAGAAGTATGATGAGCTCTTCGCGTGAAGGCTGTGAGATTTTATCGATGCGTGAACCTATTGCGCCAGCGTACAGTTCATTTCTTACTTTGCTTAAAAAAGCACCGTCAAAAGCCATTTATAAGGTCATTCCTTTCAGGTTAAACATACCTCGCGGGGTCGGATTGCGACTGCGAGACAGTTATTTTCGCTTTCGGCAAGCGTTCCGATAGCCTGTTGCAAAGCAAGGGCAACGCGATGACTTCCGTTGCGTAGTGGCCTGCGTCAACTAAGGTAAAACCGGCTTTTTTGGCTTCAAGAAGCTGATGGTGCTTGACTTCGGAGGTTACAAGCGCCTGTGCTCCCGCAAGCCGGGAGTCCTTCCAGAGCTCGCCGCCGCTGCCTCCGCTAACAGCGACAATTGATATTTTAGTACCTTCTGTATATTTAACAGAATAAGCATTCAACTTTTCTTTAACGAATAAAGCGAATTCATCAGGTTGCATAGGATTTTCAAGCTTGCCGATACGCGCAAGCCCCGGACTACCGGCGCTTGTAAGGACGCTCACACCGCTAAGCCCTAAAACCTTTGTTAATGCGGAATTAACGCCATAGTCGGACTTGTCAAAATTAGTATGCGCGCTTATGAGATTTATATTTGATGCTATTAGCCGATAAACGGTGCTGTCACTGTCAATACTGTTTAAATAAGGAAATATCACCGGGTGGTGTGTGATGATAAGGTTTGCGTTTATGCGCTTTGCCTCGTTTATAACGTCGGGAGTGGCGTCTAGGGCGATCAATGCGGCATTTACACTGTTTTTTTCGTTTCCGATCAGTATTCCTGTGTTATCCCAGTCCTCTGAATCCCCGAAATTTGCCGTTTCATCTATAACGTCATAAAAATCCTTTATTGTATAAATCATTTATCATTCCACCTTTTTTCGGCTTTGTTCTTTATTTCTTTTGTTATTTTTTTATAATATTCTATTTTTTCATCACTTTCCGCGTTTTTTGACATTTTGACCCCGTTTATCTTTTTCTCAAGCCGCTGTATTACCCGGGAAATATATAGCTGTGAGGAAAAGTCATTGCTATATAAATGACACCCAGTATAGAAACTGAACTCTTCAATACTACATGATGATTCTGTATAATATACATACATAACAGTATATAATTTATTATCACTAAAAACACATGTTTCTTTTGCGATAGTAAAGCCATTTTCAAAAAGAAGCCTTCTAAGTTTTTCTTCTTTTGTCATGGGGTTTAAGATAAATCGAAAGCGACTGTTCCTTGTCCACATATGAGTTAACACGATATCGGCAATCAGTTCACCCCCCATGCCGGCAATTATGAACGTATCAATCGTCGAATGCGGCAGGTCAGTCAACCCATTTGTCAATACAGTGTCTATACTGTTAGAAAGACAGTTGTCCGCGATGGTTTTTTTAGCGTGCAAAAGTGGGCCTAAATTGGCTTCACAAGCGAAAACGTGTTTTGCGCGGCCAGTTTCTATCAGAGCGCAAGCCAGCAGCGCATGGTCACATCCGATGTCGGCTACGACGCCTTCAGGCGGAACCATGTCAAAAATCGCGGAAAGTCTTGCGTCTAATTTAATTTTCATGCTTTTTCCCCTTAGCGCATGAAAGAAGAGTGTTTACAAAAACACTCTCCAATGTCGCGTAAATCATAAAAATAAGCTGTGCTCCTATTTGTTGTTTAGCTGCTCCAATAATTTGTCAACATCCACGCCGTGGATTTCGCAGGCTTCGGCTAAAGTTTCACCCCGTGACGCAGGGCAGCCCAAACAATGCATACCCTGTTCGAGCAGTATTTTTTCAAATTCGGGGTTTAAGTCAAGTAAATCGCTGATGATGACGTCGCCTTTAATCTGCATGTTTACACCTCCGCGGTTTTTATATTTATTATACCCATAATAATACTTAAAGGGGAATTTTGCAATCATTAATAGGCAATTTCAAGCGAATTTTTTTGTATTTTTACCGGAAGCCTCGAAAAAGGCTTGATCCATGCGAAATCGCCGCGGCTTATGCAGCCGGTGGAAAACAGTGCCAAAACATAAACGGCGGTGAGAATGATAAGCCCGAGTATAAGCCCTTGCCACAGGGAAAGCGAATCGAACAGATAAAAATTGTACGCGGCCCGAACGGCTTGCCCTGCGCATAGCGCCGCGATTACAGGCTTTACGATCCAGTCGTTGATTTTAAGATTGATTTTAGTTATATCCAAAAGCTTATTTAAATGAAGCGCGGAGGTGAACAGATTACTTGCGACAATCATCCAGATAAAGCCGTTTACGCCATTTGACGGTATCAATACGGCAACCATCGCGATGCGAAGCAAACAGTCCGCGATGGAATAGCGCATGCAGGCGGACTGCTCGCCCAGTCCGTACAGGATGCTGACAACAACCATTTCAACACACATAAACGGGCATAAAAACGCCATTTGTTTGAGCATACGCCCGGCGCTTTCGTCGTTATAGGCGATGACGCCGATTTCAAATGAAAAGGACATGAAAATGACGACGATAAAAATCCCTACGATGCAGGTGATTTGCAGTATTCTTGATATTACGCGCTCAAGCCTTGCGCTGTCGTTAGAGGCTCCGAGCCTTGAGATTTCCGGCGTCAAGGTTACGACGAAAGCCGAGAGCAGCGACAGCGGGAAAATCAAAAGCGGCATAACCATGCCTTTTAAAAGGCCATAGACCTCCGTGGCGCCGCTGCCCGCGCCGATATAGCGGCGAAACCCCGAAAGGATCAGTACGTCTTCTAGAAGCCGCAGGGCGCTGCGTGTCGAGCTTGAAATTGAAACCGGTATGATGATTCTTAATATTTTTGCGGTGGCGCCGCGGATTGTCACCTCCTGATTCGGGAAAGGCCGCTTTTTCTCGATTAAGTAGCCGGATACTGTGTATATAAAGCATATAAGCTCCCCGAATGTGATTCCGAGGACCACGGCGGCGCAGGCGTGTGCGATCCCCTTCGGGAGCCAGTAAGCCAGCAATAAGATGATGAAGCCCATTTTGAAGACCTGTTCTAAAACTTGGGCGGCGGCGGGGTTGCCGACATGGCGGGACGCGATGAAATATCCGCGGAAGCACGCCGACAATGAGAGCAGCGGCATTCCCGGCGCAAGCAGCATAAGCGGAACCTCACATCTTGGATCTTTTAATATGTAAAGCGAGATGGGCCTTGCGAACAAAAGCATGACGGCGCATACAAAAAGGCTGAAGAAAAGCGAGAGGTAAAGCGCCCGCTTGAGGATATGCCTTGCGTTTTCGCGTCTGCCGCATGCAAGCTCCTCGGCGGCGAGCTTCGATACGGCCATGCTGACGCCTGACAGTGAAACGGTCGCCCCAAGCGCGTACAGCGACATAATCAGGGTATACAGCCCCATACCCTCCGCGCCGATTTTATTTGACAGGTATATCCGAAACAAAAAGCCCATCATCCTCACAAAAATCGAGGATGCACTAAGCAAAACCGTTCCCGCGACAACGCTGGGAGCTTTCATCATACCAATCCCCTTACTTCTATTTACCTATTTATATGTATAAGGGTTTTTAATATATAGTATGAATGGAAAAAATTTGTACACAATAATGGCAGGATAAGTTTACAATCTTATGCTATACTTTAAATCAAGAATCGATTTTTGTCGGCTTTTGTCGATAAGCCAATCAAAGGAGAAACCATGAAACGAGTAAAGATTATCGCAATGATAATGGCTGTCGCCATGCTTTCGGGATGCGGCTTGCCGCGCCAAAACGATAACCCCGTGAACGCGCCCGCCCTATCGGAGCCTGTAACCGAAGCGCATGAGGCTCCTGTTCCGAAAGCGCAGCAACCTATCTGGGAAACCATAGAAACCGAAGAGGACGAGCCCTTGCAGGATGATATGGAAGCTGTCCCGACGAATGAGTACCTTGAGTCCTTAGGCGTCGATTACGCGGAAATATTAAAGCTTAGCAGCCAAAAGGAACCGGGGTTTCCCGGCGGGCCGGTTGACGAGCTGAACAGGCCGTCGGGCCCGATGTCGTACCAGCAGAAATACGGTAAATATAACGCCTATTATATTCTTCCCGATTCCAAGAAGATTTTCCTTACGTTTGATCAGGGATATGAAAACGGCTACACGACAAGAATACTCGATATACTAAAGGAAAAAGAAGTTAAGGCGGTTTTTTTCATCACATATCCATACGCGCAAACGGAACCGGAGCTTATAAAGCGTATGATAGCTGAGGGGCATACCATCGGGAATCATTCTACAAAGCACCGTGACTTTACCTCTATTACGCTTGAGGAAGCGGCGCAGGATTTAATGCAGCTACACGATTATGTCCTTGCGAATTACGGGTATGAGATGTGGCTTTTCCGCCCGCCGGAGGGTTCGTTCAGCGAGCAGACGCTGGCGCTTGCGCAGCAGCTTGGGTACAGCACCATGCTCTGGAGCTTCGCGTATAAGGATTACGACGTAAACAACCAGCCCTTTGCCCTTGACGCGATCGCAAACATTATGGACAAGGCGCATCCCGGGCAGGTTTGCCTGCTGCACGCCGTTTCGAAGACGAACACGGAGATTTTGGGCGATGTGATTGACCAGTTAAAAGCAAGGAACTTTACGTTCGCCGATTATTTTTATTTTCATTAAGCGAAACCTTCAATAAAAAACCGCTTGCAAAAGCGGTTTTTTATTTTATTACAGAATACCTAAAGTTTTTACCGGTTTGCCCGATAATACTTACAGAGGCAACGAATATAAGATTGTCTCGGTTTTGTGCACGGCGCTTACCGCGGAGCGCCTGCTCAAAACCAACCGGCGGCGCAGCATTCGAAAGATTCGGGGAAGCTGCTTGCCGGAAAACAATCAATAAACACAAAACAAGGAGGAAAGAACCATGATTATCCAACACAACATTCCAGCTATGAACTCCCACAGGCAACTGGGAATCAATAACTCGGCAACATCAAAGAACCTTGAGAAATTATCGTCCGGCTTCCGTATCAACCGAGCTGGCGACGACGCCGCAGGCCTTGCGATTTCCGAGAAGATGCGCGGTCAGATCCGCGGTCTTGCGCAAGCAACCCAGAACGCGCAAAACGGTATCTCGCTAATCCAAACCGCAGAGGGCGGCCTCAACGAGACCCACGCGATCCTGCAAAGGATGCGCGAGCTTGCGGTGCAGTCCGCAAACGGCACATACGCAGACGAGGTAGACCGTGATAACATCCAGAAGGAAGTCGTAGCACTCAAATCCGAGATCGACAGGATTTCTTCCAGCACGAACTACAACGGAATCCAGCTTCTCAACGGGACAATGGGCGGCGTAGCCGTTAACAACGACGCCGACGGGCTTGCCAGCGCCGAGCTGACAGCCGCGTTAGCCGACGGCACCGGCCTTGGCGTTAGCGCTGTCTCCATCAACGCCGGCGTGATTGACAATGAAGACGCGACAGCAACCATTACCCGCACCACAATTAACGGCACTGACGTTGTAAACGTACAAATCGGCGACAACTCCTACACAGCGGAAGCAACAACCGACGGCGCGACCATTAACCTTTTCAACGCTGACGGCGCATCGATAGGCACGATTACCTTCACCGGAGCGGGAGGAGTCAACGGCGTAGTTTCCGGCATAAAGCTGTCCGGCGCCGCAGGAGCAGCCAAAACGATTAATGCCGCCACAAGCACGGTAGACGAAGGCGCAAGATTTGCAATCGAAGGCAATGCCAAGCTCATATTCCAGATTGGCGCGAACGGCTCCGCCGACCAAAGAGTCGGCCTGAGTGTCGCCAACATGAGCTCCGGTACCCTCGGCGGCGCGGAAGGTGTTGTCAACAACATCAGTGTCGCGACCGGCGAAGATGCGAAAGACGCCATCAAAGTTCTCACAGCCGCAATGAACATGGTATCCGGCACACGCGCCGACCTCGGCGCATTGCAGAACCGCCTTGAGCACACGGTCAACAACTTGGGCGTAACACGCGAGAACCTCCAGAACGCCGAAGCCTCGATCCGTGACGTTGACATGGCGAAAGAAATGATGGAATTCACGAAGAACAACATCCTCGTTCAGGCGTCGCAGGCGATGCTTGCGCAGTCGAACCAGCTCCCGCAGGGCGTCCTGCAGCTGCTCCGCTAAGCTGAGTTAAGCTAAGCTTACGCGTTACTATACTATAAGCAACCGGGAACGGAATAACTGAAAGATTCGGGGAATCCGTTCCTGGAAAATCAAACAACCCATAAAACAAGGAGGAAAGAACCATGATTATCCAACACAACATTCCAGCCATGAACTCCCACAGGCAACTGGGAATCAACAACTCGGCAACATCGAAGAACCTTGAGAAATTATCGTCCGGCTTTAGAATCAACCGAGCTGGCGACGACGCCGCAGGCCTTGCGATTTCCGAGAAGATGCGCGGACAAATCCGCGGTCTTGCGCAAGCAACCCAGAACGCGCAAAACGGCATCTCACTGATCCAAACCGCGGAAGGCGGCCTCAACGAGACCCACGCGATCCTGCAAAGGATGCGCGAGCTTGCGGTGCAGTCCGCAAACGGCACATTCAAAGACGAGGTAGACCGCGATAACATCCAGAAGGAAGTCGTAGCACTCAAATCCGAGATTGACAGGATTGCTGCCAGCACGAACTACAACGGTATCCAGCTCCTGAACGGGACGATGGGCGGCGAAGCTCTGAAAACAGATGCCGAAGTAACAGACGCTTTAGGAGCCGCCGGAATCAATGTCACAGGCTTCACCCTAACCGACACTGACCTTATTGCGTCACTTGCAGGCTCAGACGCGACAGCAACGATTACCCGCACCTCAATTGGCGGGGCTGCCGTTGTAAACCTGCAAATCGGCGACAGCTCATACACTGCGGACGATGCCGGCGTTCTTTGGAATGCAAACGGCACAAGCGTAGGTAGTATTACTGTCGTAGCAGGCGGAAGCAACGGCGTAGTTTCGGGCCTAAAACTTAATGCTGCCGGCACCGGGCTTGCCGCTACCGATATAGCGGACGAAGGCGCAAGGGTTGCAATCGAAGGCACTGCCAAGCTCATATTCCAGATTGGCGCGAACGGCTCCGCCGACCAAAGAGTCGGCCTGAGTGTCGCCAACATGAGCTCCGGTACCCTCGGCGGCGCGGAAGGTGTTGTCAACAACATCAGTGTCGCGACCGGCGAAGATGCGAAAGACGCCATCAAAGTTCTCACAGCCGCAATGAACATGGTATCCGGCACACGCGCCGACCTCGGCGCATTGCAGAACCGCCTTGAGCACACGGTCAACAACTTGGGCGTAACACGCGAGAACCTCCAGAACGCCGAAGCCTCGATCCGTGACGTTGACATGGCGAAAGAAATGATGGAATTCACGAAGAACAACATCCTCGTTCAGGCGTCGCAGGCTATGCTTGCCCAGTCGAACGCGCTACCGCAGGGCGTCCTGCAATTACTTCGGTGAAGCTGATTATTAAGCTTCCCGTCGCAGCATAAAGCATTACCGGCCGCCCGCCACAAAAGGACGGCCGGTTAAGGCTCTCTAAAAAATCATAGGGGACGTCGAAAGATTGTCTTACTATAATGACCGGGGCAGCGCGGAGCACCGGTCTGAAGTCAACACGGGTGCGGAGCACCCGAAGGATTCGGGGAGACCGCAACCGGATAATCAAACAACCAACTTAATACAAGGAGGAAAGAACCATGATTATCCAACACAACATCCCGGCCATGAACTCCCACAGGCAACTGGGAATCAACAATTCGGCAACGGCGAAGAACCTTGAAAAGCTGTCGTCCGGCTTCCGGATCAACCGAGCGGGCGACGACGCCGCAGGCCTTGCGATTTCCGAGAAGATGCGCGGACAAATCCGCGGTCTTGCGCAAGCGACCCAGAACGCGCAAAACGGCATCTCGCTGATCCAAACCGCGGAAGGCGGCCTCAACGAGACCCACGCAATCCTGCAAAGGATGCGCGAGCTTGCGGTGCAGTCCGCAAACGGCACATTCAAAGACGAGGTAGACCGCGATAACATCCAGAAGGAAGTCGTAGCACTCAAATCCGAGATTGACAGGATTGCTTCCAGCACGAACTACAACGGAATCCAGCTTCTCAACGGAACAATGGGCGGCGCGGGTCTAAACGCAGCCGGCACCCATTTCATGGACGGCTCCAATTCCGGCGCCGGAACTGCTCATGCAACCGCAAGGGCAAATGTCCTCGGCGCCGCCGGAAATATCACATGGACTACAGCCGCAAACGGCGGATATATGCAGGAGGAGCTCGCGGGCATGTCCGAAAAAGCGGTTGCAACCATTGTCACCGCACAGGTAGGGTCAAGTTGGGTCACAAGCGTACAACTCGGCGACAGATCCTTCACGATTGAAGACGACGACGGCGGCGGCGGAAATCTTGTCGACGCAAACGGCGTAGTCGCAGGCACGATTGCAAGCTGGACCCAGGCTACTACCGCAAGAGTTATTTCCGGCGTGGAGATTGACAACGACGCAACGGGAGCTTTCTCCGGCACTTATGCCGAAGGCGCAATGTATGCCAATAGCTCCTCAAAGCTCATCTTCCAGATTGGCGCGAACGGCTCCGCCGACCAGAGGGTCGGGCTGAATGTAGCCAACATGAGCTCCGGCGCTCTCGGCGGCGCGGAAGGTGTTGTCAACAACATCAGTGTCGCGACCGGCGAAGATGCGAAAAACGCCATCAAAGTTCTCACAGCCGCAATGGATATGGTATCCGGCACACGCGCCGATCTCGGCGCATTGCAGAACCGACTTGAGCACACGGTCAACAACTTGGGCGTAACGCGCGAGAACCTCCAGAACGCCGAAGCCTCGATCCGTGACGTTGACATGGCGAAAGAAATGATGGAGTTCACGAAGAACAACATCCTCGTCCAGGCGTCGCAGGCGATGCTCGCACAGTCAAACCAGCTACCGCAGGGCGTCCTGCAATTACTTCGGTGAAGCTGATTATTATTAAGCTTCCCGTCGCAGCATAAAGCATTACCGGCCGCCCGCTATCAAAACGGACGGCCGGTTCATTTATGTGAACAGACTCTAAATTTTATCTATAAACGCTTTAAGCTCCCGGCTGTAAAGCCGAGCGAGATTATTTACCTCATCCCGGGTTTTGCCCACAAGGGAGTAGTAGATTTTGATTTTAGGCTCCGTCCCTGACGGCCTTACGATTACCGCGCACGTATTATTAAGCCCGTACTCAAGCACGTCGGACGGCGGCAAGCCGGTATCACTAGACAGGTAGTCCGTCGTTTCGACTACGGCGGCCCCGCCGATTTGCAAGGGCCCGTTCCCGCGGAGAAAACGCATGATACCCGCCATTTTCTCCATGCCGTCGGCGCCCTCAAAGGCGAAGCTCTCGACTTTATTGTAATAGATGCCGTGTTTTTCATAGATTTCATTTAGTCTTTGCGCCAAGGTTTTGCCCTGTTTTTTGTACGCGCACGCCATCTCAATGATCAGCATGGAGCCGTTGACAGCATCCTTATCGCGCACATACCCCGCCGAAAGATATCCGCAGCTCTCTTCAAACCCGAAGATAAAGCGGTTTTCCTCGCCTTTTTCCTCAAGCTTTAGAATCTCCTCGCCGATAAACTTAAAGCCGGTCAGGACATTTTTCATCTCCACGCCGTATTCTTTCGCGACGGCGTCGGCAAGCTTTGTGGAAACGAGGGACTTCACAGCGACCGGGTTTTTCGGCATAATGCCTTTTTGGATTCTCGCGGCGCAGATGTAATCGAGCAAAAGCACGCCGATATCGTTGCCGGAAAGGATTTTAAAATCGCCCGAGTCATTTACCGCGGCGGCTACGCGGTCGGCGTCAGGGTCTGTTGCAAGAAGCAGGTCCGCGCCCGTCTTTTCGGTGAGCTTAAAGCCTAAATCCAGCGCCTCAGGCATTTCGGGGTTCGGGTACGGGCATGTCGGGAAATTGCCGTCGGGATGCTCCTGCTCCGGTACTACCGTTATATCGGTGACGCCGAGCTTCTGTAAAACCGCGCGGACGCATTTGTTGCCGGCGCCGTTTAGCGGAGTATACACGAGCTTTAATCCGGCGTCTTTGCAGACGTCGGGGTCGATTGCTTCTTTCATCACGCGGTCGATGTATTTTTGCACGAAGCTGTCGGGAATCATTTCGATTATCCCGCTTTTAAGCCCTGACTCAAAATCCATGCTTTTAACGCCGCTGAAAATATCGGTTTTAAGAATATTTTCCATAACGGATTTCGCGGTCTTAGGCCCGATTTGGCAGCCGTCGCCGCCGTATGCCTTGTAACCGTTATATTTCGCGGGGTTATGGCTTGCCGTAATCACCACGCCGGAGTCGCAGCCAAGCTCCCTTACCGCGAACGAAAGCGCCGGCGTCGGCATCAGCTCGTCATAAAGATATGTTTTGATTCCGTTTGCCGCGAAAACAGACGCTGCCTGCCTTGCGAAAAGCGAGGAGTTTATGCGGCTGTCATACGCGATTGCGACGACAGGGTTCTCTTTTTCGGACTTTAAAAAATCGGAAAGTCCCTGCGTCGCGCGGCCTACTGTAAATACGTTCATGCGGTTGGCGCCTAGCCCCAAAACGCCGCGCAAACCGGCCGTGCCAAAGTCGAGCTCGCAGTAAAAGCGGTCTTTAATCTCGGCCTCATCATCCTTTATGCCGTTTAGCTCCACGCGGTATTTTTCATCGTTTTTAAGGTTCTCGGTCCAAAGCTCAAAAAGTTCACGCTCTTTGCTCATATCAACAGTCATTCCTTTCACCTTGCGATATTCTAATCATATTATTATAACGGCGGCTTGTCAACATTGATTCTTGTAAAATCTTACATATTTCGGTATACTTTGCTATATAAACGCGAAACCAATTCGGCACAGCCGAATTGCCGCCCGCTTCGCGGGCTTAAAGCGCGCCGCGCTTTTTGTTTCGCGCCATGACTTGCATCAAGGGGGAATTGCTTTGTTTTGCGCGCTTTCAAGTCTTGGGCTTATGGGGATAGAGCCGTATATCGTGTCTGTCGAGGTGGACGCAAGCCGCGGTATGCCGGGCTTCGAGATCGTGGGGCTGCCGGACGCGGCGGTAAAGGAAAGCCGCGACCGCGTGCGCTCGGCGCTGCTCAATATGGGATACAGACGCCCTGACGCCAAAATTATCGTGAACCTGGCGCCCGCCGATACAAGAAAGGCGGGCTCGGTGTACGATTTGCCGATAATGCTTGGGCTTTTGGCGGCGCTTGGATACGAGAACTTTGATTTTGAAGGTACCGCGGTGATTGGGGAAATCGGGCTTTCCGGGGAGCTTCGCGGCTTACCCGGCGTACTACCGATGGTGCTGGACTTAGAAAAGCTTAAAATCAAGCGTGTGATCGTACCGGTCCAAAACGCGGCGGAGGCCGCCGTGGCGACGGGGGTGGAAGTCTTAACCGCTATGCACGCTAAGGATGTCATCGCGTATTTTCGAGGCGAAAAAACGCTGGTGAAAGCGTCGGACATCCCGTCGGAGGCGTCTGCGGAGCCGTATCTTTTAGACCTTGCCGACGTCAAGGGGCAAAGCGAGGCAAGGCGCGCGATGGAAATTGCCGCAGCGGGAGGGCATAACCTTTTATTCATCGGCCCGCCCGGTACGGGCAAAAGTATGCTGGCAAAGCGGCTGCCGTCCATCTTGCCTGAGATGACTGTTGCGGAGTCGATTGAATCCACAAAAATTTATTCTATAGCGAATCTTTTGCCGCCGGGCGGGGGGCTTTTGCCGCACAGGCCGTTCCGCGCACCGCACCATACAGCGTCGCCGGTCTCGCTCATCGGCGGCGGCGCGAACATTGTGCCGGGTGACATTTCGCTGGCTCACAACGGCGTGTTGTTTTTAGACGAGCTTCCGGAGTTCAACAAAATGGCGCTTGAGGTGCTAAGACAGCCGCTTGAGGACGGCGTTGTGAATATCACGCGGGTACGCCAGCGCTTAAGGTTCCCGAGCAGGTTCATGCTTGTCGCAGCAATGAACCCCTGTCCGTGCGGGTATTTTGGAAGCGGCGACAAAAACTGCAAATGCTCCCAGGCGGCGATACAGAAGTATCTCGGGCGCGTATCAGGCCCGCTGCTCGACCGCATTGACATCCACGTTGAGGTACCGGCTGTCGAGTATGTACAGATTTCCGCTAAAGCGAAAGGCGAAAGCTCCAGGGATGTGCGAAAACGCACGGCGGCGGCGAGAAAGCTCCAGCTTGAGAGGTTTTCGGGCACGGCTGTCACATGTAACGCGGACATCCCGTCAAAGATGCTAAACGACGTTTGCGTAACGTCGCCCGCCGCCGAGCGTATCTTAAAGTCCGCGTTTTCGCGGCTCGGGCTTTCCGCCAGGGGCTATGACCGCGTTTTAAAAGTTGCAAGGACAATTGCCGACCTTGACGGCGAAAAGCTTATCGAAGCGCCGCATATCTCGCAGGCGATCCAGTTTCGGAGCCTTGACCGCAAATACTGGGGCGGGTGAGACTTCAAGCACAGTGAAAGGAACGGGCATAAATATATGGATAAAGGTTTTTTTCAGCGGGTTTATGAAATCGCGAGGCAAATCCCTGCGGGAAAAGTAATGAGCTACGGCCAGATAGCCTCCCTCATGGGCAGCCCGCGCTCCGCAAGGACTGTGGGATACGCTATGCGCGCCGCTCCCGAGGATATCCCCGCGCACAGGGTGGTGCATAAATCCGGCGGTCTTTGTCCGGAGGAGGATTTCGGTGCAAAGCAAAAGGAGAGGCTTACAAATGAAGGCGTAGGTTTTCTGGCCGACGGCCGCGTGGACATGAAAAATTTTATGTGGATGAAATTATAGGAATTTAGGGTCGACAGACCTTAGTATACCCCGCCTGAAAAGATATCCGCGACTGCCGCAAAATCGCGCAGCGTGAGCTGCTCCGCCCGCACGCTTGCCGGGACGCTCGCTTTACTTAACAATTCGGCGGCCCTTGCTTTCTCAAGCGCAAACCCCGACGCGATACAGTTTAACAAGGTCTTGCGCCGCTGTGAAAACGCCGCTTTGACAACCTTGAAAAACATGGCTTCGTCGGCTACATTTACCGGCGGCGTGCTCCTGACGTCCAGCCTTATAACCGCGGAGGTAACGTCGGGGGACGGCATGAAAGATTCCGGCGGAACCTCAAACAACAGCTTAGGCTCGCTGTGCCAGCGCACGGCGACGGTCACGGCGCCCATTTGCCGCGACGGTATCGGCGCGCAGATCCGCGCCGCCGCTTCTTTCTGCACCATGACGGTGACGGACTTTACAGGCAGCTTCGATTCTAAAATCCGCATGATCACAGGCGACGTTATATAATACGGCAGATTCGCGCAGACGATTACCCGAAGCCCCCCGGATCTTTCTCTGATCATGGCGTTAAGATCCGTTTTCATAACGTCGCCGCAAATAACCTCGACGTTATCGCAGCCGGCGAGGGTTTCGCTTAATACAGGAAAAAGCCGTTTGTCAATATCAATCGCGAGAACCTTGCCGCAACGCTTTGCAAGCTCTGCGGTAAGCACCCCGAACCCGGGGCCGATCTCAAGCGCGCAAACGTCTTTTGCAGCGCCCGAAAGCTCCGCGATTTTTGGGCAAACGCTGTCGTCTATGATAAAATTTTGTCCGAGCGTCTTTGAAAATCTAAATCCATGTTTTGACATTAGGCCGCGGATTGTTGCAGGATTCGATAAATTATTCATGTTTTCCTCGCTTTTAATATAGACGTCTTGTTTTTTTATATGAAATAAGATATACTGACTTAACATGTATTTTTGATAAGGGGCTATTTATTATTTAGGGTCTGTTAGCTTTATGTCAATAGACCCAATAGAGGAGCAATACTTTATGATGCCGAAAAGACGCGATAAAATCAACTATTACCTTGACATCGCCGAGGTCGTTTCGGAGCGCGGTACTTGTTTAAGACGCAATTATGGCGCAATTATCGTAAAAAACGACCAGATTATCTCAACCGGGTACGCGGGCGCGCCGAGAGGGACGCGCAACTGCTGCGATACAGGGCAATGCATGCGGCTGCAAATGAACATACCGCGTGGCGAGCGCTACGAGATGTGCCGCTCTGTCCACGCGGAGATGAACGCGATCATACACGCGTCGAGAAACGAAATGCTGGGCGGCACAATGTACTTAACAGGGCGCGAGGCCGGGGCTGATGAATACGTCAAGGATGCGTCGCCGTGCTCCATATGCCGCCGGATGATTATCAACGCCGGTATTTCAAACGTCATAATACGCGATTCAAACGACACGTTTCGCAATATTGTAGTGCTTGACGAATGGGTATCGAGCGATACGTCGCTCGTGGGCTCGTATTAGATTTCAAAGCCGCCGGTGAGGCGGCTTTGTTTTTGTGGTTTCTACAAATTCCCTTATTTGATGATCCGACGGCTCATGCCCCTGCGTTTCTCATTTCGCACCGGCGAGCTTTTCGATCCCCGCCCTGACGCGCGTTAACGCTTCGTCGCGGCCAATCAGGTACGCGGCCTCAATGCCGCCGCCCGGCGTAAACTGCTTGCCGGTAAGCGCAATCCTGAGCGGCCAGAGCATATATCCGTTTTTCACGCCTAACCTTTCAATCAGCCCGAAGAGCGCGTCGTGTATGGCCTCTGTATTCCAATCGGGGATGTTTTCCAAAACCGGAAGAATCTCGTTTAATGAAATAAGCGAGGTTTGCGTATCGGTTTTCATTTTTTTGCTGATGAACAAATCAGTCGAGTAATCCGGCAGTGAATCGAAGAAATCGACCTGCTCCGGAATGTCGCTTAGCACCTCGCACCTCGCCTGTAAAAGCTGCGCTAAGAATACCGTGTCAAACGGCTCTTTTTTAAGCGTTTTGCGTATCCAGGGCAGCGCGGTCTCGTGGAATGCTTCAGGCGATAACCTGCGTATCCATTCGCCGTTTAAATAGTTGAGCTTCTGGCTGTCGAAAATAGCGGGGGACTTTGAAATCCCGGCGACGTCGAAGGCGTCGACAAGCTCGCTTAACGTAAAGATTTCGTTCTCGCCGCCCGGAGCCCAGCCAAGCAGCGCGATATAGTTTAAAACGGCGCCGGTAAGGTAGCCTTTCGCGACCAAATCCTGGTACGACGCGTCGCCGTTTCGCTTTGAAAGCTTCTCGGTCGCTGTTTTCATAACGGGCGGACAATGGATGTAAGCGGGAATTTCCCAGCCGAAAGCTTTGTACAAAAGGTTGTATTTCGGCGTGGAGGAAAGGTATTCGTTGCCGCGGATGACATGTGTGATATTCATCGTGTGGTCGTCTATAACGTTTGCGAAGTTGTAGGTCGGCATACCGTCGGCTTTAAGCAGCACCTGGTCGTCGAGGGTGGAGTTTTCAACCGTGATCCTGCCGAACACAAGGTCGTCGAATGATGTTGCCCCGTCGGACGGCATGCTTTGCCGGATAACGTGCGTTACGCCGTTTCTTATGTTTTCTTCGATTTCTTCAGATGAAAGCCGCTTGCAATGCCCGTCGTACATTGGCGGGATGCCGCTTGCCTTTTGCAGCTTTCTGACTTCCTCGAGCCGCTCTTTATCGCAGAAACAGCGGTACGCGGCGCCTTTCCCGATGAGCGTTTCGGCGTAATCCTTGTACATCCCCATACGCTCGCTTTGAATATACGGCCCCACCGGCCCCCCGATATCGGGACCCTCGTCCCAGTTTAAGCCGGTCTCGCGCAGCGTGCTGTAGATGAGCGCGGTCGCGCCCTCGACAAGCCTTTCCTGGTCGGTGTCCTCGATTCGCAAAAGGAATTTGCCGTCATGCTTTTTCGAAAGCAGATAGGCGTAGAGGGCCGTGCGTAAATTCCCGACATGCATGTATCCGGTAGGGCTTGGTGCGAAGCGGGTGCGTATGTTTTGCATTTTTATCAATCCTTATTTGCAGTTTTTATATTTACTGAAAAAATTTGTTATATCAAACGCAGGCGTTATGGGGTAGTTGAGCTTCGAAAACAGGCGGTGGTTTTGAACGCGAAAAGTCTCCGGTATGCGGCCCGTTGTGATTCCCTGCTCAAACGCGTAGTTAAAGCCGCTTCGAAGAAGCCCGTCAAAAAGCCAGTAGTCGGCGTCGTCCAAGCATTCGTAAAGCAGTGCGGTCACGCTGTCGCCGCTTACCTCGAAAAGGCACGACGCGAGCTCCTCCTCCTTGTCGGTGGCAAGGTACAGGTAGAACGACGCGTCCGGCAGCTTCCCACACTTCTTGCATGCCTTTGTGATCATTTTCATATTGACGCAAGGTTTTAGTTCTAACATGGTCACTTCCCCCGCTTGTCCGGTTTTGCGTTTTTGTTTTTCCGGGATTTCGCTTCGGACTCTTCATGTTTTTGCCGGTTTGTCGCCTTTTGCACGCAATTCCGAAGCGCCGTGAGCTCCGAGGCTGTAAGAAGCCGCCATTTGCCGGTCTTTAGCATCCCGAGCTTTAAGGGCCCAACGGATACGCGCTTGAGCCTTGCGACCTCAAGCCCCAGCGCCTCGCACATCTTGCGGATTTGACGGTTTTTCCCCTCGAATATCGTGATTTGTATCACGGCGCGCTCAGGCTCCCGCGCAACGACGTGAACGGTAGCGGGCAGCGTCATAACGCCGTCGATCTCAACGCCGGACGAAAGCCTTAAAAGCTGGTCTTCAGTGACGCCGGGCTTCACGGTCGCGCGGTAGGTTTTTGAAATGTGGCCCCGCGGATGCATGATTGAGTCGGCGAAGCCGCCGTCGTTTGTGAGCAGCAAAAGCCCCTCGCTTGTTTTGTCGAGCCTGCCCACGGGATACACACGCTGCGGGGCGTCTGCGACAAGGTCCAAAACGCACGCGCGGCCCATCTCGTCGCTTGTGGTCGTTACGTATCCGCGCGGCTTGTTCAGCATGATATAAACGTTTTGTTTTCGTTTATTGAGCTGTATATTCACGCCGTCAATCGCGATTATATCTTTTCGGGGGTTTATCTTCTGCCCGATTTTGGCGGGGCGCCCGTTTACCTCCACGCGCCTTTTAAGGATTGCCTCCTCCGCCTTGCGCCGCGACATAACGCCGTTATCCGACAGTACTTTTTGTATCCTTATCCCGGAATTATCCATACAGTTTTTCATCCAATCCGACCAGTTTTATTATCCTGTCTAAAATAGAGACTTTCTCTTTGTATTCGTGCAGCATCGCAACGTCAGAGCCTGCCGTCAGCGTCACGCAGGAAACCTGTTCCCCGTCAAGGAAAATTCTTGCTTCGCCGATATACTGCCCGCGCTTGACGGGCGCATACAAAAAAGGCTCCGATATGATCTTATACTCCACCTTCGCGCCGGCTGCAAGTATGGGAATCTTTGCCGCATCGAACTTAACGGCGGCGACCGCGGGGCTGACGCCGCCCGTCACCGGAACGGTAAACGCGGGAATGCCCTCTGACAGGTCTTCAAGCTGCAGAATCCCAAAAAAGTGATTGTAAAGGCTTTTGTGCACATTCCAGTCGTTTGAGGCGCTCAGCGTGATACAGATAAGCTCAACGCCGTTGCGCCTTGCGGCGGTTACAAGGCAGCGCCCCGATTTTCTGGTAAACCCCGTTTTTACGCCGAATGTCCCCTCGTAATCCCTCAAAAGCCTGTTGTGATTTGTGAGCCAGCGCTCGTATGGCGGGTTGCCGTATGACGTGCGAATCCTGTACTGTGAGCAGATTTGCGCGAATTCGTCGTTTTTGAGAGCTTCCCTTGTGATGAGGGCAAGCTCCTTTGCCGTGGAATAATGCTTCTCCCCGTCAAGTCCGGACGGCGTCTCAAACGACGTGTCAAGAAGCCCCATCTCCTTCGCCCGCTCGTTCATCATGGCGACAAAAGCGGGGATGGAGCCTGAGATTCTCACAGCCGTGGCGTTCGCGGCGTCGTTGCCTGAAGCGAGCAGCATCCCCGTCGCCAAAGCGCGCAGGCTTGCCCTGTCGCCCTTTTGCAGACCCATGGACGAGCCCTCGACCATGATAGCGGCTTCGTCCACGGGAAAAACAGCGTCGATGTTCGGCTGCTCAAGCGCGATCAGCGCGGTCATTATCTTTGTGGTGGACGCGATCGGCAGCCTCTCGTCAATGTTATGGGCAAACAAAATCCGGCCTGTGACGGGCTCCATAACAATCGCGGCTTTCGCGTTTATACGAAAGTCTTGTATCGGAGGCGATACGGTTTCCAAGGCAAAGCCCGAAAACGGGAACAGCGCGCAAAAGTACGCCGTAAGCGCCGTCGAAATCAGTTTTTTCATATAATCCCCCCAGAATTATACCGGTTTATAATTTATAAAACAAGTATATTCCGGGACGCGCCGTAATATTAACGGTCTTGGCAAATTGACGGCGGATAGACGCCTTTATTCCTTTTCGCCGTTTTTCTTTGACTTTAAAACCTTATCGATGATACCGGGAACGGCGTTCACGATACGGTCGGCCGTGTTGTCGGCAGGCTGCGGCATTGACAGGATCTCCACATCGCTGCCTCTTAGGACCAGAAAAGCCACCGGGCTGATCGTCACGCCGCCGCCTGTGCCGCCGCCGAAAACGTCCGGCCTTGATGTGGGCCAGTCGCTGCCGCCGGAAGCGTAGCCGAAGGCGACCTTCGAGACGGGGATTATAACCGTGCCGTCAGCTGCCGTGATGGGGTCGCCGATGACGGTGTTGACGTCTACAAGCGAGCGCAGGCCGCTTAGCGCCGAATCTGTAAATTCACTGACCGGATGCTGTTGTTGGCTCATTTTGCTTACCACCTTTTTTACGTTTATTTTTATTTTTTAAGATTATCTTGACGATTTCATAAATCACCCTAAAGCCTGCCGCAAAGACATAAAACGGCGTTATCCTCATACGGAAGGAGATATCCGCCGCCGTTTTGTCAAGCATAAAATCAGGCCGGATTCTCACATTTGGCTTTTTGACTGTGAACAGGGCCGAAAGCAGCGAGATTATGTTTGCCGAAAGGGCGCAAACCATCCCGTAGCTCGTAGCGGTTTTCATGGCGTCATCGCCGCCGACTGCGATGGCGACGTCGATTTTATAAAAGATAAGGCGCCGCCTCAGCGCATCGACTTTCTTGCAGGCTTTAACGATCTCCCATATATTTTTGACAGATCCTAAGTTGCCCGATATCTTTTTCTGTTTTGTTTCGTCTTCATCTTTTTTCTTAGCGGCTTTTTTAGATATTCTGGCTTCTTGCCTTTTTCTGCGCTTTGCCTCTTTTTTTCTATCGGCTTCTGTTTTTTCCCGCAAAAGACTGATTTTGAAAAACACATAATGCACGCTTGCGTTTATTTTACCGCCGCGGTACGCAAATCTAAGACACACGGGGGAGAAAAGCAATACCGCAAAAAACAGCGCGATAGAGCCGGTTATGACAAGTCCCATTATACATTGCTCCCCAATTATAATGTGTTTGGCACGTAAAAACCTTAGAACCTGTGTTCAGCACCGCTCAACGTCCATTCGAGCACTGAACAAGGGCGCTTAAAATAACGGGCGCGCGGGGATAATCCGGAAGCAGGAAAATCAAGGAGCACGATGTGCGCGTCGTGGGGCTGCTACTCGAAGAAATCGATCTGGCCGTCGAGCTGCTGCTCGGCTTCCTCATCGTCGGGCGTTTCCGGTGCGAGATGTGGCAGCTCCGGGAGCTGCTCTAAATTTTCAAGCCCGAAACACCGCAAAAAATTCGCGGTCGGCTTATACGAGATCGGCTTTCCGGGAATCGGAAGACGGCCCGCTTCCTCGATCAAATCCTTGTCCACAAGGCTTTTGACGATGCCCCCGCAGTCGACGCCGCGCACCTGCTCGACGAACGCGCGCGTAACCGGCTGGTTATACGCGATTACGGCAAGCACCTCAAGCGAAGCCTGCGACAGCGCCGTGGTTTTTCTAAGCGTCAGCGCGCGGCGTATGATTTCGGCATACTGCGGCAGCGTGCACATCTGGTACGCGTCGCCCAGCATGACGATGTCAAACGGCGAGCTCTGGTAAAGGTACCGCTCGCGTATACGCTCGATTAGATTCTTGACGGTTTTTTCGTCTGAATCCATAACCTCGCAAATTTTTTGAAGCTCAACGGGCTCCCCGCTTGCGAAAAGTATGGCCTCTATGCTGTGTTCGGCGTCGTGTAGCTGCAAAATAACTCTCCTATTTCTTGATTGCCACGGTATTTTTACCCGTGATTACGATTTTTTTTGACTTAACAAGCTCCAAAACCGCTAAAAACGTGGCGACCATGCCGCTTTTCCCTGTCTGTGCGGTGAAGAGCCTGTCCATTTTAATTTTGCCGTCCCGGCGCAAAAGTCTTAAGACTGAGAAAATCTTCGACGTCACCGATACCACGGGCTTTGATACAAGCGGCTCAAAACTTTCGCGGGGCGGCGGCATACGCCTTGCGTTTTTGCCGAGCGCGTCCGTGAGCGCCGAGAACAAAATCCCAGCGGGATGCGTCATAACGTATGTCTCGTCGATTTCAACAGGCATCGGCCTGCGCACGAATATATCGCCTGATAAATTGTTAAGCCCGAGCTGCTCCGCCGCGACCTTGCAAAGCCGATACTCGATGAGCTGGCCGCTGAGCTCCTGCCTGAGCCGTTCGGATTCCTCTTCGTGGCGCGGCAAAAGGCTTATCGTCTTCATATGTACAAGACGGCTCGCCATCTCAAGGAACTCGCTTGCGACGTCGAGGTTTTTCTCGCGCCAAAGCGAGATTGCCGACATATACTGCTCAAGCAGCGACGTCAAATCGATGTCGAAGATATTAAGCTTATGCTTTGAAAGCAGGTTCAGAATCAAATCGAGCGGCGCGTCGTATTCCTGAACCTTGAACGTCAGCTTCGCGTCCATAATTGAATCCACCATTCTACTGGCATTGTAATGCGGTCGAAAAAGATAAAAACCCATGATGTGGCAAACTGAATAGGAAAAGTGAGGACCCTGAAAATAAGCAGCAGCATGAAGACAAACGTAATCTGCCGCTGATAACGCAGCATCGCCCAATAAATTTTTTGGGGGAGCAAAATTCCGAGGATTTTCGAGCCGTCAAGTGGCGGCAGGGGAATCAGGTTAAAAACCGCCAGCATTATACTGTAAAAGCACAGCGTACCTAGAATATCCGCAATCAAGGCCGAATTAGAGGCAAGCGCGTACTGCGGCGACGAAGCCAACAGGATTTTGTAAAGGATCATCAAAAAAAACGACAGCAAAAGGTTTGATAAAGGTCCCGCGAGTGCTGTGACCGCCATATCGCGGCGCGGATGCTCAAAGTTTCGCATATCCACCGAAACAGGCTTGCCCCATCCGATCCCTATAAGCATGATGAGTATGCTGCCTGTCCAGTCAAGGTGCGCAAACGGGTTGAGGGTCAGGCGCCCCTGAGCTCTCGGCGTATCGTCGCCTAAGCGGTCGGCGGCAAAGCCGTGCGCGAATTCATGCACCGGAAGCATCGTTAACAGTATTAGCGCGCGTATAAGATACGGCAAAATATTTTCCGGCGCAAAGCCTAAATCAGACAAAGAAACATCCCCTAAAACGCATGGCTGTATTGCTGCCAAAATAGTATAACATAAAAGCCGCCGGCTTCGCAAGTTGCACATGGCCGGGACAATTCTCAAAAAAAGCTTGCAATGTTAACTTGAATCTGATAAAATACGAATGTTGACCTTTTATATTTAATATTTAAAGGAGGTGCAGAATATGGCAAAATGTGAAATCTGCGGTAAGGGCGTCGGTTTTGGAATCAAGGTATCTCACTCGCACAGGCGCAGCAACAGAATGTGGAAACCGAACGTAAAGCGCGTTAAGGCAATGGTGAACGGCACCCCCCGCCGTCTGTATGCCTGCACCCGCTGTTTGCGTTCAGATAAGGTGACGAGGGCGATTTAACGTACCATAACCCCGCTTAACATCAAACACTCCCCGCGAAAACGGGGAGTGTTTATGCTAATATTATTATTTCTTCATTTCTTCGCTTTTTCCTTCGCGTCGTAGCCAATCCTAAGCTCCGAGTTTTGGATAAGGTTTAACAGCGACGTCGAGAAAAGCGGGTAGTTATGCGTTAAAATTTCGATTGAAACGGCAAGCTGCGAGATGTCCGAGATAGGCTCCATTCCGAGGATCGGCTGGTTTTTCGCGATGGACGACGCGTTTGCCTGAGCGATCTGCATGGCGGCCGATGCGTATGTATCTGCGATATGCGACGGAATCTGGAACATCTGCTCCTGGTTTTTCGGGTTTGCCGAGTAAAGCACGCGGAACATCCGGTAGCAGCTTAGCATCAGGAACGCCGACACCTCGACGGTCAATGCCTTGTTTTTCGTTTTGCCGAGCAGGTCAAACAAAATATTAAGCGAATTTGCAACAAGTTTTTTGTTGAGAACCGACAAAACGGAGCCAATCGCGCGGCTTTCCTTTACCTGCTCAGGGTCGGGGATGTCGTCGAGGCTTAGCGTATGGCCTTTCCTGTCGGGTGAACGGCCGAGCAGGTAATCGCATGAAACACCGTAAAAATCGGCGCATCTTATAAGAAAATCCAAACCGCATTCGCGTATGCCTTTCTCATAATGCGAAAGCAGCGCCTGCGAGATTAAAAGCTGTGCGGCGGCGCTCTTTTGGCTGATACCCTTTTCTTTTCTGAGAAGCGTCAATATGCGCGGGAAATCTGTGCTCATAAATGCCCATCCTCCGAAGACTCTCAACGTATTGTATATTATATATCAATAAAAACATATTGTAAAGACATATTTTTACTATTTTCGCCTTTTTGTGCAGTGTTTTTAACAATCTGCACCGTAATTTGTACAAGAATGAAGGTGCATATTTAAGTGATAACCTACAAAATACATTTTATAAGAACCGGGAAAACAAGCGCGGGAGACGAAAAGCGTTTTGTCGGGCGCGTGGATTTTCCCCTTTGCAGTGAGGGCGAACGGGAGCTTTTCGCCATGCGCGAAAAGTTTTTGTATCCTCATGCGGAGATGGTTTTTACAAGTCCGCTTGCACGGTGCGTAAAGACGGCGGAGATACTTTATCCGGATATATACCGATTGGACGATGACGGCTTTACCGACATGGATTTAGGCGGGTTTTCCGGCAAAAGCTTCGAGGAATTGCGGTATGACGCGGATTTTTCCGCGTGGATCGGCAATTCTGTTTCAAACCCTCCGCCAGGCGGCGAAAACATTGAGGATTTCACGAAGCGCATTGTCCGTGCGGCAAGCGGGGTTTTCTTTAAAATGATGGACGAAAAAATCAGGGATGCAGCGGTAATCACGCATGGCGGCGTTATTATGACGCTGCTGGCGGCGATTGGGCAGCCGAAGGTCCCGCTTCAGGAATGGGCGATGGGAAACGGCGAGGGCTATACGCTGATATTCACGCCGCAAATGTGGATGCAAAGCGGATCGGCCGAGGTATTCCGCAGGCTCCCGGAGTTTAGGGGATAAGACGGATAATAAATCCTAAAGAGTTTCGCCAAGTAATATTAAACCGTAAACAGGGAGTCAATAATAGATATGAACAGTTTGTCCGGGATAGAACACAAAGGCTTGGTGCATCTTTACACAGGCGGCGGAAAAGGGAAAACTACCGCTGCCGCAGGGCTTGCGGTCCGGGCGCTGGGTACAGGGAAAACCGTGTTGTTCTGCCAGTTTCTGAAAGGCCTTGCAAGCGGCGAGCTTAAGGGCTTACAGTTGCTTGGCGCGAAAATCCTGCGGGCTAAAGTATGCGGAAAATTTGTCTCGCAAATGGACAATGACGAGCTTGCGCTTTTAAAAAAAGACCACGAGGAGTGCTTTTTAGAAGCTTCAAGTCTAATCCTTTCAGGCGGGATCGACGTGGCCGTGTTCGATGAAGCCGTGGATGCCGTAAATCTCGGGATTATCTGCGAAGACAGGCTTTTCGAGCTGATTGCTAAGCGCCCTGCCCATGTGGAAATTGTAATCACAGGGCATAAGCCGTGGGAAAATCTAAAGCGCTTAGCCGACTATGAAACGGATTTTGTATGCGCGAAGCATCCGTTCGATAAAGGCGTACCGGCGCGGCGCGGGATAGAATATTAGGGCGTTGAGCGGTAGTGGGAACACGTTCCCTAGCCTGCCGACAGGAGATTTGACAATGGGACTTTTTCTGGCGCTAAAGAAAAACGCAAAGCTTGCCATGCGCGGTCACTGGATCGGCGGCATGCTGATTCTGCTGATCCAAATTGGGGCGAACGGGGTAATCAACGTGCTTCAGCAGGCCGCCGTCGGAATGTTTGTCTTAGGGCCCGCGGTTGACAGGGTTCCGTATTACGCCGAAAACCAAAGTGAATATACACAGATACTCAGCGATGTCATAGTAAATTCCACGGCGGAATGGGCGATTATCGGGGCCGCCGCATTGCTCCAGCTTCTTTTGATATTTCCGCTTTCACTCGGCGTGATACGCTGGTATTTCAGGATCGTGCATGGCGGCAACCCGTCCATCACGGAGGCCTTTTACTTTTTTGAAACGCCGAAAGCATACTTAAGGGCGGTTTGGTACGACATCAGCATCGGTATACGCACGACGCTTTGGGCGGTTTTGTTTTACGCGCTGCCAAGCGCCGTTATGTTGACGTCCGTCTACTTTCTCAGCGCGGAGGACGACTCGCTCAGGCTGGAAAGGATGGCGGCGTCCGCCGGCGTTGTTTTTTCCGTGCTGATGTTTTTGGCGGCTACCGTGTTTTTCTGCGCGTTTGTCAACCGTTACGCGCTTGTGGCGTACCTTGTCGGCGCCGATGACGAAATCACCGTCGGCAAAGCGATCAAAATGTCGATACAGTATACAAAAGGTTACAGGTTTCGCATATTGTTGTTTTCGCTTTCATTTATCGGATGGTTTTTGCTTTGCGTATTTTTCATTCCCCTGTTTTTTGTTGTGCCGTACTATATGGCGGCGTATGCGCTTTACGCGCGGTATATCATAGACAACGGCGGCGGGCATTCTTTTATGAATCACTAAAATTTAATATTAAAAGTACTTGAAATGCGGGAAAGTGTATTGTATAATGATAAAAAGTCTATCTAACTGAACAGGCGGTAAACCTTTGCGGTTTATATCGCCGGGCCGCGATACAAAGGCAGCAGATGAGTTATATGCGCATCTGTGGGACAGTAAAATGTTCCGCAGGTGCGTTTCTTTATTTTTTAGGAGGTATTATGATGAACAGGGAGAAAACAAAATCACAAATTCTGGAAGGGATTATATCTATTATCATAAACGCCGTCTTATTTGCTTTAAAATTTTGGGCCGGCATGGTTACCGGGTCGATTGCATTGATAGCGGACGCGTGGCATACCATGTCAGATTCGCTGTCATCGGTATTCGTTGTGTTTGCGGCAAAGCTTGCGTCTAGGAAGCCCGACAAGGAACACCCTTTCGGGCACGGGCGGTGGGAGCAGATTTCCACTATCTTCATTGCGTTTCTGCTCGGTATTATTGCCTATGAATTTTTAACAGGCTCAATAGAAAGATTCCAAAACCGGGAAAGCGTTACATATGGCACGCTTGCCGTTGTGGTGACAGTCATATCGATCGCCATGAAGACGCTGCTGTCACTATACGCGTTTTATCTCGGGCGGAAAACGGAGAACGCGATTGTAAAAGCGGACGGCTGGCATCACCTGTCCGACGCGTTTTCATCGGTAGTTGTGCTGATCGGTATAATCGCGTCGATGATAGCGCCGCAATTTTGGTGGATGGACAGCATCCTCGGAATGATCTGCGCGCTTTTGATATTATACGCGTCCTATCAAATTATTAAGGAATCCATCACAAAGCTGTTGGGCGAAGAGCCGGAGCAGGATTTAATAGACGAAATAAACATCGAAGCCAAAAAATTATATTACGATGATTTAAAGCTCCATCATTTCCATATGCATGATTATATTTCGCAGAAAGAATTGACCTTACACATCATGCTGGATAAAGATATAACAATTGAAAACGGGCATAAGGTAGCAACCGATATCGAAAACATGATTAAAGAAAAATTTGATATGATAGCAACGATCCATGTCGAACCGCTGGATTAAAAGCTTCAGGCTGAAAACAAAGCGATCAAAACTCAAACGCCCGGCTTTATGCCGGGCGTTTAGGCTTCCTTTTCACTTTTCAAAAGCTTATTTAGCTTGAGCTTTTCCGTCACGTACCGCCTGTACATACGTTTTTTTTGCAGTAACGCGATGAGCTTTCGCCTTTCAGGTATCCGGGCGGGCTCCGAGTCAAGCACCGCTTCAAGGTATCCGATGATTTCATCCGTGTGGTCCGATTCCGTATCCTTTTCAAGCAGCCCTATCTTTAACATAAGGCAATGGCTGCATTTAGAGCTGCTTTGAAGCGCCGTGTTAACGGCGTTAAGCGCGCCGGGTCCGCCGTGCAAAATCTGCATATCGGCAATCCTTTCAAGCGCTTCATGGTAATCAGCCTTAAGCGACAAGGCCTTGTTGTATTGCCCGAGCGCCGCCGTTTCCAGATTTAAGGCGTCGTACAATTCGCCGCAAAGCAGATGATATTCCGGAATAGCGGTGTTTTCTTTGATGGCGCGAAGGCAGTAACCAAGCGCTGTTTCCGGCTGCGTCTTGCGCAGTATCGAAGCGAGCCCGTAATATGTCTCGGCCGTTTCGCCGCCGAGCTTTGCCGCTTCCTTGTATTCCTCCAGCGCCAAATCGGCGGAGCCGAGCAGCATAAGAGCCTTGCCGCGAAAGGCGCGGTACGTGTAATCTTCCGGCGAAAGTGCGATTGCGCGGTTTAAGTACTCGATGGCTTTCGCGGGATCGTGTTCCGCGAGCAGGATGCCGGCATGCCCCAAAGCTTCAGCGCATTCGGGGGCAAGCTGCGCCGCTTGCCCGTAATACTCCGCCGCTTTTAAAAGACGCCCGGACGCTTCCAGTGCCTTTGCTTTCCCAAAGATGTATTCCCAGTTGTCCGGTTCGATCGCAAGGGCTTGGTCATAAACCGAAACGGCGGCAGCAAAATCGCGGCGTTCTAAGAGGAAATCAGCTTTACATGCATAATAGGCGGCGATCTTGGGCTCTAAAGCGATGGCCTTGTTAAATGAATCAAGCGCGTGCGAATCTTGGTTTGCGGCAAGGCACCGCGCAAACCCGAAAAGTGCCGCGTGGTTTTTTGGCTCAAGCCTCAAAACTTCCTCGTACTGGCTTTTTGCTTTTTCTGTTTCTGAAAGCCGTAAATACAAATCGGAGCGGGCGCATAAATAATCCGCGTTATCAGGCTGAAGCTCGATTGCACGGTTTAGGTACGCAAGCGATAAGCGCGGGCTTTTCTTGCCTGTGAGCGCCGAGAGCTCGTTTAAAATCTCCGGGTTTTTGCCGTCCGCCGAAAGTGAATCCGTCAACGTTTTAAGAGCGCCCTTGTTATGCCCCAGCGCGTTTAGGACCTGGGCTTTCAGGTAATAGTAATCCGCGTTTGTTCCGTCAAGGCTGAGGGCGCTGTTGATATGCATGAGCGCAACGTCCGGCTCCGCGCTGAAGGTCAGCCTTGCAAGGCGGTAAAACGTATCGGCGTCGCTTCTTCCGGATGTTACGGCGCGCCGGTAATGTTCCCCGGCGCTTGCGACGTTTCCGGTTTCTTCCAGCAGCCTTGCGATATGTATGTGAAGCTGCCCGTTGTTCGGGTCATGCTTTGAGGCCTCGCTAAAACACGCGATCGCCTCGGCCTTGCCGTTTTTCGTTTTCATCAAAAGCTCGGCCTTCGCGGCGTAATAAAAGGCGTTTTCAGGCATAATGGCGATTGCCTTTGTGTAGCATTCGACCGCCTCTTTCGGCTTCGTGTCCGCGAGCAGGGACGCAAGCCGCCCGTAAGCGCGGGCATTATTTTTGTCGGCCGAAATCACCGTGCGGTATTCTTTTATCGCGGCCTGTACCTGCTCAAGGTTTTCGAGCGCGCGGGCTTTACCCATATGGTATTCGGCAGTTTTCGGCGCAATGGAGATGGCCTTGTTGTAGTACAAAACCGCCGACTCAGGCTCGCTTATGACCAACAGCGATGCAAGCCCCGCGCAGGCCTCGTGGTTTTTCGGCATCTCCAGAACCAGTTTTTTGTATTCCACCGCGGCTGCCGACTCGTCGCCAATTTGGCTTAACAATCTACATTTAATAAGCTTGGCTTCTTTGTTTTCGCCATCGAGGGCGACGACCGCATTTGCGTAGGAAAGCGCAAGCTCCGGCTGGGATTCCTGGTACAAGACCGCAAGCCGCCAGAGACTCGGTATATGCTTGTCATCGAGGGCAACCGCTTTTTTGAACATGGCGACCGCGGCAATTTCCCTGCCGGATGAAAGCAGGAGCTCCGCTTTATGGTACGGGTAATCGGCCGTATACGGCGACGCCGACATCGCAAGGTCGTAACACGTGACGGCGCCATCGGTATCGTCTAGGAGCATCAGGATTTTTGCTTTCGTGTCGTAGTAAGCGCCGTCCGTCGGTGAAAGCTCGATCGCCCTGTTCACAAGCTCGAGCGCTTGCTGGGGATTTTTCCCGGCGCAGTGCTTAGCAAGCGAGTTTATCGCGCCGTGGGCGGCATCGTTCAGCTCGATTGCCTGACGGTACATCTCAACGGCTTCAAGCGGCCTTCCCATATGGTCGAGCATCCAGCCGCGCACCGTATGCACCGTTGAGTTTGCAGGGTCGATCTTAAGCGCCAAATCGCAGTATGAAAGCGCTGTTTCAAGGTCCCCGTCAAGCTCGTTTAGCACCGCGAAATCCTTGAAATAATCGGCGCTCCACACGATGCTGCTGTCGGCGCCGCGCAAAAGATGCACAAAAACAAAGGGGATACCGTTCTTTTTAAGCAGCTCCGTCAAATGCGCTTCAAGCGTTTCGTTTAGGCCTAGCGACGTGAAAAAACGCCGGTATGTCCGCAAAACAGTGAAGAATATATCCGGCCAGCGCTCGGCCTGATACAGGCTTTTTATGTTGTCTTCAATAAACTTGGCAGCGCCTTTGTAATCCCCGCGAAGCGAAAACGACGATATTTGACGGCGCAGTAAAGCGGCCTCCTCCACGTTTTCATGCAGAGAAAGGGCTGCATCCTCCATCGGCTTCGTATTGCCCTGCGAATGTTTTTCCACGTTTGCTCACCGCCGCCTCTATCGTAACACAATTCGGACAAAAAAAACAGAGTATTATATCACACAGGCGATCTGGCACTCTAATTATATGAGTGCCAGATTTTTTGTAAATAATTTGTTAATGCGCTTGACAAAACTTGAAAAATATGATAAATTAAATTTAGCACTCGTGCGCATAGAGTGCTAAAGAGGTGAGATCAAGTATGAATTTAAGCCAGCGCAGACGGCAAATACTGGCCGCGATCGTGGAAAACTACATCAAAACGGGGGAGCCCGTCGGCTCGAAGCTTTTAAGCGGGCAGCTTGAGATGAACGTTTCGTCCGCGACAATAAGAAGCGAAATGGCGTGGCTTTTTGAGCGCGGATATCTTGAGCAGCCGTACACCTCGGCGGGGCGTGTGCCCTCTCATTTGGGATACCGCGAATACATCGATTCGCTGATGAAGTGCAAGCCGCTCACCGAAAGCGAAAAAAATGAGATCAATTCGCTGTTTAACGTGCGCGACCCCGACCCTGAAAAGCTGCTGGAGGATGCGGCGGAAGCGCTTTCGGGATACACGAACTGCGCCACCGTCACAAGCTCTATAACCCCGAAGAATGTGCTTGTAAGGCGGGTCGAGCTGATTGCGGTCGGTCCCGGGACCGTTGTGATCATGATTGTAGCCAGCAACGGCGTGATCAAAAGCAAGGTTTGCCGCGTGGACTTCAAGGTCACTCAGGAGCTTATCGAGTTTTTCAGCAAATTCTCAAACTCGCGCCTTGCGGGCCGCAGCATCGATACCATCACGTCGGATTATATCAGCTCCGTTTCGGTGACGCTCGGCGAATACTCAAGCCTGTTTACCTCGCTGCTTGTAGCGATATTCGAGCTGTGCAAGGAGATAAACGACGGTCAGTACTACATTTCGGGAAGCGCTAAGCTGCTTGAATACGGGGAGCTTTCGCAGCTTGTCAGAGACCTGATGGTTATGCTTGAAAGCCGCGAGCGGATTCAATCCCTGTTTGATTCGAACAAGGATTTTAAAATTCTAATCGGCAAGGAAAACACGTCTATGGAGCTGTCAGGCGCGTCCCTTGTTTCAACAAGCTACAGCATCCACGGGCAAAAGGCCGGGACAGTCGGGCTGATCGGCCCCGTGCGGCTTGATTACGCGAAGATCATCCCGCATCTTGAATATTTCGCGAGCACGCTCGGCGAGCTGCTTTCAGACACGTATGAGATAGATGAGGAATAAAACGGGAGGAGACTTGACTTGAACAAAAACGAGCAGGACATGGCCTTTGACGACGAGCTGCCTTTAGAGGAAGCAGAGCAGCCGGAAGCCGAAGAACAAAATGAAGCTGAAACACCGCAAATGTCCGAGACGGAGGCTTTAAACAAAAAGATTGACGAGTTAAACGATAAGCATTTAAGGCTTATGGCGGAATACGACAACTTCCGCAAGCGCACGCAAAAGGAGCGCGGCGACGCGTACCAAAGCGCCGCGGCTTCGACGGTGGCAAAGTTTTTGCCGGTACTTGACAACTTTGAACGCGCGGCGGGATTTCCGCGTCCCGACGACGATTTCGGCAAAGGATTCGATCTTATTTACCAAAGCTTAAAAGAGACCTTAGAGTCAATGGGCGTCGAGGAAATCGGCAAACCCGGCGAAGAATTCAATCCCGAATACCACAACGCGGTTATGCACATTGAAGACGAGGAGCTCGGCGAAAACGTAGTCGCCGCCGTTTTGCAGAAGGGATACAAGATGGGCGATAAAATCATAAGATATGCAATGGTGCAAACCGCGAATTAACGGTAAGATTATAATATAAACAATCATGCAAATTATATAATCAAACAAATAAATTATATACACAAATTAGGAGGATTTTATAATGGGAAAGATAATCGGTATAGATTTAGGTACAACGAATTCATGCCTTGCCGTTATGGAAGGCGGCGAGGCTGTCGTAATCCCAAACCCGGAGGGGGCGAGGACTACGCCGAGCGTCGTTGCGTTTTCAAAAGACGGCGAGCGCATGGTAGGCACCGTCGCAAAGCGTCAGTCCATCACGAATCCCGACCGCACGGTGATGTCTATCAAACGCCGTATGGGCGAGAACTACGACACGAAAATCGACGGGAAAACATATACGCCTCAGCAGATTTCCGCGATGGTCCTGCAAAAGCTGAAAGACGACGCGCAGGCGTATCTGGGCCAGCCGGTAACGGAAGCCGTCATCACGGTTCCCGCTTACTTTACGGACGCGCAGCGCCAAGCCACGAAGGACGCCGGCAGAATCGCGGGGCTTGACGTAAAGCGTATCATCAACGAGCCCACGGCCGCGGCCCTAGCTTACGGCATGGACAAGGAAAACGACCAGAAGGTCGTGGTCTACGACCTTGGCGGCGGTACGTTCGACGTATCCATCATCGAGATGGGCGACGGCGTTCAGGAAGTTCTTGCGACCGCCGGCAACAATAAGCTCGGCGGCGACGATTTTGACGAGCGCGTCATCGGATATCTTGCAGACGAGTTTAAGAAAGACAGTGGAATTGATTTAAGAAACGACAAAATGGCGATGCAGAGGCTTAAGGAAGCCGCGGAAAAAGCGAAGATCGAGCTTTCGGGCATGACCGGCGCGAATGTGAACCTGCCGTTTATCACGGCGGACGCATCCGGTCCGAAGCACCTTGACGTCACGGTTACGCGCGCGAAATTCAACGAGCTTACCGCTGACCTTGTCGAAGCGACGATGGGGCCTGTCCGCCGGGCGATGAGCGATTCCGGCTTAAAGCCTTCGGATATCCACAAGATCCTGCTTGTCGGCGGATCGACGCGTATCCCCGCCGTTCAGGACGCTGTAAAGGGATTCTTCGGCAAAGAGCCGTTTAAAGGCATCAACCCGGACGAATGTGTGGCTATAGGCGCAGCGATTCAGGGCGGCGTGCTCGGCGGCGACGTAAAGGGCCTGCTGCTGCTTGACGTAACCCCGCTTTCACTCGGCCTTGAGACCTTGGGCGGCGTGTTTACAAAAATCATCGATCGCAACACAACAATCCCGACTAAAAAATCACAGATATTCTCGACCGCGGCGGACGGCCAGACCTCCGTTGAGGTCCATGTCCTTCAGGGCGAGCGCGAAATGGCGAGCGGCAACAAGACGCTTTCCCGCTTCCATCTTGACAACATCCCGCCGGCGCCGAGAGGCGTGCCGCAGATCGAGGTTACCTTCGACATCGACGCGAACGGCATCGTAAACGTATCCGCCAAGGATATGGGCACCGGAAAGGAACAGCATATCACCATCACGTCGTCGACGAACATGAGCAAGGACGACATAGAAAAGGCCGTTAAGGAAGCGGAAGAACACGCGGCGGAGGACAAAAAACGCCGTGAGGAGGCCGAGCTTCGCAACGGCGCCGACCAGATGCTATTCCAAAGCGAAAAAGCGCTTAACGATATGTCCGACAAGCTTTCCGACGACGAGAAAAACAACCTTAAGGATAAGGGCGAAGCGCTCAAGGAAGCGCTGAAAGGAAGCGACCTCGACTTAATCAAGCAAAAGCAGGAGGAGCTTCAGAAGGTGCTGTATGAGGTGTCGTCCAAGATGTATGAGCAGACGCAGGCACAGCCCGATATGGCGGATGAGCCCGTGGGAGCGTCCCCCGGCGGCGACGGCGTCGTAGACGCCGACTACAGGGAAGTTGAATCGAACGATTAATATTATATGGCAACAGGGCGGAAAACAACTCCGCCCTGTTGTCAGGGGATTGCTTTTGTGCTATACTCACTTGGTGACTGTGCATTGCATACCCTAACATAGAGGTGGTAAATTTGGCGGAAAAAAGGGATTATTACGAGGCGCTTGGCCTTGCTAAGGGCGCCTCGGACGATGATATAAAGAAAGCGTACCGCAAGCTTGCAAAGGAATATCATCCCGATTTAAACCCCGACAATAAAGAAGCCGAAGCCAAGTTCAAGGAAATTGGCGAAGCTTATGAGATATTATCCGACCTGCAGAAGAAAAGCCGGTACGACCAATTCGGCCATGCGGGCGTCGACCCGAGCTACGGCGGCGGTGCGTACAGCGCCGGCGGCTTCGGCTTTGAGGATTTGGGCGACATCTTTGAAAACTTTTTCGGCGGCGGTTTTGGATTCGGCGGCTCCACACGCACGAGGAACCCGAACGCGCCGATTAAGGGCAGCGACATCCGCGTGACTCTGGCGCTTGATTTTATGGAAGCCGTGAAGGGCTGCCGCAAAACGGTATCAATCAGCCATCTTGAAAACTGCAAGGAATGCTTGGGGACAGGGGCCTCGAAAGGCACGGCGCCTGAAAAATGCTCCGAATGCGGCGGCACGGGACAAGTCAAGGTCACACAGCGCACGCCGTTCGGCGTGGTTCAGACGGCAAGGGCGTGTGCAATCTGCGCAGGCAAGGGTCAGGTCACAAAAGACCCCTGCAAGGTGTGCGGCGGCAAGGCGCGTGTCCGCGTAACACGCAAGGTGGAGGTCAACGTTCCCGCCGGAATCGACGACGGGCAAAGCTTCATCATACGCGGCGAAGGCGACCACGGCGTCAACAACGGGCCCGCGGGCGACTGCGTAGTGACCGTGAACGTAAGGCCGGACGTCCTGTTTGAGCGCGACGGGTTTGACATCTGGTGTGAGATTCCGCTTACCTACGCGCAGGCGACTTTAGGCGACGAAATAACCGTGCCGACGGTCGACGGCAAGGTCAGCTACACGGTGCCGGAGGGCACACAGCCCGGCACCGTGTTCAGGCTGCGCAACAAGGGCGTGCCTTATGTCAACGGGCGCGGGCGCGGCGAGCAGTATGTGCGCGTGTCGCTTGAGGTGCCGAAAAACCTCTCAGGCAAGCAAAAGGATGCGCTTAAAGCATACGACTCGCTTGTGAGCGAGAAAAATTATGAGAAGCGCAAGACCTTTTTTGAACGCATTAAAAATGTAATGAATAATAAATAAGAACAAAAGACCGCCGAATGGCGGTCTTTTGTTCTTATTTTCTCTCGAACGCGGCTATCCGGTCTTTGATGTTCTGCCTTATGGAGCTGTAGTAAAACGCAATATCGTGCCTGTGGTACTTGCCTACCCTTGGACTCAGCGACCGGTACTTCGATTCGTCCACCGACGTCACCATCAGCAGGCCGCGCTGCTTGTCCACGGTCGCGTCGGCGTAGCCGCTCACCATCCCGAACGATATGTTGTCGCCCGCGATCACCTTTGAAGCCCTGTTCTGCGAAGCTGCGGCGGGCGTTTCGTCGCTTTTCCATGTGATGGGGTTCGTTACAAGCGCACCGCGCTTCCATGTCCCGAAATTTTCGTAAGCGCCGGAGCTCACCTCGCCCGGAGCCGTTGCGTTCCATGAAAGGATTACGCCGGTATCGTCCTTTTCCCGCGAGAATTTTAGCGCAGGATTTTTCTTGAGCCGGCTTTCCAGCACGGAAAAGCCGATTGCGTACACGGCGATTAGGTTTTCATTATGCCGCCTGTATTTCTCGCGGCCCAAAAAGGTCGTCGCAAGCTCCGTTGCAAGGTATGCGCCCTGTGAATGCCCGAATATGATGAACGGTCGCTCACCCTTGTTCACATGGTTCAGGTAGTATTCAAAGGCGCCGAAAATATCCTCGCGCGGCGTTTTGTCGGCGATTGGCACAAATGTGTCATAGGCAAAGGAATCAAGGTCAATGCCGTTCGCCTGGCGGTAAAGCGGCGCGTAGACGTTCGCCGAGCCCGTGAAAATCCCCGCGTTTTCACGCAGCCATCCCGCCGCAATCAGGCGCATCATCTGGTTATCGATCCGGACATAAGGGCGGTCGGCGCTGTCGGTACTCTGTGTGATGGTGGGGTAGATTACGAATACGTCGACGCTGTTTTTTTTATCCCCGCCGAAGCTGAGCCAATGGTTTATATTTGAGTAATCGGTTTTATTTCCTACAGCCCCGCCTGTGGAGGCAAAAGCCGCGGTACCCGTCATCATTATGAACGCCATCAATGTCGAAAATAACGGTATAATCCTTTTCATCATCATGAGCAGTCCTTTCGCGGTTTTAAATGGATACAACCAGTATAACACGGTTTAATGCCGTTTGACTATATAAAAATTTTTACCGGTGTTATCAACTACCCTTTAACCGGCAAATGAAAAGTAACGGGCGTTGAGCGGTAGTGGGAACACGCCCTAAATCAATTGACAAATTATATATACTTTTTCTTGCCTTTATGTTATACTAAGCAATATGGATAGGGGGCTTTCACATGCATGACAAAGACGAAAACGGCGTTGCATATTACATCGATATGGCGCTTTTGAGAAGGGCGCGCGAGAAAGCCCTGAGGAAAGAAGAAATCGAAGCGCTCGACAGGCAAATCGAGCGGGCCGAGCTCGACCTGAATATTGTTAAAACGACCTCCATGTCGCTAAAGATGATTCAAGACGTGCTTGCCGAAATGCGAAGAATCGCGGTGGAGGCCGCACTGAACCCGACAGCCGACAGGAAAGCTTTAAACCGCAAGCTTAATGAGCTGAAACTCGAAATCAATAGAATAATCGAGGGCGCGACGGTTGACGGCGTGAACATGCTCGACGGCAGTATGGGCAGTATTGATAATGCCATCAAGGCAATCGGCGACGCGTTAAGCGACCTGCCGGACGACTGAGCCGACGGGAGCCGACGGGACAAATATATCGTTGACAAGCGGTACCGTTTATGATAAAATATTTTTTGCCGCATGTTCCGGGCTTCAAAAGAGCTTTAACGCCGCCTTTGAACAGCGAGACTTGTAGAAAGAGGCAAAATCCATGTATGCAATTATCAAAACCGGCGGAAAACAGTACCGCGTTGAGGAGGGCGACATACTTTTCATTGAGAAGTTAAACGCCGAGTCCGACGCAACCGTGACATTCGACGAGGTCGTAGCGATCGGAAAAGACAGCGGGATAACCGTAGGCGAACCCACAATATCGGGCGCGAAAGTTACCGCGAAGGTAATTAAAAACGGCAAAGCCAAGAAAATCACGGTATTTACCTATCGCGCGAAGAAAAACTCAAAGCGCAAGATGGGACACCGGCAGCCGTATACAAAGGTTCAGATTGAATCAATAACCGCTTAAAATTTGGAGGTGTATGCTTTATGGCACATAAGAAAGGTATGGGTTCGACCAGAAACGGTCGCGATTCGGAATCCAAACGCTTAGGAGTAAAACGCGCGGACGGTCAGTTCGTTCTTGCCGGGAATATACTTGTACGCCAGCGCGGGACGAAAATCCATCCCGGAACAAACGTCGGAAAAGGCAGCGATGACACGCTCTTTGCGACGGCGGACGGCACGGTCCGCTTCGAGCGCTTGGGCCGAGACCGCAAAAAGGTTTCGATTTACCCCGTACAGTAACAATACATCACGGCGGCCGGCTACTGCCGGCCGTTTGTTTTATTTTGCAACATTCCCGCAAGGCTTGGCTACTATAGTTAAGGAGAACCCACCATGTTTATAGATATCGCGAAAATCACGCTGAAGGCGGGCGACGGCGGCGCGGGGGCTGTGAGCTTCCACCGCGAGAAATATGTGAGCGCGGGCGGGCCTGACGGCGGTGACGGCGGGCGCGGCGGGAACATAATTTTCGTCGAGGACACGAATCTTTCCACGCTCGCAGACTTCCGCTATAAAAGGAAGTATAAGGCCGGGAACGGAGAGAACGGCTCAAAGAAGCGGTGCTCCGGCAAATCGGGCTGCGATTTGGTTATCAGGGTGCCGCGCGGAACCTTGATAAAAGACGCGGAGAACGGCAGAATTCTCGCGGACATTTCAGGAGAAGCTCCGGTTATCGTCGCAAAAGGCGGAAAAGGCGGATGGGGCAACGCGCATTTCGCGACGCCGACACGGCAGGTTCCGCGGTTTTCAAAGCCCGGTATCCCGGGTGAATCCATCGAAGCCGTGCTCGAGCTGAAATTATTGGCAGACGTCGGGCTGCTGGGCTTTCCGAATGTGGGAAAATCCACGCTAATCTCCGTGGTCAGCGAAGCGAAGCCCGACATCGCAAACTACCATTTCACAACGCTTTCGCCGGTGCTGGGCGTCGTGCGCGTGGGTGAGGAGCAAAGCTTCGTCATGGCGGATATCCCCGGGCTGATCGAGGGGGCAAGCGACGGCGCCGGCTTGGGCCACAAGTTTTTGCGGCATGTCGACAGGTGCAGGCTTTTAGTCCATGTCGTCGACGTCTCCGGCATTGAGGGCAGGGACGCGATAGAGGATTTTAACACCATAAACGCAGAGCTTCAAAAATACAGCGAGGAGTTAGCCGAAAGGCCGCAGATTGTCGCCGCGAACAAGTGCGATATCGCATCTTTAGAGGATGTCGGGCGCTTTCGCGGGTATATCGAAAAGCTGGGGCTTCCGTTTTTTGAAATTTCCGCGGCAACCGGCTCGGGGACGCGTGAGCTTATTTTTGAGGTGGCGAAGCATCTTTTGCGGCTGCCGCCGATCAAGGAATACGAGCGCGAGGAAATCCCGTTATCGGAGATGGAATCGAAAGCGAAAAACGAGTTTACCGTAACGAAACAGGACGGCGTGTATATCGTTGACGCCGACTGGCTGGGCTTTGTACTCGGCTCGGTCAATATGGACGACTACGAGAGCCTGCAATATTTCCAGCGTGTGCTTAGAAATTCGGGGATCATAGCAAAACTCGAGGAAATGGGCGTCAATGAGGGCGACACCGTGAGCATTCTTGATTTTGAGTTTGAATATTTGAAGTAGATTCTTACGGCTTGGCTTTGACGGCAAGGCCCTGATAATCGAACAAGAGGGATGTCACAATGACCGAACAGGCATAAAAAACAAGCAAGAAAAATTGGTGTTTTCGTGATTATATATGGTATGTTGCTGACTTATCGTTATACGGGCAACGCATGGGGATGCGTGCGAATATATTGCTTGTATTGAACGCAATCGCATAGTATAAACATTGGAGTTTTCAATCATTCATTATCATGGAGGGCACATGCAGGACTTAAGGAATTCTGAATCAAACCCGCGCGAATTAAGCCCTGCGGCGCTCGCGTTTATCGGCGACGGCGTTTTTGAGCTGCTGGCCCGTGAGCTTGTGCTGAAAAACGGCACGATACCGGCGCATAAAATGCACAGACTCGCAGTGCAGAAGGTTTGCGCCAAGGCGCAGGCCAAGGCGTTTTCGCAGCTTTTGCCCGTATTAAACGAAGAGGAGATGCGCATACTAAAGCGTGGGCGAAACGCAAACAGCGCCCATGTCCCGAAGAACTGCTCTGTTATGGAATACAGGAAAGCAACGGCCGTTGAAGCGCTTTTCGGGTATTTATACCTGAAAGGGGAAATCCCGCGCATGATCGAGCTTTTCGGGATGATTGAAGACAGCCGGGAGGCTAAACATGCCGAAGAGCGGAAAATTAAATTACAAGGAGACAGCCCTTGACGTCCTTTTTGATTTGATGGGCTGCGGTTTCTTAGCGGTCGGAATCACATGCTTCAGCGCCCCTAACAACATTGCGCCCGGCGGCGTAAGCGGTATCTCGATCCTTGTGAACTACATTACTGCGGTTCCGATTTCAGCGCTTACAATACTGTTTAACATCCCGCTTTTGATATTGGGATGGATTTTTTTAGGCCGAAGCTTTACCGTAAAGACCATGAAAAGCGTCGTGATACTGTCTTTGATGCTTCAGGCAGTCAGCATGACCGGAATAATATACACGGGCGATACATTGCTCGCGGCGCTGTATGGCGGCGTGATCGGCGGCATCGGTACCGCATTTGTGTTTATGCGGGCGTCGACGACAGGCGGATCTGATATCGCATCGAGGCTGATACAGCTAAAGCTGCCCGCAGTCTCCGTCGGCAAGGTGATACTTGCGCTTGACGCGTGCGTTTTGGCCTCCGCCGCGTTTGTTTACGGAAACATCGAAAACGCGTTATACGGCCTGATTTCGGCGTTTGCGTCCACAACGGTGATAGACAGCCTGCTTTACGGCCTTGATACCGGAAAACTCATGATGATCATGACCGCGAACCCCTTGGAAATCACGGCTGAAATTACAAGGCGTCTTTCAAGAAGCAGCACGATACTTGACGGCAAGGGAAGCTTTACGCAGCGGGAACAGCCGGTTGTCTTTTGCGTTGTTAGGAAAGGGCAATATTTCGAATTAAAGCGGCTTGTCCACGAACAAGACCCCGCCGCATTCATGATTGCGCTTGAAGCAAGCGAAATCATCGGCATAGGGTTTAAAGATATAGTAAAATCAACCCGGATAACTTAGCGGGAAATATTATATAATTCGAAACAAAAAATAATTATAATATAAAACGAATCAAACCAAAACATGCCCTAGTATTATAAGTTAAAAATTTCATACTATAATCAAGACCGAATCCCATATAATATCCTTATTGGAAGTAAGGTGATTCGATTGAGAAAAATTATAAATATATGGTGCTGTATTTTATCAGTTATAATTTCGGCGGGTACGTCTTATGCGGCGGCTGTTCCGGACCCGGGCGAATCCGTAAATGTGCCGGTGATTATGTACCACAGCTTGCTTGATAAAAAAACAAACCGGTGGAACATATCGCCGGAGGAATTTGAAAAAGATTTAGAGTATCTGTCTCAAAACGGATATGAGACTGTGTTTATCTCCGACCTGATTGCATATGTCAATACCGGCGGGAGATTGCCGGAAAAACCCGTTGTACTCACATTCGACGACGGTTACTATAATAATTTAAAGGCGATACCGTATCTCGAAAAATACAATATGAGGATAATGCTGTCCGTCATCGGCGAGAGCAGCGACCACTGGACGAAGCACTCGGACGAAACATGCGAGCGGTATGGGCATCTAACATGGGCGCACATCACTGAGATGATAAGCTCCGGCCGCGTCGAGCTTGCAAACCACACCCAAAGCATGCATAAGAATACAGGCGGCAGAGACGGATGCTGCCGTAAAAAATCGGAAAGCGCGGAGGAATACGAGCGCATACTTTCCGACGACGTCGAAACGCTTCAAGAGAAGATGGAAAAAATTTCCGGCATAAGGCCGGAATGCTTCACTTATCCCTTTGGCAATATGTGCAAGGATTCGGACATTGTCCTTAGAAAGCTCGGGTTTAAGGCGACGCTTTCGTGCGAGTCAGGCATAAACGTTCTTCGCGCAGGCGACGAGGACTGCCTTTTCAGAATGAAACGCAATAACCGTACACCGGGCGAGACGTTGGAGGATATATTAAAAAACTTAAAGGCTTAGCAGAACACGCCGCCGGACATACCGGCGGCTTAAAAATTGCAGGATTATTATTAACAAGAACATAGAATGTTCATAATTTTAAGGCATACTTTAAATAGCACGTTTGATAGAAATGAGGAGGTACGGCGATTGGAAAAAACAATTACTTTTGTCACGAACCAGTATAGCTGCGACAGGATTATACAAGCGGCAAAAGTTGTGGCCGACGAAACAGATACCGATCTTGTAGTTGTCGGAATTCTTGATTCCGAGTATGAGCTTGACCCCGAAGTCATCGATTATTTGTTTAAGCTCTCGAAAAAAAATAAAGCGACGATGCGGCTTTTGTTTTCAGAAGATAAAACCAACGTGATGGCCGACGCGATAAGTCACTTTGATTGCAAGAATATCGTCACCGGAATGCCAAAAGACAACAACTCCGTTTTATATAAGCTTTGGAAGATGTTCTCGACGAGGAATTTTTACACGGTGGATGAAGCGGGCGAAATTACTGAAGTTGCGGGGACTAAAATTTATACAATATGATTATAGTCAATTAACTTTAAAAAATGAGTTGATTTTTAAGTTCGTTGCTATATAAATTGAACATCAAAAAACATAATAAAATCCCCGGAAATCTCACCGGGGATTTTGTGTATCACGATACAATGCCGACAGTGATTCGCGGTAAGCCTCGCGGTTCCTTTTCAGCCTCTGCAGCCTTTCGTTGCGGTGCTTCATGCGCAGATATTTACTTATCTGTACCGTGATGAAAAGGATTGTGGCGGCCAAGGCGGCAAACAACAGAACCATAAGCGGGAAGAACCACCAGCTGCTTATAGTCTCGCGCGAAATCATGGTGTTAATGCGCTCAAATACATCGTTTGAGCGAATAAAACCTGAGTAATCCGCCGTGAGCTTCACGACGCCAAGCAAGTCCGGCACCGCCGGATTCCCAGGGCTTATACTGAAATAAGCGTATGATTCAATGTTTTCGCCCGGTCTAAACGGCCCCTCATGCGAATACTTGATACGAACGGAGCCGGGGTCGATACTTTTATGTAACAATGCTTTAAAATCCGTATCGGCATGAAATACAATCGGTCCGGAGCCGCCGTTTGCGCTTATGATTTCCGCCTCGAAGCCAACCTCATTTTTTGGCATTTCAAAATCAATAAATTCGTACATGCCGAAATCGAACAGCTTTTCCGTGTCGTAGAACTTCGCGTCGCGGTCGGGAGCACCAAAAACCACCGCGATAAGAGCACGTCCGTGTTTTACTTTTATCGTGCTCATTGTATGCCGCGCCGCGTAGGTGTATCCAATCTTGCCGCCCGTAACATACGGGTCGTAAAAATTGGATTCTGGTACAAGCATATACTGAAAGTTGCCTAAGAAACGCTCGTGCGGCTGAAGGTTCGTGGGCGGTATCACATGCGACGGGGCGCCGAAATACTTCATAAACAGCGGGCTTTTTACAGCCTCGCGCGTAATAAGCGCCATATCATACGCCGTTGTGTAATGGCCTTCCTCAGTCAGGCCGTGCGCGTTTTGAAACCGGGTATCAATCGCGCCGATGAGCATCGCACGCTGTGTCATAAGCTCGGCGAAGCCGGACTGGCTTCCTGCGGCGTGCTCCGCGAGCACATTTGACGCGTCGTTTGCGGATGGCAGCATAATACCGTACAAAAGATCGCCCACGGCCAGTTCCTCGCCCTCGATTAGCGCGATGTTCGCGCTGTTCCACTCGTCGATTGCAAGCGCTGTTTTTGTCACCACAGCCAAGTCGTCCATATCGCAAAGCTCGGTGATAAGCAGCCCGGTCATGATTTTTGTGGTGCTTGCGGGATTCATAATCCGATGCGAGTTTTTCTCGAATAAAACCTGGCCCGTATCGGCGTCAAGCAGCACCGCGGCCTCGGAATCGATCTCATTTACCGTAAGCGCGGCAGACCATACGGGAAAACATAAAAACGCAAGAACTGCCGCCAAAAACAGCGCGTAATATTTTATCACGGCAATCCTCCCCCCATCGTTTTAGTATATAATTATTTTTTAAAAGATTCAACAAGGTTCTGTGAACAAATATAGCAGGTGATTAAGTGGAGCCAATTAAGCTGAGCATACGCAAAATCGTGGAGCTTACGCTTCGCGGTGGTGATATTGACAACCGTTTTGTTGAATCGGGCGTGATGCAAAAGGGCGCTAAGGCGCATCGCAAGCTGCAAAAATCAATGGGGAAGAACTACAAAAGCGAAGTTAATTTGAGCATGGAAACCGAGATTAACGGTATACCTGTCCTGATTTCGGGACGTGCCGACGGCGTGATAACGCACAGCGACGGCAGCATAACCGTCGACGAGATAAAGACGACGACGCTGGAGCTTTCCCGGCTTTATGCGCAGCGCGGACAGCATGAGGGACAGGCAAAGTGCTATGCGATGATGTTGTGCTCCGGGATGACGGTAAAACCGCCAAAAATAACGGTGCAGCTCACATATTACCAGCTTGAAACCGGAGAACTGGAACGGTTCAGCACTGATTATTCGCTTGATGATATAATTAAATACTTTAACGAGTTAATTAATAAATATAGCGAGTTATTCCGATTTGAATTTGAATGGGCGAAAATCAGAAACAACAGCGCCCGGGAAATGGCGTTCCCTTTTGATGCTTACCGTAAAGGGCAACGCGAAATGGCCGTTGCCGCTTACCGCGCGATTGAAAAAGGCAAAAAGCTATACGCACAGGCGCCGACAGGCATCGGTAAAACGCTGGCGGTGTTATTCCCCGCCGTGAAGGCCGTGGGGGAGGGGAAAGCGGGGAAATTGTTTTACCTAACGGCGAAAACAGTAACACGCGCAGTTGCTGAAGACGCAATGCGGCTGCTGATGGAAAACAAGCTTCGCTTAAAGACGGTCAGTCTTCGCGCCAAGGAGAAAATTTGCACGAATGATAATATAAATTGCAATCCGGTTAATTGCAGATACGCGCGAGGACATTATGACAGAGTCAACGGGGCGATACTTGATTTGATCGAAAACAACGATCTTATCACGCCGGATGTAATCCTTGAATACTGCGAAAAACACCGTGTTTGTCCGTTCGAAACGGCGCTAGACCTTACGTTGTGGGTGGATTTGATTGTCTGCGATTACAACCATGTTTTTGACCCGGTTGTTTACCTAAAGCGCTTTTTCACAGAGCCGGGAGACTATGTGTTTCTTATCGATGAAGCGCATAACCTTGCCGACCGCGTGCGGGATATGTATACGGCGTCTCTGAGAAAATCGGACCTTTCCGCGTTAAAATCGGAGATCAAGGATAAAACCAAGGTGGCGGCCGGAGTGCGCCGTTCTATTACAGCTGTAAACAAACGGCTGAACGCGTTGCGTGAGGCTTTGCACGACAAAAGGGAAGTCACCGGCGACACGCAGGACGAGCTTCTTGCGGAGGCTGTGTACAAGCTCACGCAGGCCTGCGATGAATGGCTTGCTGAAGAGAGAAACACCCAGCATCCGCTTCAGGAGAACCTTCTCAAGGTTTATTTTGGCGCGCTTGAATATTTGAATATCTCGGAGCTTTTTGACGAGCGTTATGCCGCGATCACAGAAGCGTTCGGGCGCGACATGAAGTATACGCTGTTTTGCCTTGACCCCTCAAGGATTATCGAAAAGCGGTTGTCACTCGCGAAGTCGGGAATCATTTTCTCGGCGACACTGACTCCATTGCCGTATCACCGCGAAATTTTGGGCGGGGATGAACTTGACGGAATGATTGCGCTAAATTCGCCGTTTGACAGCGAAAAGCTGATGCTCATCGCGCACCGTGGGATTTCCACAAAGTACGTGGACAGGCCCAAAAGCTTAACGCCGGTCGCCGAGGCGATTTATGCGGCGGTTTCAAAAAAGCGAGGGAATTACATGGCGTACTTCCCGTCGTTTGAATATTTGAGCCAGGTGTCGGAGGTTTTCACGAGCCGCTTTCCCGACATCGCGACGATAATACAGGACAGACAAATGGACGAGGATTCACGGGTGAATTTTCTTAAAAACTTTGATGCGGAAAACACCGAAACGCTCGTGGGGTTTTGCGTGATGGGCGGCATTTTTTCCGAGGGGATAGACTTAAAAGGCGAAAGGCTCATCGGCTCTGTGATCGTCGGGGTCGGACTGCCGAAAATTTCGCTGCGGCAAGACTTAATCAGGGATTACTTCGATGGCGCCACAAACGGCTGGGGATATGATTACGCCTATGTTTTTCCGGGTATGAACAAGGTGCTTCAGGCCGCCGGGCGCGTCATACGCTCCGAGGACGACTATGGGCTTGTACTGCTCATTGACTGCCGTTTCGGGACGGAAAAATACAAGGCCATGTACCCGAAATTCTGGTCGCATATGCGCATGATAGATACAACCAAGGAGCTTAAAACCGCGCTGGAAGATTTCCAATGATTGAAATAACGCGATTGTTCAGTGCAATATGTATAATAACATATATAAACATGTAAACGAGTTATATAAAAACAGGGATTGCTCGCAACGCGAACAATCCCTGTATCGGTTTAAACGTCAGCGCCCGTCGATCCGCTTTGACATCATTTCCTGGTTCGAGCTGTATAAAACGGCGTCTTTGCCGCTGATAATCCCCTTTTTGTAAAGGTCGAGAAGGCTTGCGTCCATCGCGACCATGCCGTCGGAAGCGGAGGAATGTATCACGGTGTCGATCTGGTGTATCTTCGATTCGCGTATCATGTTGCGAACCGCATTGTTCGCAATCATAATCTCAAAAGCGGGGACCTCGCGATTATCGGCAGTCGGCACAAGCTGCTGGGAGATGACGGCCTGTAACGCCATCGAAAGCTGAATTCTGATTTGATGCTGCTGATTTGGCGGGAACGCGTCGATGATTCTGTCGATTGTGCTCGCGGCCCCCAGCGTGTGCAGCGTTGAGATGACAAGGTGGCCTGTTTCCGCGGCCGTCATGGCGACGTTTATCGTTTCGGAGTCGCGCATTTCGCCGAGCAGGATTACGTCCGGGGACTGGCGCAGGGACGCGCGCAGTGCATGGATGTAGCTTACGGTGTCGGAGTCGATCTCGCGCTGCGAAACAATGCTCAGGTTATGCCGGTGCAGGTATTCAAGCGGGTCTTCGAGCGTTATGATATGACCGCAGCGCTCGTTGTTGATTTTATTTATAAGGCAGGCGAGGGTCGTGGATTTACCGCTTCCGGCGGGGCCGGTAACAAGGATCAGCCCTTTTGTGCGGCTTGAAAGATTGAGCACGGTTTGCGGTATACCGAGGGTGGTGGGGTCGGGAAGATCAAAGTTAACCACGCGGATAACGGCGGCAAGCGAGCCGCGCTGTTTGTAGGCCGACACGCGAAAGCGCGATACGCCCTTGAGCGCAAACGAAAAGTCATCGTCGCCTTCATTGATGGCGGGCGCGGGGTTGCGCCTGCCCGCAAGGTCGTAAATATCGCGCACCATTTTTTCGGTTTCGTCGGGCATGAGCGCGTTGTCTCCGCAGACAACAAGGTTTCCGTTGATTTTGTAAGTTACCGGACGTCCCGCCACAATAAAAATATCGGAAGAGCCCTGCTCGACGGCGTCCTGTAAAATATCTTTCGTCTCCAACTGCTCAGCCTCCGCAAAATTTTTTATATCAATAAAGGTTCTTTATCCAATTATAACAAAATTCTCGCTTCCCGTCCATAGGTTCAGGCTTTCCTCCTCCGGATGCCATTCGCCGGTGTTGACGACTTTCCACTCGTTTATCTCAAACAACTTCGGGGAGGATGAATACGCAAGCGTCAGGGATACACGAAGCTCCTGCGAATCATTTAAAGGAACCGCGTAACTGACCTTATTGCCGTCGATGAGGATAGGCGCGTCAATCGCAAAAAGAACCGGGCCCGCTTCGCTGTAGAAAGCGTCCTCGCCGTTGCCGGAAATGCTGCCAAGCGCCGCGCCGATCCTTGCAAGGATTTCTTCGGCTTTCGAGTCGGCTTCGTAATACTGGGTAGCTGCAAGCGCCGATTTATCGGTTAAGTTCCTGTCGGCGACGGCCGACACAAGCGAGAGGACGGCAAACGTCGTGAGGGCCAGCAATACAAAAATCAAGAGGATCGACGAGCCTCCGACAGAAACGCCGGTACCTGCGGAAGAACGTTTTGAGCTCATCGGAGCACCACCTGTCCCGAATATATTTTTGCGGTAAGCGAATAGATTTCCCTGCCGTTCCCGTCGGCGCCGGGCGTATTGTTCCATGCCGAAATCTCCGCCGTATCAATCGAGCCTTCCGATTCAACCGTAAAATTCACGCTGTATACGGAATGGTCGCCGGACGGCAAAGGCTGCCAGTCCGCGTCAAAAAATACCTGGTACGCGCCGCATTCCCCGATGGAGGGGTTTAGCGTGTCTTCAATTTTAGCGCGGTCGCCCCCGGACGCCTTAAAGACCTCCGCGACGGATTGCGTTTGGATAACCGCCATATTTAAGTCCGAGGCTTGCCGGCTTATTGTGTGCGCCGCTACGAAAAACCGGATACATATCACGCTTGAAAGCGCCAGGAAAGCAATCGCAATCACCAGCTCAAGCAGGAACAGCGCCGATTTTGACTTTGTATTATTTCGCACAATGGTTGTAGTAGTCATAAGACGCTCCTTTATACGGTTGAGCCTATGGGAACAATACAGCGCGGGCTTATAATCATGCCGGCGCGGCGGCCGCGGCTGTCGACCGTGGTAATCCGGAACATATTGACGCTAAGGCGCTCAATCATAAGGTTCGGCACAGACATGACAGTCTGTCCGTTTTCGGGACTGACTTGGGCGTCGTCGGCTGCAAAAATCTCCCTTAACTCGCCGTCGTAATGGTAAATCCATGTATTGTATAAATCCCCGCCGATTTCTTCGCGAAGAACAAGCGCCGGAACCCCGCTGAATTCCGTCATATACACGCTGTCAAGCGCGTCGTTCTGGCGGATTTTCGTCGAGATATAAGTGATGGACGTTCTGGTGTCGAAGTTGTCGCTCATGGAGGCGGTCGTGTTCTGATACACGTTCGCGCCAATCAGGACGACAAGCAGCGCCGACGCCGCAAAAACACAGAACAGCGCCAGCGTAAAGATAATATCGACCATATGGCTGTTTGGCTTATAACTCGAATACATTTAAGCCCTCCTCATTCCCCGTTAAACCATGATATGTCCGGGTCCATGCCATCGAAAACCTCGAAATCCGAAGCCGCGGATGCAAACGAGTCGCTGTTAAAATCTTTCGGCAAAACCGTGATGGACGGCATGATATTCGACGCAAACACGCGGTACTCGACGATATACTTATCCAAATCCACAGAAAGCCCGTAGTTTTCCTGCAAATAGCCGATACCGGACGGATACTGCCCTTCGATTGCATACGCCTGAACCGCCGCGCGCGTAACGGCGTTTTCCACGGAGGCAAGACGTTCGCGCTCAGTCCGGCTTGTGAGCCCGGAAACTCCCCACATCAAAAACGCTCCCGCCGCCGCAAAGACAAGCAACGGAAGCACAAGGCTGCGAATCAGGGCGAGGTTTGCGTTCTTTTTATTTGAAAAACGGTTACTCATAAGGCCTACCCGATTGACGACATGATGCCCATAAGCGGCAGCATGACCGACAGCAGAATCATTCCGACGATTATGGAAAGAATCGCGACAAGCGTCGGCTCAAGCACGGAGATGATGTTTCCGATCTGGCTGTCGACCTCTTCCTCGTACCGGTCTGCGAGCTTGCGCATGACCATGTCCACCGAGCCTGTTTTAAAGCCGACGTTTATCATCCTTGCGTAGATACCCGTGAACATTTCGGATTTCACAAGCGCGTCTGAAAACGTTGAGCCCTCCGAGATATGTTTCTTGCAAAGCGTGATTTTGCCGCGGATATACTCGTTGTCGACAAGATTGTATACCATATCGAGCGACTGGTCGGTGTCAAGGCCGCTTGAAAGCATGAGGGACATCGCCGAGGCAAACCGCCCGGAAGAGATTTTCGCGTTTAAGCTTCTTGTAGCGACAAAGCTTGCCGCCCACTTTGCAAGTATCCGCCGGCCGCCTTGGGTATGGCGCAAAACGGCATATAATACGACGAAGACGGCGATGAGCCCTATAAAGACAAACGAATACCGCCCGATTATTATCCCAAGGTTCATGATGGCGAGCGAAAAATCCGTCATCTCGCTGCCGAGCTGGATAAAAACTTCGTTGAAGACAGGCATGACCCTGACGATCAGGACAAGGATTACGACTATCATCATCGCAATCATGATAAGCGGGTATGTAACGGCGTTGCGGATGTTTTTCGATATGTTCTCCTCGCGCTCATAGTAAAGGCAAAGGGAGTCCATAACGTCGTCGAGTTTTCCTGTGGCTTCCCCGATTTCAGACATATCGACCATGTATTTCGGGAACTTTCCGGTAGCCGCAATCGCCTGGTTAAAGGATGCGCCGGTATCGATATCCTCGCGGATTTTCTCTAAAACCTCACGTCCCTGCGGGTTTTTCGTATCCTCGCACATTATGGATATACCTTCTCCAACGGAGATGCCTGATTTCATTATCATGGCAATTTGCGCGCAGAACGCCGAAAGCTCGCTGGCTGACAGAGTATCCGCCGTAAGTGTCCGGTTTGCCATTCCCACACCTCTTTATTTTTAAACTATTTTTATCTTTTAATATAAAAACTGAACGCTATAATTTTTACCGTCGCCTATGAATCTTGCGGCGGCGCCGCCTCCGCTTGACGCAAATGTCGGGTCCATCAGGCTCCAGCTTTTGCCGTCGAAATAAATCACGTCGTTAATCCAGCCGACGCCGTTTATATAGACGGAAATCCAGGCATGGTAAGCGCCGCCCGAAACATAACCGACCTCAAGGCGCGTGGGAATCCCCTGGGTTCTCAGCATCGTCGCCATCAACGAGGCGTAATCAAAGCAAATGCCTTTTCTTGCGGCAAGCACCGAATCTACGTTCGGCACATAACCCGGCTGTACGGAGGTAGCCTTAGCCGTATCATAAGTAAGGCTTGAGATTACAAAATTGTAAACCCTCGTAACAGTGTCAATCTGGCTGCTTGAGCCGCTTGCAACCTCAACGCCCTTTGCCACGGCTTTGGAGTTTTTGTTAAAGTTCACAAACTGGTTGGGATACAAAAACGGCAGATTTGCACTTTTCAGCTTGACGTCAATGTTTTTCATAAGCGACTGCGCGTACTGGTTTCCTGAAACCTGTTTAAATATCCCGATGCTGTATTTTCCGTTGCCGCCTGTCAGCGGAAACGTTTCGTAATTTCCTTTGCCGTTTAAGTCGTAGGTATATGTCTTGCCACCCTGCTTGGTAATTTGTATTTTGAACTTCCCGCCGGAAGCCTTCGCCATAACATAACCCTCGGAGCTGTTTGAATAATCAAGCGTGGCGCCGCCGCCGCTTTCCGTATTCTTGCCGGGCGCCGTCGGAGTCAGTACCTGCGCCGCCGCAAGCGGTACGGGGTTGTCTTCTATGATCAAGTACCCCTTATCCGGCGCGCCTGACGCAAAGGCCGGCAGTATAAGTAACAGGCAAAGTAAGGCTGAAAGGAAAACGGCGTGCATTTTGTTGATCTTTTTATACAACTTGTCAATCATTATAAATACACTCCTGTTATGTAGTGACCTCCAGTCAAGCACAAAAAACTGGAAATCACCATATTTAGTTTAGTCCCATGCCGAGGGCACATGGAAAGAGCTTCAGACGAAACAGT